>Ga0194119_10012322_pt1 | contig 10857 bp, 8 predicted proteins | sample TA2MahC100mmetaG_FD_148620 | JGI IMG/M metagenome (GOLD analysis project Ga0194119, IMG submission 148620) | Freshwater microbial communities from Lake Tanganyika, Tanzania - TA2015018 Mahale Deep Cast 100m | ecosystem: Environmental > Aquatic > Freshwater > Lake | place: Tanzania: Lake... | reverse complement strand
CAAAGCCAAAGTCACCGCGAGAAAATCCTACGGCTTTCGGACCTTCCGCGTCCACGAACTCGCGCTACATCACACACTTGGCAAGCTGCCCGAACCGCCACTTACCCACAAATTCTTCTGACAAACCCTCGTAGTAGATGAACATCCACGGCCGCGCGTCCTGCCCCGGCGGCATGTGCAGTTCCGGCTCGAAGGCGGGTATGTTCTGCGATGACGTGACGGCGTAGGAAATCAAGCCTTGCGGCTCCATCTTGAACGGCTTGCGCTGCAGGGTGAAGTCCATGTTGCGCATGCGAAACGGCAGCCAATCCACTTGCAGAGGCTTGATCATGTACTTCACTTCGTGCACCGGGAGTTCGCGCGAGAACTCCAGTGCGACGTGGCTGGCGAATTCCCCCATGCGTGTTTCACGGTACCGGTACTCAATGATGGATCCGGGCTTCACCGCCGGGAACGCGAGCGACTTCACCTTGCGGCGGGCCCGCTTCTTGCCCTTGTAGACATCAGACTCGCGCATATCGTCCCTTTGCAGGTCCACGATGGTGCCGTCGGGCTGGATCGTGCGCGCGGCGAAGTCACTAATATTGGTGCGGGAGAAGTAGGGAATCTCGACCGTACCCTGGTCTTTGGCGCCCTTGTCGGTAAAAATTTTGGTACGTAGATAGTGCGAGTAAATATAGTGCGAGTAAATAACGAAGATATCAGGCAATTGCACGCGGTCTTCGATGCGGACTTCCCAATAAAGAACCTCAGCATCGGCCTGCGCATCGATCCCCGGCGTCTTCATTGCCAGGTGGGCCGGTTCAATCGGACGCCACGTCTGCGCGGACGCAGCCGCTGCAAAGGCCATCACCCAAACCGCTCAATTTAGCCGCATATTCTTGATTGATAGCAGAACCGCACAAATATCAGTAGTGACCGCGCGCCCTAAACTCAGCCAGGACAGGCCGCGGTTATGTACTAGAGTAGAACCGTGATGTTGGCTGAGAATCGACACGGTGGTGGAACTGTATCTGACAGCACTGCCGGAGGCGGCACGAGCGTGCCGAGAAAGAGAAGTTTACGTCCGCCGGATGGTCCTACTGAAGCACTGCTATTCTGGGCAAGCCATGACACCGTCCCGAGACCGCAAGGCTCAACTCCTCACTGTCTCCACGACCTACTTCGAAGCGCTAACCCGAAAGAACTTCGAGGCCGTCCCCTGGGCTAAGGCTGTCGTCTTCCGGGGCCCCCTGGCACCCCGGTGGAGCGGAGACACCCCTGATTGGCAGGGAGGCGGTGCTGGCGTTCTTCAATGCGATCGGCCCCAATCTCGGCGAGGCGCGCATCGTAGGACATTTTTTCAACGAAGACCTCACGGCCATCATGACCAAAGCGGAGGTAGGTGTGGTGCAGCTCCCTTGCGTTCTGCGCGTTGCGGACCTTTCCGAAGTGGAAGCCGAGGGCCAGATTACGTCTCAGGGAAATCACGACGATCCCCGGCCGGCCATGGCGACCCCGTCCACTTAAATTCATCTTCGAATCGGGTTGAAGCCCTCCGTGCAGGCGCAGGTAAACTCGGAGTATGGACCGGGTTGAGCAACTTTAAGCTGCCATCACGAGCCTGCCCCCTAACGAATACCTGCGTCTTGTCGAGTGGTTCCGTATTCGGGAACAAACGCTGTGGGACGATCGGATGGACCGGGATTCCGTCGCGGGCAGGCTGGATGTGCTGTTCCGGGAGGCGGAGGATGAATCCGCCACTGGACTGGCCCGTGACTGGCCACCTCCCAATTGAATTCGGTCGGCACTCGTCGTTTGTGGGTTTTGTTCCACGGACTCCCCAGCGAAGTTTAATGCCCTCAGGCTTGATGAATCAGCATTGCGTTCGTCAAATTCTCGTGGCCCCACCACGGGAGTGCGTCACACTGGTACCTAGTGTTCGCCACCGCTCTCTCCACCTACCTCCTCACCGCGCCGATCCCGGCGCGGCTCTCTACACGCTGGCTGGAGCGCGCGCAGGCTGCCGGATTCCGCCACCTAGAGCTGTACGCCGCGCCGGAAGTGCTGGCGTATCGCGACCGCGGCCATGTGCGCGAACTCGCCAACTGGTTTCGCGATTCGCCGCTGAAGCCCTACGCACTGCACACGCCGCCGGAGCTGAACATCGCGGACCCTGATCGTGCGCGGCGGCGCGAAGCGTGCGATGAACTTTCGCGCGCGCTCGAAGTGTTGGAGCTGCTCCCATGCCAGTACGTGGTGCAGCATTTCGGCGCGCGCGGCGATCCCTTCCACGGCCGCCGCATCGACGCCTCCTACGCCTCGCTCGACGAACTGCATCGCTTTGTCCGCGAGCGTGGCGCGGCAGCGTTGCTCATCGAAAACAGCACGTGGGAACTCGCGCAGCCCGAGCGCATCGCGCGCTTCCTCGAAGAAACGCGCCTCCCGCTCGGCGTGCTGTTCGACACCGGCCATGCGCATCTCGGTGGCAAGTCCGGCATCGAAGCCGCCTTCGAAGCCCTGCGCCCGTACATCCGCGCCGCGCACGTTCACGACAACAACGGCCACTTCGACCAGCACCTCCCGCCGCTCTCCGCCGCCGGCTCGATCGACTGGCGTTTGGCGATGCGCCTGCTTCGGGGCCACAATGAGATAAAGGTACTCACAGCTTCCGTGCGCGACACGGGGGAGTGGCCGGACGCGGCCACTGCGGTGCATGACTCGGTCGCGCGCCTGCTGGACCTCAAGACCGCCCGCAACGGCGACGAAGAAGAACAATGACACGCATCACGATCTCGCAAGCGGCCCAGCATCTGGGCAAACCAGTGGAAATCGCGGGGTGGCTGTACAACCTCCGGTCCAGCGGGAAGATCTGTTTCCCGCAAATTCGCGACGGCTCCGGCATCATGCAATGCGTGGCCGTGAAGGCGCAGCTTCCGGAAGCCGTGTTTGACGCGCTGAAGAAGCTGACGCAGGAATCGAGCGTGATCGTGCGCGGCAAGATCCGCGCCGAGCAGCGCGCGCCCGGTGGTTTTGAAATGGACGTGGAAGACGCCGAAGTGGTGCAGCGCGTCGACGAAGAAAAGCCATACCCGGTCTCGCTCAAGGAACACGGGCCGGACTTCCTACTCGACCACCGCCACCTGTGGATCCGCAGCCGCAAACAGCACGCCGTCCTCCACGTGCGCCACGAAGTGATCAAAGCCGTGCGCGATTACTTCGACTCGAACGGCTTCACGCTCTGCGACACGCCGATCTTCACGCCTGCCGCCTGCGAAGGCACGACGACGGTGTTTGAAGTGGACTATTTCGAAGACGAGAAGGTCTACCTCACGCAGTCGGGCCAGCTTTATAACGAAGCGACAGCGGCCGCGTTCGGCAAGGTCTACACGTTCGGCCCCGCGTTCCGCGCGGAAAAATCGAAGACGCGGCGGCACCTCACCGAATTCTGGATGGTGGAGCCCGAGATGGCCTACGCCACGCTGGATGACGTGAAGCGCGTGGCCGAAGAGATGATCTGCTTTGTGGTGGGCCGCGTGCTGGCGAACCGCCGCGCCGAACTTGCCGTGCTTGAACGCGAAGTCACCAAGCTTGAAGCGGTCAAAGGGCCGTTCCCGCACATCAGCTACGACGACGCGGTGAAGACGCTGCAGAAGAAGGGCAGCAACATCCAATGGGGCGGCGACCTGGGCGGTACCGATGAAACGCTGCTGAGCGAAAACTATGACCGTCCGGTGATGGTGGACCGCTACCCGGCCCAGATCAAGGCCTTCTACTTCCAGCCCGATCCGGTGCGCCCGGAACTCGCGCTCGGCGTCGACGTGCTGGCGCCCGAAGGCTACGGCGAGATCATCGGCGGCGGCCAGCGCATTCACGATCTTGCGCTGCTCGAACAACGCCTCGAAGAACATAAGCTTCCGCGCGAAGCCTTCGAGTGGTATCTCGATCTGCGCCGCTTCGGCAGCGTGCCGCACGCAGGCTTCGGCATGGGCATCGAGCGCTGCGTGACATGGCTGTGCGGCATCGACCACCTGCGCGAGACGATTCCGTTTCCGCGCATGCTCTACCGCACGCGGCCGTAGTAGTTCACCGCGCTTCGATCCACTGAATGGCGAGGCCCAACTCGCGGTCGTCCGGCGGCACGGACTGCGCGCGGTCCACTGACAACTCCACCGCGAGCGGTCAATTCAATTCAACAGGTGGAGCGGCAGGTTCATCTCAAACGGCTCGGAGCAACTCGTCACCGGTTTGCACTGGCTCGCGTCGCCGGCGCGCACCGTCAAATGAATCGGCCCGCCCGCCAACTGCACCGGCGCACAGAAACCGCGTACAGTCAGTTCGCGCGCCTGCGGCGGCACGCCGATGGTGGCGCGCGCGCCGGCTGGTCCAGTGAAAACCGTTCTCGAGCGTGTGCCAACCAGGGCCGAGGAGATAGGCGTAGGTGGGGTCGCCGAGATCGATGCGCGACGGTGTCGATTCCGGCGCACCCGACGTTTCGTGCAGGTACCGCTGTGTGATGTCATTGAGCCGCCCGCTTTCGAGGCGCAGTACGACCGCGCGTCCGGCGAGCGCCGAGCGGCGGACGATAGTGGCTGGGGCGGTGTAGACGTCCAACGACGGCACACGCCCGCGCGTTTCGATGGACGCGGCCTCGCGCGGCGTGATGCGCACGGTTTGGAGTCCCAACAAACGGAACGGCGAATCGGTGAAGCCGCTGAAGAACAACTCCTCGCCGATGCTTTCGAGGTAGATCTATGCGCCTTGGGGAAGCGTGCGCGCCGCGTCACGCGTGCCGAATATGATCGCTTCCCACGCGATGCTGCGCCGGCGCGCCTCGGACGTGTAGTGCCAGGAATAAGCCCACTGCGCGGGTAACCACGCCGCCAGCAGCAGCGCGGCAGCCCATCGCGGCGCAGCGCAGAGTGTGGCGGCGAGCGCAATGGCGACACCCACGGCCGGCGTCACGAGATAGTACGCGCTGATGTGATTTGGCACCACCAGATAGACCGAAACCGCGATGATGAACCACGCCACGCCGTACTGCACCAGCGTGTCGCGCCAACGCAGCGCCAGCAGCACGGCCACGCCCGCCGCCACCAGCGCACCCACCGTCTCGTTGCCGACTTCAGGCCACACGGCCAAGTAGGCGTACCGCGCGAACGTCACCGGAATCCGCGCATCCACACTCACCGCGTAGATGCCCTCGGCCTGCTTGGGCGCCACCGCCGAGTGCGCCGCCGCATAGGCGGCGGCCACGCCGAACATCGCGGCCATCCCGCGCCGCCATCGCTGCAGCAACAGCAGCGCGGGCAGCACGACGGCCAGTTCCAGCACGCCGAACGCCGCCAGCACAGGCGCCCACACGCCGCGCGATCCACGTGCCCACAACAGCGAAGCGCCGAGGAAGCAGGTGGAGATCAGCACCTGGTTATACGCCGACACCCACGCCAGCGGCCATGCCTGCACACTGTTCGAACACCACATCGCCGCCGCCGCGCCCGCCACCGTGCGCTCTCCGCCCAGCCGCCGCACAAGAGCGTAGAGCAACGCGAGATTCACCGATTGCGTGAGCAGCACCAGCGCGTGATAGGGTGCGCCCCACAGATCGAACAGCCAGCGGAACACCAGAAAAAAACGCACGCTCGCTCAACGGGCGAATGGTGCCCTGCGCCATCGGCTCGAGCAACAGCCGCGGCAGATCGCGCGCCGGATCTTTCAAATGATAGAGCAGCCCCAACCAAGCAAAGTCGTCCAGTTGAAACCAACAGCGATAGCCGTTCCAGTAGAGGAGCGGATTCAGCAAAAGCGCCGGGAGCAGATAGGGCAGGTCAGCGCGCATCTACACGCAAAGACCCGCCGCACCGCGAGGCAACTACAGTTTCAAGCCAAAGATCGACACGAACAACAGCGCCAGCACAGCCGGCACGGCCACGCGCACGCCCGGATGGCCGAAGTTGTACGCGTGGCCGGGGCCCATGCGGTTGGGCAACATCATGCGCGCGTCGTCTCGGTTGGAATACCAGATGCCCCCAATCCACGCATCGTCGCGCGTGGGCTCGGCCTCGCTGTCCTCCAGCCGCTGCGCACGCACGCCGAGCCAAAGCGCGGGGGCCATGAACAGAGCCGGCAGCAAGAACCATACCCACATCGGCCCGGGTAGCGCCTGCGCGGTCTGGCGCAGAGGTATGAGGTCCAACACCACATGCAGTGCGGACACCGCCAGCGATACGAACGCGACCGTCTGCAGGTTCATCCGGCGCCGCGGCGACATCACCGCGCCGGCATCGGCCGCCATCGCATAGGAGATGAAACCGAGCATCGCCTGCACAGCCACTCCGATCCCAAACAGCCCGAACACACTACTGACGCTCTTTGCGCTCCAACGGTCCGGCTCGCCTGTAACGCCCCAGTGCGTGGGGAACCGCGCGGGGATCGCCTCCCGGTTGCCCAGCAGGTACGCCGCGGTGAGCGCCAACAACAACAGACCGAGCACCGGCGCCAGCGTCCACCAGGCGAAGCAGGCAGAGTCCTCCTCGCCCACCGTGAGTGCCGCCTGCCGCAACGTGCCGCCCGCCACCGCGAATGACCGCGTCTCCATGCGCGCCCATTGGATCAGCAGCAGGATCGCCAGCGCGTTCACCAGCGGCGCCCAAATAGCCCCGAACCACAACGCCGCCGAACACACCGCCGCCACCGCCCACAGCCGCGCGCGGAAGCGCCGCACAATGCGCCGCCCATCCGCCGACGCGGCAAAGCCCTCCGGCACCCGCACTGTGAACAGAAACTGGCGCTGCCACAGCGGGAACATCTGCACAAACGCCGCCGGTAGAATCATCGCCACCGCAATCGCCCACACCTGAGCCCAGTCCATAGTTATTCCACCTCCCCGGCCAGCACTCGTAGCTGCCGTGCGATCCACTCGCCCGGTAAACCTTGCGCGCGCATCTCAGCCGCCAGATGCCGCAAACGCCGCTCAAAGCCCGACGCCAACGCTTCCATTTCGGCGGGTGCGGGCGCGGGCAGCACGCCGCGCTCCACCACCTGCACAGCCTTGCCTTGCGCACTCCGCAGCCAGCCTTCTTCGGCCAGCGTGCGGTACGCCTTGGCCACCGTATTGTGATGAACGCCCAAATCCACCGCCAGCCGGCGCACCGACGGCAGCGCCGCGCCGGCCCGCAAAGCGCCGGTCACCAACAGATGGCGAATCTGGTCGACAATCTGCCGGTAGGCGGGCGTCGCGGCTGCAAGGTCGATCAGAATGACGGGCGCTGGCTGCATACTGTCTACTGTACATAGACACTGTACAGGCAACCTGGCCGCGTGCCAAGCCCCAAACGAAACTTACCCACCGGGACTGGGTTAGAATAGAGCGGTCCATGCGTGCTTTTCGACTGGCTGTTTTTCTGCTCGTTGAAGCCGTCACCACGGTTTCCGGCGCTACGTTCGGCACAGTGGTGCCGGTCGTAGGCGGCGTGGCCGACCTGGTGCTCGACGAACCCCGTCAACGCCTTTACCTCGTCAATTCCAACCGCAACCAGGTTGAGGTCTACTCGATTCCGCAGCGCCGGTTTCTCGCCCCCATCCCGGTGGAGCAGCAGCCGCTGGCCGCAGCCATTTCGCGCAACGGCAAGGTGCTGTACGTCACCTGCCATCTGGGCACGTCGCTCAACATTATTGACCTCGACCAGACCACCGTCGCCTCGCGCATCAGTCTGCCGGCGCGGCCGGAGGGCGTGGCCGTGGGCGGCGACGAGCGCGTGCTCATCAGCACGGTCGGCACGGGCACCGGCAACCTTCTGAACGTGCTGCTGATCTACGACCCGTTTGTGCCGCCGGGAGGCCAGGCGCTGATTCCGGTAACCGTGCCGCCGCCGCCGCCGGCCAACCCGCTGCTGCCCCCGAACAACTTCAACCGGCCGGCGCTCACCAACCGGAGCTTTCTTGAAACCAGCCGCGACGGGCGATTCATCATCGGCGTGAACATCCCCAATGCCGCTGCGCGCGCGGTGTTTGTGTATGAGGCCGAGTCTGGCGTGGTGCTGCGCAGCCGCACCGTGGCCGGTGTTTCATCGGTGGTTTCCGTGGCTCCGGACGGCAGCAAGTTCATGGCGGGCCTCAGCCTGTTTGAGACCTCCACTCTCAGCATCCTGGCGCAGCAGAACGCGGCCAACGCGCCGTACCCCTTTGCCACCGGCACCAACTTCAATCTGCAGCAGAACCAAGGCGGCAGCGTGTTTGCGCCGAACGGCACCACCATCTATAGCGCCTTCAACTTTGCGCCGGTGACCAGTCCGGCCACGCGCGCCAACGTCAGCCAGTTGATGTTGAACGATCCGGACAATCTGCTGATCCGCACCGCGCTCCAGATGCCGGAAAACCTGGCGGGCAAGGTGGTCATCTCCGGCGACGGCGCGAATGCGTTTGCGATTTCCGAGTCTGGCATCGTGACGATTCCGCTCGGGCAGATGGAGGCCAACCCGATTGCCGACCTCAGTCAGACCGTGGCGCTGGTGGCCAACGATCAGTGCGGCGTTACGGCTGAGCAGCAATCGGTACGGCTGGAGGTGGTAAACCGCGGCCGTGGCCGGTTGACAGCTTCCACCGCACTGTTGCAACAAGCCCCGCAAGATCCCCCCGGACTCGGCGGCCCAGGCGCTCCGGGCGGCGGCGCTCCGGGCGGCGTCATTATCATCATCATTCCGCCGATCGCCCCGGGCCAGCCAGTTCCCCCGGGCTTCCCGGGTGGCGGAGTGCAGAATCCGGCGGTGGCGGCCACCGCCCCGCGCGTCCAGACCCAGAACACCGCTACCAATTCCACCATCACGGTTTCCTACAATCCGGTCAACCGCGGGATCGGCACTGTTTCGCCCATGCATCGATTCGTGGTGCAGGCGCCGGAAGCAATCAACATTCCACCGGCGATCATGGTGTTTCAGAACAACCGCAACGCGGAGTCGCGCGGCGATATCGTCCCCATCCAGGTGGGCTTGTCCGCCAATGAAGGACTCACCGACATGGTGATTGACTCGGGCCGCTCGCGCCTGTACATTGCCAACTCGGCCATGAACCGCGTGGAGGTGTTCGACACGCGCACCCGCACGATGGAAGCGCCGATCAAGGTGGGGCAACTCCCGCGCGCGCTCGCTTTTGCGCCGGACGGGCAGACGCTGTATGTGGCCAACTCGGGCTCGGAGGCGATCACGATCATCGATCTCGAAAAGCGCGAAGTGGCCGGCAGAGTCAAATTCCCCGCCTTGCCCTTCAACGGCAACGTGCCGTTGGTGACGCCTTCGCTCATTGCCGCCGGCCAGCGCGGGCCGCTCGTCATCATGAGCGATGGCACGCTGTGGCGCATCGTTGGCAACGAAGCCGTGCCGCGCGCTTTTAACGTAGGCGTGATTCCGGCCGCCGCCAACGGCCGCCAGGTGATCAATGCGCCGCGCACCATGGCCGCCTCGCCGAACGGGGAAGTGATCCTCGTCTTCTCCAGCCAGAACGGCACGGCCTACCTGTATGACTCGGCTGTGGATGACTTTGTGCAGTCCCGCCAGATTGTCGCGCCGAACGTAGCGGGTTATCGGGGCCCGGTGTCGGTGGGGCCGCGCGGCCAGTATTTCTTGGTGAACGATCAGATTTTGAACCAGTCGCTCACGCCTATCGGCAACGCCGGCACCCTGCCCGGCCCAGGCGGTGGAACGGCGGGCGGCGCCACGCAATCGCGCCCGGTGGCCGCGGTCACCAGCGTCGGCGTGCAGCAGTTTGCACGCTTCATCATGCCCACCATCGCCAACGCGAATGCGGTGTTGGCGCTGGGCGACGCGGGCACGGTGGAACTCGTCGACGCGGTAACCGGACAGATCATGCGCACCGCGTCCACGCTGGAACGTCCGGCCTCCACTGCTGTGGGCAACCAGGGCGTAGCGGTGAACGGACGCACCATGGCTGTCGACGGCAACACCGGCTACGTGCTCACCACCAGCGGCCTTAGCATTGTTTCGCTCGATCCGCCGGCCACGCAGGCCACGCGGCCCACGATTTCCCCCAATGGTGTGGTGAACAGCGTGAGCTACACGAGCCAGATCGCGCAGGGTAGCTATCTCGCCATCTTCGGACGCAATCTTTCTGCGGCCACCGCCACCGCCGGGTCGACGCCGCTACCCACGCGCCTCGGTGGAGTTTGCATCACGATGAACAATGTGCCGCTGCCCCTGCTTATGACGTCTCCCACGCAGATCAACGCCTACATCGCACAGGATCAGGCAGTGGGCCGCTTTCCGGTTGTGGTGCGCAACGTCGATCAGCGCCTTGCCTCCACGCCATTCACTACCCAGATAATCCGCACCGCGCCCATCGTGTTCTCTGAGCCCGAAACCAAGCGCGCGCTGATCTTCCACCCGGACGGACGGCCCGTGACGCGCGAGAATCCGGCCAAGCGCGACCGCGTGATTACCATGTACGCCGCCGGGCTCGGACCCACCACGCCCATCGTGCGCGGCGCCAATCCCGCGCCAGCCGAGCCGCTTGCCGAGGCCGCGGACTTGAAGGTGTTTTTCGGCGATCCGACGTGGAACGGCGCTGAAATCATCGTCGACTGGGCTGGCCTCGTTCCCGGCTACATCGGGCTGTATCAACTCAATCTGCGCGTCCCCGGCAATCATCTGCGCGGTGACGCGCTGCCCGTGACCATTCGAATGGGCACGCTAAATAGCACGGCGGGTCCGGTGGTAGCGGTAGACTAGTGTCCTGTAACGGAATTAGCGTTCAATAACGGCAGCCAGGGATTCCCGCGCCCTGGTGATCTTTCGGAGGATGTCTTGGCCGTTGGCTTTCCATTTATATGGCGTCGGGGCCTCGGCGCGAACGGCCAGAAATTCCTCG
>Ga0194119_10012321_pt1 | contig 10857 bp, 5 predicted proteins | sample TA2MahC100mmetaG_FD_148620 | JGI IMG/M metagenome (GOLD analysis project Ga0194119, IMG submission 148620) | Freshwater microbial communities from Lake Tanganyika, Tanzania - TA2015018 Mahale Deep Cast 100m | ecosystem: Environmental > Aquatic > Freshwater > Lake | place: Tanzania: Lake... | reverse complement strand
TTACCAAATCAGGCAAATGAATGGCACTGTTCGATTCATTCCTCTCTTACTGTCTTGTGTGCTAATTAACTCTTCTTGTAGCACCAAAGAGCTAACTTCAGAAGCTTATAGATTTGGCAAAGAGACTGGTACCAAGTGGCGAGAATTAACTAGTGAGATCGAAGCTCTATCTTCCTGGGCTGGCGAAAAATCTGGAGGGTCTTTAGAAATTCCAGAAGTAGAGAAAGAATCCGCTTGTAAAGCGATGTGGTTAATTATTGGGTGGCCCAAGTTTGGACTAAAGGACATGACAGAAAATAGAGAGAATTTTGTCGAAGGGTGCTTAACCACCATTGGCTCCTAAGAGTTAATTACATGACTGTAATTCCCCTCAAATCCCGATACAGAGGCTCACGACTTAAGAGTTCTTGTGAGGTCCTTGAGTCCTCCAGTATCTTAACGCCAGTAATCCTCCACCTGAAAAGGCCAACTGAATTAGAAAGCGATATTAATTTGTGACTTCATGGGGCGAGAGTTCAGGTTCAACTTGGGATGAATCCACAGTCCCAGATGATTATGGTTACTCGGAAGTTAAAAAGCCACCCAAGTGGCCTCTCATTCTCCAGATTTCTATTGTTGTTATTAGTGCGCTTCTGTATTTTGTTACTAATTCACTCTTCCTGACTCAGAGATTAGCCATGAGCATTGTTGGCTATCTACTAACCCCATTCTTTGTTGTGCTTTTCCTTGCGGTCCTGAGGACTATTGATCTGAAGAATAGAAGTCTGCCCTGGTATGACAGGGGTCTTGGCAAAGTCTATATAAAGTGGTCGGGCAGATTGTGTCTTTTATCCTTTGTTTTAGCGATCCCAATTCTCTGGCGATTGGCGATAGAAATAACTAATCGATCATGACTTCAAAAGTAATTAGATTTATCAATACAAAATTTTTTACAAAGGCTTTTATTTTTATGCTTTTGAGCACCCTAATGTTTCCTATGAGCGCAGCCAGAGCTGATAAAGCTTTTGATGCATTAGCTGCCTGTATCAACAAAGAGACCTCAACACAGGTAAACATCATTTTTTTGATTGACTCATCTGCCAGCCTACGGAAGGCTGATGATAATGTGTCTCCAGGCTCTGACCCTGAAGATAAGCGTGCAGAAATCATCGCAAATTCAATACTCCTACTAGAGCGGATAAATCAAGAAAAGAAACTCTTCTTTGCATTGACTACCTTTGATAGCACTTCTCCTGGGCAAGACAAAAATGGTAAGAAATACGAGGAATATCCTTGGAAACAAGCCAATCTTGAGAACGTTAGAGATGCCAGTAAGTGGTCAGAAAAAATCAAGAATTTTGACGGTGGTCAGCTAACAGATTGGGCTGCCGGATTAAGAAATGCACGAAAAAAGCTATCAGAAGCACCGGAATCTGAAGGCGAAGCTTGTCAGGCGATAATTTGGTTTACAGATGGCGGGATAGATGTTGGAGGCGGTACCGAGGATCTCAAGAAGTCAATTCGACAATTGTGTGGCATTGCCCCAGGTGAGCAAGGAGTTCCCCAGAGTTCTTTAATTACATCCATTCGTGAATCAGGGATTCATTTAATAGGAGTCTTCTTAAAGCCACAAGTTATCAATGATAAGAATCGTGGGGAAGTCTCCTTGTTTAAGCCCGCTGTTCTGGGTCAAGGAGTTATTGAGCCAGGTGATATTGCTGAAGGACTCTTCAATTGTGGTGAATATCCAATTCCAAATAATTATGGTCAGGGAGAGTTCATTGAAGTAAATAACACTGATGAACTAGCCGAACGTTTCTTGAAATTAACTATGCAGATAATCAATGGACGACCAGTCGATACCACTTGCCAAAATGGAGTAACTAATTTCAACCTAGATCCAGGAATTAAAGAGACAGTTTTGCTCTTGCCAACATTGAGCTGGAAGATTTTAACGCCAAATGGTGTGCAAGCTTCAAGAACTTCTCGCCCTAGTGATTGGAGGCTCGAAACCCCATTTGAGCGCTTCTCAATTGTAAATATACCGATTAAGCAAGACCTTATTGGTAAGTGGTCTGTTAATACAGGGAATGCACAATTTTGTGTAACTATTTTTCTAGATGCTGGAGTTAAACCGCGTGTGAACAGGGAAGTCACCCTAACTGCTGGAAAATCTAATCAGGAGATTTTAGGAACAATTATTTATTCAGATGGATCAAGAGCAAATCTGGCAGATTTCAGCAGAGTTGAGTTAGGTGTTGACGCAATTGACAATACTGGTCAGAACCGAAAACTGACAATATTTCCACTAAAGGTCAACAAGTCAGATTCTTCCTGGAGTGGCTCTATCGAACCTTATTCTGGTTCAACAACCGCCTCATTACTTTTGAGGCTCGATTTAACAACTAAATCAGGGGTAAAACTTCCAACAATTAAAAGTGCTGTCGAAATTCCTTTGGTCTTACCTGATCAACTTTGTAAACTCACAGAGACTAACGTCACTCTAAGCGATTTGTCTACCAAAACTCCAGCTAAAGGCACGTTAGAGATTCAGGGGCCAAAACAAGGTGATTGTCTGCTAAGTATTAAGTCATTAAATATCAAACAAGATCCCCTCGCAAGAGCTTTTAGCGACTTTTCTTCATCTATTGTAAACAAAAATACTGGATCAAAATTTGCAATTGGAGAAGAGGTCTTAATCAAGCAAGGAGAGAGCGTTAGCCTTGATATTTCGCTTGCAAGTGGTATCTCAGCAAAAGGACAATCAAAGGGTCTAGTCTTACTTCAAACTAGAACACCAGATTCAACTCAGAGTATGGACTTAATTGCAGATCTAGAATTTGCTAATATTGAGAAACCAGCACCATTCTGGCTAAAAGTCTTATTGGCATCTCTTGGAATTCTGATTCCTTTAGGACTTCTACAGCTGAATAACTACTTCTTTGCAAGATTTAGAATGAGGGACATCCGCATTGCAAATGTTCCAGTAAAGGTTTCGATCACGAATGGTAAAGTTCTAATATCAAGGGTTGATGACCAAAAAGATCTCTTCCAGGATCGCAACTTTGAATATCCTTTAGCGAGCACCGACTCCGAGAAATTAGTAAGCCAAGATTGGAATTCTGCAGAAGTTTTCAAACTTCAAACCAAACTTCCAAAGAATCCTTTTGGAGAGGTATCGGGTGTTTTAACATTTAGCCCGGATCGAATGGGATTTGCTAGTGAAGAGGCGATAAGCAATTCATCCAGCAATCAAGTGAGAGTGCCTCTCAATCCAAACGGCTATTGGGTGGTATCCGCTTCTAAAGGGGCAGCCGGTGAAGAGGCTGGCGGCTTTGAATTATTGGCGCTTATTACGGTTTACTTAAATATTGATCCTAGCCAAGCTGAGAGTCAGTTTAGCCAGCTCAAGGATCAGATAGAGACGAGTGAAGATTCTTGGGCCCAGTTGGCCAAAGGCCTTGGAGAGCCTACTGCGATAAGTTCAGCTAATTCTGGCTCTGGTTATGCTCCTTCGAATGTGGTAGACAATAAGCCTCAAGGCGCTACCACTCAGGGTCTTAGTTGGGACGAAGTCGACTCACCTGTCACTCCTGGAATTATTAGCGGAGGCAAGTCAGACACTGTTGATGTGGCGCCTAAAGAAAAAAGTAAATTATTCGGCAAGAAAAAGTCAGAGAAAGCGAAAGAGAGTTTCGAAGAACCAACTCAGGCACCGCAAGTGGATCCCGATGATCCGTGGGCGTAAGAAAACGATAGGAGATCAGTAATGCTAGGTTCAATGTTGTTTGTTGGTGTTGGCGGTTCTGGTGGAAACACAGTTCGAGCTATACGCGAGATTCTTACGGAGCGTCTTGAAGCCCTAAAGTGGGAAGGCCCATTTCCTGATTGTTGGCAAACACTATGGATTGACACTATTGCAATACAAGGGCGTGGAGGTTTTTCAGCGCCTATTCTTCCTTCAGACTCATATTTAGGTTTGGTTCCAGGACAGGTCAACTATCAAACTGTCAGGGATCAGATTGTCAACGCTACCCCTCCTTCTAGCCGTAACCAAGTACTTGCTGGATGGCTCCCAGAAACAACTCCAGTTCCAATTTCTAAAGGTGCAGGACAGTTTCGCGCAATTGGAAGGACTATAGGTGTTTCTCAGTTAGGAATCATGAATAGATTCTTGACTGATGCGTATAGTCGTTTAACGTCGACTCAGGCAAGTAACGATCTTGCTCGTCTTAATCAATTATTTGATATTCCAGTTAGCGGAAAGCCTTCACATACCTCTGTGTTTGTAATCTCGTCCATGGCAGGTGGATCTGGTTCTGGCATATTTCAGGATGTAGCGCAGTTAATTAAAAGCATCAATCCATCCTTAGATGAGTTCATGCACGTGATGCTTTATGGAGCTGATGTTTTTTCACTCGGCATTGACGCAGAACTGATGTCAGGTGTTCCAGGGAACACTTTGGGAGCTCTGTCTGAAGTTGTAAGTGGAGTATGGAGTAAGACCATGACTGGCGCCTCAAGTTTTCAGTTTGATGGGGTTGGGCGGCCTCAACAAGGGCCTCGTTATGGAGGAAAACATCACTGGTTGATTGGCGCAAAGAATAACGATGGTTCATTAGGAGCTTCTCCAAAGGAAATTTACTACGCAGTCGGCTCGTCTCTAGCATCCTTAACAACTAGTCCAACAACGCAACAGTGGCTAGATGAGTATGTAGTTGTCAACGTTTTTCCAGGCAGTGCGAACACAACAGATCTAACAAGACTCAAAAGTGCAGAAGATCAGGATCATTACCAGCCTTTTGCTGCAATGGGATTTAGTCGGATTTCTCTTGGAATGGACCGCTTCGTGGAGTATGCGGCCGAGTGCATCACTCGCAGCGCTGTTGAAAAATTGCTTTGGCCAGACTTTGAGCCAGTTAGCAAAGATCAATCAATGAACAGAAATGTGCAGATTGATACAAGAGTCGATCAACTTTGGAGTGGCTTCTTAGATGATTCGGGTTTAAGAGAAAGAAATCCAGATAACGCGGTCCTTGATGCACTAAAAGGTCAGGATTCCTTCTATTCTAACTTTGCTAATGAATGTATTGCTAGTGCTGCTGGCCGAGATTCATCTCTGGATCCATCAACATGGGAACAGAGAATCATGAATTACTTCAATGCAAATAGAGGTAAGCTTTTAACTTCAGCTAAATTGTCAATCTTTGAATCAGTACAGAACTGGACTCAGGACATTCAAAAACGGGTACTTTCAGCAACTACCAGTGTTACTGTGAGCGGTGGCCTTTATGTAGCAGCAGAGCTCCTTAAAAAATTGCGCAAAGAAATCGAATTTCTTGTTAAGACAGAACTTCCCAGCGATGCCGAGCAGAAGAGCAACCTCACGGATGAAATTCGTGGTCGTGTTCTCCAATTCTTAAGTACTGGAAAAGCGAAGATTGAAAAGAAAGATCAAGAGATTCAAAAAGTTCAGGATACAGTTAAGAAAGGAATTGCATTCTTAGGAGAAGTTGATCGAATTATGATTGCAATTGAACTTCTTGCGGACTTAGATCAGAATTTTTTATTACCACTTCTAAATAAAATTAGTGCACAAACTGAAGCGCTTAGGGAGGAGCGCTCTAAGGATACGGACTTTGGCTTTGCAAGTTTCTCTACATTTCCAATTTCGGATAATGCTCCAGTTCAGGAAAGATTTTCTCCACCTAATACGGAGCAGACCCTAATTGATTACAAAAAATTTCCTAAATTACTCAGGGAGTGGTCTCAGAGCGCACTTGAGCCTGAAATGCAAGGAGCTTGGGAGTTACGTATGACCGAACGAGCCTTACTAGGAATCCCTTTTGATAAAACTGGCGATGGCGCAGATCAAAAAATGATTGAAGCCCGCCCAAATTGGCAACCAAAAAATAGTAGTTACCGTGCCTCTGTTGGCAATGCTCAGAAAGCCAGCTTCACGATTCATGCCAAGATTGGTGACATTTATGACCGCGCAAAAAACATGATAAACCTTCATGCGGGTACTCTAAGTAATCAAGTTAACATGGGAATACGTCCTTACCTAGAAAACTTGGCTGACCCTTCTGAGAAAGGCAGGAGACAAGAGGATTTTGAGGCGAAATTCAGCAGCGCTCTTAAGTACTCAAAGCCAATGGTTGAGGAAAATAAAAGCGTAATAGATTTAGTCCATCCTAAATCGGCTGGGGGCACTTATACCTCTTTTTCTACAATTCCTCTAGAAAATCTAGACTTACAAGAAACGATTAAGAAATTAGTAGATGATTTTGATCAGGGCAATAAATCAATAGGTGACAGCGACACTTTTAGTAGTTCAGATAGCACGAGAGAAATAACTATATTTACCACCACTAAAAGCGCACGAAATCCTGTCGTGTTCAATTCTCTTATGGGTCCCATTTATAGGGATTGGATTTCAAGGGCTAATCAATCACAAAGTCGTCAAAAGTTCTCGGCTTTGCGCCGAACTAAGCCAATACAAGAGACGATTCCAGTCAGTGCGGAAGTTCTAAGAGATATGTTCTTAGGTTATCTAGCATTAACTTATACAGATTTAAGGGAGATAGACGATAAAGATACAGTCAAAGGAACAAAAGTTTTGGTGTATAGTTACAAACAGAAGGGTTGGGTTGAATTTCCACATCCCCTTCTTGGTCTAAAGGATAATTCTAAGCCAAGCGATACTCTTCCTGCAGTTATGAATTCTCTTTCCATCGCCTTATTGCAGGTAAATGCAACAACTTCACTAGCCCCTTTGCTTGCCTACCATGCACTTATGGAGGCGGGTGCAGACGTAAGTGATGAAAAAGATTACGGAGTCAATCGGATTTTAAGTGATTTTGTTAAGGGTACAGGGCCTGTGGTTACAGATGCCAGTCTGAGTCCAGAGCAAAGAAAATCAAATCTAATAGAGGAAATTGAGACAGAGATTCTGTCATTAAGAGACGAATTTGAGGAAGCAAATAAGAAGGTAAACCCTTTCAAAATGACTCTCCAATACGAGTGGAATGAAATGTTAGTCAATTCGCTAGATTTACTATTGGAGCATGCCAATTCAGTAGGAGAAACCGGCAAGCATAAGAAGTCTAGGCTTCGATAGATGTCGAATCCTTGGCACAATAACAGTGCTTGCATAGTTTTGCTTCCAGATGAACCACTAGGTTCTCAAATACTGGAAACAGCTACGGAGTGGACGAAAGAGCGTCTGTTAGTCCCAGCAATCTATGTAACAGTTTCTGCCCAAGACAGCAGCTGTTTTTCGCCATTTGATCCTTCTAACCCAAAACCAATAATTTCTAGAGTTGTTGGATTAAATGGTTCACGAGAGAGAAATCTCTTTGATGAACTTGCAAATTCACAATTGCAGACTCTTCGAGTGCTTGCGGTGCGACACATTTCCAAATCCAGTGAGATTGACGGAAAGCAATTAATCCTGGCAAACCGCATTGGGACCCAACTAGGCCTAGCAGCTAGCGTGTACGAAGAGGGAGATAGTGGATTTACTCAACGCGGAACCCGGCTATTCCGGATAAATATGCTTGCTGGAAGTTCAGGACTAGCTCAAGGTGAAAAAGTGGACCATTCTGAGACAGTTTGGGACTTAAATGTAATTGTCGCTCCTGAAGATAGGTCTTCCCCAATGGGAGTTGACTCATTTGTTCTAGAGTCTGATCTCAAATATGTAGGATTTCTTCTAGCTAACATTGCTACATCTCTTGGTTTATGGGTTGGAGTAAATAAGTCAGTTTTAGAAAATTCTAAGGTAGATGAATCAACAACTTTTGACAAATTCATTCTTCAAAGAACTTTTGTCAGGGCAGTTAAGACTGATGATGTTGCTGTCAAGGTTGCAGCTGCTGCTCTGAAACAGATTGAACAACATGGAAGTCCTTTGGCTGATGCCAGCTTTCATTTAGAAGGTAAGTATCTCTTAGAGGGAACTGAGCGGGATTCAGCCATAACTTCATTTGTCGAAAAGACTCTTGCCGAAGATGGAAAAGCACTGACTTGTAAGTTAGCAAAAAAACCTGTTGAAGAAGGTCAGATTAAAATTGGTCTCCTTGCGGGACTCAAGTTATTTATCAGATTTCTGATTGATAACCTGATTGCACTTCCACGAAACCTCTTTACTTCGATTGTTGAAGGGTTTAATAAAAAAGCTACAGATTTACTTTTCGGTGCTGACGGAGAATTTACTGTTGATGTGCGCGAGGACTTAAATAAATCTAGAAGTAAGTTGCGCAGGTATGGCATTATGCCTGAGGAACGCGAGGACATTAACAAGATCTCCGACGTACGTGGGAAAGTTAAAGCTAGACTTGCTGAAATTCCATTGGCTGTTGACTACCGTTTTGACCATAGTCCACTTTGGCGCATAATAAGAACAGATCTTGTTAAGCTCTTGGAAGGCAACTCAGAAATTGCTCCAGGTAAAGTTGTCGCTTCCACAACTGAGTTGATTCCGAAAGAGGGCTCAAATTGGAGTGTCCCTGAATTCGCAAGGGATATCGATGAGGACTCTGAGACAGTGAAATCCTCTTTAGATTGGCTGGATACAGATCAAGCTAACAAACTCACGGCACAATTTAAAGATGTCATTTTTGAGCTTCAAGAGGAATCTCGGGCGGCGGTATCTGAGTTGATTGCTGCAGAGAATGAAAAAGAACGAGCCAAGAAGTGGGTAAGAAAGTGCCGAAGCGAATTAAGTAAGGTAGTTAGCAGAAAGCGTGGCTTAGAACGCATCCTTGGCGAACTAGAAACTCCATCTAAAGTTGAGGCAAGCCGTGAGTGACGAGAAGAATTCAGTAGAGGAGTTAAACCAAGAAATTGGTACTCCCCAAGTGATTGATGAGGCAGTGAGCCATTTACCCGAGGATGATCTGAATCTAGAAATCCCTGAGAATGATGTCAATATCGATAGCCCAGAGCCTTTAGCTGAAAAAAATTCACTAAGTTCTTTCATAGGAAGAAATTTTAATAAACAGAGTAGTTCCAAAGAAGCAGTCACCCAAAATGAAAATGAGAAAATCGAAAAATCAGTAGAGTTACTCAATCAAGAGAACCCAGATGAATCAGTACTCGAGGAACTCGGTGAAATCAATAAAGAAATTGATGAAGACTTAGCGGAGGATAATGAGATAGAAGAAGAAATTGTGCTCAATCCATTTGAGAGGAGAAAAAATCGCTTTAAGAAAGGTACCCTTAAATGGATTAAGGAAGAGAACCAAATTGTTTCAGAAAATGTTGATTTTCTGGAAAAAGAATTTGGAAAACTAAAGAATGTACTCAAGGTTGGGGTTGCAACTTTTAAGTCAGCGAGAGAGACGAGTGAAGAGAAAGAAGCCCATCTAGACCAATTCTTATCTGCGCAAGAATCTCTAAATGAATGGATTTCAGAACGCCGTGGCACATATGCCTGGCAATTACTTGCAGCCTTGGGCAGAGAACAAGAAAAGTTAGCAGCTTTTGAAAAAGATGTTAGTAACTGGGTAGATACTCAAACGCAAGACCTCTACGAAGAGGCAAGAGACAATAAAAAGAAGTTTTTGAGGAAATTTAGGTTTTCTTTTGGCGGCCTACTATTATCGCTAGTTCTTGGTTACTTGGTAAATCTAGCTCTAACAGAACTAGGTTTAGGTTGGATCCCATTGGTTCTTAACTTTATTGGTATTACAAATCCAATCAGCATAATCTCGCAAGTGATTGGATTTGGAGCAGTCTTCAGTTGGTTTTTTGCCTTTGTTTTCTACTTCCGCGATTACTCAAGATGGAGAAAGCGTTTAAATCGGGAGATTGCCGATGCCAGGTTTTATCTAAAAGCTGTTTCTGAGTTATCGGTTGAAAAGGGTCGTCTGCGGTTCCTTCACCAGGAGATGCACGAATTCTTAGGCCTTATGGCAAAACTCCTCCATAATCCTTGGTTTATCTCAGAGGAATGGATTAATTACGAGGGCACTGGTTTGGATGCAACTACGTTGCCAAAGTTTATGGATGTGGCAGTGCCAAGGGAAGTTGGGGCCTTTAATGACGTTAAGACTCGTGCTTTAGAATATTTTATCTCTCAAAATTGGCGAGATAATCAAATCACTATTCTGTTTGAAGAATACGAGAAATCAAACGCAATGAGAGCAACTTCGATATCAAATCGAATTGATGAAGACCCTAGGTTACGAAGAAAACTGAGAGAAGATATAGCTAGTAATCAATATCTTAAAAGAGTTGGAGACAGGCTTGTTGAGGACTTGACAGAGTACGTTCAACGAGAAGTCTTGCCGGAGGAAACACGGTTTAATGTTGATTCGATTAAGCCAAACGAATTGGCAGGACTAAAAATGAAGACTTCTATTTTCGAAACATCGGACGAGTTAATGAAATGGGAAGATTTCATTTCCGAGATTTTGGGCCCAGTTGGCTCCTGGCAGCAGATTAACTTCAGTAGTAGCGGACAGCTAGAAAATCTCTTTGACCGTAAAAAAATATTGTCTTATGCGTTGATTCCAGAGCGTTTGAATAGGTCAATCATTGAAGAAATTAAGCCACACGTTGTAGAAAAGGATGATAAATCCGGTGTAGAGGTTATAGTTCGGGTTGATGTTTCCAACTGGATTGATGGAGACAAAATAAAGTGAGAGAGGAAATATAGGATGTCATCTTGGGAAACGAATGTTGAAACTAATCAACTTGGTCTGCCATATGCGACACCACTACATCGTTTTGGAGCAGCAATTCTTGAAGCTGTTCTGGCTGTGGTGACACTGGGTATTGGTTGGTTCATTTGGTGGCTAATTCTCATAGGCAGAGGGCTAACTCCTGCTCGTCAGATTTTAGGTCTACGAATTGTTAATGCCAATACGATGC
>Ga0194119_10012319_pt1 | contig 10857 bp, 11 predicted proteins | sample TA2MahC100mmetaG_FD_148620 | JGI IMG/M metagenome (GOLD analysis project Ga0194119, IMG submission 148620) | Freshwater microbial communities from Lake Tanganyika, Tanzania - TA2015018 Mahale Deep Cast 100m | ecosystem: Environmental > Aquatic > Freshwater > Lake | place: Tanzania: Lake... | reverse complement strand
TCTTGATGAAAAAATTACTGATCTGATAATGGAAATCTATCATCATATTTTCCCAGTAGATCTAATACGTATGCCGAATTGCAAAACTGCTAATGCAGTAAAACTAACCACTAACGTATTCCGAGATGTCAATATTGCATTCATAAACGAGCTAGCATTATTATTTGAAAAACTTGATATTGATATACTCAAAGTGCTTGAGGCAGCAGACAAGAAGTACAATTTTCAGATCCACTATCCAGGTCCTGGAGTTGGAGGTCCTTGCCTCCCTGTTAATTCATATCAACTGTTAAATTCTGCAAGAAAATTTGACGCTAGTTTACTCAAAATGGTTCAAGCTGGCAGACAGATAAACGAAGGAATGCCATCACATGTGATAGAGTTGCTTTCTGATGCACTAAAGTATGCAAACAAAACGATAAAGAACAGCACTATTTTGTTGCTTGGAATCTCATACAAAGCAGATGTAAAAGACATACAATTATCTCCAGCAGAACAAATAGTCAAAAAACTGGAAGAACTTGGGGCCAAAGTGCGGATTTATGATCCATACTTTAAATCAACAAAAATTTATGGAGTAGATGCAGGAAATGACTTGGTAAGCTCTATTCTAGGTATTGATGGCATGATTATAGTCACACCACACAAAGAATTCTCTGACTTGGAACCTACTTTTCTGTCGTCTAAAATAATGAATTTGGCTGTAATAGACACTAGAGGAATAATGGATAAACATGCGGCAAAAAAAGCCGGCTTGATTTTTAGAGGCCTTGGCCGCGGAAAGTTCTAGGGATAACGTAAGTCCCAATACCATACGAAATATACTCACATTAAGGTATGATTCATCACAAAAGTCAATACTGCCAAAACTAAGCTGGAACAATTTCAGCATAAACCAATCCCCACCAAATCTAAATGCAGTAGAGAAACTAATTGAAAATTATCTACGAAATAAAATTAGTACAAAAACAGACAAGATCGCGATTGCACTAAGCGGAGGAATTGATTCTACGCTGGTCATGACATTTCTTAGAAAAGTATTTCCACAAATTAAAATTGAGGCAATATCGATCAGATTTGCAAACAGTGTGGATGAGACTTCGTCTGCCGCAAAAATTGCAGAGCATTTTGGTGCAAATCATCACATAGTTGAGCTGAATAACTATCTGGAAGAACTACCAAAAGCAATCAGCATGATAAAACTCCCATTCTGGGATACACATTGGTATTATGTTGTAAAAAAGGCACGAACACTGTCCAAATTTTTGGCATCTGGAGATGGAGGAGACGAAGTATTTGGCGGTTACACATTCAGATATAAAAAATTCATTGAATTAACAAATGAAAAATCCACCCCATTAGAAAAAATTAAAGCGTATCTTCAATGTCATGAAAGAGATCGAGTACAAGATCAAGAGAAACTATTTGGTTCCCAACACTCATTTACCTGGGAACCGATCTATGAATTGCTATTACCATATTTTGATAATCCGTTAGCGCGACTTGATCAGGTATTTTTGGCAGATTTTAATGGTAAACTACTGTACAATTTCAGCTTGGTTAACACATCACTACATAGTAGCCTTGGATTAGAACCTGTTACACCATTGCTCTCACAAGAACTAATTTCATATATTGCACCACTTTCAAACCAATTCAAATATGATGTAAAAAATAATGTGGGTAAACTGTTACTTCGCAGACTCTTAACAAAATACAATGCAAATCATCTTGTCTCAGAAGAAAAACTAGGATTTAATGTAAATACAATTAATCTTTGGAAATCGTATGGTAATCGTATATGCAAGGAATATTTACAGAATCCTCACATTGTTAAAGACGGTTGGATTGATGCAAACTGGATAACTAAGCACATAGATGAGAAAGAGCTTAACATAAACTATGTAAACAAATTCCTAGGATTACTTGCATTTGAGATCTGGTACAGAATATTTATCACAAAAGACCTAGATGTAAATGCTAGACTAAACTAATTTGTCAGTTTGGTTAATTTAGTACTAATGTAATAAAATGAAATATTGAAAACAAAAGATATTGTGGCCGGACTGGGAGAAATAGGTAATCCCATTCTAAAACTTATTTCAAAGGCAACAATCGCAGTAGGATATGACATAAATCCAAAACTATCTAATGCTACACGATTAAAAAAATATCAATCCATAAAAACATACTTTCTACACGTGTGCATTCCATACAATGAAAAATTTACCGGAAATGTTGAATTACTTTTTGAACAATTTGATCCAAAATCAATAGTTATTCATAGTACTGTCAGCCCCTATATAACAAAAAAGCTACAAGAAAAGCTACCAATACCTGTTATCTATAGTGCGACTAGAGGAGTTCACAAAAGAATGTTCTCTGACCTACAGCGCTATACCAAGTTTTATGCTGTAGAGCCGAATGTTCCTGGGGGAAAGGCAATGTCTGCAGAATATTCAAAATTGATGCAAAAGTGTGGTGTAAAAACAAAAAAAATGACAAACCCAGTAACTCTGGAACTGGCAAAAATAATATGTGATACATCATATCTTGGTTGGCTGATTAACTACGCACAGATAAGTAACATGATTACGATTCAACATGGTGTTAATTACGATGAAATGTGGTCATTCTCAGATGAAATTCACAAATTTTTAGGAAATAGGCCTAAAATGTTTCCCGGTTATATTGGAGGCCATTGTGTGATTCCTAATCTTGATCTAATGCATAATCAAACACTTGATTTGATTAGAAAAATGAATGACACATATGCAAAAAAAGTCAAAAATGCAAAAACAATCGCCAAAAAATACGGTGCCAAACTTGATCGCTAATTTATCAAATCTTTACATATAATTTTGCCACATCGACAAAATTTTTTGCAATTTTGTCCCAACTGAATGTAGTCTCGACAAATTTTCGTCCTTCTACTCCCATTTGTTTTGCCAAGTTTTTATCATCAAGCAATAATGACAATTTGTTAATTAGATCATCGTGATCTCCCTCTTTTACTAAAAATCCCGTTTTTTCGTCTAAAATCATCTCGCTAACACCACCTACGTTGGTTGCAATCACTGGTTTTTCCATCAATTGTGCTTCTTTTAGGGTCAGAGGAGCAAGGTCCATGCCTGTTATTAGAGCATAAACATCGATACCACCTAAATATTCTCGAATTTCATTGGGATACTCTAGTCTGCCTAACCATTTAAAATTCTTGAATTTTCCTAATTCCGTCATGATCTGTTCTAGATATGGTCCATCTCCGGCCCAATAGAAAGTCACATGAGGCATTTTCTCTAATACATTTTTTAGAATTAGCATTTCCTTGGTTTTCCCCCACCAATTAGCATCCTGTAACAAACCTACACATGGATGTTCTAATTTCATTGGCGTGATTTGATACCAGTGTGAGGCATTTATGCCCTCAAAAAATACACTTGTAGGAACATTTGGATGATGTTCTCTGACAATATGAGTCAAATAATTGCATATTGGCAGAATAAGAGTAGCACCACTAAAACATTTTTCTGCAATCCTATTTCTAAACCAAATTACACATTTTGATATGGCGTCTTTGTACAGCGTCTGTTTTGCATAGATTATCTCTGACCAGTAATGTCCTCTTAACAATATGAATAACGGAATTTTTGACTTTATTGCCGCTATCCCAAAATGAGTTTGCCTGTCGACAAATATGGCGTCAGGTCTGAACTCCGCAATCAGTTTTTTAAATTCGCTGTTTCCAAAGAACCAATCTCTGATGTTTTTACTCGGGAACCCCATGCTATATTCAGTATCTTTTACCAGCTTGCATTCTACACCAAGCTTTGATAATGCATCACAAAACTCTTTCATGTGAAAAAGCTTTCCTTTACTTCCATATGCCACAAGAACTCTCATCCGGTCTGCCTGCTTTACACTCAATATTAAATGTGATAATCATAGTAGAACTTTTCGACGTATTCTCATAAATAACAATTTATTACAAACCAGATAACCGACTATCTATGAAAATCCTTGTCACAGGTGGTCTTGGGTTTATTGGTAGCAATTTCATTATCCAATTTATAAATAATTATTCTGATGCACAGATAGTTAACATTGACGATGAGCTTCATGGCTCCAATCTTAACAATCTGATACAAATAAAAAACTCAAAAAATTATAGTTTTGTAAAAGGCAACATCACTGACCAAAAATTGATGGACAGACTGATCTCAGAGTCTGATGTTGTAGTAAATTTTGCAGCAGAATCGTTTGTTGATAGAAGTATATCAAATGCAAAGCCATTCTTGAATTCTAATGTTTATGGAGTTTTCACAATCCTAGAATCGTTAAAGAAATACAAAAAGAAACTAGTCCATGTATCCACGGATGAAGTATATGGAAGTCTTGAGAGGGGAAGCGCAAAGGAAGACTCTAGGTTTAATCCCTCCAGTCCATATGCGGCATCAAAGGCGGCAGCTGAACTGCTTGTGAATTCTTACTTCATTACATACGGTGTTGATTCTATGATAACTCGCTGCACAAATAATTATGGACCAAAGCAATTTCCTGAAAAGCTTATACCTAAAACAATACTTCTTGCACACAAAAACAGCAAGATACCTGTATATGGGAATGGAAAAAACATCCGAGATTGGATATTTGTAGATGATCATTGCAACGCAATAACAAAGGTGATATTTGACGGAAGGCCGGGGGAATCCTACAACATCTCAGCCGGAAATGAAATTGATAATCTGACCATAATCAACAAAATACTTTCTTTGATGGGCAAGTCCACTGATCTGATATACTTTGTAGAAGACAGGCCAGGACATGATCTTAGGTACAGTCTTGATTCGTCAAAAACTCGGCGTGATCTGGACTGGATGGCAAAAACCAACTTTGAACAAGGTGTCGCAAAAACAGTTGATTGGTATCTCTCGCATGACGACTGGTGGAACAATATCTCGACTCAGGCTATGAGTAACACTCCATGGAAAATTTAATTTAGAAAGTAAAATCTGACATTATATGAAAGGTATACTTCTTCATGGAGGGCACGGGACAAGATTGAGACCGCTTACCCATACAGGCCCAAAACAACTTCTACCAATTGCAAACAAGCCGATGTCTGAGTATTGCATAGAATCACTAAAAGATGCCGGCATCAACGATATAGCAATTGTCGTCGGGGGAATCGGCTCCAACAAGGTCAAAGAATACTATGGCGATGGAAAAAAATTCGGTGTAAACATAGTTTACGTCGAACAAGATCAACCACGTGGAATTGCTCACGCGATAAATATATGTAAAAGTTTCGTAGGAGATGACAAATTTGTAGTGTTCCTCGGGGATAACATAATCCAAAAAAACATCAGAAATTTTGTCACCGACTTTTATGAATCTGAAGCCAAAGCGTCAATCCTACTCTGTGAGGTTGATAATCCCTCAAGATTTGGAATTGCCGTGGTAAGCAACGGACAAATTCAAAAGATTATGGAAAAACCAAAAAATCCGCCGTCAAATCTGGCAGTAACTGGGATCTACATGCTCACTGATACAATTTTCGATGTAATTGATAGGCTCAAGCCGTCGTGGAGGAATGAACTAGAGATCACTGACGCATTGCAGATGATGTTGGAAGAAAAACACAAAATCACTTATCATATGATTACCGACTATTGGAAAGACACTGGAACCCCTGACGATATAATTCATGCAAATAATGCAATTTTGGAAAAAATGCACCCGTATTTCAATGGGAAAAAAGATACCACAGTTGTGATGATTGGCAACGTGATGGTTGGAGAAGGTACTATCTTACAGAACGGTTCGAAAATAATAGGGCCTACCGTGATTGGAAAAAACTGCATAATAGAATCTGATTGTACAGTAGGACCAAATACTAGCATCGGAGACAATTGCAGGTTAACAGAGTGTCGCATATCTGATTCAATAATAATGTCAGACTGCACCGTCTATGGCAATGTGAAAATTCGTAACAGTATCATTGCATCAAACTCTACCCTAAAAAAGAATGATCTGGAAGAAAAGGTGTTCTTGCTGGGAGAAGGAACGCAAATATTTTTTTAATTAAACTGCTTAACACAAAAGGTGGAATTCGACTCTAATATTTTGCGCATCAATAATGTGGAAAATGTATCGACAAGATACAAGAATTCATTAGGAATCAACTTGTAAATTTCAAACGACGGGGTATTGTGATCGGACTAAGCGGGGGAATAGATTCAGCAGTAACCGCTACACTTTGTACAGAAGCTATTGGTAGTAACAAAATATTGGGCATAATGATGCCTGAGAAAGATTCTAATCCAAAAAGTAAGCATTATGCAGAACTCTTAGCACAAAGACTCGGCATCCGGACTGAAGTTGTTGACATGACAGAAATTCTTCAGTCATTTGGAATTTATGAAATGCGTGATTCTATTGTAAAAAAGAACTTTGCACAATTTGACAGCTCTTACAGATATCGGCTTGTTGTATCAAATGATCTTCTGAAAAAGGATCATATCGCAATCCCATACCTTGAGGTACTAGATGGAAAAGGAATTCTGCACAAAATCAAGTTATCTCTAGATGACTACTCTTCAATTACTGCCGCAACGACAGTGAAGCTTAGGGCAAGGATGATAATGTTGTATTTCTTTGCGGAAAAAAACAACTACCTTTTAGCAGGTACAACTAACAAATCAGAATATGTACAAGGGTACTTTGTAAAGTATGGTGATGGTGGCGTTGACTTTGATCCCATCGTGGACTTGTACAAGACTCAGGTTTATCAGCTGGCGGAATATTTTCAAATACCAAAAGAAATAATCGAAAGAAAGGCTAGCCCAGATACGTGGAGCTTCGAGGTAAGCGATGAGGAATTCTTCTATAGTCTACCCTATGAAATAATTGATCTGCTTTGGTACGCCAAGGAAAACAACATTCCTGCTGAAAAAATCGAAAAATCACTTTCGCTAACAAGAGAACAAATCATAAGAATCTTCGATGATCAGGAAAAAATATGCATAAATAGTATGCAGTCGAGAGAGATGCCTCCACACTGGAAGTTTCAGACATAGTAATGCCCAAATTCTCATCAAGTTAAATATGTGAAAATATTATTATGAAATAAATCCAATTGAATGAATCTCTGTTAATTAGCATAATAATAGTGAATTATAATTCTGGCGAACTACTTACTGATTGCGTAGAATCGATAAAAAGATCAAAATACAAAAACATGGAGATAATCGTAGTGGACAACGCATCACATGATGGCAGTCAGAAAAAATGCATAGACAAATTTCCTAATGTCAACTTAATTGAAAGCAAAAAGAATCTTGGTTACTGTGAGGGAAACAATGTAGGGATAAAAAGTGCAAAAGGAAAATTCATTGTAATTCTGAATCCTGACACAACAGTGGATCCAAATTGGATAGATGAATTACTAACTGCCTTTCAGCAATATGGTGAGGGGCTATACCAACCCAAGTTACTTTCAATGTCTGACAAGAACATCATATCAAATACAGGCAACATGATTCATGTTTTCGGTTTTGGCTTTGCAAGAGATAGGGGAGAAATCGATAAAAACCAACGTAACTCCATAGAGCATATTGGATATGCATCCGGAACATGCCTTTTCACATCTGTAGAGGTAATGGAGAAGATAGGGTTCTTTGACCCCTTTCTATTTCTATATCATGATGATCTAGATCTTGGATGGCGTGCCGCAAAAATCGGGATTAAATCCTACTATGTGCCAAAATCCATAGTATATCATGTAGAAAGCTATCTGCTGAAATGGAGCGCGAAAAAATTTTTCTGGCTTGAAAGAAATAGGCAATATTGCCTGCGCATACATTACTCCAGAAGGACATATTGGAAGATGTGGTATTCACTCGCAATGGTTAATCTTCTTGTATGGGTATTTTATTTATCAAAAGGATTTGTTAGCTCAAAAATTAAGGCGGATTTAGACATAATAAAAAATAGAAAAAAAATAGCCAGTAGATTTCTGGATCTGGAAGAAGAAAGAATCGTGACGGACACCGATCTGATAAAATCATACCCGGACGCAATTTTTGTACCGGAGAATGTATTTGGCTCAACTTCCATTAAGTTATTCAACTCAATTCTGAAACACCTCAGTAAACATGCAAAAAAATCCATTCTCCACAAATGATCTATTTTTTCTGAGCAATCACAACTGCGATGGCAAGATTCTTTTCATGGCTTAGCGAGACGAGAAAATCATACTTCAAGTTTTTTCCTGATATTCTTACTGTAGGTTTTGCCGCAATATAAGAAATTTCGATATCTAACATGGATATCTTTTCGCTTACCGCCTTTATCACAGACTCCTTTATTGCAAATTTTCCTGCAAAGTGTTGTGCAGGGTGTTTATATTTCAGACAGTACTCTGTCTCTGATCGACGGAAATTTCTTTTGTAAAAACTTTCATTTTCACCATAAGGGATTTTTGTAAATCTCCTGATATCTACAATGTCAATCCCTATACTACAATTTTTCAGCACATGGTAACTACAAACAAGATTTATTTATTCTGCGACGTTTATCGCAATCGGTTTGCCAAAAAATGAAAATTTAGAACAGGAAATCAGGAATATCTTCTTTGAAGTCTTTACAGATCTATCAGAATCTGATTTTAGCTGGAAAAATCCTGGTGCGGATAAAAATATAGTAGATGGATGGCTAAAAACGGGTGATGTTGGACATCTTGATCCGCAGGGTTACCTCTTCCTAAAGGGTGACTTGATGATGTGATAAATGTTGGTGGAGAAAAGGTAGTTCCAGAAGAGATTGAAAAGATAGTAAAGGCTTTACCTGGTATTACTGAAGCAATAGCAATAGAAGTGACGCACAAACTTTTTGGTCAGGTGGAAAAGTTATTTATTCAAAAATCGCCTGGTTCCACCATCCAAAAATCCGAAATCATTTCATATTGCGTCAAGAATCTCGAACGTTATAAAGTGCCGACACAAATTGAGTTTATAGATGAAATACCTAGAACTGAGTATGGTAAAATAAAACGATTCAAGTTGGAATAGCAAATTATGAAAAAACACGAATTCAAAAAAATCAATGAAAAGGAACTGATGGATCATTATGGATACAAAGGAATTTTTGGCAGGCTACAGCTAAGAATAAAGTACCTCCATTCATGGCTGTGTCATTATGTTGCGTACTCATCACTTCACCCGGATCTGACAATAAACATGCAACGCGCACGCGGTGTAAAAATTGGGCAGGGCTGTCATATTGCGCCATATGTTCTCATAGATCTCATGTATCCACATCTGATAACAATAGAGAATAATGTTGGGATTGGAAGCAACTCTATGATCTTTGCGCACGTAAACCCGACTGCCAATCTGGTTCTGAAGCATACATACCCAAGAAGGACGAATCCTGTGAGAATAAAGTCTGGTGCCTGGATAAATCCTGGCTGCATAATAATTCCCGGTATTACAATAGGTACCAATTCGATTATTGCAGTTGGTAGTGTAGTTACTTCGGACATACCAGATAATTGTGTCGCAGCTGGAAACCCGGCTCGCGTCATAAAAAAGAATGAATAAATGTAACTTTCACACAATTTGTGATGAAAAAAAATAATGTGACTACATTTTACATTCTCTTAATGTGACCATTCTGCCGTATGATGAGTTCTTGAAACTGGGTGATGTGACTACACTTCATGTCGACTATGATGGTCAGTATAATCGTATTCAATATGAGCGAGGAGTGCTGCTATATGAAATAATTCAAAATACAAACCAAAAACCGTGCTGAAATTTGGGACGGGGAGAGGTTTTGGTTGCCTCTGTATGGCATGGGCTATGGAGTACCATGGATACCGGGTAAAATATTCGCACTTGACTATACACCACATAAAAAACTAAGTGAATGGCCGATTCAACGAGATTCTAATGGCAAACCAACTACAGAATTTGTCTCAAGACAGATGGTGTGGTATGATCTGGATTGAGAGTAAGTCGCTGAATCAACCATTAACAAGCGCTTATTCTGAGTATATGCGTAATCAATTTTTAAAAAAATACCAGTTATTTGAAAAAAGATTCAAAATACCCAATAAATTGAATGAAAAAATTCCAACTCTGGGGAAAGTAAAATTGTCCAAATATCTTCGTTTATGAGTAATGCTTTGGTACATACTGATCAATTGATAATAAGACTAATAGCAAGTAGAGGCAGATGTGGTGTAGATTGAAGTTTCATCATATAGGGATCGTGGTGTACAAAATTGAGAATTATACCAGTACCATTCAGACATTGTTGACTCCTCAAGAAACTACAATCCCTTTTCACAACAAGATTCAGCGTGTCAAAATATGTTTCTTTAACCTTGGTGGATTTTACATAGAACTCATAGAGTCAGCAGAACTGCAAACCCCGATCACATCGTTTCTTGAAAAAAAAGGGGAAGGAATACATTATCTTGCTTTTGAAGTTCCCGACGTAGAATTAGCTACCTTGAAACTGAAAAAAGCGGGCGGAAAGGTGATATCTCCTCCATCGATCGGATTTGAAGGCCATCTGATCAGTTTTGTCTATGTCAATTCACTGCCATTTAAGATTGTTGAATTTGTCTCTGAAAAGAAATCAAATTGACTCAATTGAATCTGTTGGGAATTGATTTTGAGGATTGGTATCATCCGGAATTAATACAGAAACATCACGATATCAAAAATAAGAATCCGATTATAATCAACAGAATGGATAAGATACTTGACTGGTTGCAAAAAAATGAAACATATGCAACATTCTTCATGGTCGGGGAACTGTTGATAATAAAGCCGGAACTGCTTGACA
>Ga0194119_10012318_pt1 | contig 10857 bp, 6 predicted proteins | sample TA2MahC100mmetaG_FD_148620 | JGI IMG/M metagenome (GOLD analysis project Ga0194119, IMG submission 148620) | Freshwater microbial communities from Lake Tanganyika, Tanzania - TA2015018 Mahale Deep Cast 100m | ecosystem: Environmental > Aquatic > Freshwater > Lake | place: Tanzania: Lake... | reverse complement strand
GGAAAGAGGCCGGGCAGCGTTCCTGAATGATGGTCGTGGAGGGGATGTTGATCAAGGCCGCGGCAATGCCCAGGAAAAAGGCCAGCACCATGATGATGGGGATGAGCTCCATCACTAGACCAGAGGTGTCAATGACTCGACCCAGGAGGTTGTAGAGGAGATAACTCCCTCCCGTCTTGGCAGAGGCCACCAGCAGGAGGGAGATCCCCAGGATGACCAGCCCGGCGGTGATGAGCGTTTGCTTGGCAAAGCGATGGGCCAGGCGGTTGAGCAGAGTCGTGCTCACGATCATGCCTATCCCGGCCGGGGCGAAAAGAAACACCATGTCCTCCGGCCTGGCCTTCATCACCCCTTCGGCAAAAGCGGGGCCGACCACGGCCAGGAGTGGCACCATCGTCGTGACCAGCGTCCACTGGGCCATGGCCAGGGACGAGGTGCGGTCATGGGTGAGGATGGCCCAACCCTCTTTGATCTCGGCCCAGATGCTGAGGATAATGCGCTGGCTCTCGGCGCTGGAGACTATGGTCAGCCGGGCCCGCTCGCGCGGCAGCAGGGAAACCAGAATCGCCGCCAGCACGTAGAGGATGGCGGCCAGCACGAAGAAGGCGGACACGCCGAAGAGCTTGATCATCAGCGGCGTCAGGACGATGAAGCCGATAAGCTGCGTGGCGTTGAAGGTGAGGTTGAACAGCGAGTTGGCGGTGAGCAAATCCTCGCGACGTACCAGGCGGGGGATCGAGGCCACCTCGGCCGGGGAGAAGAACTGGCTGATGGTGGCAAACAAGAAGTTGACCATCAGGATGAGGCCCAAGGTCTGATCGAAGAAAATGTAGCCCAGGACGGCGCAGGCGCGCAGGGCGTTGGTGGCGACCAGGATCACCTTCTTGTCCATGCGGTCTACGAAGACCCCGGCCAGGATGCCAAAGAGCACCGAGGGCACGATGAAGGAGAGCACGGTCAGGCTCACCGCGGCGGGCGAGTGCGTGCGTTCCTGCACCAAAACCAGCAGGGCCAGGTTGATGCCGTTCTGCGCCACCTGCGAGGTGGCCTGGGCGGCCCAGAGGGCCAGAAAATGATGGTTGCGAAAGATCGGTGGGGCAACTGGCGTTGTGGCCGCGGCGGCTTGCTCCGCTGGAACAGTATCGTCAGGCATTAGTGGTCCTTAGTCCTTAGTCCGTGGTCTTTAGTCCGTGGTCCTTAGTCCTTAGTCCGTGGTCTTTAGTCCGTGGTCCTTAGTCCTTAGTCTTTGATCTTTCGTCCTTCGTCCTTGGTCTTTCGTCCTTGGTCCTTAGTCTTTCGTCTTCCATCTCGGCAACCTGCTCAGGGCTGGCCTTCTGCACAAAGCCCTTGAGGCGGCGTTCCAGAGTGCTGCGCGGCAGGAGGATGCGGTGGTTGCAGCCCTGGCACTGCAGGCCGATGTCGGCTCCCAGGCGCACCACGCGCCACTCGTAGCTGCCGCAGGGGTGCGGCTTGCGCAGGCGCACAATATCGCCCAGGTGAAACTCCACGATGGGGGGCATGTCTGCGGCTCTCCTCTTTTCTCTGGAGCATTATAGCACATATCGCCCGTCCACGCCAGACCGTTGACAATGGAGTTGGCTTTCTGCTATACTGAAACTGGACAGCAAAGCGACACCTTGTCGCCCCGTGATCGCTCACGGGGCATCTTCATCTGGAAAGGACGCATGAATAACACACTCACCCCTGATGCCGACTACGACAAAACTGTTCTGGACAACGGCCTGCGCCTGCTGACGGCGCCTATGCCCCACGCCCGCTCGGCCAGCGTGGTCGTCTTCCTGGGCGTGGGTTCTCGCTACGAAGCGCCAGCCGAAAGCGGGCTCTCGCACTTCATCGAGCACATGCTGTTCAAGGGCACGGCGCGCCGCCCCGCGGCCCGGGACATTTCGATCACCATCGAGGGCGTGGGCGGCCTCCTGAACGCCGTCACCAGCCAGGAGACCACAGAGACCACAGTCTACTGGGCCAAGGTCGCCCAGCCCCACCTGTCCCTGGCCCTGGACTTATTGGTAGACGTCCTGCGCCACTCCAGCTTCGCCCCGCCGGAAATCGCCAAAGAGCGGCAGGTTATCCTGGAGGAGATAGACAGCCTCTACGATGCCCCTGGCGAGTTGGTGGGCCTGCTCATTGATCAGCTCCTCTGGGACGGCCCGCTGGGCTGGGACATCGCCGGCAGCAAGGACACAATCAGCGCCTTCCAGCGCCCCGACCTCCTGGCCTACCTGGCGCGCCACTACGCCCCCGGCAACGCCGTGCTCAGCGTGGCGGGCAGCATTGACCCGCTGGCGATTAAGGAGCAGATGGCGGCCCTCCTGGGCGCTTGGCTTCCCGCGCCCCCGGCCTCCTACGCGCCGGCCCTGGACAGCCAGACGGCGCCGCGGCTCAAGGTGCATTACAAAAACACGGAGCAGGTGCACCTCTGTCTGGGGGTGCACGGGCTGCCACTGGTCCATCCGGATCGCTTCGTCTTGGGCTTGCTCAGCACGATCCTGGGCGAGGGGATGAGCAGTCGCCTCTTCGAGGAGCTGCGGGAGAAGCGCGGCCTGGTCTACGACGTCCACTCCTACGTGGATCGCTTTCAGGACACCGGCTCGGCCGTGGTCTATGCGGCGGTAGACCCGCAGCGGACGGTGGCGGCGGTAGAGGTGATTCTGGAGGAACTGGCGCGACTCAAAGACCAGCCCGTGCCCGACGCTGAGCTGACTACGGCCAAGGAGTTGACCAAGGGGCGTTTCTGGCTGAGCTTGGAGGACAGTCGCAACGTGGCTTCCTGGCTGGGCAGCCAGGAGTTGTTGCTGGGGCACATCCAGACCGTGGACGAGGTGATAGCGCAGGTGGAGGCGGTAACCCCCGCCGACATTCAGCGCCTGGCCCGCCAGTTTTTTGTCCAGGCGCAGCTCAACCTGGCGCTGGTGGGGCCGTTCAAGAAGGAGGGGCGGTTTGTGAGGCTGCTGAAACTGTGAGGGGGCAGGGATCAGGGAATCGGGAAATCAGGGAATCAGGGTAAAGGCACCTTTGCTTCAATCCAGGTCGTCCCAGCCTTCCACATCTGCCAGGGTCAGTTGCTGCCACCCAGAGGGTATCTCCAGATCAATCTTGCGCGGCACAACGCCCTGTTCCTCAAGCCCACCCAGCCGGTTGATGTTTTTGACGATGGTGGGCAGACAGTATTCGGCCATTTCTTCCTGGATCTGATGGGTGTTAAAGCGAAGTATTCTCCAGCCAGTTGTTTCCAGATCGTTATCACGCAGGTTGTCCAGAGGGATACGCTTTGGGTCAGCATGCCAGGTGTCGCCGTCGGTTTCCACGTCTACCTTGCCCGAGGCGCAGTAGAGAGCAAAATCGAGAGCGTAGAGACGTTTCTCAACCTGCACGAACTCTTGGCGCTCGGCGCTGATCTTCAGCCGCCTGAACTCTGCCCACAGCCGGTCTTCCAGCGGACTCTCATCGTACAGGTCATTGACTTCCGCTGCATTCATGAGCTTTTCCCAGGTGGTTGGGATGAAGACAATGCGCCGCCAGCGCGGACTGCCAATCGGTTGCGGCAGGCGTTGCAGAGGTGATAACAACAGTTGATAGTAGCGTTGCAATCCCCTCTCATCCTTGGGTTGTTCAGGGAAGAGTTCCCAGCGGAAGGCCGTACGAATGCCCAGGACGCGCGCATAGTAGTTCACGGCATAGGCTTCATCACCAAAGATTTTGGTCTGGTAGAAGGCCAGCCATTGCGGAGGCCAGCGTTCTTTGAGCCGCTTCTCCACGCTGGATACAGGAATACGATACCAATGCTGGTCGCGGGCGATGACCATGTCTAGCGGGTTGTTCATGATAGCAACCAGCACTTCGCCGCGGGTACTCATCATTGTGTTCCCAGAGACATGATGGTCACACCTGGCACCTCGGGCAGAAATGCGTGCTGCGACCGGCCAACCGGATGCGCTGGATGGCCGTGCCACAGCGCGGGCAGGGCTGCCCGGTGCGCCGGAAGACGGCCAGGTGCTCCAGATGCCGGCCCTTCGCCCCCGTAGCGTCGCGGTACTCGGCGTCACTCAGGCTCGTGCCCCGGTTGCCGATGGCCGCGGCCAGCACTTGGCGGATGGCGGCGTGCAGTCGGGCGACCTCCTCTGGGGTGAGGCTGCCCGCCTCCCGCTCCGGGTGCAGCCCGGCCAGGAACAGCGACTCGTCGGCGTAGATGTTGCCCAGGCCAGCCAGGCGGCGTTGATCGAGCAGGAAAGGCTTGAGCCTGGTGCGCCGGCCACGCAGCACCTCGCTCAAGACCTGGGGGGTAAAATCGTCCCGCAGCGGCTCTGGGCCCAGCCGCTTGTCCAGGGCCGTCAGGTGCAGCGGGGCGACCAGGCTCAGCCGCCCAAACTTGCGCGTGTCCACGAAGCGCAGTTGCGTCGGCCCCGCCGCCGAAAAGCCCGGCAGGGTGCCCGGCTCCAGATCCAGCACTACGTGGGTGTGCTTGCTTAGCGGGTCGTCCGGCGCGCACAAGAGCAGCCGCCCCGTCATGCGCAGGTGCACAATCAGCAGATCACCGCTCTCTAGCTCCATGACGATGTACTTGGCCCGCCGCCCCACGCCGTGGATGCACTGGCCCGTCAGGCGCAGGCTGAATTCCTGGGGCGTCAGGCGGTCAATGACGCGTGGCTCGCGCACGGTCACACCCACAATGGCCTGGCCCGCCAGGTGCTGGTGCAGGTCGCGGGCGATGGTTTCTACTTCGGGTAGTTCAGGCATTCTAAAAATCAGCAAATCGGCAAATCAGCAAATCGGCAATTTCTGATTTGTTGATTTACACCATCTCTTCCCAGTTCCTACCCACCTTCAGATCCACCTTGAGCGGGGCGTCCAGCTTCAGCGGCCCCTCCATCAGCTCCTTCACCAGCGGCTTCATCGTTTCTAGCTCCGCGGGGGGCACCTCAAAGACCAGTTCGTCGTGGACTTGCAGGATCATCTTGCTGCGCAGTCCTTGCCCCGCCATATCCCGATGCAGGCGCACCATAGCAATCTTGATAATATCGGCAGCAGTGTTTTTGGAGATGACTCCTTCTGAATCGAAGCGATGCCCTGAATCATCAACGATTATGGTGAACGTTTCTTCTTGGAATCCCAGGTTTCGTTTTTCTTTCAGAGGACTCCAGGTATAAATAGGTATAGGTAAACAAGTTCTAGCCGCTTTGACCATTTCGGCTATTGAGTATATCGAGGTCGTGCCTCCATGGCGCAGCCGACTGTGGAGAACCTTGTGCGAGTGATTGTTAAGCTGTTTGGGGGAGACGGTGTCAAGGAATGCAGCTACAAGGAAAGCTGGCGCTACCATCTGAGGGATCTTGACTACACTGCGTCCGCTAAACCCAACACTGGGTTCTAACATTCCTCCTACCAGATCCAAACGATAGGATTGGCCTTCCTTGTAAGTATACGGCCCTCTGATCTTGCCTTCCACGCCTGTGGTGCGGAATAGCAGCCAGAGATCATCCAGTAATGGCTTTTGGCAAAGGTGGATGTTGGGGGTAGTGGCTCCATGGCCACCAGCATATCCGTTTGAGTCGAGGATGCCCTGCAGAAACGCTTTGCGCATGGCCAGTGGACTACTGAAGACGATGGTCGGCACCCGTTTCGTTGCTGCCTGTCCCTCGCGGGTCACTCCGATCCGCTCCAACAGTTCTACTAGCCCTTTCGAATACACCACTACTGCCGCTTTACTTGGGGATTCCTGTCGCGCCCGGGCTCCGAGGCCCAGAGAATCGAAATAGTGCATGCACTCGGCGACTTTTTCGTCTATTGTGAAATGTCCTGACCTCGCCCCGATTGAGAACAACAAGACCCACCGTGTCGGGTCACTCGCCAAACAGCCATCTCCATAATAGAACCCCAACCAATAGAAGAAAGAATGATCCAGAGTGTCGATTGCCAGCCTCTTCCCATTGTGGACACGAGGAACGTATTGGTAGTTCACAGTCGGTGGCGAACCGAATTCGATCTCCTGTGGCATAGACAAGCAAATGCGATCACCACTGGCCAAATCACGGTAATGTTTAAATTTATAACTGTCCTCGTTTACTACTAGAACCTCGTGTCGGGTATCGCAGCGTAATATGCGGCCATTTTCCAAAATCAGTTCTGCTAATTCACAAGGACCACGGCTGACCACCTGGAAGGGAGCGAAGTTAGTTCCAGTCCAGATTTGAAGCGGCGAGCAATCCATGTGCCATAGGTCTCCAATGAAACGAAAGCCCTCCGAGGTGAGCACCCGGGTTGTATAAGGTAGACAGCCTTGAACCGGCATGTTAATGGCCATGCGCTCGCCGGCGGCCACCAGGCCGCGATTGACGGCCTTCAGCTCCGGCAGGTAGCGGCGGCGGCCCATCAGGGTGGTCACGTAGCCCTGCTCGCGGGCCAGGCGTTTGGTCTCCTCGAGATAGCGCTTGACGTCCGGATAGCGGGCGAAGTAGTCCTTGATGTACTTGGACGCCTCGGCCTGATCCAGCTCCGTGCGCTGCGCCAGGCCATAATCGCCCATGCCATAGGTCACGCCGAAGTTGATGGTCTTGCCCAGGCGGCGCTGCGCCGGCGTCACCTGCTCGATGGGCACGCCAAACAGGAACGAGGCGGTGGCGGCGTGGATGTCCTCGCCAGCGGCGAAGGCCGCGAGCAGGTTCTTGTCTTGCGAAATGTGCGCCAGGATGCGTAGCTCCACCTGCGAGTAATCGGCGGAGAGCAGCAGGTTGTCCCCCTGGGCGATGAAAGCGCGGCGCACCTGACGGCCCAGTTCGCTACGGATGGGGATGTTCTGGAGGTTCGGATCGCTGCTAGACAGGCGACCGGTGGTGGTCACGGCCTGGTTGTACGAGGTGTGCACGCGGCCGGTCTTAGGGTTGACCAGCAGGGGCAGGGCGTCCACGTAGGTGCTCTTGAGCTTGGCGATCTGGCGCTGCTCCAGCAGGGCATCAATGATGGGGTGCGAGCCCCGCAGTTCTTCCAGCACGCTGGAATCGGTGGAGTAGCCGGTGGCCGTGCGCTTGATCTTGGGCAGCTTTAGCTCTTCGAACAAAACCCCGGCCAGTTGCTGGGTGGAGTTGATGTTGAAGCGATGCCCCACGGCGGCGTAGATTTGCTCCTCCAGAGCGGCCAAACGCTGGAACATTTCTCGCGACAGGGCTTGCAAGAACGGCACGTCCAGGGCTACCCCGTCCCGCTCCATTTGCACCAGCACGGGCACCAAGGGCATCTCCACCTCGGCGAACAGCGACCAAAGGTTCTGCCGCCGCAGCTCGGGCTCGAAGGTCTGGCGCAGGCGATAGGTCATGGCTGCATCGGCGCCGGCGTAGGCCGCGGCATCGGCGATGGGCACGGCGGCCATGGTGATCTGCTTGGCTCCTTTGCCGATGAGGTCGGTGATGGGCGTCATGGTCACGCCCAGCTTGGTGAAGGCCAGGTCCTTCAGGCTGGCCGCCTTCTCGCCCAGCAGGTAGGCGGCGATCATAGTGTCGCATTCCAGGCCGCGCACAGTCAAGCCGTGGTTGGCCAGCATGAGCAGGTCGTAGTTGGCGTTGTGGGCTGTCTTGGCGATGTATTCGTCCTCCAAGAGCGGGCGCAGGTGGGCGAAGACGGTCTCCTGCGGCAACTGGCGACCTTCTCGATGAGCGACGGGCACGTAGAACGCCTCGTTACCGTCCACGGCGATGGACAGCCCCACCAGCCCGGCCTGCATGGCCGACTGGCTGGTGGTCTCCGTGTCCAAGACGAAGCGGCCAGCGGCCGCCAGTCGCCGGGCCAGGGCCGTCAGCGCCTCGGTGGTGTCCACCACCTGCGTGGGCACAATGGCTGATGGAGCGCCAAAGCTCTTGCCCCACTGGACGAGGGGCTCCGGCGGGGCAGCCGGTGCGGGCGGCGCCTCCTCGCCGAACAGGGCCATCTGCTGGGGTTGCAGAAGAGCAGGGGTGCTGGGGTGCTGGGGTGCGGGGGTGCTCCCCCGCTCCTCTGCACCTCTGCTCCTCTGCTCGGGCAAGCGATTGACCAGGCTGCGGAATTCCAGTTCCCGAAAGAGGGCCAGGGCCTTGTCACGGTCGTAGGCGTGGAGGCGACAGGCCGCCAGATCGAGCTGGATAGGGGCGTCGGTGACGATGGTGGCCAGGCGCTTGCTATTCACAGCCTGTTCGGCGTAGGGGGCGATCTTGTCGCGCAGCTTGGGCTCCATCTCATCCAGGCGCTGGAAGACGCTCTCCACACGGCCAAACTGGGCCAGCAGCTTCTTGGCCGTCACCTCGCCCACGCCGGGGATGCCGGGGATGTTGTCCGTCACGTCGCCTTTGAGCCCCCGCAGATCGGCCAGTTGCTCCGGCTCCAGGCCGTAGCGTACCCGCACGGCGGCCTCATCATAGACTACGGTGTCGCTGAAGTGGCCGCGGGAGGTGAGCACCCGGGTATGCTCGTCCACCAGTTGCAGGGCGTCCGTATCGCCGGTGACGATAATCGTCTGCACGCTCTGCGCGCCGGCCTGTTTAGCCAGCGTGCCCACCAAATCGTCGGCCTCGTAGCCCGCCAGGCCGAAGCTGGGGATGCCCAAGGCGTCCACGACCTGGCGCACGCGGGCAAACTGCCCTGCCAGCTCCTCGGCCATCTTGGGGCGGGTGGCCTTGTACGCGGCGAACTCCTCGTGCCGGAAGCTCTTGCCTACGTCCCAGGCCACGGCCACGTAGTCCGGCTTCTCCTCGGCCAGGACTTTGAGCAGCATGGAGGTGAAGCCGAACACGGCGCTGGTCATCTCGCCCTGGGAGGTGGTCAGCGGCGGCAGGGCGTGGTAGGCGCGGTGCACCAGGGCGTTGCCATCCACCAGGACCAATTTTCGATTTTCGATTTTCGATTTTCGATTTTCGATTGCGGGGTTTTTCATGGCTTCTGCACCAATTCAATGAGCACGCCGTGCAGGGCCTTGGGATGCACGAAGGCGATCAGCCCCTCGGCCCCCTGGCGCGGCTTCTTGTCAATCAGGGCCATGCCCTGGGCGGCGAGCTGCGCCAGGGCGGCGGCGATGTCGTCTACCTCCAGGCAGAGGTGGTGGATGCCCTCGCCGCGATTCTCCAGGAAGCGAGCGACGCCGCTGGTTTCGCTGGTGGGTTCCACCAGCTCGATGTCCGTCTCGCCGGCGGGCAGGAAGGCGATGCGCACCTGCTGGTCGGGCACGTCCTGCACGTGGCGGACGACCAGCCCCAGCCCCTGGGTGTACGCTGGCAGCGCCGCCTCTATGCTTTTGACGGCAATGCCGATGTGGTCTATTTTTTTGATCAAGGTTTCACCTCTGAGGCGAGTAGTAGGTAGACAAGTAGGCAAGTAGACAAGGCCCCTTCGGGGGCTCAGGGCAAGCCTTGCTACCTGTCTACTTTTTCCTTGTCTACTGGTTTACTTGCAGTCACAACCTGGCTGCAGGGCCGTGGCCTGCTCTGCCACAGACGACGGCGTTTATTGCTTCAGCACTAGCGGTAGGAACACCCGCATGCCCCACTCGTCGGCCCCGAGGTCGGGCCGGCCGATAGGCCGGCGCTGGCCGTCTATGTCCGTGGTGACGCCCACGTCCACGCCCTGGTCAATCGCCGCTGAGCCCGCCGTCAGGTGATAGCCGTCGGCAGCGAAGGCCGGGTCACCGCAGGTCCCGTTGATCACGGTGATGGTGCCCGGGCCGCCATAGTTGGTCGTGTTGCTGTACCACAGCACCCCGTTGAGTGTGGCGGTGTTGGTGCTATCCGTAGTGACGGTGATGCCAACTGTTTGGCTAACCAGGATGGTGTTGGTCAGGGCCACAGTGCTGCGGGTCGCTGCGATGTTGGTGATGAAGATCCCACTCCCGTCGCCGCCGGTATTACGCGCGACGGTGGTGTGCAGCACGCCGGGAGAAGAGCCGGCGATGTATAGGCCGTTACCCGAATTGGCTCGGTTGTCGGCGATGACGTTGTTGGTTAGTACACTGGAGCTGCCCCACAGATACAGCCCGCCGCCTCTGCTGGTGGCGGTGTTGGAGATGATAGTGTTGCCGTTGAGCGCGGCAGCACTGTAAAGCAAATACAACCCGCCGCCGGAGGGGGCGGTGTTAGAAAAGACCATGTTGCTGTCCAGCACAGCGGCGCTTTGATACAGATTCACCCCGCCACCTGAGTTTCGGGCCATGTTGCTGAAGATGATGTTGTCGTGGAGTATGGCATTGTCGCTAAAGTTGAGGTTTAGTCCGCCGCCGTATTTAGCGACATTGGATATGACCGTGTTGCCGCTGAGCGTGGCGGGACTGGAGTACAGATACAGCCCGCCGCCATCGCTGTCGGCGGTGTTGGATGTGACCGTGTTGCCGCTGAGCGTGGCGGGGCTTTGGTACAGGTACGGCCCACCGCCCCAGATGGCCATGTTGGAGGCGACGATATTGCTGCTGATTGTGGCGCTGGCCTGGCCCAGGTAAAGCCCGCCGCCAATTGCGGCGCTATTGTTGAACACCCAGGTATTGCTGAGAGTGACCGCGGCAGTGATGGCGTACATGCCACCACCGGCGTCGAACCCCCAGAAACTACCACCCATTCCGGCGGCATGTCCACCGGTGATGCGTAGACCCTCAATTGTGGGACTGATGGTCCCGGTGATGTAGAGCACACGTCCCTGGTTCTGGGCGTCCAGGGTGGTGGGGTGGGCGACAGGATTCCAGTCGGCAAAGTCAGCACTGTAGCCGCCCCGTATCGTCACCGTCTTGCTGATGTAAACTACTTGGGAGACGATGCCCGTGGTGGTGATGTCGGCGCGGGGGTACACGCTCACATTGGTGTAGACACCGGTGGCGACGCGAATTTCATCGCC
>Ga0194119_10012316_pt1 | contig 10858 bp, 12 predicted proteins | sample TA2MahC100mmetaG_FD_148620 | JGI IMG/M metagenome (GOLD analysis project Ga0194119, IMG submission 148620) | Freshwater microbial communities from Lake Tanganyika, Tanzania - TA2015018 Mahale Deep Cast 100m | ecosystem: Environmental > Aquatic > Freshwater > Lake | place: Tanzania: Lake... | reverse complement strand
CTTGCCGGGGCATTGGCCTGCCAGATCTCGACCAGCGCGTCGTTCACCTGCCGGCCGTCGCCGTCGAGCACGCGGCCCTGGATCTGCACGCGCTCCCCCGGTATGCCCTTGGGGGCGAGGTTCTCCGTGATCAGCCAGGTGAGGCCGATGTGCAGGTACGGGCCGACCGTCTGCGAAGTGGTGGCATGCAGGCTCATCGCTTGGTCTCCATCGGCGTCTCCTCGGCTCCGCGCAGGACGATGTCGAAGCGGTATCCCAGCGCGATCTGCGGGATCGTGGTTTCCCAGTCCAGCGTCGAAATCAGGCGCTGGCGCGCGCTTTCGTCGGGGACGCAGTTGTACATCGGGTCGAAGGCAAGCAGCGGGTCGCCGGGGAAGTACATCTGCGTAACCAGGCGCGTGGCGAAAGCCGCACCGAGCAGCGAAAAGTGGATGTGCGCCGGGCGCCACGCGTTGTAGTGATTGCCCCAGGGGTACTCGCCAGGCCGGATGGTGACGAAGCGGTAGCGGCCCTCGGCGTCGGTCAGGCAACGGCCGGCGCCGGTGAAATTCGGGTCCATGGGCGCACCGTGCTGGTCCACCTTGTGCGGATAGCGGCCCGCGGAATTGGCCTGCCAGACCTCCACCAGCGTGTGCGGCACCGGACGGGCGTTCTCGTCCAGCACGCGACCGCTGACGATGATGCGCTCGCCGATGGGCTCGCCCTTGTGCTGGCGGGTAAGGTCGTGGTCCCCGGGGAGGACCTCGTCCTGTCCGAACACCGGGCCGGTGAGTTCCGACAGCGTATGCGGCAGGATCACCAGCGGCCGCGTCGGCGCGCGCTTCACCGTCGAGGCGTACATCGGGAACAGGTACTCCGGCTGCGTGCCGGGGAAGGGCCGGCGGTAGCCGGTGACTTCCATCGGCGGGGATGCCTTGGCTCGCTTCATCGCTTCACTCCGCGTCGGGTTGTTTCGAGGGCTGCGCGCGATCGAAGGCCTCGAGTTGCATGCAGCTGGCGAACACGCGCATCACGGCCGGGTAGGCTGTAGTGTCGCACTGATAGCGCTGCGCGTTGAAGACCTGCGGCACCAGGCAGCAGTCGGCCATGGTCGGTGCGTCCGCATGCGAAAAAGTGCCGGTTCCGGTGCCGGGACGCGCGAGCTCGGCCTCCAGCTTGGCCAGGCCATCCGCGATCCAGTGCCGGTACCACGCGTTCACCTGTTCCTCGGATTGCCCGAGCGATTTCTTCAGGTATTGCAGCACGCGCAGGTTGTTCACCGGGTGGATTTCGCAGGCAACCAGCATCGAGAGTGACCGCACCCGTGCCCGCGCGAACGCCTCCTTGGGCAGCAGCGGCTTCTCCGGGCGCGTTTCGTCCAGGTATTCCAGGATCGCGAGCGACTGCGTGAGCAGGCGCCCGCCGTCCTCCAGCGCGGGCAGCAGGCCCTGGGGGTTCAGCGCGCCGTAGGCGGCCTCGCGGTGCTGGCCCTTGGCGAGGTGCACGAACGCGGGCTCGTAGGCGAGGCCCTTGAGGTTGAGCGCGATACGCACGCGAAAGGCGGCCGAACTGCGGAAGTACGTATAGAGCTTCATGCGTTCTTCTCCGGGAGCCCGAGCAGCCTGGCTGCGTTCTCCTTCATGATGAGCGGCCGCACCTCGGGCTTGATCGGCAACTTTTCGAATTCCGCGATCCAGCGGTCGGGCAGGATCACCGGGTTGTCGCTACCGAACAGGATGCGGTCCTTGAGCAGCGTATTCGCGTATTGGACCAGTTTCGGTTCGAAGTACCTCGGCAGCCAGCCTGAGAGGTCGATGTACACGTTCGGCTTGTGCAGCGCCACCGACAGCGCCTCGTCCTGCCAGGGCACCGAGGGGTGCGCCATGATGATGGGCATGTCCGGAAAGTCCGCCGCGACGTCGTCCAGGTGCACCGGGTTGGCGTACTTGATGCGCAACCCGCCGCCGCCGCGCATGCCGGCGCCGATGCCCGTCTGCCCGGTGTGGAAGATCGCCGGCAGTTTCGCCTCCGCGATCACCTCGTACAGCGGATAGGCCTGCGGGTCGTTCGGGAAGAAGCTCTGGATGATGGGGTGGAACTTGAATCCCTTCACGCCGTAGTCCTGGATGAGGCGCCGCGCCTCGCGCACGCCCATCTGCCCGCGCGCCGGGTCGATGCTGGCAAAAGGGATGGCGATGTCGGGATGCTCGTTCGCGGACTCGGCCACTTCCTCGTTGGAGATGCGCCGGATCCCCATGCCGCGCTCGTGGTCCACGGTGAACACCACAAAGGCGATTTTCCGCTCGCGGTAGTACGCGGCCATTTGCGCGATGGTCGGGTGCTTCACCTCGTAGCGGAAATAGCGGCCGCGCGCCTCCAGCGCCGCTTTCTCCGCCTCGTCGGGCAGCACGCGCGTCGAGGTCTCGGCGTGGGTGTGGATGTCGATCGCAACCAGCTCGGACAGGTTCATGCTCGGATTCATTTCGTCAGCACCATGATGTCAGGGTGAACCGGTTCAGCGTACAGCCGATCGACCAGGCCGGCGCGGTTCTTCAGCACCGCGCGCTGGTTGATCGAGCCCTTGTCGGTAACCTCGCTCGCGTCAATGGACGGCGGCACCTCCATGATGAGCGCCCGCGCGATGCGCGTCGAGCTGCCGGTGGCCTCGCGCCACAGGCGCTCGAACACCGGCTGCAGGCGGGCGCGGAGCGCGGCCCCATCCAGGCCCCGGCAGACAATGGCGTTGGGGAACACCAGCGCGCCCAGCGCATCGCGGTTGTGGCCGGTGATGACCACGTCCAGCACATAGGGCGCGCAGGCGGCGCCGATCCGCGCGCGCAGCGGTCCGGCGCTGACCCAGGTGCCGGTGCCGAGCTTGAAGTCCTCCGTGGTGCGGCCATCGAACTCAAGGCCCAGCACTGGATCGGCTTGGTCCACGAAGCGCAGCGCATCGCCGGTGCGGTAGTACCCCTCATCGTCGAAGGCGGCCGCCGTAAGTTCCGGCTGGCGCCAGTAGCCCGGGGTGATGTTCGGGCCACGAAAGCGCGCCTCCAGCTTGTCGTCCACCGGCGTGAGCTTCATTTCCACGCCGTCCAGGGGAAGGCCGAGGCTGCCGGCGCGCACCGCTCCGCGACCTGTGTACATCACCGCGGGCGCGGTTTCCGTTGCGCCGTAATCGGTGGTCCAGAGCACGCGCTCGCCGCAGGTCTGGACGGCGAGCGCTTCGTAGGCCTCCCAGGTCGGCTGCGGCAGAACCGCAGCGGCGTACTGCAGCAGTTGCAGGCGGCTGAAGAAGCGCTCGCGCAGCGCAGGGTCCTCGCGAAAGTAAGGCAGCAGCGCGTCGTAGCCTCGCGGCACATTGAAGTAGATGGTCGGTGCGATCTCCCGGAGATTGCGCACTGTATGCTCGATCAGGCCCGGCTCGGGCCTGCCCTCGTCGATGTACAGCGTGCCCCCGTTGTAGATCACGATCCCGGTGTTGTGGTCGCTGCCGGCCGTATGGTTCCACGGCAGCCAGTCCACCAGCACCGGCGGCGCCTCGCAAAGCGAGGGCAGCGTTTGCGCGATCACCGCCTTGGGTTGCCCGGTCGAGCCCGAGGTGAGCAGGAACTTGGCGATGGTGTCCGGGCCCACCGTGGCGTGCGCAGCGTCTACCGCGGGTCCCGGGGTGGCGGCGCCCAGTTCCGCGAAGCGCTCGCCGGTCAACACCTCCGTGCCCGAGGGAACCGCGGCCGCAATCGCCTTCGCGTAGCGTTCGCCGTCGGTGGCATAGACCAGCCCCGGCGTGAGCAGTGCCAGCATGTACTTCAACCGCGCATGGTCGGTGGACACCAGCGAGTAGGCCGAGGAGACCGGCGCGTAGATTATGCCGACGTGCAGGCAGGCCAGCGCGAGCAGGAAATGCTCGATATCGTTGTCCGACAGGACCGCGAGCGGCCGCTCCCGGGACAAGCCGCGCTCGAGCAGGGACTGCGCGATGGCGCGCACCCTTGCGTAGGTCTGACCGTAATCGAGAGAGCGCCAGCCGCCTGCGGCGTCGCGTTGCGCGATCAGTTTGCGCTGCGGCGCCACGCCGGCCCAGTGCGCCAGGCGTGCCGTCAGGTTTTCCGGATAGGGTTGCAGCGCGTGCGGCGAGCGCAGCAGGATGGCGCCATCGGCGCGGCGCTCGAGCGCGACATCGGCCGGGCCCAGCGCGACTCTGCAGGCCGGTGCCGCCGCCATCAGCCCTTCCGGACCTTGGCGCCGCGCTTCTCGAGGAAGTCTTTCATCCGCTTCTTGGCTTCGGGCTCGCTTTGCGCGATCCCCGCGATCAGCGCTTCCATCATCAGGCCGGCGTCCTGCCCCAGTTCCGCGATGCGCGGCAGTGCGTGCATCAGGGCGTAGTTCGTGGCGGGCGCGTTCTGCGCCATTTTCTTCGCCAGTTCGAGGCCCTTGGCAAGGCCGGCGCCGCCCTTCACGAGGTAGGTTGAAATCCCCGCGGCCTGTCCTTCTTCGGCCGACAGCACCCGGCCGGTGAACATCATGTCGGCGACTCGGTGCGCGCCGATCAGCCGCGGCACGCGTACCGAACCGCCGCCGCCGAGGAAAATGCCGCGCTGGCCCTCCGGGAAGGCATAGAAGGCGGAGGTTTCGGCGACGCGCACATGGGCGGCCGCGGCCAGCTCAAGCCCGCCACCCACCACGGCCCCATGCAGCACTGCGACCACTGGCAGCGAGCCGAACTGCAGCCGGTCGAACACACGGTGCCAGAAACGCGAGTGGGCCACGCCTTGCGCCGCGGAGCGGTCCGCGAGTTCAGCGAGGTCGAGGCCAGCGCAGAAGTGCGCGCCTGCCCCGTTGAGCGCCAGCGCGCGCAATCCCGCGGGCGGCGCGGCGAGAAACGCTTCCAGCTCCTTGACCAGCCGGTCGCTGAGCGCATTGCGCTTCGCAGCGCGGTCCAGCGTGAGCAGACCCACCGCGCCATGGCGCGAGAAGCGCAACGCGGACGGCTTGTGGGCGCGCATCCGCCGCGGCTTACAGCGCGGGAGCGATCGTGACCCGGATTTCCGCCACGCCATCGACGCCGGCGTGCATCTGGTCGGCCGGATTGATCGGGCCGACGCCCGCGGGCGTGCCCGAGAAAATGATGTCGCCGGGCTCGAGCGTGTAGTACTCGGAAAGGAACGCGATTTGCTCGGGCACCGACCAGATCATGTCGGACAGGTCGGCCTTCTGGCGTTCCTTGCCGTTTACCCTGAGCCAGATCGCGCCCCTGGACGGATGCCCGATGTTCGCTGCCGGGTGCAGTTCGCTGCAGGGCGCGGCTTCATCGAAGTCCTTGCCGAAATCCCAGGGCCGGCCGTGGTCCTTGCCCAGTTGCTGCAGGTCGCGGCGCGTCATGTCGAAGCCGACCCCATAGCCGAAGATATGCTCGTTGGCCTGTGCCGCCGGGATGCGGCGCCCGCCGCGCGCGAGGGCCACGACCATTTCGGTCTCATAGTGGCAGTTGGCGGTCTTGAGCGGGTAGTGGATCGTGCCGCCGCCCGGGACCAGCGCATGCGCCGACTTGATGAAGAAGAACGGAATTTCGCGCCCGTCGCCGCCCATCTCCTTCTGGTGCTCGACGTAGTTGCGCCCGACGCAGAAGATGCGGCGTACCGGAAACCGGTCGGCAGAGCCCGCCACCGGCAGCGAGGGTTGGGTCCATGCGGGAATGACGAAGGCCATGTTTCTGCTTTCCTGGAGGTTGGAGTGCCCGGCGAAGCCGAACATTCTAGCTTTTGCCGGCCAGCTCGCGCTGCAGCAGTTCACGCAGCTTGTAGCGCTGCACCTTGCCGGTGGCGGTGCGCGGCATCTCGGCGACGCAGCGAATCCACTTCGGTCGTTTGAAGCGCGGCAGGCCTTGCTCGCAGGCGCGGCTGGCCGCGTCCAGGGCGTGCGCTGCGTCGCCGCGCGCGGTCACGAACAGGGCGAGCCGCTCGAACCCTTCGGCATCCATTACCGTCACACAGGCGGCTTCGGCGATCACCGGGTCGGCCGCGGCCGCCTCCTCCAGATCGCCAGGCTTGACCCACTGACCGGCGATTTTCATCAGTTCGTCGGCGCGCCCCTGGTGGATGTAGAAGCCTTCGGCATCGCGCACAAACAGGTCCTGGGTGCAGTACCACCCGTCCTCGAACTGGGCGCGGGTTTGATCGGGCCGGTTGACGTAGCCCGAAGCAAGGGCCGGGTGGCGCATCCAGAGCACCCCGGGCTCGCCCTCGGAAGGCTCGTTCCCGGAGGCGTCGCGCAGGCGTACCTCGGTCAGCGGCAACAGCCGGCCTGTGCGTCCCCGGCTCTCGGAGCCCGGCGGCATCATCAGGCAAGCGCAATACGCTTCCGAGTTGCCGTAAAGACTGAGGATCTGGTTGCCGACGGCGGCCTGCCATTGCTGGATGACGGGCAGCGGCAGGCGCTCGCCGGCGGCGACGAAGTGGCGGATCGCGCGCAGTGGCGCGAGATTCTCCGCCGGCTCGGCGAGCAGGCGCCGGTAGAAGGACGGGACGCTGAACATCGCTACTGGCTGGTGGCGGGCCGCAGCTACAAGCGCGGTCGCGGGCTCCGCCCAGTCCGCGAGCGCGATCCCGGTTGCGCCTACCGAGAGGGGGCCGAGCAGGCCATGCTCCAGGCCGTAGGCGAAGAAGTACTTCGAGGTGGCGAACACCCGGTCTCCTGCGGCGATCCCGAGCAGGCGCAAGGCCTCGCCGGAGGCCATCACCGAGGCGTGCGTGTGCACGATGCCCTTGGCCTTGCCGGTGGTCCCGGAGGAGTACAGCCAGAATGCCGGTGTTGCCGGATCTGCGTCGCTTGCGGCAGAAGGTGCGGCGCGCGCTACTGCCGCGCGCCAGTCGCTGGCACCCGCGGGAACGGTTGCGCCTGCGACGACAAGGCCAGCGCCCCTCGCCTGCTCCGCTGCCAGGTCCGGCCGTGCGTTCGCGAAGACGTCCTCGATGAGCGCCATCCGTGCGCCGCTGTCGGTTCGAATGTGGCGGAACTCGTCTTCGCCGAGCTTGGTGTTGAGCGCGATCACCGCTGCGCCGGCGCGCACCGCGCCCAGCCAGGCCGCGGCGAACTCTGGGGTGTCGCGCATCAGCAGCAGGACGCGCTCGCCCGGCCGGATACCCAGCGCGCGCCAGGCGCCCGCGGCGCGCGCAACCCGGTCGGCAAGGTCGCGGTAGCTGACCGACTCCTCGCCGCACAGCAGCGCGACGCGGTTGCCATGTCGGGCAAGGGCATCGGGCCCCAGCAGTTGCTCGGCGACGTTCACGGGTTCCTGCGGGTAAGATTTTTTGGATGCCCAGCAGATTAGGCCTCAAGCCGTGAGACGGGCAAGCCTTGCGCAGGGCGCCCTGCCCGACCTGCTGGGCTATCGGTTGCGGCTCGCCCAGCAGGCCGTATTCCGGGATTTCGCGGCCAGCGTCCAGGGCCTCTCGCCCGGCAGGGTCGGCCTTCTCATCCTGATCGACGCCAACCCGGGGGTTACCCAGAGCCGCCTCGCCGAGGCGGTCGGTCGCGACCGGTCCATGGTCGGGGTGATCAACTTGCTGCAAGCGAAGCGCCTGGTCGAGCGCCGCCGCGGCGATGACCGGCGCACCAACGGCCTGTGGCTGACGCGAACCGGTCGTCAACTGTTGGCGCGCGCGCTGCGCCGCATCGCCGATCACGAGCGGCGCATCGCCGAGCGCCTGTCCGCTGCCGAGCGCCGCCGCCTGCTGCAGCTGCTGGGGAAGATCTCCGGATAAAAGAAGGGGCGCTTGCGCGCCCCTTCGAACCAGCAGGAACTGCGGGGAGACCTACATCCGGTAGGCCGCCTCGCCGTGCGAGGCCACATCCAGGCCTTCGCGCTCTTCTTCCTCCGTGACGCGCAGGCCGATCGACAGGTCGACGATCTTGAAGGCGATCAAGGCGACCACCGCCGACCAGATGATGGTGGTCCCGACCGCGATGGCCTGCGTCATCACCTGCCCGCCGATGGAGTACTCCGGCGACACGCCGTTGGCGACGTAGTCGAAGATCCCGGAGCCGCCCAGCGACGGCGCGGCGAACACACCGGTGAACAGCGCGCCGACGATGCCGCACACGCCATGCACGCCGAACACGTCCAGCGAGTCATCCGCCCCGAGCATCCGCTTGAGCGCGGTGACGCCCCAGAACCCGGCCACGCCGGCCACCAGGCCGATCACCAGGCCACCGCCCACGCCCACGAAACCGCAGGCCGGCGTGATCGCCACGAGGCCCGCAACGGCGCCCGACGCCGCACCCAGGGCGGACGCCTTGCCGCGCGCGACGGTTTCAGCCAGCAGCCAGGCGAGCACCGCGGCCGCCGTGGCGACGATGGTGTTGAGGAACGCGATGGTCGCCGTGCCCGTGGCCTCTAGGTTGGAACCGGCGTTGAAGCCGAACCAGCCCACCCACAGCATGCAGGCGCCCATCATGGTCAGCGGCAGGTTGTGCGGCGGCATGGCCTCCTTGCCGTAGCCGATGCGCTTGCCGATCACCCAGGCGCCCACCAGACCGGCCACGCCGGCGTTGATGTGCACCACGGTGCCGCCGGCGAAGTCGAGCGCGCCCTTCTGCCACAGCCAGCCCGCGGCCGCGGTGACCGTCTCCAGGCTCTTGGCGTCGGTGATCGCGTCCGGTCCGTCCCAGTACCACACCATATGCGCGATCGGCAGGTAGGAGAACGTGAACCAGAGCACCGCGAACACTAGCACCGCCGAGAACTTCGCGCGCTCGGCGAAGGCGCCCACGATCAGGCCGCAGGTAATGGCGGCGAAGGTGAGCTGGAAGGCGACGAAGGCGAGCTCCGGGATGGCGACGCCCTTGGAGAACGTCGCGGCGAGCGACTCCCCGGTGACGCCCGACAGGAACAGCTTGCTGAAGCCGCCGAAGAACGCGTTGCCTCCCGAGAAAGCCATGGAGTAGCCGTAGATCACCCACAGCACCGCGATGACGCAGAAGGTGACGAACACCTGCATCAGCACCGAGAGGGTGTTCTTGGCGCGCACCATGCCGCCGTAGAACAGCGCCAGGCCCGGGATCGTCATCAGGATCACGAGCGCGGTGGCGACCATCATCCAGGTGGTGTCGCCCTTGTCGACCTTGGGCTTGGGCGCCTCGGTTTTCTTTTCCTCGGCCTTGGCGGGCTCGGCCTTGGCTTCCGCCGCGGCCTTCTCGGGCGCCTTGTCCTGGGCGCCTGCGCCGCCGGCGAAGACGACGAACAACGCCAGCATGGAAAGGATGGATATCAGTTTCTTCATTGCATTCTCCCTAGAGCGCAGCGGCGTCGGTTTCGCCGGTGCGGATGCGCACGACTTTCTCGAGCTCGAATACGAAAATCTTGCCGTCGCCGATCTTGCCGGTATTGGCGGCCTTCTCGATCGCTTCGAGCACCTGATCCAGCATCTCGGTCTTGACGGCGGCCTCGATCTTCACCTTGGGCAGGAAGTCGACCACGTACTCCGCGCCGCGGTAGAGCTCGGTGTGGCCCTTCTGGCGGCCGAAGCCCTTGACCTCGGTCACCGTGATGCCCTGCACGCCGATCGCCGACAGGGCCTCGCGGACCTCGTCGAGCTTGAACGGCTTGATGATTGCGGTTACCAGTTTCATGGTTGTCCTCTCGGGCGTGGGCGGGTCAGAACGTCTTGCTGACGGAGAGCACGACCGTGCCCTTGCCGGCATCCTTGAAATTCGCGCCGCGCGCCCCGACGCCCGCGTTCGGCAACTGGTCGGCGAAGCAGTAGAAGCCGGCGTTGGCGGCGTTGCACCTGCCCTTGGCGTTGGTGTCGATATGGGCGGCACCCAGCACCCAACCCTTGATGTCCTTGGTCACACCGATTTTCCAATCGGTGTAGTCGGCGTTGGTGCCGTCGGTGCCGGTGGGCCAGTTCTTTACCCGGTTGGCGCCGATGTGGCCGGTCAGCGTCCAGCCGTTGCCCAGGTCGTAGTTCGCGGTCAGGTCCCAGTAGCTCGAGCCCTTGGTATCGGAGAGCGAGAACCAGTCGTCCAGGCCATGGTAGTACTTGAGCGAGATCCACTTCCACGAGCCGCCGATGTAGAACTCGGTGTTGCTGACCGAGCCGGTGTGGGTGCGCGCCGTGCGCGGGTTGGTGAACGCGGCCGATGTGGCGGAGATGCCCGTCGCCACCGCGTTCGGGTTGGCATCCGACCCTGGGTACGAGTAGTAGATCGCGCCGATGTCCGGGCCCCAGTCGCCCCAGGACTTCTTCCAGCCGCCGTAGAAATCCATCTCGAGGCTCGAAGCCGGGAAGCCGGCGCCTTCATTGACGTTCGAGTTCCAGTTGCCGAGGTAAATCCCGCTGGCGTGCGAGTAGTCGAACCCGCCCTGCAGCGCCGGCTTCTTGAAAGTCTGCGCGATGCCGCGGAACCGGTACTCGCTCATCAAGCTCATGTTGGCGTGAAGGTGTGCGGCGAGGCGGGCGCGGCGGCTTGGGCCGCGGCGACGCCGGGGGCACCCAAGGAGGCGATGAATGTAGCGGCGATGACGGATTTGCGCATGGCAGTCTCTCCAGATTGATAAGTTGGTTCTTGTTGAGTTGACGAGCACAGGTCGTGCCAGATATGTGAGGAGTTGATGAGCACAGGTCGTGCCAGATATGTTTATCTATATAAATCACATAGATATGTTGTTAGGCAATGGAGGCGCGCAAGCGGGCGCACCTTTTTGGGGCGAGGCTTCGGGTCAGCGCTCGAACCCGGTGCTGCGTCGCAGGGTGCTAACGTCACCCCATGCCGGCCACCGATTCGATCGACGACCTGCGCTCCCGCATCAGCGAGGCGCTGAAATCCTCCCCCGCTAAGGATCTGGAGCGGAACCTGCACGTCCTTGCCGCGGCCTTCT
>Ga0194119_10012314_pt1 | contig 10858 bp, 11 predicted proteins | sample TA2MahC100mmetaG_FD_148620 | JGI IMG/M metagenome (GOLD analysis project Ga0194119, IMG submission 148620) | Freshwater microbial communities from Lake Tanganyika, Tanzania - TA2015018 Mahale Deep Cast 100m | ecosystem: Environmental > Aquatic > Freshwater > Lake | place: Tanzania: Lake... | reverse complement strand
CGCCGCTGCCGGCGCTGCGCCGTCCTCCTCGAACTCGGCTACCTGGCTGCGCGCTATCTCAATCACGCCGGTGGCCGTGTAGAGCCGGACTGTATCTCCCGATACCTCGTGGCGCTCGGCGGCGAGGCGGAAGCCGTTGCGCAGCACTACCTGCTCACCGCCCAGCAAGGGCAGCGCGGCAAGCAGAGCGAGAGCGATACGCATGGCGTCGACGCATAGTATGACGCGCCGGCCGCCCGAAGCGTGGACCGGATTTGCCCGATTGCTATGATGAAAGACTTCCATGACCACGCTATCGCACCTTGAATGCAGCAAGTGCGGCGAACGCCACGAGGCGGGTAAAGCCCACAATTTATGTGTGAAATGCCAGGGTCCGCTCCTGGTTCGCTACGACCTTGAAAAGGCGCGCCAGAACTGGAGCCGCGAGTGGCTGATGCGCGCTCCGGCGTCGATGTGGCGCTATGCCCCCGTGTTGCCGGTGTCGCGCCCGGAGTGCCTCGTGTCGCTGGGCGAAGGGTTTTCGCCGCTCGTGTCCTGCAAGAGCACGGCGGCGCGGCTGGGGATGAAAAATCTGTGGGTGAAGGATGAGGGCATCAATCCCACCGGCTCGTTCAAAGCGCGTGGATTGTCCTGCGCCATTTCGATGTGCCTGGAACTCGGCATCAAGGAGATCGCGATTCCGTCGGCGGGGAACGCGGCCAGCGCTTCGGCGGCCTATGCGGCGGCAGCGGGCATCAAATGCCACATCTTCATGCCGAAGGACGTGCCGCAATCGAATTTCCTTGAGTGCAAAGCGTTCGGCGCGCACGTAACGCTGGTGGACGGGCTCATCTCCGACTGCGGCCGCATCGTGGGCGAGCGCAAAGCGGCCGAGGGGTGGTTTGAAGTGTCCACGCTCAAAGAGCCGTACCGCATCGAGGGCAAGAAGACGATGGGCTACGAGGTGGCCGAGCAGTTCCAGTGGCAGTTGCCCGACGTGATCTTTTATCCCACCGGGGGCGGCGTGGGCATGATCGGCATGTGGAAAGCCTTTGCCGAACTGGAAGCGCTCGGCTGGATTGGCCCGAAGCGCCCGAAGATGATCTGCGTGCAGGTGGAAGGCTGCCAGCCGGTGGTGCGCGCGTTTGAGCAGGGCGCGGCGGCGAGCGAGTTCTGGCAGAACGCAAATACGGTGGCGAGCGGGTTGCGCGTGCCCAAGCCCCTGGGTGACTTCCTGGTGCTGCAGGCGGTGCGCGAAAGCGGCGGCACGGCGATTGCGGTGTCGGACGAAGAAATGATCACGGCGGGCATTCAACTGGCCACCGAAGAGGGCATGTTTGCGGCGCCGGAGGGCGCGGCGTGTGTGGTGGCGCTGGAGAAGCTCCTGGCCAACGGTTTTCTGAAGCCGGAGGAGCGCATGGTGATCTACAACACCGGGGCGGGGCTGAAGTACCTGGAGGCGTACTCGACGCGCTTTCCGCGGCACATGGCGAGCGAGGCGGACAAACTGGGCGGGTTGATCACGCCTCGGTAGCACTGCCGCCGCTACGGAAAAAGTCCGCATTGGCCGATTGGGCGATATATGGGCCCGGTTCACCCGCTCACCAGTATCAGCCGTGCCGTGGGAAACGCCCGCGTGGCCCTGCTGGTGCTGCTGCTTGCGGCCGGCTCGGCGCACCTGGTGTATGAGGGTTTGGTGAACCTGATCTATTTTTCCCAGGTCGAAGCCACGGTCGAGCGAGTGGCCCTCGTTCCCGCGCAACCTGGCACGCTGGCGGGCAGGGCGGTCGAAAGCGCGGTCGCCTATGTCCGTTACGTTTCGCCCGCTGACGGCAGAGAGCACCACGGACAAATCGTCCCCATCGGCAAGTTCCAGTTGAGGCGGGTACGCCAGTTTCGGCCTGGAGAATCGTGGGTCATCCTAGCGCACAAGGACGATCCGCGCGCGATCAAGATGTTGAACTGATGCCGTTAGGTTGTTGCCGCAAGCCACGCTGCGGTAGCCTGAGCGTATGCGAATCATGATGGGGCTGATGGCGGTGGCGATGTGCTGGATTCCGGCGTCTGCGCACGCCGACGAAGGCATGTGGACGTTTGACGCGTTCCCGGCCGTGCGCGTGTCGCAGCAGTATGGCGTGAAGATCGACCAGGCTTGGCTTGACCGCGTGCAGAAAGCGGCCGTACGGTTATCGGTGGGTTGCTCGTCGTCTCTGGTGAGTCCCAACGGTCTGGTGCTGACCAACTGGCACTGCCTCGCCGCGTGCGCGCAGGATCTCTCCACCAAAACCAACAACATCGCCGAAAACGGCTTCGTGGCGGCGACGCAGGCCGAAGAACGCACCTGCCCGAACACCCAGGCCGAGATTCTGCGTTCGATCCGTGATGTGACGCCGCGCGTTCGCGCCGCGATGGCGGGCAAGCCGATGGCGGAGGTGGCCAAGGCGCGAACGTCCGAGATCGCGCGGATTGAAGACGAAGGCTGCAAGGCCGACCCGAAAACCAAGTGCGAAGTGGTGACGCTCTACCAGGGCGGCGAGTACAAGCTCTACACCTACCGCAAGTATGAAGACGTGCGCCTGGTGTTTGAACCCGAGCAGGGCACCGGCTTTTTCGGCGGCGACCCGGACAACTTCAATTTCCCGCGCTTCAATCTCGATGGCGGCTTTGTGCGGCTGTATGAAAACGGCAAGCCCGCCGTGACGCCGGACTATCTGCCCTGGGCGGCCGATGCGCCGAACGAAAATGACGTGGTGTTTGTGGCGGGCAATCCGGGCACGACGTCGCGCCTTTTCACGGCATCGCAACTGATCTTCCAGCGCGATTGGCGCTTGCCCACGCGCCAGCTCATCCGTGCGGAATTGCGCGGGCGGTTGCTCGCGTTCAGTAGCATCTCGGCGGAGAACAAGCGTCAGGCGCAGGACATCGTCTTCAGCGTGGAGAATTCCTTCAAGGCCCAGTATGGCGAGCAGCGCGCGCTGCTGGAGTCGGCCTTCTTCGGTTTGAAGGTGGAAGAAGAACGTAAGCTCCGCGAAGGGCTGCGGGCCAAACCGGATCTGGCGGCCAAGCTAGGCGATCCCTGGGCGGACATTGAAGCCGCCGTGGCTGAGCAGCGCAACCAGTTTCTAACGCACGATTTTCTCGAAGAGCGCGCCGGGTCGATCTCGACTCTGTATATCGTCGCCCGGCAGTTGGTGCGCGCTGCTGAGGAGCGCCAGAAGCCGAGCGCCGAGCGCCTGCCGGGCTTTAGCGACAGCGCGCTGCCGCAACTGGAACGTAGCATGCGCGAGAACACGCCGGTGTTTCCGGGAGTCGAGCGCGTTGGGCTCGAATTGTGGCTGAGCAAGACGCGCGAGTATCTGACGGTGGACGATCCGCGCGTGCAGCGGTTGCTGGGGAAAGAAAGCCCGGAGGGGCTTGCCCAGCGCGCCATTGCCGGAACGCGTCTGGGCGACCCGAAAGTGCGCATGGCCCTCTGGACGGGCGGCAAGGCGGCGGTGGATGCCTCAACCGATCCGCTGATTGTGCTGGCCCGGCACGCCGAGCCAGACGCGCGCGCGGCGCAAATGGAGTGGCGGGAAAAAGTGGAAGGGCCGATTGCACTGGCACAAGATCGCATCGCGCAGGCGCGGTTTGCCCTGCTCGGCACCTCGGTGTATCCCGATGCCACGTTCACGCTGCGGTTGTCGTATGGACAGGTGAAAGGCTGGTCTCATCTGGGCCGCACGGTGCCGCCGTTCACTTCCTTGGGCGGCGCGTACGAGCGGGCCACGGGCGCCGATCCGTTCATTCTGCCCAAGCGCTGGGTGGCGGCCGAAGGAAAGGTGGACAAGACCATCCGCTTCAATCTCAGCTCAACGAACGACATCGTGGGCGGCAACTCCGGTTCACCGCTGATTGACGCGCACGGGCGCGTGGTGGGCGCGGCGTTTGACGGCAACATCCACTCGCTCGGCGGCGCGTATGGGTTCGATTCGGCGTTGAACCGCACGGTGTCGGTGACGACGGTGGCCATCACCGAGGCGCTGACGAAGATCTATGGAGCGGCGCGGATTGCCGCGGAATTGAAGGCGGGCGCGCGCTAGGGAACCACGTGAGCCAGGCTGCCATGTAAGCAAGATCCTTGAGTCACCTCAGTTGGTCGCTTTGTACGGGCTGGGGAGTCCCTGGCCGATTGCATTACTATGCGGCTGGCCTTGACGATCGCTGGACTCTGCGGCTGTTGCCTTGCGTTGTCCGCGTCGACGTCTCCTAAGCGCCGCGCGGTCGCGCCTGCCAAGAAGAGGTTGGTGATTGCACCGCCGCCGGGGTCGAGTGTGCTCAACGAGGGAGAAGGCGGCGCGCCGAACGGCAAGCCCCTCACCGATGCTCCCGTCCAGGCTTCGGCAGTTCGGTGGGTGCCGGCGGATCAGGTGAAGGCCGTGGTGGCCGGGCCCACCTTGGCGCAGGTGTTGGAGAAATTGGGGCAGCCGTTTTCGCGGCTCGTGGGCGATACGCAACGCTTCACCTATGTGATGAAGAACGGCGCGTCGGCGAAGCTTGACTTCGAAGACAGCAAGTTGACTGCCTCGCGGATTCTCGCGCCTGAGCGATAGTCCGACACGAGTGTGCTGGCGATGCGCTCCGCTACACCATCGCGGCCGGCGGCGCGGGTTCGTCCGGGCTCCCGGCGTTTGAAAGCGGCAGCCGGATAAGCAACACGGCCAGGGCCACCAGCACCGCAAAGCCCACGGGGTAGGAGTGGCCCCACGGCACAATCTTCGAAAGATCCGGAATCCATTCCTGCTTGAATTGCAGCGCCGCGTAGACCAGCCCGATCAGCGCTTCGCCGGCGATCAGTCCAGATGCCGTCAGCACACCAGCGTTCTCCACGCGCGTGAGTTGCGCGGAGTTGAAGCCCTTCCGGTGCGCGATGGTCTCGGCCAGCCAGCGCGTGAGGCCGCCGCAGAAAATGGCGAACGTGGTGCCGAACGGCAGATACATACCCACGGCCACCAGCATCGGGCTGCGCACCTGCGCCATGATCATCACGATGCCCAGGAAGATGCCCACGCCTACCAGCGGCCACGCCATATCGCCGCCCACGATACCCTGCGCCAGCATCGCCATCAGACCGGCCTGCGGCGCGGGCAGTTTCGGGCTGCCGAAGCCGGTGCCGCCGTCGCGGATGTCGCCCTCGTGGAGCAGCCAGAGCGGGAAGTACATCAGGAGGCTGGCGGCGAGCACGGACACGAGTTCGACAATCTGGATGGTGCGCGGCGTGCCGCCAAGAATGTAACCCACCTTGAAGTCTTGAAGAAGTTCGCCGGCCACGGCGGAGGAGACGCACACAACGGCCGCCACTCCCAGCACCACGGCCACGCCCTTGGCGCCGGTGAAGCCGAGCGCCACCATCAGCAGCGCCGCGATGATGAGCGTGGATAACGTGAGTCCGGAGATGGGGTTGTTTGACGAGCCGATCACCCCGACGAGGCTTCCCGACACCGTGGCAAAAATGAATCCGACGATGATCATGACCGTGGCAGCCACCAGCGCTGCCGTGATGTCGCCCGCAAAGAAATAGTAGAGCCCGATCATCAGCAGGAACATGACGCCGATCATCGAGAGCACCACCTTCGAACTCATATAGCGCTCCGTGCGGCTGAGTGTTTCAAGCGACGGTGTTTCGCCCTTCAGTTCCGCGAACGCTCGCGAAAGGCCGCCCACGAGCGAGTTGCGCATCTTGAATAACGTGAAGGCCGAGCCCACCAGCATGCCGCCAACGGCAATCGGCCGCACGATGAAGCGCCACACCGACGCGGCCATGCCGTCCCAATTCGTTACGCCGTCTGCGCCGGTGAACTGTGGCTGCAATTGCGGGCCGAGGAAGTAGATGAGCAGCGGCACCATGAGTCCCCACGAGAGCACGCCGCCGGAGAACTGGAGCGCGGCGAGCTTCGGGCCAATCACGTAGCCCACGCCCAGGTACGCCGGGCTGATCTCAGGCGCGGCAAACGAAGTGAATCCGCCCGCCGAAGCAGCCGGCGCTGTAGCGGCCGCGTCTAGTTTCACTTTGCTGGTGCCGAGGCTGCCGATCGAGATGCCGGAGAAGTTGTGATCGAGCGCGTAGAATCCGAACTTGCCGAGAATGAACGCCACGCTGCCGATGACGATGTTGTAGAAGAGATACTTCACAGCCTGCGCGCCGCGCTGCCCGGCTTTGTGAATTTCGGCCGCGGCCGTGGATTCAGGGAACGGCAGTTCCGGATCTTCCACCATTCCCCGCCGCACCAGCGAGACGAACAACACACCGACAATCGAGCCCACCACCATCAGCGAGGTGGACTTCCAATACGCATCGCCCAAGACGAACGATGGCCACGCGCCGGCAAGCACAAACGCCGGCAGCGTAAAGATGGCGCCCGCGGCGACGGACTCTCCAATGGAGCCCGCGGTGCGGCAGATGTTCTCTTCAAGGATCGAGCCTTTGAACAGCCGCAGCGCCGCCATGCCGATTACCGCCGCCGGATACGTGGCCGCGATGGTGATGCCCGCGCGCAGCCCCAGGTACGCATTCGCCGCGCCGAGCACCAGCGTGAGCACGATGCCGATGAGCACCGCCCGCCACGTGAACTCGGTCATCTGCATGCTCTCGGGAACGAACGGCTGGTGCTTCTTCGGTGTTTCGATCATAGCGGCCAGCATAGCTTGCCCGAGACGGGCGGCGCTACTGGCCGTGGGCGCGACCGAGTATGAACAGCCACGACGCATAATGAGAGTGGATGTCACAAACAGAAACGGCGACGCTGGCGGGCGGATGCTTCTGGTGTCTGGAGGCGGTCTTCGACGAGGTGCGCGGCGTGGAGTCGGTGGAGTCCGGCTACATGGGCGGAGCCTTGGATAACCCGTCCTACGACGAAGTAGGCGGCGGTGAGACCGGGCACGCCGAGGTGGTGCAGGTGCGCTTCGACCCCGCCGTGATCGGATTTGCCGAGTTGCTATCGATCTTCTTCACCGTGCATGACCCAACGACGCTCAACCGCCAGGGCAACGACGTAGGCACCCAGTATCGTTCGGCCGTCTTCTTCCACACGCCCGAGCAGGAGCGCATCGCACGCAAGCAGTCGGCGCACGTGACCGCGCAATTGGGTGAACGCGTAGTGACCGAGATTGCGCCGGCCTCGCGCTTCTGGGTGGCTGAGCCGTATCACCAAGAGTATTTTGCGCGCAATCCCCGGGCCGGGTATTGCCAGCTTGTCGTCGCGCCGAAGGTGGCGAAGTTTCGCCAGTACTTCGGGGACAAACGAAAGGGATGAAGCCTAGTGGGTCAGCATTGCTAACAGCGCCCGCACAACTTGCCGCATTTGTTCCTCGCGCGTGATGGTCGCTGCGCCGTCGAAAAGCTGATGCCGGTAGAAACCGAACTGCACATGGTTGCCGCCTTCAATCGCCACCCAGCGGGTGTGCGGAGGCAACTTGTCCCGGTTGGCTTGCACCGCCGCAATCGGCGCCACGCCGTCGTGCGTGCCGTAGATTTTGGTGACAGGGATGGTGAGCGCGGCGAGGCTGAAGTCTCGTGGGTGGGTGGTGCCAAGCAGTGCGAGTCCGGCCACGCGCGGCGCATTCGGGCGCTCGTGCACGAAGCGGGCGGCGAGCATCGCGCCGCGCGAGTGCCCGGCAATCACTCAACAAACCGGTGGTCCCGCGGCAAGGGCCGACTGCAAGTGCCTGAACAGTTCCTGGATCTACTTCTCTGTGAATGCCGAGCGCATCGGAAGGTAGTTGAGACGCAGAGGATGCCCTGCCTCAGCGATGGTGCGCGCCAGGCGTACGTAAACTTCCGGATCCACCAGTCCGCCGGGCAGGAAAACCAAGCCCGATCGCATGGTGCCTGATTGCGGAACGAATGTGGTGTTCAACTCGCCATGCACGACTCTCGCAGTCGCGCTGCTCTTTAGCAACTCCGGCGCAACTCCTGCCGCTTGAAAGCCAATGATCAACCAAGCCGTGAAGCCGAGGCCGGCCGCGACCCACACCCGCCAGACTGTTTGGCGCAAGGAGGGCATTCGTTGATGGTGGCATACTGAAAACCTGCCTATGCGATCTGCCACTCTCCCGCTCCTGTTGCTCCTTGCCTCCGCCGCCCTCGCGCAGGTCACGCCAGGCCGCCGCGCGGCGATGAAGGCTGACCTCGCCTGCGAAGTCGACGCGATGAAGAAGCAGATTCAAGTGATGGTTGACTCGGTGTTCAGCTTCGGCGAACTCGGCTTTCAAGAAGAAGAGACGTCGAAGTATCTCACCGGAATCCTCGAAAAAGAGGGCTTTACCATCGAGCGCGGCGCGGCGGGCATCCCCACCGCATGGGTCGCGTCATGGGGCTCGGGCAAGCCGGTGATCGCGCTCGGCTCCGACATCGACTGCATTCCGCAGGCGTCGCAGAAGCCCGCCGTGGCCTGGCATGAGCCGATGATCGAAGGCGCGCCGGGGCATGGCGAGGGTCACAACTCGGGCGTGCCGCTGAATATCGCCGCGGCGCTGGCGGTGAAGAAGGTGATGATGCGGGAGAAGCTCTCGGGCACCATCCGGTTGTGGCCCGGCGTGGCCGAAGAGCAACTCGGCACCAAGGCTTACTACGTGCGCGCGGGGATGTTCAAAGACGTAGATATCGTGTTATTCGCGCACGTTGCGTCGAGTTTCGGCGCGGAGTACGGACCTGTGGGCGGCACGGGCATGGTGTCCGTCGAATACCGTTTCAACGGCGAAACTGCGCACTCGGCCGGCGCGCCGTGGCGCGGGCGCAGCGCGCTCGACGCGGTGGAACTGATGAACGTCGGTTGGAACTACCGGCGTGAGCACCTGCGCGTGGGGCACCGCTCGCACTACGTGATCACCAACGGCGGCGATCAGCCGAATGTCGTGCCGCGCAACGCAGCGGTTTGGTACTACTTCCGCGAGGCCGACTATCCGCACGTGATGGACCTTTGGAAGATCGGCGATCAGATGGCGCAAGGCGCGGCGCTGATGACGGGCACCACGTTCGATTCGCGCGTGCTGGGCGCGGCGTGGCCGGGCTTCTTCAGCAAGCCGGTTGCCGAGGCGATGACCGAGAACATCAAGAAAGTCGGCATGCCGGTGTGGAGCGAGGCGGATCAAACGATGGCGAAGGCCGTACAGCGTGAGTTGAAGCAGCCCGAGAAAGGGCTTTCGCTCAAGGTGGCGGAACTTCGCGCGCCCAAGACCGACGACGACGATCAGGCAGCATCCATCGGGCCCATGGGCGGCGAGTCAGACGACATCGGCGACATCTCCTGGAACGTTCCCACCATCGTGCTGCGCTATCCCGCCAACATCAGCGGCACCCCGGACACAATTGGGCGAACGCCATTGCGGTGGCCACGCCGATCGCGCATAAAGGTGTAGTGGCTGGCGCGAAGGCGCAGGCCATGACGATGCTCGATATCCTCACCACGCCTGTGCTGGTGACGCAGGAGTGGGACTACTTCCGCACCGTGCAGGCGAAGGATCGCAAGTACGAGACGTTCCTCCGCCCCCAAGACAAGCCCGCGCTGCGGCTCAACAGGAAGATCATGGATCAGTATCGCGGCGAGATGAAGAAGTTCTACTACGATCCCGCGAAGTACGGCACGTATCTCGAACAACTGGGCATCACGTACCCGACGGTGAAAAAGCCATGAGGATTGCCGCTGCTCTCCTCATCGCGGGCGCGGCGCTGCAGGCGTAAACCGATGCGCAGCTCATCGCGCGGCGCCATGAAACGGAAAAGAAGCTTCAGGCCATCGCCATCGTCGAGCGGAAGCTCATGATCCCGATGCGCGACGGCAAGCGTATGACGACCGACGTGTACCGTCCCAAAGACGAGTCGAAGAAATACCCGATCGTCTTCAGCCGTACGCCGTACAACTTCAACTTCTGGGATGTGAAGCTGGGCGCGCCGCGCGACATGACCACGGAACTGGAAGCCGTGCGCCGCGGCTATGGGTACGTGCAGATGAACGAGCGCGGCCACTTCTTCTCCGAGGGCAGCTACGGCATTCTCGGCGCGCCGCTCAGCGACGGTGTAGACGCCATTGAGTGGATGTCGACGCAGCCGTGGTCAAACGGCAAGGTGGGCGCCATCGGTTGCTCCTCCACGGCGGAGTGGCAGATGGCTGTCGCCGCCCTGGGGCACAAGGGGTTCGCCACGATGATCCCGCAAGGTTTCGGGGCGGGTGTGGGCCGCGTGGATGGATTTTTCGAACAAGGCAACTGGTATCGCGGCGGCGCCGTGCAGTTGTTGTTCGCGGCGTGGATCTACGGCCAGCAGAATCAGGTGCGCCCGATGTTCCCGCCCAATGCCACGCGCGAAGATCTGATCAATGCCTCGCGCATGTTCGATCTCGCGCCGCAGATGCCGCCGGTCGATTGGTCGAAAGCGCTGCAGACGCTCCCGGTGAAGAACATCATTACCCCACATTTCCGTTTTGAGCCGCGCGTGCGAGTCTCTCGGATGCTCGTCCGCATCAATATCCATAAGGGTTTGAAGGCAGCGAAGACCCCTGCGGAGGACAGCACCCAATGGGTGACAAACAAAACCAGCCCTTTCAGCTCTCTTGCAACGGCCTTCTCAAGATCGACTGCCAGGGATCGCGCGTTACCTACGATGGCGGTCTGATCCTGGTGCGTGAGTTGGACGAGCGGCTGGGCTTCGGTGATCTCATTGCCCAACACCTGACCGACTCACGGCGCGGCAAGAATACCCAGCTTCCGCTGGCGGACTTACTGCGCCAGTCCGTCTACAGCCGGATTGCTGGCTACGAGGATGTCAACGATGCCGAGCGGCTCTCGCAGGATCCAACCTTCCGGCTGATTGGCTCCGAAAAGACCTGGGAACGTGGCGCAGCGC
>Ga0194119_10012312_pt1 | contig 10859 bp, 7 predicted proteins | sample TA2MahC100mmetaG_FD_148620 | JGI IMG/M metagenome (GOLD analysis project Ga0194119, IMG submission 148620) | Freshwater microbial communities from Lake Tanganyika, Tanzania - TA2015018 Mahale Deep Cast 100m | ecosystem: Environmental > Aquatic > Freshwater > Lake | place: Tanzania: Lake... | reverse complement strand
TCTGACCGTCACCGATAGCGCGGGACAGAAATCCACCCATCAGGTTACCGTGACGGTCCGCGACGAGCAGGGTACGTTCCCCTGTCTGTCCACGGTCAGCATGGTGCGGCGGCCTTCCTGCGGGCAAGCGGACGGCAAGTTCCAGGTCAGTCCGCCCAACGGGGCGACCTATACGCTACTGGATCAGCAGAACCGGATCGTGCCGGCCGGCGCCGGCCATGTGTTCCAGAATCTGGCGCCGGGCGACTATCGGCTGACCGTGACGGGGGCGGCCAGTTGCAGCGATCAATTCAAGCTTTATCTGCGCGAGGACCCGACGACCTGCCCGGGCTGGACCCCGGCGGCGGATACCTTCGATCTGGGCATGAACCTGGACGGGGTGAATTACTATTCCCGCGAGCGGGCGTTCCGCGATTACATGAAGAGCGCGGGGACCTGGTTGACCTTCAACGCCAGCGGTTCCTCGCCCTGGAATACGGGCATGCTGGCGGAGATGCCGGTCGACGCGGACGGCTATCCGACCCAGGTGCCGTTCCCCTCTTCACTGGGGCCCCAGGCGGTGCGCGGCATCATTTCGGCCGACCGCCACATGCCGCCGGGCGATTATGTCCTGCTCTACCAGGGCGCCGGCAAGATCGAACCGATTACGGTGACCTCGGTGCTGGCCCAGCCGGGTAAGGTCCGCTTTACGATTCAGCCCACCAATCTCGGCAATATCTGGTTCAACCTGACCGAGTCGCGGGTGGAGGACCCGGTCCGCAATATCCGGATTTACCGGGCGAACGAGGTGGATGCCGACGGCAATCCGCTGAATGTCGCCAGTCAGGGCGTGTTCAATGCCGGTTTCCTGGAGAGACTGCGCCCATTCAAGGCGATTCGCTTCCTGAACTGGAGCGGCGCCAATCCCGCCCAGACGCTGGACATCTGGGAGCGTGACCGCACACGCCCGACCCGGTACAGCCAGGCGGGCGCCACGGGGGTGGCGGTCGAACACATGGTGGAACTTGGCAATCTGCTGCATAAGGATATCTGGCTGACCGTGCCGCATACGGTCAGCGATGCTTATGCGACCGAGATGGCGCGTTATTTCCACGACCATCTGAACGAGGACTTGCGGGTCTATCTGGAGTTCTCGAACGAGGTCTGGAACACGATGTTTTCGCAGTCGCGGTGGGTGGATACGCATGGTCCCGGCACGCTCAACTCGCCCCGCAAGTACGCCGAGCGCGCGATCCATCTTTTCCAACTCTGGCACGGGGTATACGGTCAGGACCGACAACGGGTGAAGCGTGTCTTCAACGTGCAGGCAGTGAATCCCTGGTATGGCGCCGAAGTGCTGTCCCATGCGCGCCCGGAGGAGTATGACCATATCTCGCCGGATGCGTATTTCGGCTATGGCGGGGCTTGCGAGAAGACCCTGGACGCGCTGGGCGCGGCCGCCACGTCGACGCAGGTGTTGGACTGTGTCCGGCAAACCTACCAATCCATACTACCCAGCGTCCGCCAGAATTATCTGAACGCCTCGCTGTTCGGCAAGGAGGTCATCAACTACGAGGGCGGTCAGGCGATCACCACCCTGGGTCGGGAGCGCTCCTTCCAGGCGGCGATTTATGCCGCGCAAATCGATCCGGAGATCGCGACGCTGTATCAGCAGTCGTTTGACGATCTGCGCTGGATGGGTTCACGGATGTCCATGATGTACCAGTTGGCCGGACGGCGCGAAAGCAAGTATGGCTCCTGGGGCCATTTGGAGGATATCGATCTGCCCGCCGAACTCATCCGCGAGCAGGCGCCGAAGTATCAGATATTGCTGGACAATCTGCCGCCGGCCACGCCGTAAGCGCCGCGACGTCGGTGCGCCGCCGTGGCGCACCGGCGACGTAGGCCGTACCCGAAGGCCGGGGACCGGCGCGTCAGTCCATAACGCCGATGAGGTATTCGCCGGAATCGACAAGGCCGGTCAGTCGGGCGGGGGCGATGGTATAGCTCAGGGCGGCGCCGGCATCGGCGCTGACATGCATGCCGACCTTGAGGTACTGCGGTGTGTAGCCCTGGATGATGGTGCTGCCATCATCCTCGCGGCGGAGGCCTTCCCAGAGTACGGGCAGGGTTCGGCCGACGTAGCGAGCGGCGTAGTCGCGCCGGTGGCGTTCCGCCAGGAGATGCAGGGCGCGGCTGCGCGCCTTCTTGATGTGGCCGTGAACGGGGGCGGGCATGTCGGCCGCCGCCGTGCCGATGCGGGGGGAAAAGCTGAAGATGTGGATGTGACCGAAGCCGATGTGCTCGGCAAAGGCCAGGGTTTCGGCCCATTCGGTCTCGGTCTCGCCGGGGAAGCCGACGATCAGGTCGGTGGTGAGGTTGAGGTCCGGAATCGCCGCGCGGAGCCGGCCAGCCAGGTCGGTGAATTCGCTGGTCCGGCAGCGCCGCGCCATGCGCTTGAGCACGGTGTCGGACCCGCTCTGCAGGGGCAGGTGCAAATGCGGCATGAGACGCGGGTTGGCGAAGAGTCCGACGAAGTCCTCGGGAATGTCCCAGGGCTCCAGGGAGCCCAGCCGCAGTCGCGGGATGGCGGTGCGCTCCAGGATCGCCCGGATCAGCCCGGACAGGCTGGAACCGGTATCGCTGCCATAGCCGCCCAGATGGACGCCGGTCAGTACGGCCTCCTGGATGCCTTGCGCGTGCAGCCGGTTGATTTCCGCGACGATCTCCTCGGTGGGGCGGCTGCGCTCCTCGCCGCGCGCCACGGTGACGATGCAGTAGGTGCAGCGGTAGCGGCAGCCGTCCTGCACCTTGATGAAGGCGCGGTGGCGACCGAGCCGGAACAGGGCTGACGCACCGGGTTCGGTCGATTGCGCGGGCATGTCGGGCAAGGCCAGCCGCGCGCGGGCGATTTCCACGAGCCGGTGCTTGTCGCGGTTGGCCACCACCAGGTCGATGCCCAGTGATTCGGCTTCCACGGGGTTCAACGAGGCATAGCAGCCGCTGAGCACGATCCGGGCGGCGGGATTTTCCCGGCTGGCCTTGCGCAGCAGGTTACGTGATTTGCGCACGGCGTCCTGGGTGACGGCGCAGGAGTTGAAGACCATCAGATCGGCTTCTTCACCGTCTGGGACGACGCGATGGCCCGCGGCCTGGAATTGTTGGGCCCAGGTTTCGAGTTCGGCCTCGTTGAGACGGCAGCCCAGGGTTTTCAGGTTGACGCGCATGCGGGGCTCCGGCGATTTAATGCAAGGTATCGACGACGTACCAGTCGACGGCCAGTACGATGATCAGCAGCAGGGTCAGTCCCACCTGAAATTGCGCATCCAGGCGGTTGACCCGCGCGATAGTGGCGACCCTGCCCTTCTCGGTGGCGTGATGGAGTTGATTGGAACCCCAGAGAAACAGGCCGAACAGGATCAGGTTGATGACAAAGCCAATGTTGTAGGCCATGTCCAGGTAGGTGGGGTAGGGCAGTTCGGGCAGTCCCGCCTTGTAGCCCTGCCGCGGGAAGATCAGGGCCCGCAGAGCGGTGGGGGGAATGCCCAGACGGACATCCCAGAGCGCCGCCGAGAGCAACGGCGAGAACAGCACCAGCGCCATGACGACGATCAGCGGCAGAAACAGGGCTAGCAGGGCCGCATTGACCGATTGGCGGTAGGTCACCGCGAAAGCCAGTTGACGAGCCTGTTTGGGCGCGCGGCCCTCAAGGCCGAAGTTGGTGGCGTATTGATGCTGGTAGGCGCGGATGTCGAATTCCATGGTTTTATAGCCCAGGATGCCGATATAGGCGCCGACCCCTGAGTTCCGCAGGTCCGGGGTCAGGAACAGGGTGGGCGGCGAACCCTGGGGATTGTCGTTGCTCGGTTCGAACACCAGGGGGAGCGTGATCTGCTGAAAGGGAAACTTGTGAAAGTCCAGGTCGTTGGCATAGAAATGACCATCGAAGCGAAAGCTTTGTAGCGACGAGCCGGCGGCGCCGCGCGGGGGCTGTTCGTGGATGGGTTCCAGTTTGAAGTCCCAGCCTTCGATACGATTGACGAAGTCAATCCATTTGTCGAGCGGTATCCCCTGGTTCTTGAACAGGGCTTCGGCGAGGTCGGTCCATTGCAGCCAGACGACGCCGGTGGCGCCGAAGCTTTTGTCGTCCGGAGAGAAGTTGTAGATATTCTCGATGTAGGCGCCCAGACGCACGGGAATGTCGTCCGCGGTGGGCGGGTCGGTGGGCGCCGCGGGCAACGTCCGATCCCGCATGTCGATCTGCGAGAACTCCAGCGCGTCGTTGCGAATCAGGAGAATCATCAGGATACAGAGGAACAGGAACAGTCCGAAGGACAGGTGCATCCAGCGGTCCGGGTCGGCGTTCCCCCGGTATTTCAAGGGCGGCCGGCGCCTGCGAAACGTTAGCCATGACGTTCGCCAGGACATGGGTTTACCGCGCCGACTTCAAGCCCAGCACGTCCTGCATGTCGAACAGTCCGGCGGGCCGGTCGGCCAGCCACACCGCGGCGCGCATGGCGCCCTTGGCGAAGGTCATGCGGCTGGAGGCGTTATGGGTGATTTCCACCCGCTCGCCTTCATCGGCGAACATGACGGTGTGCTCGCCGACGATATCTCCGGCCCGGATCACGGAGAAGCCGATGCTCCTGGGGTCACGCTCCCCGGTGTGGCCCTCGCGGCCCCAGACGGCACATTCCTGCAGGTTACGGCCCAGCGCGGCGGCAATGACCTCGCCCATGCGCAGCGCGGTGCCGGAGGGGGCGTCGACCTTGTGGCGGTGATGGGCCTCGATGATTTCGATGTCGGTGCTGTCGCCGATCACCTTGGCGGCGATTTCCAGCAGTTTCAGACAGAGATTGACGCCCACGCTCATATTAGGCGCCAGCATGACGGGGATGTCGCGGCTGGCCGCCTCGATGGTCGCCCGCTGTTCGGCGCTGAAGCCGGTGGTGCCAATGACCATGCGCTTGCCATGCCGCTGGCAGAGTTCGAGCGCGGCGAGGCCGGGCTCGGGTCGGGTGAAGTCGATCAGGACGTCGCAGTCGTTGATCACGGCGGTCAGATGGTCGGTGACCAGGATGCCTTGCGGGGCGAGCCCGGCCATCGTCCCGGCGTCCGCGCCCACGGCGGGGCTGCCGGGACGCTCGATGGCCGCGGCGAGCGTGAGTTGTGGGGTCTGGACGCAGGACTGGATGAGGGCGTGACCCATGCGGCCCGCCGCGCCGTGAATGGCGATTCGTATCATGTTGATCTTCCCGTGCTTGGGGGGATGAGGAAATGGGCGCCGCTGGCGCCCACGGTTGCCGGTGATGACCGCCGGGGCTAGAGGCCGATTTTATCGAAAAATTGCTTGACCCCGTCCAGCCAGCCATGGGCCTGGGGACTGTGCTTGCTGCCGCCGCCCTGGAGGGATTCGTCGAACTGTTTGATGAGATCGATCTGGACCTTGTTGAGGTGTACCGGCGTCTCGATGCGCACGCGGCACATGAGGTCGCCGACCGCGCCGCCCCGAACGGGCTTCACGCCCTTGCCGGCGAGTCGGAACAGCCGCCCGGTCTGGGTTTCCGGCGGAATTTTCAGCGCCACCTTGCCCGACAGGGTCGGGACTTCGACCTCGCCGCCCAGACAGGCCTTGGGAAAGCTGATGGGCACTTCGCAATAGAGGTTGGCGCCGTCGCGGGTGAAGATCGGATGCTCCTTGACGTGTACCTGCACGTACAGATCGCCGGCGGTACCGCCAGCCTCGCCCGCTTCGCCCTCGCCGGACAGACGGATGCGGTCGCCGGTATCCACCCCGGGCGGAATCTTGACGGAGAGGGTCTTGGTATCCTGGATGCGGCCCTGGCCGTGGCAGCTCCGGCAGGGGTCCTTGATCTGCTTGCCGGTCCCGCGGCAGGTGGGGCAGGTTTGCTGCACGGAGAAGAAGCCCTGCTGCATGCGCACGGCGCCATGACCATGACAGGTGGGGCAGGTGGTGACCGCGGAACCCTTGGTGGCGCCAGAACCATTACAGCTCTTGCAGGTGACGAGGGTCGGGATCTGGATCTTGACCTCGGTGCCGGCAACGGCCTCCTCCAGCGAGATTTCCAGGTTGTAACGGAGGTCGGAGCCGCGCTGGGCGCCGCCGCGGGAACGTCCGCCACCCCCGAAGATGTCGCCGAAGACATCGCCGAAGATGTCGCTGAAGCCGCCCGCCCCGAAGCCGGCTCCTCCCCCCATGCTGGGATCCACGCCGGCATGGCCGAACTGGTCGTAGGCGGAACGTTTCTTGGGATCGGACAGCACGTCATGGGCTTCCTTGATCTTCTTGAATTGCTCCAGGGCTTCCGCATTGTCGGGATTGCGGTCCGGGTGATACTTCATCTCCAGGCGGCGGAAGCTTTTCTTGATGTCGTCGTCGCTCGCATTGCGGGACACGCCCAGCAGTTGGTAGTAGTCTTCTTTCGCCATAACGCAAAATGCCGCGGGTAAGCGCGGCTTGGGAATAGGGTGGTGAAATGGGGGCGGCTGGAATGCCACCCCCGCTCATTGAGCCGCTATCGGCCGCTTATTTCTTGTCGTCCTTGACTTCCTCGAATTCGGCGTCGACGACATCGTCGTCACCGCCGGTCTTGCCTGCGGCGGATTCCTGCTCGCCCGCGGAACCCGGGGCCGCGCCGGCATTTTGGGCATACAGGCGTTCCGCCAGCTTGCCGGAGACCTCGGTGAGGTGCTGGGTCTTCTTGTCGATGGCCTCCTTGTCGTCGCCCTTCATGGCTTCCTTCAGTTCATTGATGGCGGCCTCGATCTGGCTCTTCTCCTCGGGCTGCGCCTTTTCGCCCAGTTCGCTCAACGTCTTCTGGGAGGCGTGGATCAGCGAGTCGGCCTGGTTGCGCGCCTGCACCAGTTCATGCAGTTTCTTGTCCTCTTCCGCGTGCAACTCGGCGTCCTGCACCATCCGTTTGATCTCGTCCTCGCTCAGACCGCTGGAGGCTGTGATACGGATGGACTGTTCCTTGCCGGTCGCCTTGTCCTTGGCGGACACGTGCAGGATGCCGTTGGCGTCGATGTCGAAGGTGACTTCGATCTGCGGCATGCCGCGCGGCGCCGGCGGGATATCGGCCAGGTCGAAGCGGCCCAGCGACTTGTTGTCCCTGGCCATCTCGCGTTCGCCCTGCAGGACGTGGATGGTTACCGCCGTCTGATTGTCGTCCGCCGTCGAGAACACCTGGCCGGTCTTGGTCGGGATGGTGGTGTTCTTCTCGATCAGCTTGGTCATCACGCCGCCCAGGGTTTCGATGCCTAGCGACAGCGGGGTGACGTCGAGCAGCAGCACGTCCTTGACCTGACCGCCGAGAACGCCGCCCTGAATCGCGGCGCCCAGCGCCACGGCTTCGTCCGGGTTGACGTCCTTGCGCGGTTCCTTGCCGAAGATCTGGGTCACCATTTCCTGCACCATGGGCATGCGGGTCTGGCCGCCGACCAGGATCACTTCGTCAATCTGGCTCTGCTTCAGGCCGGAATCCTTCAGCGCGGTTTCGCAGGGGCCGCGGGTCTTCATGACCAGGTCCTCGACCAGCGATTCCAGCTTGGCCCGGGTCAGCTTGAGGTTGAGGTGCTTCGGTCCGCTGGCGTCCGCCGTGACATAAGGCAGATTGATGTCGGTCTGCTGGCTGGAAGACAGTTCGATCTTGGCTTTCTCGGCGGCCTCCTTCAGGCGTTGCAGGGCCAGCGGGTCGTTGTGCAGATCGATGGCGCTATCCTTTTTGAACTCGTCGCAGATCCAGTCGATGATGCGCAGGTCGAAGTCCTCGCCGCCCAAATGGGTGTCGCCGTTGGTGGACAGCACCTCAAACTGATGCTCGCCATCAACTTCCGCGATCTCGATAATGGATACGTCGAAGGTGCCGCCGCCCAAGTCATACACTGCGACTTTCATGTCGCCCTTCTTGCGGTCGAGACCGAAGGCCATGGCGGCTGCCGTGGGCTCATTGATGATGCGCTTGACTTCCAGGCCGGCGATGCGCCCGGCGTCCTTGGTGGCCTGACGCTGCGAGTCGTTGAAGTAGGCCGGCACGGTGATGACGGCTTCCTTGATTTCCTCGCCCAGGAAGGCTTCGGCATCCTTCTTCAGTTTCATCAGGACGCGGGCGGACACTTCCGGCGGGGCCATTTTCTTGCCATTGACCTCGATCCAGGCGTCGCCGTTTTCGGCCCCGACGATGCTGTACGGAACCAGATGGATGTCGCGCTGGACGACATCGTCCTTAAAGCGGCGGCCAATCAGCCGTTTGACGGCGAACAGGGTATTTTTCGGATTGGTGATGGCCTGCCGCTTGGCGGACTGGCCGACCAGAACCTCATTATCGGGGGAGAACGCCACAATGGACGGCGTGGTACGTGCGCCCTCGGAGTTCTCGATGACGCGGGGCTTGCCGCCTTCGAGGATGGCCACGCAGGAGTTGGTGGTGCCCAGGTCGATACCGATAATTCTTGACATTTATTTCTCCGGGTAAATCGTGTTTATTAGGGTTGAATGATTGGCTGGCCTTGATGTGGGGAGGTCTCGCGGGTTTTCAAGACCGCTGCTTGCGGGTCAGGCAATGGCTTGTGCGACCACGACCATGGCGGGGCGGAGGAGCCGTCCGTTCAGGAGGTAGCCTTTCTGGTAAACCTTGATGACCGTGTTGGGCTCCGCCTGATCGGTGGGCTGCATCGCCATGGCTTGATGCTGTTCCGGGTTGAATTTCTCGCCCTCGGCATCGACCGGGGTGATCTGGAATTTTTCCAGGGTGGAGAGCAACTGCTTGAGGGTAAGTTCCATGCCTTCACGCAGTTTTTCCACTTCCGGGTTGTCGCTGGTTTCGACGCTCAGCCCCAGTTCCAGACTGTCCGCCACCGGCAGCAATTCCTTGGCGAAACGTTCCAGTCCGAATTTGCGCGCGTCCTGCACATCCTTGTCCGCGCGGCGCTTGAGGTTTTCCAGTTCGGCCTGGGCGCGGACGAACTTGTCCCAATTCTCCTGGGCCTGTTGGCTGGCCTTGGCCAGTTTTTCCGCCCGGGGGGCAGCTTCGCTTTCGCTGTCCCCGGCGGATTCGATCAGGGTGGATTCATCGGTGGCCGGGTTCTGTTCTTCGGGCAATACTTCATCAGGGCTCATTGTGAGCGACTCCATGCATGCTGTGTCAGGGTAATGGTGGAAGCCGGCCCGGTTGGGGCACGGCCCGTAGCTAATCTAAATTGGGGGCTGGGAATGATGATTCAAGGCCGCGCCGACCAATTTCGCCGTGAGATCGACGAGCGGGATGACGCGCTCATATTTCATGCGGGTGGGGCCGATCACACCCAGCACCCCGACCGGCTGGTCGTTGATCGCATAGGTGGAGGTGACCAGGCTGCAATGATCCAGCGCGCGGTGTCCGGATTCCTCACCGATGAAAATCTGGACGCCTGGCGATTCGATGCAGCGATCGAGCAGGCCCACCATTTCCTCTTTCTGGTGCAGGGTTTCGAACAGGGGCCGGAATTGCTCCATGTTGGCCAGTTCCGAGAAATCCATCAGGTTGATTTCGCCGGTGACCAGCAGCGGGTTGCGGCGCTTGTTCTGATCTTCCAGGGCCAATTCCGTCAGGGTTGCGGCATCGATCAGGGCCTGGTTTAGACGTTCCCGGGTTTCCTTGATTTCGCGGGCCAGGGCTTCCCGGACGTTGGAGATGTTCTTGCCAGAGTAACGGCTGTTCAGATAATTGGCTGCGGATTGCAACTCGGATGGGGTGAAGTCGCGGGGCGTCTGAATGACCTTGTTGTGGATTTCCTGCTGGCCCGAGATCAGGATGACCAGCAGCCGGTTTCCCGTCAGGGGGAGAAATTCGATGTGGTCGAGGGCATTCGACTCCTGTTTCGGCAGCGTCACCACGCCGGCCATGTGCGTAACCTCGGAAAGCAGGCGCGAGGCGGCTTCCAGCAGGTCTCCCGGCGATTGCTGTTCGTACAGATCGGTCTGAATCTGGCGGATGACGTTTTCCTGCAAGGGTTTGACGGTCAGCAGGCTGTCGATGAACAGGCGATAACCCGAGACGGTCGGCATCCTGCCCGCCGAGGTGTGCGGCGCGGTGATCAGGCCCAGATCCTCAAGGTCGGCCATGATGTTGCGGATCGTCGCCGGACTGAGGTTGAGACCCGCTTCGCGAGACAGGCAACGCGAACCGACCGGCTGGCCCTCGTTGATGTAGCGTTCCACCAGCACCTTGAGAAGGTGCAGGGATCGCTCATTCAAATGGTTGGGGATCGGCACGGCATTCCTCGGATATCCGATTAGCACTCTGGATGGGGGAGTGCCAGAAACTAGCAATCCCTGGATAAAGTGTCAAGAAATTCATACTATAGGTTCAGCTTCGCGGTCGTTGTTGTCGGGCTTGACTTCAGCCGGTCAATCACAACCCAAGCGAAAGTCATGCCGCGATTGCGCTGACGGACTCAGGCGGGTGGCTCGATTTCCGTGCGAGTCATTTATCCTCCCTTGATTGGCCAAGCGCCTATTTCATGACACGAACCCTGACATTTCGCGCGGCCGCCCTGATTGGCAAGTGCGACGCCGAGCGCATCGCGGAGACGTTGACGGAACTGCATGACCACCTGGTGAAGCGGGGCGTGGAGGTCTGGGTGGAGTCTGCTTCCGCGCCCTTCGTCCGTGGGGGGGCGCCGCTGATGGCCAGCCTGCCCGAGTTGGGGAAGCGCTGCGACTTCGCCGTCGTGGTGGGGGGTGATGGCACTTTGCTGGCCGCCGCGCGGGCGCTGGCGCCCCATGACGTCCCCCTGATCGGCGTCAATCAGGGGCGGTTGGGCTTTTTGGTCGATATTTCGCCGGCCGACATGGCGAGCCACCTGGATGCCATTCTCGC
>Ga0194119_10012311_pt1 | contig 10859 bp, 10 predicted proteins | sample TA2MahC100mmetaG_FD_148620 | JGI IMG/M metagenome (GOLD analysis project Ga0194119, IMG submission 148620) | Freshwater microbial communities from Lake Tanganyika, Tanzania - TA2015018 Mahale Deep Cast 100m | ecosystem: Environmental > Aquatic > Freshwater > Lake | place: Tanzania: Lake... | reverse complement strand
ACTCGACTGCTTGATTGAGTCTTGAAGTTCTTCACGTATCTGTTTCGCTCGCTGTGGGTCCTTGATTGCAGAAGAGCGCTCCCGCAGCGTGCCTTCTATGACTGCCGCGGCACGCAGGAGACGCTTTCCAGCACCCTCCGTGACTCGTTGAAGCGCACCGGTGGCCAGGAATTCCTCGAGTTCCTCCCGGAACGCCCCGAACCCACTCTCCGCAAGCTTCTTTGCTGAGCTGGATTCGACACCTTCTGTTGCCAGTTTCAGGTTTATGACGAACACTCGGCGATCGTCAGCGTGAAGGTCGGAGTCCGGGGGAACAGCACCGTCAAGAATCTCCTCCAAGTACTCGGCCATTTCCTCGCGCGCGCCCTTTCGCTTCCAGAGATCCGAGTAGGCATTGATGACGAAGAAGATCTTGGCGAGTCCTTTAGAAGCGAGGCTTGCTATCATGGCAGTCTCGTGTTGTTCCGGCCCTGGCGGGTAGGAGACCACGAAGATCGCAGCTCCAACTCTGCTCAACTCAGCGAGTGCGTAGTTCTCATAGACGTCGGTGAGTCCGGGATCGGAGAGCCCTGGCGTATCAACAACCTTCACTCCGGACTGCAGCCACTCGAGCGGTAGTCGAATCACAACTCGATCCACTAAGGGGAGGCCGTTCTTGATACGTCTAGATCTGTCTTGCTGGGTGGTGGCTTCGATTGCATCCCCGATCAAGGCGATAGACATCGATCCGTCTGCGAGCACGATGAGCCCAGACTCTTCTGGTGAATACTCGACGGTTACTGGTACTGCGGTCTTGGGCTTCATTCCCGTTGCGGAGACCTCACGACCGATCATTGCGTTCACCAGAGTGCTCTTACCGCGTTTGACTTGGCCGAACACTCCAATCTCCACGGCAGAGTTGGTAAGCAGATTGCTAGTTTCCCTCATGATCTGGACAAGAGCGTCTTGATGTTGAAATTCGCTGTCGCCCGCGACACTCTCAATCGCTGAACGTGAGTTAACGATCTTCCACCAGAGCGCCTGTAGCGACTCCCGCTGGGCATCCAACGCAACTTTCGCACTTTCAACAGTGCTGAACGATGTTCCACCTTCGGAGAGCAGCTGGGCAAGAGTCGGTCGCCTCAGCGGTGGCGGACTTTGGTCTGAAGGAGCCGCATCGGCAGCAATGTCGTATGTGAGGCACGGCTTCAGCAGTTCACTGATTCGCCCCGAATCTCCCCGGAACTCCTCATTGTTTGACACCAGCGAGTCCATATGGTCGGCGAGATCTGTTGAGGAGTGCCTGAAGTACGAGCACTCAGAAAGTTCCTGGCTTAGACCAGAATCGGGACGCCTAGTTGTTGGAAACACATAGAGATTTCGGGCAGGAATCATCTCGTTGATGCCGTTTGACTTCAAGTGGTCGAGGCAAACGCGGCGAGCGGCGTTGAGTTGCTTTGTTGGGTTAATGTCTTTCCACTGGTTGTCTAACCACTGTCGAACCATACCCTTGTCAAACTTCACGCTTCCGCTCTTCACTTCGATGAAGACGAGTCCCAGACGGTCGTGAAGCGCTATGAAATCGATTTCCCGTTGTCGATCAAAGCCATTTCGATCCACGAATCCGACGCTGTAGAAAACTTGCCAGTCGTCTGAGAGGTTCGAGAGCTCGTCTAAAACCATCTTCTCGCCAAAGAGCCGCGGTTCAATTCGCGAATGGATAGTTGCCATTTCAGCCCCGGGCTGGATACTAGGCGGCTCGAGACGTCAAGTACTGAGGCCGCCATATGGGGATAGGTAGAGGTCCGTCAATCGGCGGATGTAGGACATCACTGATGAGTCGATTCGTGCGTAGTCCCGTGGTAAATAAGGACGCGCGCACAAGGAACTATGGGTACTAGCCATCCAAGTCAGGGATGTGAGTGGGGAGGCTGTCCGTTCGTGGCTTGCTGCGCAATCTCATTTCTACAAACTGACGTCTATATCGTTAGCAATAGGGGGCTAGATGTGTCTCAAGCGTAATGAGGTTGAGCGACTTGATTTAGAGCAAACCAAAGTCAATGAAGCCGCATTTGACCAGAACTGGATCGTTTACGGTCCAGCTGGGACAGGAAAGACAATTCTGGCTCTCAATCGAGTTAGGCGGCTTTCGCAACTTCGCAAAGGAGAGACACACGTGTATCTCTCGAAGTCAAAGATGCTTGGGCGATGGGTGCAACAGGCCGCCGAGGACATGGGCGTCAGCGAACTGGTGCACAGTCAAGACCGATACGTCTTTTACTGGTTGCGGGAGTATCTGGGTGAGTTTCCCCCCACGCTGAAAGTCGAATTTGGAGTTGATTGGGACGAGACCCTTCCGAGACTTCGTGCAGCTGTAAAGAATAAGTCTGACATCAAGAAGCGAAGCATTGTTCTCGATGAAGCTCAAGATATCGAACTCGGCTTCTTTGAAGCTTGCAAACTGATTTGCTCTCGAGTTTTCATTCTGATGGATGAAAACCAAAAGACTTCAATTTGGGCGAACTCGAAGCGATCTCAGATCGCAAAAACTCTCAATGTCGATCAAGCACATCAGCATTTTCTAGGGATCAACTATCGAAATCCTGCAGAAATCAAGGATCTCTCTGAGGTGTTCTATACGGGAAATCCGGACGAGCTGGCAAAACTTCCCAAGGAAGAGCTGAGGCGCAAACTCGAAGCCAAGCCTTCAATTCGATGGCTGCCGTACGAAGGCACAAAGAGTCAAATCAGTCGAGTTCTTGATTACTGCAGTGCTCGACCGAAAGCAACTGTGTGTGTGGTGGCTCCATCTGGTGGCGAGGTGGCGCTCCAGCAAGATTTTGAAGAACACGCCAAGAAGTTTGGCAAGCTCGGCAACCTGAAAGACTGGTCGGTTAGGGCCTACATTGCAAAGCAAGGGGCTCAAGTCACGACCGACTTCTGTTCACCGGGAATTGTTATCGCAAAGCCGATCAATCTCAAGGGCTCCGAGTACGACGCGGTGTATCTGGTGAACTGGGACGAAGCATCAGAGCCACCTCCGTCGATGTACACATTGATCTGCCGAGCCCGAGCCCGAATAGAGGTGCTCGCTAAGCCAACAGCGGACAGTAAGAAAGTGGTTCGAGCGCTCTTTAAGGAGGCGATTAGCGAGGGCCTCATTTCAGAAGCCAATGAGTAAGGCTGGGCTAACTCCGAATTGGAGTGACTGGCGGGTCGTCTGCTCGGAGTCACATCTCGTTTCTGCGCTTAAGCGCGGGTACTTTATACCGCCGTCACTCGATGCGTACGCTGACCTCGGTGGCGGCCATCAGGGATTGATATTGGTGCGCCGCACGGAGGTGTCACGTCGTTCCGAAGAAGTAAGGGACGTGACGGGAGAACTCGGACAGCCAGTGTCCGTCCGATGGCGAGTTGATTACCTTGCGGCAGTGTTGTCCGAACTTGCCTCCAACAACGGGAATCGCGTCGAGTTGGCAAAGGGACTTGCGTTGTACTCCGGTGGCATCCGAGTCGGGTTCGTAAAGCGGGGGCGCCGTGAAGGGATCTTGGCCTTCTTGGAGAACGCGCAATTGGCCGAAGCCCTCTTGCCGGAAGAGGAAGTCGACCCTGAACTCAGTAAGCCAGCGGGACATGTCCATAAACCAGGTGGCAAAAGCCGTCGCAAGAACGACAGTTCGAGCCGCAAGCAGAGCGAAACGTTACCGGAGATGGCTGATGCGCTCGGTGGTGAATCGCTCTTTGAATTCTCCGAAGAGCAAAAGATTCGGAACCACAACCCAATCTCCTTCTCGCCGAAGATTTTCGAGGAGCTTAAGAGAGAAGAGCGACTCCAGTGTGCAACCGAGTTAGCCTTGGAAATTGCTGAAGAACCTGTTCAATTGGTTTTCGCTGCGTCCCTGGCCAGAGCAGAGCGTGAGAGTTGGACTGGTGTTGGGGAAGACTTACGGGCGCTCTGCGAGTATCGAGTAAGTCGTGGTGGAAAGAACCGCCGCCCGATCTCAAAGATTGCTGCGCATGTTCATCAACTTGATCAAGAGCGGCGAAATTCGCCGATGGTCAATTCTGAGAAAATTGACTTGCTACGTCTAGCAATAAACGGTAAGTGGGGCGTGAGCGGCCAAGACCTCGATCACTTGTCCGATGTTCTCACATTGGTCGAAGCCGATGACTCTCTTGGGTCACTGAACTTGTCGAAGATGAGTTCGTGGGTGCAGGGAGTTGTGTTGTTTCTGTTGCATTCTGCAAGCCCTCAAGAAGTAATTGGTATGAGCAGGACATATTTCCAGGTGTCAGCCGAGGCCATGAGTATTGCCGCATTTCTCGTGGGGCTGCGGTTTGCGCGCGATTCTTACAACCCCGACCACGTTTTCATGCCCCTCAGGGACTTGCACGTACGCAGTGCAATTGAGACTTTGAATGACTGTGTTGATGATGGCAACAATCTCGTGATCGCAGCGCAGTCGGGTTCAATCAAATTTGGGGAAGACAAGTTTGTTCCAGCACGAGCAATGCTGGTGCTGGATCTAGTCGAAAAGTGTCCTGTGCTTGTTGAGGATTCTCGATTCCCTCGTATGAGACTGCAAGCTGCGCGAATTGCGATACCGCTCGGTGCTGATACTCCGAGAATTAGATTTCAAGAAATTGAGGATTGGGCAACGGACACAACCGCACGTTCGGCCGAAATTCTCCACAGCTTGGTTATGGGCTCGGTACCGCGGACCAAAAACAAGAAACGATTCCTCGATTTTCTAGTGAACTTCACTGACGATGAACGGATGTTTGCAACGTACCAAGCAGCAATGCTTCAATTCAAGAGCTCAGTTTGGGTCATCGAGTCAAGCGGAAGTTGTCATAGATTTGACAGTCCAAAGTTGCGCATTCGTGAGAATCGGTTGATCGAAATTCTGAACTTGGGGAGCCAGATATCCGAAGGCACGGTTGACAAAGTAAAGCGGAGAGAACTTGAAAGAGATATCCGAAGGCAGTTGCCAAAACGCTTTCTCGAACGCCGTGAGCGGCTTGTGATCCCTGAGAAGTGACTCACGGCCTTAGTAACTCCTGATCGAATTGGCAACATGCGAGTAGGCGCCCGTCGCTGACTACTCGGTGTGTCCAGCAATCAAGAGCGCGTAGTAGAGGTTGTCTCGCAGAGTGGCGATCTCGTCGACGAGCGCTTTCACCACCCTTGGGGTAAGTGCAACCGAGTCGCGATTCAGTACGTGCACATGGGCGGCATAGACGTGGTCGTCGTCAATGAACGCAAATGAGCCAAGATGTGCCTCGTTGTGGCCGTTGATTTCGCGCAACACGACGACTTCTGACTTCTTCCAGTCTTCCGGAAGCTTCATGATGGGTGCCAAGAAGCGTGCCCGGTGGTCGTCACCCTCGAAGACCTCGCATGAGACTGGCTCACCCTTGTATTCGAGTTCAATCGTCGTTCGATCAACCAGGTATGTGTCAACGACCAATGAAGACGCCAACTTCTTGCGAATCTCTGGCAATGCAGCTTCGACGCCGTGAGGCACATGTGCTACGAGAATCTCGACGTCGCCGCCCTCTATTCGCACCCAGTCGTCGTCGGGGTCGCAAAGTTCGAACAACACATCCGTTGGGATGGCATCGAGATTGGTGTCGCGCAACGAATACAGCACCCGATTGACCAAGTCCATCGAGCCCAACCACACGGAGGTCCGCCAGTTGCCGCCGGTCGTGGCAGCCGGCACTTGCGAAAACGACTCCAATGCGTGAGGCCTCCAGTCCATGGAGAAGGAAAGTGACTGGCCATCAATGACCACCTTCATGACTCGTGGAAATGACTGCCATTCAGTGTCATCTGCCATCGTTGGGTGCTGCGTTGTCGTCATCAACGAATAGAACACGCTGGCGAGGGGGACTCGCGCTGTCACCTTGAACTCTCCTGCGTCGGTCTCTTCTTCGAGGTCGCTACCGGCAGTCATGGATACGCGGTGAGCCCCGAAGCCGACACTGACGACGCCATCGCGCAACGTCAACTCAGCTTGGGGATTCACGGCGACGATATGCCGCGCTTCATCGAGCATGCGTGTTGGGATCACACATGATCCACTGCCCTCGGCATAATCGCCGCGAAACCGGAAGACCACACCCGACTTGCGCATTCGCCAGACGCGGCGTCCGCTCTCCAGCGACAGGCTGACCCCTGACTTGCCCGATTCCTCGGGCTGCAGAACATCGGCCACTGCCGACACAATCACCAGCTCACGCTCGCTAATGGAGCCGAAACTCGTTACCTCCTTGGCGCTCATGGGCGAGCTCCGAAGCCGATGCTGATGCGGCGATAGCCGACGGGCTGGCGATGTGGCCGGGGGACGAGACGACGCCTCCGTTCCACCGAGGGGTCGAGAAAAGCCCGGGTGCGTTTATGTGCGTGCCGATCCATGACTGCTCCTTTGTCTCGCCTGGGCGAAACGTCGTGATTATCAAAGTGACTTCACTATCGCGCTGACCCGACACGGCCCGCAGGCCTGACACGTCAACGCGCTAGTAGAAGTCCCGCTGATCTCAGGCAGTACGTCATGGGGCTATGAAGATATCACAGAGCTGTAGCACCGGTCGCGCTCATGCATACATTGCAAGAATAAGCACCAAAAAGCCGTTTCGACTGGCTCTCCGACACCGTACACAGGTGGGTGAAAAGTGTATTCAACAGCCGAAACGAGGTCCCATGCCTGACTCATTCAGACGTAGATCCGGGGGGATTCCTCATTGGCGAGTCCTGCGATATTGATTGAGCATCACTACCACTAATTTTTTAGATTGCCCGGGTTGTGGTTAGACATAATAGGCTCAAAGATAAGGCCGTGAGCCTGCGTAACACAGTCCCTGCCGAATGGCGAGTCGCGCGATATTGATTGAGCATCACTACCACTAATTTTTTAGATTGCCCGGGTTGTGGTTAGACATAATAGGCTCAAAGATAAGGCCGTGAACCTGAGCAACACAGTCCCTGCCGCTCGAACTCTCAAACGAGCGCGGTTGTCTTTTGTTAAAAGTACCTCTAAAGTCAGGGAATCGATGTCGTGCCACTTGCGAACTGTGAAAAGTGCTTTCGATGGCCACAAAATAACCGATAGGGTGCGCTTTGCTATGAGTTCCGCTGTCAAACAATCCTCCTTCGAAGGCCGCGTGAGCGCCTCGTAGTTCGTGTGTCTTGAGGCCCGTGTCGTGGCCTCAACCCTGGTAGCGCTGGACGTCCCGTTGCTACCCCCCACGCCGCCGTGTACGCCCGTCGTCCGCGGCCAACCCAGGCAAGCATGGCGTTGGTCGTCGACCCCCCCGTGCACGGCGACGTGGGCCCCGCACACCTCAACTCCGCGGTCAATCGATCGCACCCTCTACGCATGGAAAGGCAACCTATGGAAGCTCCTCTCAAACCTGGCGACCGAAATCTCGGAGCCGAAATCATAAAACTCCTCACCGAGCGAGCGGCTGGCGGCAAAGTCTCCGGCTCTCTCGCTGAGGCAGATCCCCTCCGCTTCACCTATGCCGACATGGAAGTGAAGGCTTACCTTCGCCACCACTATGACGGTGTTATGGTTCGACTTGGCGGCACAAAATTATTGATGCTCGAAGCGGTTCCGACTGTCGTTCTCGCGACGGAAGAAAACCTCCGGATCATTCTGGAGAATAGTCGGCGGTATCCGTTTGTCACTGTTGGAATTCCGCGAGGTGAGGTGTTCGGCAACCTCTTCTGTCGAATTGTCATCTTCGCCACCATAAGCGCGAATTGTGTCAACGAAGCGCAACTCACTCTGGTTCTACGCAGCATGACCAGCCAGTATCACCACTTGCCCCTCGAGCTCGGCCAGCCAGAGCTCGATCGCATGCTGAGCAAGCCCGAGGTGCACAGCGAGACGCCAGCAGATGCTCCAGAAGTGCGCCTCGCCCCGATCGACGAAGGCCTTCTCGCAGAGAGCCTCAGAAAACTTGACAACCTCGTCGGGTTGCGAGAGGTGAAAGACCAGATCAATGGGCTCGTCGCACTAGCCAGGTATCGCCGAGCGCAAGAAGCGCAGGACCTGACGCCCCCACCGTTTTCGCCGCACATGGTGTTCCGCGGAAACCCAGGTACGGCGAAGACGAGTGTTGCTCGGATCATCGGCGACATCTATAAAGCCCTCGGTCTGCTGAGGAAGGGCGACGTAAAGGTCGTCACACGAGGTGATCTGGTCGGCGAATTCCTCGGCAAGACTGCTCCTCGCACTCGGCGTGCCTGCGACGAAGCTCGTGACTCAATCTTGTTCATTGATGAGGCATACTCGTTGACCTGCGATCGTGACGAGTTCGGTCTCGAGGCCATTCAGACCTTGCTGGTGGAGATGGAGAATAATCGCGGCCAACTTGCGGTCGTCGTCGCCGGATATCCGGACGAGATGGATGACTTTCTTCGTGCGAACCCGGGACTGCGGAGCCGCTTTGACATCACGATCAATTTCCCCGACTACACCGAAAGAGAACTCATTGAGATTCTCTTCTCGATGGCATCGGCGCAGTCGTATGAGTTTTCCTCGGATGCTCGTGAATTGATTGAGGTCATCATTACTGACATCCCACGCGATCGTAACTTTGGGAACGGCCGGGAAGCTCGGCGTTGGCTTGAAGCCATCGTGCAGGAACAAGCTCGCATCTGGCATCAGTCCGGTGGCACCGACCAAGCCGCACTCAGCGTGATCAGCCGTGCAGCCGTGGAGGCCGGCCTGGCAAGGTTTGTGGTCAAGAAGGTAAAGGCAAGCACCAAGACCATCGGCTTCGCGAGGGCTCAATGAGGAGCTGCGAAACGCCACACCGCAACACGCACGGCGCCGCGGCTGTAAGTCATGTCGAGTTCCGTCGAAGGATGAGGCCGCACATGCGACCGCAACCAAGAGTGCGCCAGACGCTGATCAGGCGGGCCGAGCCCTTCAGGCTGTAATTGCCGAACCTGCTACTTACGCGGGACAATCCACTTCGTCCAGGGATCATTCAGCACACCGCACGCGAGTCCCGCTGCCTTTTTGAGAATGGGAGAGCAGTCGTTGGTGATGTCTGGCTCGCACTTCTTCCACACCAACCAATACAGAGCATGCAGGTCAGAGATCAAGTCTTCGAAGTGCAGCAAGAGCTCGTGTGCGGTGTTCGGATCACCGGCCGCCACTGCGGTGATCTCCTCCTGAATTGCATCCCAGAGGCGGTTAATTTCATCCTCCTGTTCTTCGAGGTTTTCCAAAAGTCGCTTCGTTTGTCCCACAATCGCTCCTCTCAGGAGTCAATGTAGGTCACAGGCGACATGACTTTGGTTTGAATTGCACAACCTGCACGTGCAATTCATGCAAGTAATGCCTGCGGATTGCGTTTCGTCCTAGTCCTGAAACACATGCTCCGCATTGAAGAACTGAATCGTTTGTGGCCTCGTACTGCGTTTCCAGAAGTAAGTCCTCACGGTGCCCGCGAAATGCACGGTGTCACCCACCGTAATCAGCCAAGCTTTCCTCTTTCCACGGTGGAAGTAGCACGTAATCTCCCCATGCGAAGTAGAGACGACACGCCGCAGGAAGTTCTCCTTCTTGCGACTGGTGCCAATGCTGCGACCTGCGACAACGCCGGTGATGTCGAATGAGATCTGTTTAGGGGTCGTGGGCTTGCATGCTCGCAACGTGTGCGCGGTGAGCACGACGTAGTAACCGGTGGGATTCTTCGGGTTCGGGAATTGCTGCACAATTCCCTCCACCCATACCCCTGCCCCAATATCGAAAGATCCAATCAGCGACTTCAGCGTCGGGTCTACCAGGCGAACCGTGACCGTTCCGTACTTCGTCTTGAGGACCACCAGGTGGTCAATGACAGTGGGATCGTTGGGGGTGAGGTCCCAGTGGCAAATCGCGATATCTACCAACGTTCCCCAGCCGGAGAACGTGCACATGCCCACCACAGCGGCACTGGGGGAGCTGGTGGTCGGGCTCGCCGTGGTCATCGGTGTCTAGTGCTTGCTCGCAACGCGGAGCAGCTCCGCCACGATGTAGTCGCGAACCGTCTGGGACGTGTTGAATGCTTTACCGCCAAGCTTGGTCTTGGGGTTGTAGCTGAAGGCAAGAGAAGTAAATCGACCCGAGGCGAGCATGGCATCGATCTGCATCATCGAGAAGTCGACCATCTGGCGCACGCGAGCATCGAGTGAGGCGTATCCCGGTTCATCGTCCTGCTGATGCTGGTAGCTGCCGGTCGGTACGCCAACTGCTCGGCGATGAGGTGCGCACTGGTATGGCCGAATCGCCGCGTTGCCACCGCCGGCGGAACACGGGTCACCGCCCACATTCGAAGGCAGCGGATTGATATTCAGCGCAGCTGCGCCGAATGGGTTGTTGGTTGCAAGAAAGTGGGCGAGGAATTGCTCTTCATTGTCATTGAAGACGAACAGTGTTGTCTGATGCTCAGGTTGCTTGATCATAAAGGCGAAATCGCCGTCGACGTTTGGACTGGCGAACTGGCTCTTAATGACATTGATCATGAACTCAGTAAACCACGCGTCAGGCGGTGATGTGCAGACTTTGCAGATTTTTCGGCTCTCTGAAAGCTTCCTCAGGCAGGCGACAGTTTTGCCCCTCGTCAACCTTCTCGGTTACACCCACGTGCTACAAAACCATCTCAGAGATATCCCCATAGGTTCACCGAAAGGACTCGACGATGACGGAAGAGCAAGTGTTGAAGTGGATCTTTCTGCCAATTGGCGTGGTGGTCTTGGGCGCGGCCTTCGGGCTTGCACTCATCGTGCCGTTGTTGGCTCTGATCTTCTATTGCGGTAAGGGTCTGTGACGTCTCGAGCCGTGCAACTTGCAGAAGTTGCAACGAAGATCGGCACGTTG
>Ga0194119_10012308_pt1 | contig 10862 bp, 8 predicted proteins | sample TA2MahC100mmetaG_FD_148620 | JGI IMG/M metagenome (GOLD analysis project Ga0194119, IMG submission 148620) | Freshwater microbial communities from Lake Tanganyika, Tanzania - TA2015018 Mahale Deep Cast 100m | ecosystem: Environmental > Aquatic > Freshwater > Lake | place: Tanzania: Lake... | reverse complement strand
CACTGACTACCGCAGTTACTACAAGCTGCCGGAAGAATTGTGGCTTACCGGAGCGTTCTTTCGCGCCATGCTCGAGCGCGGCGTATTCATCGCATCCACCGGTACGGTATTCCTGTCGACCGCCATTGGAGCTGCGGAAGAGGCTCTGTTTCTGGAGGCATGCAAAGCCAGTTTGCGTGAGATCATGCATCCGCCCGTACGCTCTGCATGAGTCGTTTCATCCGCTGGAGCATGATCGGGATCGTCGCCCTGCTGACGGTCGTCCTCAGTGGCACATGGATCATGCTGTGGTTTTCGATACCCTCCGATCCACCACAGCTGCAAGCGTCCGTCGGCGAAATCGTCGCGGTGCATTACGACCGATGGCGGCGACCCTTCGTTCGCGCAGCTGTACTCGACGATGCGCTTTTTGCCCAAGGCTGGCTGCACGCGCGGGAACGTCTCTGGCAGATGGAGCTGATGCGCCGAGCCGGCAAAGCGCGACTGGCTGGACTGTCGGGGCGTCACTCCTCGCGACGGATGTGGAATTTGTCCGTGCCGGAGTGCCCGCGCTTGCGATACAACTCAAAGCCAATGCTTCGCCGCGTTTGCTGGAACGGGTTGAACGTTACGTGGCTGGCATCAACCAGGGCCTTGAATCAACCCGCGTTGCACCGCCGGAATTCCTCTTGATCCGCAGCACGCTTGAACCTTGGGCCGACGATGATGTGTTTGCAGTTGCCGCGCTCACGGCGTTCGAGTCGGCCCGAAACCATCGTGAAGAATTGCTGAGGCTCGCACTCAGGGGTGCGGTTCCAGATGATCAGCGATTCACTGTGTTTTTGCCTGATGAACCGGCGTTGCCGGAGTATCCGTCGGTCGTGTCTGCGCAAGTTGCGCTCGGCCTCCATCGGCAAACCGCGCAAGCTGTGGCCGAACTGCAACCGCTCTTGGCCGGCCTGTCACTTGGCAGTAATGGTTGGGCGGTATCGCCACGTCGAAGCGATTCTGGCCATGCGCTCTTTGCGTTTGATTCTCACGATGCTTTCAGCGCGCCCAACCTGCTGTTCGAAAATCATCTCTTCTATCGGGAAACAGCCGACCGGAATGCCAGCGGTGCGGAACGGTCGATCCGCGGATGGTCGGTTCCCGGCCTTCCCGGGGTGATCAACGGGTTCAATCAGCATATCGCCTGGGGATTCACCAACTCGGGAGACTCACAAGACCTGTTCCTCGAACGTCGGGACGCGAACGGGCAGTTCGTCGGGCGCAGTGCGTCCTATTCGGCACGGATTGAACGCGTGGAGATTCCCGTTCGGGATGCACCAGTACACGTGCATGAAACCGTGATCACCGAGAACGGCCGATTGATCAGCGAGAATCCTCCCGTGGCGCTATGCTGGATTGGCCATGATGTGCACGGCTTCGGTCTCTACGCGCTGATTGACCTCAATACGGCAACTGACTGGCCCACTTTTGTTGCGGCGATCGATGGCTTCGCAGCGCCGAGTGCCAACGCGACCTATGCGGACACGAGAGGCAACATCGGTTCACATACCGTTGGGGCGTTACCCGTGCGAGGAATCGGCCAGGGGCTGGTCCCTTTAGCAGCCGAACATCCGCAGAGTGGCTGGTCCGGGTCCATTCCGAAGGAAACACTGCCCTCGTCCCTTAATCCCGAGCGTGGTTTTGTTGCTGCCACAAATGCCGCCGTGAATCCGGGCGAGCCGTTGGTGTCAGCGGAAAATGCGCCTGCGTGGCGCATGCACCGGCTGGTTGAAGTCTTGTCCCGATCGGAACCAGTGGACGTGCAGGCCATGGATCGTCTGCAGGTTGATCGCTGGAATAAACAGGCTGAAGCACTGTTGGCGGTATTGTTGACCGTGCTGTAGCCCGGACTTGCCGATGATCAATCGGCGCACATGCTCGAAGCACTGCGTACCTACGCCGAGCGGCCGGAGAATGAGCCATCGTCCCTCGGCGCCGTGGTTTTTGAATTGTGGTACGTCGAACTGGCACGTCAGGTGTTTGCGCCAGAGCTGGGTCCAGAGCTTTTCAAGGAGCTGCTCAACAACAGCTACATGCTGAACCACGCGCTTGATCGTCTGGTGCTGTGAGACATCGACTCACCCTGGTGGTCCGGTCGACGTGCTGACCTGATCAGCGCAGCCTTTGGCAACGCCATGCAAGCGCTGACCGCGAGCCATGGTCCTGATCCGAACAGATGGACGCTTGCTGAATTGCAGACACTGCTCTTCAGACATGAACTGTCTGGTGCGTTTCCCGGCTCCTGTGCGCTCTTTGATCTGCAAACGACCGGTTTCGGGGGTGGAAACTCGACACTCGGGCGAGCCCGACATCGCTACACATCGCCTTTTAAGGCTACCGGGTGTGCAACGGTTCGGGTGGTACTTGAAATGTCGGACCCCATACGGGCGTACGCCGTGACTCCGGGTGGACAATCCGGTCATCCCTTGAGCCCTCACGACAGTGATCAGCTGGATTTCTGGATGTCCGGCCAGTTGTTGCCGCTGGCCAATTCCCCGGAAGACGCGAGGCCGGCGATCACGGTCCTTCATCCGCAGAGCTGATCGACGCAGGCGATGACAGGTAGTTTCCGTGGTGGAATTCCCGGATACTTCCGCTCCCGTCGTTCCAGGGCCCGCCGAAGTCCATCATGCCAAGACTGCGCCAGCTCCGTCGCAATGAAGTTGATCCCTCCGTTTTGCCGCTCTATGACGCGGTCTTTGGTCCTGACAGGGAGCCCGTGGATCAACCCGGCACAGCGACAGGTACGCCGGGCAACTGGTGGACGGTGTTCGCCCTGGTACCGGATGCGCTGCATCACATGGTGGCGGGGTTCCAGTTTTACCGCTCGAAGAAACGCAAGCTGAGCCCACGGCTCCGGGAACTGGGTCAGGCGCGAGCGGGATTTGCACGCGGCAGCCTGTTCGTGTTTTCACAACACTGCAAAGCGCTGCGTGCCGCGGGTTTCACCGAAGAACAGATCGCAGCGATTCCGCATTGGGCGTCAACAAACCTTTTCACCGACGCTGAGCGCGCCGTGCTGGCGTATACGGATGATCTGGTTCTCTCCGGCGGTCGTGTCGCCGATGGCACGTTTGATGCGCTCAAGCGGCATTTGTCGGATCAGGAGATCATCGAGTTCACTTACATCACCTGTACATATGAAATGCACGCGACGATGACCCGGGCCCTCAGACTTGAATACGACGACGTCCCGGAACGCCTGGTGGAAGTGCCGGTTCCGGAAGGCGAAACCCGAAGCATAGATTTCATGCGGGTGGTTGATCGCGGCCATTAGCGTCGCCATACCGGTCGCAAGCAGTAAATCCACACAGTTGGCTGAAGGTACATCGTGCAGAATTTTGACGTGATCATCGTGGGAGCCGGCCTGTCCGGCATTGGCGCCGCCGTTCATCTGCAGCGCGACTGTCCGCGCAAAACCTACACCGTCCTCGACGCCCGTAACGCCATCGGTGGTACCTGGGATCTGTTCCGTTATCCCGGCGTTCGCTCCGACAGCGACATGCATACGCTCGGCTACGACTTCAAACCCTGGCGTGAAGCAAAATCCATTGCCGATGGCCCGTCGATTCGCCGCTATGTCTGCGAAACCGCGAAGGAATTCGGCATTGACCGCCACACCCAGTTTGGCAAGAAGCTACGATCAGCTGCCTGGTCCACTGAACAGTCCCGTTGGGCACTGACAGTTGAAGACGTCGCTTCCGGGGCTACGGAGTCCTACGGTTGCCGTTTCCTTGAGTTGTGCAGCGGGTACTACAACTATGATCAGCCGTATGAGCCTGAAATCACCGGAGTGCGGGATTTCAAGGGAGCACTTCTCAGGCCGCAGTTCTGGCCGGAGTCGCTGGATTATTCGGGCAAGCGGGTGGTGGTGATCGGATCGGGTGCGACGGCGATGACCGTTGTGCCGTCGATGGCCGACAAAGCCGCACACGTCACCATGGTGCAGCGTTCGCCCACCTACGTGGTGTCGCGGCCCGACCAGGACCGCATCGCCAATACGCTTCGCAAGTTTCTACCGGAAATGCTTGCCTACCGCATCACCCGGTTCAAGAACACGCGGATGCAGGCCTACATATACAACCGCACACGCACGTCGCCTGATCGCATGCGCGATCTGCTGCTGAGCGGAGTACGCAAGGCCATCGGAGAAGACCAGACGCGCAAACACTTTACGCCTACCTACAACCCCTGGGACCAGCGGTTGTGCCTCATTCCCAACGCGGACCTGTTTGAGTCCATCAATGCGGGGAAAGTTGACATGGTGACGGGGAACATCGATCGCATCACTGTGGACGGCGTTCGTATGCAGGATCGCACTGAAGTCAAAGCCGACATTCTGGTGATGGCCACGGGTCTGAATCTTCTGTTGCTGGGTGGTGCAACCTTCACGGTGGATGGCGAGACTGTCGATTTCCCGAATACTGTCAGCTACAAGGGCATGATGTATTCCGATGTGCCGAATCTGATTCAGACGTTTGGTTACATCAACGCATCCTGGACCCTGCGCGCCGACCTCACCGCTGAGTACGCCTGCCGCGTGATCAATCACATGGACAAGCTCGGTGTCGCCCAGGTGACACCACGCCTGCGCATGCAGGAGATCAACGCCGAGCGTCGCCCGTGGATCGAGGACTTCTCTGCAGGCTATATGCAGCGGTTGATGCACCTCTTCCCAAAACAACTTGCTACGGATCCCTGGCGCAATACGCAGAACTTTGATCTCGACCGGAAGATGGTGCGGCATGCGGCACTCGAAGACGGCGCACTCATCTTTAGCAGATCCGGTGTGCTCCGATCGTTGCCGACTCGTACCGAAGTGACGCAAGAGGCGGTGTCCGCTGGCTGACGACCCGCCCCTCAGCAACCTCGTTTCTGGCCTCCGGCGGTGAACAGCCTTCTCGACGGCGTCATCGTCTTCGGAATGATGGTGCTCACCACCTGGTTTGGGTACTACCTCAGCGGCACGAGCAATGACAGGCGCGGCTTTTTTGAAGCCCGCGGGTCACTGCCCTAGTGGGCTATTTCGTCGAGCATCATCGCCTTTCTCGTCAGCTCGGTGACATTCATTTCCGTACCGGCCGCAGTGTTCCGGGATGGCGGCAACCTGACTTACTTCCAAGTCATTCTTGGGCTCGCTCTCGGCAAACTGTTCATTGCCGCCTTGCTAGCGCGGCCGTACTACCAGAGCCAGGGCGTGCGAACCGCTTACGAGTACATCTCGGCGCGGATCGACCCTCGTACTGGTGAGTTCTCGATGGTGCTGGGGCTCATCCTCAACGTAATCAACACCGGCATCAAACTCCTCACCGCGTCACTGGTTCTCGATGTCATCACGGACTGGGGAATTCCGGTTTGTGGTCTCGTGATCGTGCTCTTCAGTTTGTTGTGGAGCGCACTCGCCGGCCTAAAGACCGTGATCTGGACAGAATTCATCCTGTTTCTGGTATTTGCAGCAGGTGGTGTGTGCGCGCTGTTCTATATCGCCGGTACCTTGGAGGGCTCGCTCGCGGATGCATTCCAGTGGCTTGGTTCACAGGGCAAGTTGGTTCTGTTTGATTTTTCACTGGATCCGGAGCGACGTTACACAATCTGGGCCGGTGTCATTGGTTCCATCGGACTTTCCATCGCCATGGGCGCGACGCAGGGGACGTGGCAGCGGGTGCGAGCATGCCGATCTGTGGAAGATGCGAAGAAGGCCTATAACTTCTCGGCGCTGTTCTATGTCCTGCATCTCTTCATTCTGGGTACCGGGCTTGCACTCGCGGCGTTCTACCACGAGCACCCGCTCTCCGCGGACGTAATCGCCGAGCTTGCGAAGGAACCGGACCGGATCTTCCCGCACTTCATCGTCACTGAGCTACCGACAGGAATCTCCGGCCTGATGATTGCGTCGATTTTTGCGGCGGCAATCTCGACACAGAACTCGGCGCTTGCGGAAGCAGCCGACGTGACCGTGCATCACCTCTACGAACGATTCGTCAAAGGGGCGAGCGAAACCCACTACCTCTGGGTAGCGAGACTTTCCATCGTGGTGTGGAGCATCGTCTTCCTGATTGCGGCCGTGTACTTCAGCCGCTTCTCTGCCGAAGGTTTGCTCGATCTCACGTTCAGACTGCCGAACTACGTCTATGGTCCGATCTTCGCCACCATCCTGCTCGCGCGCTATGGCATCGGCCGGTTCCCGTCCTTTGTCACCGGCTTTGTGGTGTCGTGTCTCGCAACCGCGGCGATATCAGCTTCCAACGTTTCGTTCTTCTACTGGTGCCATGGCTCCGGGCTGATCATGTTTTTCATCGTCTGGGCGCTTGATCGCAGACCACTTGAACGGTCTGATATTGTGACCTTGCAAGCTCGTCCCTGAGCCCGGCTCAGCCGAGGATCTTGCTCCACACTTCTTCACCGAATCCGACCATCAGGGTCTTTCCTGATTTCAATGTCGGTGCGCGCAGATTGCCGGTTGGCCCCAGCATCGCCTGAACCATCTCATCCGTGATACCGGATCTGAGACTCCACGTTTCACTTTTTTTACCCTTCGCAACGATGAGTGTATTCATGCCACTCAGGAGTTCACGGGCGTGATCAGCATTCAGTTTGCGGCTGGCAGAAACGGTCTCACGCACGGTGAGTTGATGGCTCGCCATGAATTGCATGGCTCGACCACAGCCGGTTCAGCCGTTGCGGTGGTAGTACCACTCGACGGATTTTGAAATCGCGGGTTCTCCGTTTGAGGAGGCAGTAGTGTAAGGACGTCCGGGGTGCGTGTGCTACCATCCGGCCACTTCTGAATCGCTGTTAACCCTTTCGTGCGAGTGCGCTTGTTCGGTATCGATGTTCGTGGCACGGCGCTCGCCATCCTCTTTCTGCTGAGCAGTCAGGTGATGGCAGCATCGTCGGCACCGCCACTGCCGTTGCAGCGGGTTCACGCCGCTGAAGACGGTTTCGCCATCGACGGTGAACTCACCGAACCCTTCTGGAAGACCATTGCCCCGGTTACCGATTTCAAGGTGCTCGAACCCGATACGTTGCAACCGACGAAACATGCCACGCGGCTGTATCTCGGCTACGACGCCCGGGGTCTCTACGTCGGCGCCGAGCTGGAGCAACCCACAGACTCCTACGTGTCACGGCTTTCCGGACGCGATCAGTTCCAGCTCAACCGCGACAACATGGCCATCACCATCGATACCTCAGGACAAGGGCTCTACGGCAACTGGTTCGGTATCGCACTCGGCGATTCGCTCATGGATGGCACCGTGCTGCCGGAGCGCAAATTCCAGAACGACTGGGATGGCCCTTGGCGGGGTCGTACGCGCAAGACGGAATTTGGCTGGGCTGCGGAGTTGTTCATTCCGTGGAGCATGGTGACGATGCCGGCCAGCGGGGACCTGCGAAACATGGGCGTCTATGTCTCCCGCAAGGTGGCTTATCTCGACGAGCGATGGGGCTGGCCGGAGGTGCCACCCACCGCGCAGAAATTCCTGTCGAATCTGCAACCCATTCAGATGCGGGATGTTGCACCACGCCAGCAGTACAACATCTATCCATTCGCGGCGGCGGGCTATGACCGGATCGAAGGCGACATGAAGTACCGTGCCGGCGTCGACATGTTCTGGCGGCCGTCCACGAACTTCCAGATGAATGCGACGCTCAATCCCGACTTCGGCAACGTCGAGTCCGATGAAGTGGTCATCAACCTGACGGCGCTCGAAGTGTTTTTCCCGGAAAAACGCCTGTTTTTCCTTGAAGGCCAGGAGGTCTACGTCACATCGCCCCGGGGGGATGTACGCGGGCGCAGCCTCGTCGGTAACCAGGGTTCACCCTATACCCTCCTGAATACGCGACGCATTGGCGGCAAACCGAGGCGGCCGGGTGTACCCGCGAACACCGTGATTCCCCAGCGGGAACTCGAAGCCCCCACCGAGTTGAAAGGTGCGATCAATACCACCGGACAGACGGGTCGACTGCGTTACGGTTTCCTCGCCGCTTTCGAAGATGAGGTCAAGTTTCACACCAGGCAGAACGGTACCCCGGTCAACGTGCATCAGACCGGTAACGACTACGGTGTGGCGCGCCTGCTCTATGAGAACAACGATTCAGGCTATCGTGCTGCGGGTGTGATGCTGACGAGCGTGCTGAATGATTACCGGGATGCGATGACCTGGGGGTTGGATGGCCACTGGCTGTCGCCGACCGGCAAGGTCAAGATCGATGCACAGTACATGGGTTCGGACATCGAAGGCGCGTCGCAGGGGCATGGTGGTTTTGTGGATGTGGAATATCAGTTCCGGCGCGGCATGTTCTATCGTGCCGGACTCGAGGCGTTTGATCGTCACCTCGACGTGAACGATCTCGGGTTCCTGCAGCGGGTGGACATGTACCGCTTTCGCAATTCGTTCACGCTGACGACCACCGGCCTCGGATTCGCGCGGGAGAACCAGTTCGACATGCGCGGGTTCCTGCAGAAGAATTTCTCTCAGTCTTTGCTCACCGGTGCCGGGGTTTTCTTCTCCGACCGTGTGTCGCTGAACAACCTGTCCTATCTGACGGCGCGTTTGTCCTGGCAGCCCACCCAGTTTGATGATCTGAACAGCTTCGGTAACGGCACTTACCGCGTTGAGGAGCGCCTCAAAACGACGCTGTTGTGGGAGTCGGATACCACCCGCAGTTGGTTCTACACCTCAGGCCTTGGCTACAAAAGCGAGAACCTCGGCGGGCATGCGTGGGTGTGGGATGCATCCATCGGCTGGCGACCGAGTGACCGGTTCGGCGTGACGCTGGCGGTGCAGTATCAGGATCGCCAAGGTTGGCTGCTGCACCAGAGCGGACGACTCATGGGCACGTTTGATGCCGAACAATGGATGCCCAATCTGTCGGTGGACTTCTTCTTCAACGCACGCCAGCAGCTGCGCCTGTCCATGCAGGTGGTCGGCATCAAGGCACGTGAGGACGAATTTTTCCTGGTCCCCGAGAGACCGGGCAATCTCCGGACCATCGCCAAACCGACCGGCCCGGGTTCGCGTGCCAGTTATGACTTTTCCAAAACCCAGTACAGCCTGCAGATCCGTTACCGCTGGGAACTCGCGCCACTTTCCGATCTCTTCATTGTCTACACCCGTCAGGCTGACTTTGGTGCGCTGCTCGGTGACCAGGAATTCGGCCAGGTCTTCAATGATGCGTGGGATGCACCGCTCGCCAACTTCCTGATCATGAAACTGCGCTATCGGCTGGGTTCCTGAACGCTTGTACATGAGCAAGTCTGATGACGGGCTCGCCGGCACAGGCGCTTCCCGGTATTGTTCAGTCCAAAGAGAAGACAGCGCAATCAGAACAGGCGCCATGAGTCGGCGTCATGAATGATCGGGCGGCAAGACCCGAACGGATCTTTCGCAGCCTTTAACCCTCACCCTCTGGGAGAACAACCATGTTTGATCTCAATGCAACGCAGAAGTGGATCACGGCGGTTTTCAAGACCCCTGACGCTGCGGCGCGGGAGTATGCGGCCGCAGGTGCTCCGTTCATGCAGTCCTTCATGCAGTTGACCTTACCGGCGTATGTGGCGGCATTCCTGGTGGGCGGGGTCCTGTCCGCGATTTTCGGGAGCGGTGACACGATGGGATTCGGCGGCGCTATCGGATTTGTAGTGATGTTTGTCCTCCAGGTCGCCTGGACCTTCCTGTTGGCCTTCGTTTTCGATTTCCTTGCCGGTACGTTTGGCGGTGTGCGCAACTTTGACAGTGCGTATGGAATGATTGCCCTTGCGATCATTCCAGCGGCTGTCGGCACCGCGCTTTCAGGCATCGCCTGGATCGGCGGCGTGCTCACACTGCTCGCGTCGATCTGGTCCATCGTTCTCACCCGGCAGTTCGTGCCGTACTTCCAGAAAGTTCCGGAAGAGAACCGTGGCAAACACTTTGGTGTGTCAGTGGTGGTCCTGCTCGTGATCGGGCTCATCTTCGGGGTCATCTATTCAACGATGTTTCGCGCAACAGCGACGACTTCGGGCCTCGGTGATGCCATTGATGAGGACACTCAGGCCGTGTTTGAAGATGCACTTGATGGCGAGGGTTCACCCGGGTTCATGGCCGGCGCCGAGCGGGTGGGCAATCTGGTCGAGGACGCACAGGCTGACACCTACGATCCACCGGCCGACGGGCAGCTGACGGAGGAGCAGGTGGAAACCTACATCCGCAACATGGAAAAAACGCAAGCGCTGGTCGGACGGCTGGAAGGCAAGTTCAAGCAGCTCGAAGACCAGCAACAGGAAGGTAAGGAGCCGAGCCTCACGGATGTTTTCGGCAGCATTGGTGATATCGCCCGCGTGGCTACCGCTGAAACAGAGGTGGTAAAAACCGCAGGTGGCAATTGGGCCGAACACACGTGGGTCAAGTCCACGCTGGAGAACGCGATCGTCCAGCAGGACCTGAATGATGCCGTGAAGCACAACTACGAGCTGTATCTCGAATATCAGGAGCAAATCGACGCGTTGCACTGAGCTGCTAGGGGAAAGTGACGGTAAGTGTGTGTCCGGTGGTACAGCGGTGTGAGTGCGCTTGTTTCACTGCTGGTGCTCCCGGTCTGGGCTGAAGGCGCATGGAAGTCTTCCCGGGACGTATCAGGCGTCACCGTGCAGAGTCGGGACACGTCTTCGAAGTACAAGGAGCATCGCGGCAGTGTCAGCTTGTGTGGCGACCTGCAGACGGTGCTCCTGTTTGTTGCAGATGTAGATCAGTTGCCGCAGTGGGTGCCGAATACGCCGTCCGCGCGAAAACTGGAAGAATCCGCGTCGGGCATCGTTTATCACGTCGTCACCAAGGCACCCTGGCCCTACAAAC
>Ga0194119_10012302_pt1 | contig 10865 bp, 9 predicted proteins | sample TA2MahC100mmetaG_FD_148620 | JGI IMG/M metagenome (GOLD analysis project Ga0194119, IMG submission 148620) | Freshwater microbial communities from Lake Tanganyika, Tanzania - TA2015018 Mahale Deep Cast 100m | ecosystem: Environmental > Aquatic > Freshwater > Lake | place: Tanzania: Lake... | reverse complement strand
TGCAAGGCGTCCAGACCCGGACCTTCAAGATTCATCCCCGCGACAAGGGCCGCTGGCGGACTTATACAACGGCGGACGGCCTGCCGTCCGAAGACATCCGGCGCATCCTTTTCGCGCAAGATGGGGGCGGCTTGGTTCGCGACGGCGCATGGGGTGACGCGATTTGACGGACGGCAGTTTAAAACCCTGAGCCGCGTGGATGGACTGCTCGATGATTCGGTGCTTTCCCTTTGTGAGACCCGGGACGGGTCCCTATGGGTTGGGAGTGCGTCCGGAGCGAACCGAATTAAGGAGGGGCGCATCACGACTTATGCCGCAACCAATGGCTTGGCTGGCGGCGAGATCTTCCACATCGAACAGGGACCTGATGGGCGGATTTGGTTCCGCACCCGCGAGGGTCTCTGCTTCTTCGACGGCCAGCGATTTCAGTCCGTACCTGGGGTTTCCAGAATTGAGGATAGCCTCTTTACCTTTTGGCGGAACAAGCCCCTGGCGGTGGCGCCTAACGGAATGGGTTGGGTTGTTACTAAAGACCGAGGCGAACTGGCGCAATGGGACGGCCAGACGATGAAACCAGTCGCCGCCGACCTTATTCGAACCAACGATTGGATTGATACGCTCCATTTTGATCGCAAGGGAAGGCTTTGGTTTCAGTTGGGAACGCGAGGCTGAGGACGAATCGAAGGTGATCACGCCGGAGCGGTGGCGATGAAGGATGCCCTCCCGGCACAGGCTCCGGCCTCTCACTCAGACACTGACCTCTTCTTCGCTAGAAACTTCAGACGAAGTGTGCCGACGTCGTTTCTTGAACAAGATGATGGCACCTATTGGTTTGGTCTGGGAGGGGGCGGCGCTCTGCGATTAACCGGCCCAACACTCTTTGCTTTCGCCGCGCCAATTCCGCTTCCGAATGGACGGGTGATGGACATTCAAGCGGCGCCTGACGGAGGCATTTGGTTTGCTACTTCGGGCGGGTTGGCACGATACGAGTCTGGTCCGATCACTGCGTTTACGCGCGCGGACGGTCTGCCGTCGAACAACGCAAGTGGGGTAGCGTTCGATGCGAATGGAGTTCTTTGGGTCGGATGTTACTGGGCCCAAGGCTTCAGCGGAGGGTTGTGGAAGTTCGATGGGAACCAATCGTCAGTCCTGGATCGCACCACTGGACTCGAGGGAAGCGCCGTTAATCACATTCGCCGGACCAGTGAAGGGGCCATGTGGTTCAATGACGACTGGGTCAAACAGCAGCAACAATTCATCACAGGAAACGCAGACAGCTTTGAAGGCGTTCAGGCCCTCGCAAACGCGCTGTCAACTGTCGCGGCATACCAGACCTTTCGTGTTCGGGCGCAGAACTTGAGCGCGCTTGCCTTTCGGATTCTGGCGGTGATGCGTGAAAGCGAAAGGTTGTGGAGCGGCGTTCGCCCAGACAGTTTGGCAGTTGAATTCAGGCGCACACTGTGGCGGGAGGCGCTGCTGGGCTGGAAGGACACCATGGAGCGGACCCGCCCGCAGCTCGTGATGGATCGCGCGGAATGCGAATCCAAGGTGCGCCTGCTCAGCGAACTGGAAATAAACATGCGCGAAGCGAACCGGCAGCTCCTTGCCCACGCCGCGCGTGCTGATGCACTCGCCCCACGCAAAGCCTGGGACGAAATCGTCATGCTGAGTGGCCCACGCGCTCGGCGATTGCGTGAGGTAACGGATCGCGGCGAGGCGCTGGGTTTGTTTTGCGTGCGTCCCGTCTGGTTAGTGAACCCAGAAATGGTGAGCCGTGTGTTTCCATTGCGCGCGGGTTTGTTCGATCTGATCGTGTTCGATGAGGCGTCGCAATTGCCTGTCGAGTGCGCCCTGCCGGCGCTCTATCGAGCGCGCCGCACAGTCGTCAGCGGGGACGAAAAGCAGCTTCCACCGACAAGCTTTTTCAGTTCACGGTTCAGCAGCGATGAGGACGAGGAAACGGGTAACTGGTTGGAAAGCGACGATGCCGATGCCAACGCTGCGCTCCATCAGCAGCGAGTGGAGGCGGCAAACCGGCGCGAAGTAAAGGATTGTGAAGACGTGCTCGCGCTCGCCCAAGATGTTCTACCCGTCGCCACGCTGGAGATTCATTACCGCTCCAAGTTCCGCCATCTGGTCGCGTTCTCGAACGCGGCATTCTACGCGGATCGTCTGAGTGTTCCGGCGAAGCATCCTGAGGCGGAGATTCACCGCGCGCGCCCCATTGAGGTCATCCGCGCCGACACCTTGTATCAGGACCAGTGTAATTCCGGCGAGGCGGATCGCATCGTTGAGCTGCTCTGTAAGGTATGGTTGAACGGCTCAGCCCAAACGCGGCCAACCATCGGCGTGGTCACGTTCAACTTGAAGCAAGCCGACCTGATCTTCAAAAAAATTGAAGAACGCGCGGAAAGTGACGCTGCCTTTCGCAGCGCTTTCGAACAAGAATTGCACCGAACGCAAGAAGGAGAAGACATGCGCTTCTTTGTCAAGAACCTCGAAAACGTGCAAGGTGACGAGCGCGATTGGATTATCTTCTCGACGACCTTCGGCCGCGATCCGCACGGCGTGTTTCGACGCAACTTCGGCGTGCTCGGACAACAAGGTGGCGAGCGCCGGCTCAATGTGGCGATAACTCGCGCCCGGGAAAAGGTCGTGCTCGTCACGTCCGTGCCAGTGTCGGAAGTATCATCGTTCACAACGAGCGGTGGACGGCGGCGGGCGCATTTGGCGCGTGATTTTCTGCAGGCGTACCTCGACTATGCACACAAGCTTCAGCAAGGCGATCTGGCCGGCGCGGACGCTGCGTTGCGGGCGCTCGGGAGTGACGGAGCGGCGACTCCGGGGCGGCCAATGGATTCGAGGCGGCGGTTTGTCAGCGAGGTTATGAAATTTCTCGAACGGCACGGGCATCAGCCCGTGGCGGGCGCTGAATGCGACGCTTTCGCGCTCGATCTCGCGCTTGTGGATGCACGCACAGGATTGTTCGGCCTGGGCATCGAGTGCGATCCGCCGAGACACGAGTTGCTGGTCGCCGCGCGTGCGCGCGAGCTGTGGCGCCCTCGCGTCTTGCAGCGGAGCATCCCAGGTGTTCACCGTGTCTGGTCGCGTGCGTGGTATCATGACCGCGACGCTGAACAACGCCGTCTGCTGGAAGCGGCAGCCGGGTTGAGATCCTGAACGCCATGAGTGGCCCGAAAGTTGTCAATCTCGAAGCCGTTCGCCGCCGACGTCAACGCGAGTGCCTCGCCCACTTGCACGCGCTACGGGAGACGGTCGCCGAATGGCGATCGGCCATGAAACGCGCTGGCTTCCTCACTGATCAACTCACCCGCGAGGCCTCGATGATGCTGGAGCGGTTGGACGAACTTCGCCAAAGTGAGCGATGGTCGCCACTTCAGGCGGAATTGTCTGCGCAACTGGCGTTCTTCCGCGAGGGCACCGCAAACGCCCGCGAGACCGCAATCCAACGCAAGGCGACCTCGCGTGAGCGAAGCAGACGCTTGGAGGTCGCCGCGGCGATGCTGCAACGGGAGTGGCGGGCGGCTGGTGGTCTCCCACCTCCAGAATTGAACGAAGTGATCCGCGCGAGCAATACGGAGGACGAGACCGAGCTCGCTTGGATGTCGTTGTTCAGTCGGCCTTCCAGAAGCTGCCGAGTCCATCCACGACCGGTTTAGACGACGCCACTTCCGCCCGGCAACGTGAACTTGGCAATGCATTGCGCGACGAAAATTCCCCCAAGCGCAATTTTCAGGTGTGGATCCGTTGCTCTGTCCCAAGTGCGGCGGAACGATGAAGATCATCCGCTTCATCGAGCGACGGGAGCGCGATGTGATCGAGAAAATTCTCCGGCATTGCGGGCTGTGACGGTGAGGTAATCGTGACGGGCGGCTTGACGCAGGCGCGCTGTCCGTGCGAGGCCAAAATTCCACAGCGGACGGCGCCTTCGTGAAGATTCTGGCCTGGAACGGACGCGGAGACCGTCCCAGGCCAGAATCCTTCCGACCAGAATCGGACCAGAACGTTGAGCCGGGACGCGCTTTGGGACTGCACTTTCTCTCGACAAAAGCCTCCGGATGGCTATGCTCGCGACCGTGGCAACAGAGCGCGTGCCTTTCAAGCCGAGTTCATCAGGAGGCTTCACGTTGATTGAACTGCTCGTGGTCATCGCTATTATCGCGATCCTGGCCGGGATGTTGTTGCCAGCCTTGAACAAGGCCAAATACAAAGGCTCGCGCACCGCGTGCGTGAATAACATCCGCCAGCAATACTTGAGTCAGATCATGTACGCGGATGACTTCGGCGGTAAGTTCCCCTTCCACGAAGATCCCAGCCCGGATTACCACCGTTCACCCACCACGGCGAATCAAAGCATCGTCACCACGATGCGCGGCACTTACCTCAAGGACACACAAATGCTGATTTGTCCGATCACACGGAAGTCCTTTGGCCGGACCTGGCTCAATTACGAGAGCATGGCCAACTTCGCTGACAAGAACACGCGCGACTACGGCGGCTGGGACACGTCGGCGTCCTTCGTTTACACGCCGTACATGTGGCTGGCGAACTACACGGCGCGCCCCGCGATGAAGTTCGTCAACGCGGAAGGCAAGGAAAGCCCGAACCCGGACGACAACGAACCCGCCTGGCCCAAGAACACCGCCGAGTGCGACGCGCGCCGGGCCTTCGTCACTCATCGCGTCAGCGACACGCCCGGAGCCGCGCTGTGGGACGTGGGGCATCTCGGACGTTTCGGCGCGGGCACGCAGAGCAAACCGCTCTGGCAATGGGCCGTCACTCCGGATCAACCCGTCGGCCAAGCCGATGGCAGCGTCATCGTGCGCCCCAAAGCCCAAATCAAGCCGCGCGTCAAAGGCGGAGCGAGTCCTGATACGATTTACTATTACTGATGTCTTCCTATCCCCTCAGTTAACGACGGTGGGGCGACGCTCCTGCGGAGCCTTTCTTCGATGGCATTGGCTTGGCGGGAGCCTCGCCCCACCGTGGCTGACTGTCGAGCGTTCAAGGCGTTCAGGATTGTTTCGAGCGTCCAATCGCTTAACCTTCCCGCGTTGACCCGTGCAAGCCTCGAGTCCTCTCGCAATCGTTCCTGCCGGGGCCCCGCTCTTGTTCGTGCGCGGCATTTCCAAGTCTTTTCCCGGCGTGCGTGCGCTCCAAGACGTAGATCTTGCTTTGCATCGCGGCGAAGTGCTGGCTGTGGTCGGCGAAAACGGAGCTGGCAAGAGCACTCTCATCAAGATCCTGGCGGGTGCGAACGCGCCCGATGCAGGTTCCATCCGCATCCACGGCGAAGAAGTTGAATTGGGCAGTCCCGTGGCGGCCCAAAGCCACGGCATCGCGGTGATTTATCAGGAGTTCAATCTCGTGCCTTCGTTGACCGTGCGGGAAAACATTTTCCTGGGCCGGGAACGAGCGAAGACAGGATTTGTCCGCGTTAGGGAAGAATCGCAGGCGGCCGGCGCCCTGTTCCAGCGGCTGGGCGTCGAGATTGACTCTGAGGCGGTATGCCGAAGTTTGACCGTGGCTCAACAGCAACTGGTCGAAATCGCGAAAGCCTTGTCTCAACAAGCGCGAATCATCGTCATGGATGAGCCGAGCGCGACCTTGACGCCCCAGGAAGTCGCCCGGCTTTTCTCGGTCATCCGCGACCTGCGATCTCAGGGCATCGGTGTGATTTATGTCAGCCATCGGTTGGAGGAGATTTTCCAGATCGCCGATCGTGTCCTGGTGCTGCGCGATGGCCGGCAGGTTGCCACGCGGCCGATTGCCGGAGTAAATCGGGAAACGTTGATCGAGTTGATGGTCGGGCGAAAACTCGAAAATGAATTTCCGAGAAGGCAGGTTTCCATCGGCGAGGAGCGGCTCGCCGTGGAAAACCTCAATCGCGGCCAAAAGGTTCGGGACGTTTCGTTCGCGGTCCGGCGCGGCGAAGTGCTGGGACTGACGGGATTGGTCGGGGCAGGCCGAACCGAGATGGCGCGCTTGATCTTCGGCGCGGACCGGCTGGAAAGCGGCGCCATCCGGCTGGATGGCCGGAGCTTGCGTCTCCGCAATCCCCGCGACGCGATTCGCGCCGGGATGGCCCTGCTGACCGAGGATCGCAAGGCGCAGGGTTTGGTGCTGGGCCGATCCGTTCGTGAAAATTTCGGGCTGCCAAATCTGCCGTTGCTCTCTCGGGTGGGCTTTGTTCGCCGCGTCCGCGAGCGCCACGCGCTGGCCCGGTACGTGGACAACTTGCGAATTCGTCTTGCGCATCCGGATCAGCCGGCGCGCCATCTTTCCGGAGGGAACCAACAGAAGGTCGTCCTGGCGAAATGGCTCGAACGGGATTGCCACGTCATTATCTTTGACGAGCCAACGCGCGGCATCGATGTGGGCGCCAAATATGAAGTGTATCTCCTGATCAATGAACTGGCGTCCCAGGGCAAAGCAATCTTGATGATCAGTTCCGAATTGCCGGAAGTCCTCGGCCTGAGCGACCGGATTCTCGTGATGCACGAGGGCCGCATTACGGGTGAGATCACGGACGTGGCGAGTGCGACTCAGGAGCAAATAATGAAACTTGCAGTCGGGTGAGGCAAAAGTAGGGCAGGCATCCTGCCTGCCTCGGCCTTTTCTGAAGATTACCGACGGAGGCAGGCTGGAGGCCTGCCCTACATTGTTGACCGAAGCTCGGCGTCGAACGGTCATCCGCCAAACAACCAGCGAAAGTTCTGAACACGCAAATAACAGACCGGGCCCGCGGATCCCGGGTAGCGCAGGCGCTCTCCGATCACGGCATGCTGGGCGTGTTGCTGCTGTTGTGCGCTTACTACAGTTGGGCCACTTACGAGGTGCAGCATCCCACGGGCGAATCGGGAGGCGAGCAACTGGCCGCGGAGATCCTGCAATCGCTTTCCGCGAACGGCCGGGTCTTGGTTGTCACTGGAGAAGGGAAAGAGGACACGGCCTTTGCGAGTGCCCTTGAAGCTCGGCTGCGCGCGAGTGGTATGGCGGACATTGAAACGGTGAGAGGCCAGCCGTCGGATGCCCGGCAAGCCCTGGAACGAATCGCCAATTCCGGAAGCCGCCTGGACGTGATCGCCTGCAATTCGTCCGCCGCCGCCTGGAGTGTGTTCGAGGATCTGGCCCAAAAATTTCCGCCGCTCGCTTCGGCGCGCCTGACCACGCCGCGGACGTATCGCTGGCCCAATTTTCTCAAGACCGACAATCTGCTGAACATCGCGAATCAAATCTCGGTCATCGCCATCATCGCCATTGGCATGACGATGGTGATCATCACCGGCGGGATCGACCTTTCGGTGGGCAGCCTCATCGCGCTCTCGGCCGTGGTCGCCACCTTGCTGATTCGAGATGTCGCGGGCGCCGAACACGCTTCGGCTGGCGCGATGGCGCTTTGCAGCGCCGCCGCGATTCTGCTTTGTGGAGCGGTCGGAAGCTTCACAGGTTTGATGATCACCGTATTTGGGATTCCGGCGTTTATCGTGACGCTGGGCATGATGCTGGTGGCGAGCGGGCTCGCGTACATTTTCGCGCAGGGGCAATCGATCTATCAAGTGCCCGAAGCGTTCATCTCGCTGGGGCGCGGCGCGGACCTGGGGCTTCCGAACGCGGTGTTGCTCATGATCGTGCTCTACGTTCTCGCGCACGTGCTCATGACGCGCATGGTGCTGGGAAGATACATTTATGCCGTGGGCGGCAATTCGGAAGCCGCCCGGCTCTCCGGTGTGCCGATCAAATCCGTGCTCATTTTTGTTTACACGTTGTCCGGCGCGCTGGCGGGATTGGGCGGGATCGTGATGGCGTCGCAACTGAAAAGCGGCTCCCCCACCTATGGAGGAATGTACGAGCTTTATGTGATCGCCGCTGTGGTTGTTGGCGGCACGTCGCTTTCGGGCGGGGAAGGGAAGGTTCTCGGAACGCTGATCGGGGCCTTCATCATTGCCGTGATCCAGAATGGAATGAATCTGACCGGCGTCGAGAGCTACACGCAGAAAGTCGTGCTGGGTCTGGTGATTCTCGGCGCCGTCCTGCTCGATATGCTCAAGAGTCGAGGTCGGGGCTGGAATCTCTTTCTGCGGACAAGGAAAGGAATGCAGTCTTGACACCCCGAAGGGCGTAGCCTATCGGTGCCGCCGATGGCCGATCCGATCAAAATCAAAGTTGTTGGCAAACGTCGTGCGCCGGCCACCGCCGAGGAAGCGTTTCGCCGCGCTCAAGTCCTGCAAAAGCAAGCGGAGCGCTTAAACCCCATTCCAAGGCCTCGAGGTTTTGTTTTTAAGGCCAAGACTCGCGAAGAATATGAGCGCTGGCGGCGAAACCATCCGAATCCACGGCTTTGGTGAGCGCGCGTTATGCCTGAGCCGCTGGCGCCATTACTTCGTGTGTGTTCGCTGTTGAATGACGCCGAAGCGAAGTATCTGGTGGTCGGAGCTCAAGCCTGCATCTTGCATGGCCTCGTCCGAACGACGGAAGACGTGGACATTCTCATCGAGGAGTCCGAAGAGAATTGTCGGCGCGTCCTGGAGGCGCTCTCCAGGATGGAAGACGGAGCCGCAAAGGAACTCACCCCGCGCGATCTTTTGGAGAATGTCGTTGTCAAGATTGCGGATGAAGTTGAAGTGGACGTGAGCACAAGGGCTTGGAAGGTTTCTTATCAAGACGCAATCGGCCTGGCTCTGGAAACAACCCTTGAGGGAGTTCGCGTGCCGTATCTCAACCTGGACAAATTGATCGAAAGCAAGGACACCTATCGCGAGCAGGATCAGATCGACCGCGCGCGGCTGCTGCACCTGCGGCAACAGGGGCAATCGGGCGATTGACCAACGCCGTCGGCTGGTTGCCCATGAGGTATTATTGGCCAAGCTCCACAAGCTTGGCTGCCCACTTTTGGGCCAAGTCAGGCTGCCCTAATATGCCGTAGAGCTGCACCAAACCGCCGCAAATCTTCTTTAGGGGTCGGGAAGATTGGTTTCCGTTCGCCTGGAGCTGGTAGGCTTCCAGCAACACGGGCTCAGCCTCCTTCGGTCGCGCTGTGTTCACGAGGAAGGTCGCGAGGTCGTCCAGGCAGCTCGCGAGCGCTGCTGGTTGTTTTGCGAACTTCCTACGGCTCGCCGCGATCGAACGGCTCATTAATTCTTCTGCCTCGGAAAGAGTGGCGGCACCCCGGCTCAACACCAAAGCCAAGTGACGCATCGCGTGCAGGGTCTGAGGATGATCATCGCCAACGGTCCTCCTGCCCATTGCCAGACCTGTGCGAAAGGCGGCCTCAGATCCCTTGGCATCGCCTTTCTTCTCCAGAATCAGGCCAAGATCATCCAGCGCTTCGGCGTGGTAGTCGTGATCACCCTGGTAAACTCGCTTGTAGACTTCAATGGCGTCACGAATGGCGCGCTCTGCTTCGTCGAGGCGCGCGAGTTCCCGGAGAAGCTTCGCGTGATTATGCAGCGCCATGCCGACATCCGGATGGTTCTCCCCGAAGAGCTCGCGATATGCGCTGAGAGCCTGGCGCGCTTGCTCTTCGCCTTGAGCAAAATCGCCCAGATCAAGCAAGAGGAGCGACAGATTATTATGAGCGCCGGCCAACTTCTGATTGGGGGGATTCAGTCGCTTCTCCTTGATCGCGAGCGCCGCGCGGTACGCCTCTGTGGCTTCCCGCAGCTTGCCGCGGTTCCATAATATGACCCCCAGATCATTGAGCATGTCCGCGACGACAAGGTGATTGGGGCCGAGGTTTTTTTGGAGAATCGCCAGGGCCTCGCGTTGGAATTGCTCCGCGTCTGCCCAGTTGCCTTGAAGATTCAGCGGTTTGGCAAGCTCGTTGAGCGCCTCGCCGACGCCTTCATGCTGCTCGCCAAGAGATCTACGGCGCAGTTCGTGAAGACGAGGAATCCGACAGGATCGTCTGCGTGAAGCCGGCGCGTGTAATGCCTGCCAACGCTGCCTGCGAAACCACTTGCCCAATCCCGAAGTCGGTCAGCTTCACGCAAACAGCGCCCTCGCCCCAAGCCCCTCTCCCATTCGATGGGAGAGGGTGGCCGGAGGCCGGGTGAGGGATGCGTTCCGCAATTAAAATGTTCGCTGGCTTGACATCCCGGTGAATCACGCCGGCTTCATGCGCGGCCTGCAGCGCGTCGGCCGCTTGCGCCGCGATCTCCAATCGAACCTCCAGCGGAATCCGCTCCACGCCCCCACGCTCTTCGCTCCACGTCCGCAAATCCTTTCCCTCCACGTAGTCCATTTCCACGTAGAACGGCGGCTGGTCCAGATACACATCGTGCGGCCGCACGATGTTCGGGTGCTCGCCAATCCGTTCCTTCAGCAAGCGAAACAAGGTCAGCTCCCGCTTGAGAAAGCGCGCGCGCTCCGTGTGAAAACAGAACTTGAAGACCCGCGGCTCTTTGGTCGCTGGATCGCGCCCCAGCCAGACTTCGCCAAAGCCGCCTTCGCCTAGCTTCTGTTCCAATTGCCAGTGCGTATTCGGAACGAACTGGCCGACGGCTGGCCGCCAACCCAGCACTTGTTCCTCATCCGCTCTCGCCTGGCGCTGCGCTTTCTCCGAGCTGGTCGGCGGACCGCCCGTGTCCCGCCCGCTTTCCCGCACTTCGCAAATCTCCACCGGAACATCAATTCCCTTGAGCAGATACGGCCCATGATTGAGCCATTCCAACGGACTTCCCCCCTGCAACTCATTTAACTCATGTAACCCATTTAACTCATTCACCCCCCCCCGATATCTTCCCCTTTACTGCTTGGTCCGCGGGATGGACGACAAAGCTCGTAGCGCAGAGTTGCACTCTGCCGTATCGCAGAATTGTATTCTGCGGGGCGTCTCCCAGTCC
>Ga0194119_10012295_pt1 | contig 10871 bp, 5 predicted proteins | sample TA2MahC100mmetaG_FD_148620 | JGI IMG/M metagenome (GOLD analysis project Ga0194119, IMG submission 148620) | Freshwater microbial communities from Lake Tanganyika, Tanzania - TA2015018 Mahale Deep Cast 100m | ecosystem: Environmental > Aquatic > Freshwater > Lake | place: Tanzania: Lake... | reverse complement strand
CGTTCCAACTTCGGGCACTCCACATTCCATTCCGGCACGATCAAGCTCGAAAAGCGCATGTCGCGCGGTTTGTTCTTCTCGACGTTCTACACGTTCTCGAAGACCATCGATAGCGCCGACACCGACAACTCCGGCGGCGGCGTGGCGCCGATCCAGAACCGTAACCTCGAAAAAGGCCGCGCCGGCTACGACCGCAATCACCGCTGGATCGCCACGATCGATTACGACCTGCCATTCGGCCGCGGCAAGAAGTGGCTCGGCGGCAACCGTGTCGCCAGCGCGATCTTCAGCGACATGGCCATCGCCACCATCCAAACGTTGGAGACCGGCAACCCGCTCAACTTTACGTTTGCCAACAGCCCCGCCAACTACTTCCCTGGCTTCGCCGGCGCGCGCCGTCCGAACGTAGTCAGCAAGCCCGACTACGACTTCGGGAAGTGGAACAACGGCGGCGGCGACCGCTTCGTCACCAACAACCGCCCGGCCGTAATCGACATCAACGCCTTCGCTTACCCCGATGCGTTCCGAATCGGCAACGCCGGCCGCAACATCCTGACCGGCCCCAGCATGGCTTGGGCGCAGCTCTCGTTGCAGAAGAACTTCAAGTTCAAGGAGCGGTATCAGGCGCAGCTCCGCTGGGACATGCAGAACGCCTTCAAGACGTTCAACTTCACCGGACCGACAACCTCCGTCGACTTCCGCAACCCGCAAACCTTTGGCAAGCTCACTGACGATCCCCGTACCGCATCGCTCGGCGGCCAGCCGCTCATGAACCTGACTGTGATGATACAGTTCTAGCCTTGGTGAAACACCGCCTGTTGTAACGGGGGGAGTCGCCAATGAAGCCGCGCCGGTCGTGCAGGACCGGCGCGGTTTCTTTTTGTTACAGACACCCAACTTGCAAAGGGGGGGGCTTAGTTTTGTTAAGGTTGGGTATCGGGACGTTTCAAACCCGTTACTAGCTAAAGGGACGATCATTCATGAAAACAAAGTTTGTAGCGCTGGCGCTTCTGTGCCTGTCGCTTGGTCTGCCATCGTATGCGCAGACTTTCGGTGATATCTCCGGCGAAGTTCGCGACAGCTCTGGTGCTGTCATCGCGGGCGCTCGCGTTACCATTACCAACACTGGCACTGCGGCCACCCGCGAAGTGCTGTCCAACGACGCCGGCCTCTACGCCTTCCCGTCGCTCGCGCCCGGAGTCTACAACCTCCTCGCCGAGAAACAAGGATTCAAAACCGCTAACGCCAACGGCGTTCAGATCCAGGTGCAGCAGAATGCGCGCCTCGATCTCGAACTGCAAGTCGGCCAGGTCTCCGAGTCGATCGAAGTCTCGGCCGCGGCCGCGGTTCTCTCGACCGAAAACTCCACCGTCGGTACCGTTATCGAAAACAAGCGCATCGTCGAGCTCCCGCTCAACGGCCGCAACTATCTCAGTCTCGTCGCCCTCGCTCCGAACGTGAGCTTCGGCTTCCCGAGCGCGGGCCAGGCCGGTTCGCGCCAGGGCGGCATCCGCTCCGATCAGAGCATTTCAATCGCCGGACAGCGTGCGCAGTTCAACCGCTATTCGCTCGACGGCGTCGAGAACACCGACCCCAACTTCAACACCTTTATTGTGCAGCCGTCCATCGACGCGCTCCAGGAGTTCAAGGTGCAGACCGGCGTCTACCCGGCCGAATATGGCCGCGCCGCCTCGCAGATTAACGTCTCGACCAAGCCCGGCGGTAACAATTTCCACGGCACGCTGTTCGAGTTTGTCCGCAACGATAAGTTCGACGCGAAGAACTACGCCTTCACCTCCGCCCGTCCGCCGAAAGATCCTTTCAAGTGGAACCGGTACGGCTTCACCATCTCCGGCCCCGTGGTCATCCCGAAACTCTTCGATGGCAGGAACAAGCTGTTCTTCATGACCAACTACGAATGGTTCCGTCAGCGCCGTTCGGTGCAGTCGGTCTATGACCTTCCCCTCGCGCAAGTTCGTGGCGGGAACTTCAACGTCGCGGGCGTCAACCCCGTGTTCGATCCGCGCACCCGTGCGCAGCAGGGCGCCTCTGTTGTCGCCACGCCGTTCCCGAACAACACGATTCCGACGTCGCGTTTCCACCCGACCTCGATCAAGCTGCTCGAATTCTACCCAACCGCGAATCTGGAATCGGCCGGCCTGCGCCGCAATCACCAGATTGCGCGTTCGCTGCCGATCGATCGCGATCAGCTAGTCGTCCGCGGTGACTGGGTCGAGTCCTCGAAGTCCACCTGGTTCGGCCGCTACTCCTGGGGCGACGAGAATCAATTGACCTCGCAGCTTTTCCAGAACGGCGACAAGATCATCACGACTTTCGACCAGTACATGGTTTCGAATACGCGTGTGCTTTCGCCGACCATGGTTAACGAAGCCCGCTTCGGTCTCACTCGGTTCTACAACACCACCGGCCCGGAACTCGCTTTTGGCCGCAACGTCGTTGGCGAACTGAACATCCCCGGCCTCGCGCCTGGACCGGCCGTGCAGTGGGGCATCCCTGCCGTCGGCTTCGCCGGCGTCTACTCCGGCTTCGGCAACGGTTCCGAAGGTCCGTACGAAAACAACAATCGTTCGATCTCGGCCGTGAACAACTTCTCGCTCATCAAAGGTAAGCACACCTACAAGATCGGCGGCGAAATTCGTTGGGACAACTACTTCCAGGTTGGCAACCAGTTCGCGCGCGGCGAGTTCCTCTTCAACGCCGACGCAACGCGCAACCCGGCTGTCGCCAACTCCAAGGGCGATCCGATCGGCGACTTTCTGCTGGGCGAAATCCAACAGTCCGAAGCCGCAGTTGCGATTGCCAACGCGAGGTTCCAAAACACCGGCTTCGCGCTGTACTTCGACGATACATGGAAGATCACGCAGAAGGTCACCATTAACTGGGGCTTGCGGTACGAATTGACGCCGCCCTGGAAAGACGCCACGGGCACGTTGTTCAACGGTATCGTCCGCAACGACATCCGGCCCACCGACTTCCGCAACGCCCCTGTTGCGGACCGCGGCCAGTACCCGTTCTTCATGCGTCAGGGCGCCGCGTCGCAGGATCCCTACGCCGGTATCCGTCTTCGCTGGCCCGATGTCGAAGTCCGACAGGACGGCTCGCTCGGCGACCGCCTTGTCAGCACCGACAAAAACGACTTCGCCCCACGTTTCGGCGTGAGCTGGAACCCGTCGGCCAAGTGGGTGATCCGCGGCGGCGGCGGCATGTTCTATAACCAGGACACCGGCAACCCCCGTTTCGACATGGCACGCAACAATGCCGGCCGTCTTCGCGACAACTCCAATTCGTTGTTTCCCAATCTGACATGGGCGAACGGCTTGGCATCCATCGCCGGTGGAGTCGCGCAGATTCCGCGCCCTTACACGTTCGCCAACCCCTATGATCGTCGCACGACCTATTCGACGCAGTACATGTTGAACTTGCAGCGCGAACTGGGCAACGGCACGTTGTTTGAAGTCGGCTACCTCGGCAGCGTGAGCCGCCACCTCGAAGCGTTGCGCGCGGTGAACGAAACCGTGCCGGCGCCTCGTTCGACCGGTCTCAGCCTGCAAGCCCGCTCGCCGTTCCCGAACTTCGGCCGCATTCAGTTGGTCGACAACGGCGGCACGGGCAACTACAACTCGCTCGGCGCCAAGCTCACCAAGCGGTACTCAAACGGTATCACCTACCTGATGAGCTACACCTGGGCGAAGTCGCTCGACACGGCGACCGCGATTCGCAACCTCGGCGGCGACACGCTGTTCCCCCAGAACAGCTACTGCCGTTCCTGCGAATACGCTCGCTCCTCGCACGACACGCGTCACCGCTTCGTGACGTCGGCGTTGTGGGATGTGCCGGTCGGCAAGGGCCGTAAAGTTGACATCCAGAACTCCGTCGCCAACGCCATCATCGGCGGCTGGCAGTTGGGCTCGATCCTCACCATGCAGTCCAGCTTCCCGATCACGGTTACCGTTGGCGGCGATCCCTCCAACACGGGTGGCCAATTCGATCGACCGAACTCGACCGGAACCAGCGCCAAGCTCGACTCCCAGTCGCCATCGCAGTGGTTCAACTGGCAGGCATTCACCCGGCCCGTCGATGGCACTTTCGGAAATGTCGGCCGCAACACGGCTCGATAGCCCCGGCATCTTCGGTTGGGACTTCAGCATCCTGAAGAACTTCAACATGGGTTATAAGGAAGGGCACGTCCTCCAGTTCCGCTTCGAGGCGTTCAACTTCCCGAACCACCCGGTTTGGGGCAACCCCAACACGAACCTGGCCAATGCCATTTTCACGGCGGGCAGCTTGACCCCCTCCGCACAAGGTGCGTTCGGCACTATCACCGGTACCCGCACCAACATGCGCAACTTGCAATTCGCTCTGAAGTACAGCTTCTAAGCGACAAACAAAAACACGAACGGCCCGGGCGTCAAGTCCCGGGCCGTTCGTGTTTTTGCCGCCGCCAAACAAGCAGGCTTCTCCTCTCGGACGTAAGGGTTCCAAAAATCGGTATAATGATCACCACCAACGCCGTCCGTTTCGGCTTGGTACCGATTACTCACAAACGAAGGGGACCCTCATGAGACAAGCGTGCCTACTGCTGCTATCAACGGCCGCCATCTTCGCCCAAACATACGGCGAAATAACAGGCAACGTCAACGACTCCTCCGGCGCCGCCATCGCGGGCGCGGAGGTCACCATCACCAACCTGGCCACTAACCAGATCCGGCAGATCAAGACGAGCGACTCCGGTGTCTACACCGTGCCGTTCCTTGTTCCCGGCCGGTACAAGTTAGAGGCCAAGGCCCAAGGATTCAAAGCCGCGATCGCAGCCGAGAGAGTTCTGCAAGTGGGCGACACCTTGCGGGTCGATTTCGACCTCCAGGTCGGCGCCGTAACCGAATCGGTCGAAGTCGCCGCCTCGGCCGAAATGTTGCAGACTTCCAACACCGCGACCGGCACCGTTATCGAACAACGGCGAATTGTCGAACTGCCGTTGAACGGCCGCAACTACCTCCAACTCGTGCGCCTCGCGCCGAACGTCAGCTCCGAGATGCCGGCCGGCGGCCAGGCCAACGGCCGCCAGGGCGGCGAGCGATCCAACCAGGCGCTATCGATCGCCGGCATGCGGCAGCAATACAACCGGTTCACCCTCGACGGGCTTGAGAACACCGACGTCAACTTCAACACCTTCATCGTGCGGCCTTCGGTCGACGCGCTCCAGGAGTTCAAGGTGCAGACCGGCGTCTACTCCGCCGAATTTGGCCGCTCCCCTTCGCAGATCAACGTGAACACCAAGCCCGGCACCAACGAAATGCATGGCGTGTTGTTCGAGTTCCTGCGCCACGACAAGATCCAAGCCCGGCCGTGGCTCGCCGCGGGTCCGAAGAATCCCTTCCGCCGCAATCAGTTCGGCTTCACAGTCGACGGCCCGGTCGTAATTCCGAAAGTCTTTAACGGCAAGGACAAGCTCTTCTTCATGGCCAACTTCGAAGGCCTCCGCGAGCGTGTCGCGTCCGTGCGCCGCTCCACCGTAGCTGACGCCGCCATGATCGGCGGCGACTTCTCCGCTCCGCAGAATCTGCCCATCTTCGATCCGACCACGATTCGCAACGGCGCCGATGGCCGTCCGACCGCCACGCCGTTCGCGAATCAGCGAATACCGGTATCGCGGTTCTCGCCCCAATTTGTAAAGTTGCTGGAGTTCTACGGAGCTCCCAACGTTCCGGGCGCGGTCGCCGGCGTATCGCAATTCAACTACGTCCGCAACGCCCCCAGCCCGACCGACTGGGATCAGGTCACCTCGCGCGTCGACTTCAATGAAAGCGTCAACTCGCAGTGGTTCGGCCGTTTGAGCTGGGGCGACGAACTCTTGCTTGGCGGCAACACTTTCCCGTCCCAGGATGAGAAGGTCCAAACGAAAGTCTGGCAATTCATGTTCTCGAATGTCCGGACGTTCACTCCAACCGTCGTGAACGAATTGCGCGTCGGCGCCAGCATCTTCGACAACGACAAGGGCACGGCGCTCGCCAACGTCCGCAACGTCACCACAGAGTTGAACATTCCCGGTTTGCTGTCTCCGATTCCCCAGGCGTGGGGCGCCCCTGGTGTGGGCTTCGGTGGCAACAACTTCGCCTCCGGCTGGGGAGAAACCACCGAGGCGCCGTTTGTCGTCCGCAACCGCACCTACCAGTTGCTCGACAACCTCAACTGGATCCGCGGCAAGCACACGCTGAAATTCGGCGGTGAGATCACCAGCCGCCGCTTCAACCAGATCGGCAACCAGTTCCCGCGCGGGTTCTTCCAGTTCCCGTCGCGGTACACCTCGAATCCGTCCGACCTCGGCCGGACGGGGTCCGCGTTCGCCACGGGATTGCTCGGCTGGACGGAAGAGTCCACCCGCGCGCTCGGCATCGCAAACACTCAGTTCCGGCAGTGGGCGCAATCCTTCTACGCGGAGGACACCTGGAAGATTCGTCAGAACCTGACAATCAACATCGGCCTTCGCTACGAATACACGCCGCCGTTCAAGGACCGCCATCGCGGAATCTTTAACGTGCAACTCTTCTGCACCGGCGTGCTCGACGGCGGACGCGCGCTCGATCCCAACTGCCGCGTTCCCGTGCTTGTACGGCCCGGTCCCGGCGACTTCCACCAGGACCTGAACGTCCACATCGGCGACATCATTCCGAAAGCCACCGGCGACGACGTTCTGTTCGGCCGCGCCACCGTGCGTCCCGACAAGAACGACTGGGCTCCGCGTATCGGTATCGCCTGGCAGCCCGGCGCAAAATGGACGGTCCGTACCGGTTATGGCCTGTTCTTTGCACAGGACACGATCAACCCGGTATGGGACATGGCTCGCAATCTCGGCTTCCGCGAGACCTCCCGCTCGATCGATCTTCTGCCTAATGTGAACATCAACAATCCCTGGGCTGTGCTGGTCGGCACCGGCGTGCGCTGCGCGAACTGGAGCGGCCTCTGTCTCGCCGGTTCGTATACCTTCTCGAACGAAGTCAACCGCCGTACCGCCTACGTGCATCAGTACCTGTTGAACGTGCAGCACCAGTTGACTGACGCGATCATGGTCGAAGTCGGCTACCAGGGCAACGGTGGCCACAAGTTGCAGCGTATGTACGGATGGAACGATCCCATCTTCCGCTCCGGGCCCGACGACAACCGTTCGGCCAACGACCGGCGGCCCTGGGGCGGCAACATTTACGGCCGCATCCAGACGATCGGCGGGCACGTGAACTCGAACTATAATTCGGGAATCATCAAGGTCCAGCAGCGCTTCAACAAGGGTTACACCTACCTGCTCGGCTATACCTGGTCGAGGTCGATTGATAGCGGCTCGGGAATCCGGGTCAATGACGGCGACAATCTGTTCCCGGCCAACAACTACAACTTCCGCAGCGAGCGGGGGTTGTCGCAGTTCCACCAGTTGCACCGCTTCACCAGCTCGGCGCTGTATGAGCTTCCGTTCGGAAAGAACAAGCGCGATCTCGGCCGGGCCGGCAACGCGGTACTGGGCGGATGGTCGCTCGGTACGATCCTGACCATGTCGACGGGCTCGCCCTTTAATGGCGGCGGCTGCGGCGACATCGCGTCCAACACCCAAGGCAGCCGAGGCGACGCCACCGGTATCAGCCCCTACGTCTCCAACCCGACTCCGCAAGAGTACTTCAAGCGGCACTCCTCGGGCCGGGGCGCGGCGGCGATCACCTGCACGACCCTTGATTCGCGCGGCTTCAACGAACTGACCTACCGTGAGGGTAATATCAGCCGCAACGTCTATATTGGCCCTGGCGTCTTCAACTGGGACTTCTCGGTTCTCCGCCGATTCGACATCGTCGAACGCATGAACCTCGAGTTCCGCTTCGAGTCGTTTAACTTCACCAACCACCCGAACTGGGGCAACCCGGATACGAATCTGACCTCGCTGAATTACGGCACGATCAGCGGCGCCCGCGGTATGCGGACAAATCAGTTCGGTCTAAAACTGGCCTGGTAATCGGGTCAAAGCGTCACTCGCCGCGCGGCGGATCTCGGGATCTCGATCCTGAGCCGCCGCGCGGAACTCTTTTGCGGCCTCCCGTAAACGGCCCGACTCGGCGTACGCAATCGCCAGACCCAACCGCGCCCGCCCCATCGAGGGCGATAAGCGCAGCGCGCTCTCGAATTGCGGGATCGCCGCGCCGGCGCGGCCCTGCATGATCTGCAGATTTCCCAGATTCAAGTATGCGTCGGGCATGCGCGCATCCAGCCGGATCGCGTCCCGGAACATCCTTTCCGCTTCGGCCAGAGCGCCGCGTTCGGCCAGCGCCGTTCCGTAGTTGAATCGCGCCAGCGCGCTCTCGGCATCCTTCAGCGCTTCGGTGAAATGGCGCTGGGCGCCCGGCCAATCGCCGCGCGCGTGCAGCCGGTTGGCGAGATTGGCGTGCGCGATCGCGTAATCGGGCTTGATCCGGATCGCCGTGCGGAATGCCTCTTCGGAACCGGTCGCGCGGCCCAGATGGTTCCAGGCTTCCGGCGAATCGCCGTCGAGCGCGACGGCGCGGCGCAGCGCCTCGGCGGCGGCGGTGTTGTCGCCGGAGCCGATCAGCGCCTCGCCGAGATTGGTTAGCGCCGCCGCATCGTTCGGCGCGCGCCGGAGAACAGTCGCCGCGTCCGCGTGCCGGCCGATCTGCGTCAACGTCGTGCCGAGGTTGCGAATCGACGGCAAATAGGCGGGGTCCTTCTCCAGCGCCGCGTAAAACCACTTGACCGCGGTTTCGTCGTTACCTTGCCGGTAGTGGGCTTCGGCGAGTTGATGATAATACTCCGGGTGGTTGGGCTTCTTCTCCAACAGCGCCGCTTCCAGCCGTTGTGCGCCCGCTTGCAAGTTCACGCCGGCGTACACCTGCGCCACCGCCGTGTAGAGCGGATCGTTCCCCAGATACGGCTTGACCTCGCCACGATAAGGCGCGTCGTGCCGCTCGGCCAGCGGCGCGGTAAGGGTAGTGCGCGGCCGCGTGCGCCGGATGAAGTGATCGGTCATGACGACGTGAACCACGTCGTCGGTCCGCCGCTTCGGCATGTGACAGGAGATACACGTCTCCGACGCCCCGCTTGCGATCCGGGTCCGGTCTCCCGAGTGCTTCCCGTCGTGCACCTTGGCGTGGCATTGCGCGCACTGCGCCGCATCGCGTTTGGTATCGTGCGGATCGTGGCAGGTCGCACAAGACATCTTCCCGCCGCTCTTGAGAAAACACGCCGACTTCCGCAGCCGGTACGCCGCGTGCGCGATTTCAAAGTGGTCCTCCGGCGGCTTGGCGAAATCGAAGTGCAGCACGTAGGAATCCAGCGGCTCGGCCGGCGAGTGCGAATACGGCTCACGTTCGAAGCGCACGATGGCGTAGGGCAGATCACGGCTGGTCGACTCGAGATGGCACTGCATGCAAACTTCCATGCGTCCCTTGGGATTCAGGATCAATGCGGCCGCCGGCTTGCCGGAAGCCGCGGCGTCGACATGCGCCTGTCCGGGACCGTGGCAGCGCTGGCAATCGATGCCCGCCGGCATCGCGGCCGGAAAGACCGCATCGCCGCCGTGCGCGCGCGAAGCATGCGTCACCGCCGGATAGGCGTTGTGGCAGAACATGCAGTCGTCGGGAATCGCGCGGCGGAAGCCGGCGTGATCGCGGCGGTCGTAGCCGGGATTCATGGCATATCTGCCGCCGCCGTCGCTGTACCATCCGAGCGGAAGCTGAATCAGCTTTCCGTCCACCGCGCGATGCAGAAACGTCTTGGCATGGTTGCCCGACCCCATCACGAAGTGGATCTCTTTTTCGATCTCGTTGATGCGTTCGCCGCGCGGACCCTTCTGGTGCCGGCTCTGAAAGAACTTGCCCTCGCGCGACGCCATCGTGAAGTAGCTCTCGGAGGCGGCATGATAGTAAGCGCCCGCCGCCGGAATCGTATCGGCGCCCGCCGGCGCGAACGCCCGTGCCATACCCGAGTTCTTGTACTTCGCCGCGATTGCCGCGTGACAGCCCGCGCACGACCGCGCATCGGCGTAGCGTGGCGGCGAGGACTCCGGTTTCTTCGCCATGCAGCCGGCGAGAAAAAGAATCATGGCCAGCGCCGTCGAGCGCGAAAGCATCCGTTCATTATCGCTTGCGCGAATGCGGTCGTCGAATCGGATGGCGCTATTTGACCAGGCCAAACACGCGCGAGCTTCTCGATCGAGACCCGCACCTCATCCCAAACGTCCGTTAGCCCAATCTCTGAGAACGCTCAGAAAGTGTTCCGATAGCATCCCGTGGTGCGTGCGCGAATCGCTACGCCCGCCCCCGCCGCACCAGCGCCCGCGCGCCGATTACTGCCGCCGCGCAGCCGAGCATCTGCCACGAGGCCGGTTCCGGCGCCGGGTCGCCGAGAATTCGGGAAGTCAGGTTGCTGCCAACGGATTCGTAGACCCAATTCCCGGTGCTTATCGATCGAGTGGCGAACGGCGGCACGAGGGCGGCCGTACTGAACGCCCAGCCAATGTCCTCGCCAGGCGCGTGTATCCCCACGTAGTAATCCCCTGGCGCCAGCCAAACGCCGCCGGAAAACGACACCGAAATGGGGGCAAGCCCGGGATGTGCATAGTGCTCAAGTTCGCGGATGACCGTTGTCGTATCCAGCGCCGCGCCAACCCCGGAACTGCCATCGTAAACGGTCAAGGTGAATTGACGATTCTGGCCCGGTCCACTGCCACAACAGGGAAGATGCAGAATCCCCTCGAAGCCCGTTAGCCCAACCTTCGCAGCTAACGGCGAAGAAACACCGTAGGCCCGTTTATTTGCAACAGCCGGTTGCAAAAGGTCTGCACTACATTTTCAATGGAG
>Ga0194119_10012285_pt1 | contig 10883 bp, 10 predicted proteins | sample TA2MahC100mmetaG_FD_148620 | JGI IMG/M metagenome (GOLD analysis project Ga0194119, IMG submission 148620) | Freshwater microbial communities from Lake Tanganyika, Tanzania - TA2015018 Mahale Deep Cast 100m | ecosystem: Environmental > Aquatic > Freshwater > Lake | place: Tanzania: Lake... | reverse complement strand
CAGGTAGTCTCGTCCCAGCAGCTTAAGCATCTCGGAAATGCGCTGGCGGCGAGAGCTTTCGGAGTGGGGACACGGCTGCGGTGGATGTGGGAAACTGCTGAGCGCGGCGAAGCGAGCCAGCTCGCTCTCCGGCGTATAGATCAGTGGCCGGATCAGCCGAAAACGTCCCGCGAAGTAGTCTGCGCACGGCTGAAGCGTGCGGAGTGTCCCGCCGTAGACCAGGTTCAGCAGCGTGGTCTGCGCGACATCGTCGGCATGATGAGCATAGGCCACCACGTTACATCTCAACTCGTCAGCCGCGATGAACAATGCCTTCCGCCGCAACCAGGTGCATCGCTGGCAGATCAGCGGAAACGTCTCGTCGGGACTGAGCTCTGGCTGCACGATTCGATAGGGCAGCGCCTCGGCCGCCAACCAGTCTTCGAGGGGCGGATGCAGCGGGGTGATGCCGGTTGCATCCCCGCAGACGTGGATGGCCGCCAGGTCAAAGGGGGTCTCGGCCGACCGGCGATACAGGTTCAGCAGGCGCAGCAGCGACAGGCTATCCTTGCCGCCAGACACCGCCACAGCCAATCGGTCGCCGGCGCGCAGCATCCCATACTCCCCGATCGCCTTGCGCACATCTTTGAGCAGGAAGAAGGCCAGGCGCTCGGGATCAGGTGGGGGGTATGGTTGCCTGGGGTTCTCCATCCTATGGCGCCTGGTGCAAGCTCTCCCATTTCTCCCGTAGCCGGCGTGCGACCTTCATCGGCACATAGATGCCGCCCAGGTCGAGTTCGCCGCTGCGAATGCCGTGAAAATCGGTGCCGCCAGCGCCAACCAGACCGTAGCGCCGGGCAATGCCCAGCAGGTATTCCGTGGTGATCGCGTCGTAACCAGGGTAGTAGACCTCCAAACCCAGCAGCCCGGCCTCGATCAGCTCCGGCAGCTTCTGGTGCAGGTCGAAGGGCGTCACAATCCCACCATAGCGATCATGGGCCACCGGGTGCGCTAACACAGGCACGCCGCCTGCGCGGCGGATCAGCCGGCAGGCCTCAGCCGGGGAAAACTTCATCCGTTCCACATAGGCCGGGCTGTTGCGGCCGATGTACCGCACGAAAGCCTGCTCGTATGTGGCGACATGTCCGGCCTCAAGCAGCGCCTGGGCGACGTGTGGCCGGCCCACCGAGCCTTCGCCGGCGATCTCGAGGATGCGCTCGAAACGCACGGCCGCGCCCATCTCGGCCAACTTCCCGGCCATGTGGCGCGCCCGGCCAATCCGTCCATCGCGAATACGCGCCAGTTGCACGCCCAACTCCTCGTGAGCATGGTCCACGAAGTAGCCCAACATGTGCACTTCGCTGCCAGGCACATCGGTGTTGATCTCGACGCCAGGGATGACCTCGACCCCCTCCGTTTTGCCAGCCGCCAACGCCTCGGCTACGCCATCAGTGGAATCATGGTCAGTGATACCAATAACCTTGAGCGCGAGTCTGGCCGCCCTGGCGACTAACTGGCTCGGCCGCAGCGCGCCATCGGAGGCCGTAGTGTGGGTGTGAAGATCAACCTGGTTCATGGTCACCTGTCATTACGAGATGCCGTCCATCATAGCACTGAGGCTGGAGATCAGCAAATAGCCAGTGCTTCCGAATCTGCAGCGAATGGCTGTCCTGTCCCGAAAATGGCCCGCTCCGTCTGCTGTGGCCGGTCTGCGACTGAGCCACCTCGTACCCACAACGGGCACGGTCAGGAGACCGGCCCGAGCCACTCGTCTTTGCGTGAGCTTTTCGTCTTGCCTGAGACCGGCCAGCGCGGGTATAATGGGCCATGAGTGAGACGATGGGAGACCGCTTGCAAGACGGCAGTCGCGTGTGCATCATCGGTGGCGGGCCAGCGGGTAGCTTCGCAGCCCTTCATCTGTTGAGGTTGGCGCGCGAGCGCAGCCTGCATCTCGAGGTCGAGATCTTCGAGCCGCGCGATGGTCGCACCCAGGGGCCGCGCAGTTGTAAGGGCTGCGCGGGCATCCTCTCGCATGGCGCGGTGCACAACCTGGCCTCGCTGGGACTTCAGATGCCGCCGGAAGTGGTTCAGAGCGAGCTGCGCTCTTATGTCGTGCACGTGCAAAACCAGGCCGCGACGGTTGATCAGCCCCACCGCGAGCGCCGTATCCTCAGCGTCTATCGCGGCGCAGGGCCGCGCCTGCGCCAGGGGCCGTCGCTCGCCGGCTTCGACGCGTGGCTGCTGGACCAGGCGCGTGCCGCCGGCGCGCGCGTCATCCGACATACGTCCGCCGGGTCGCCTGGGATGGCAGGCCGATCATCTATGGCGACGCCGCGCCGATCGCCGCCGACCTCCTGGTGTTGGCCATTGGCGTCAACAACCGCCATCCGTTGAGCTCAAAGTTTCGAGTATGCGCCGCCCCAGACCGCGATCATGGCGCAGGATGAGATCGTGCGGCCCGCGAGCTGGCCCGATGGCAAAGTCGCGGGCTTCTTTGGCGGGCTGCCAGGGCTGGTCTTCGGCGCATTGGTGCCGAAGGGGCCCTATCTGAACGTGTCGTTGCTGTGGCCCGGCGCCGAGGCGGATGCGATCGTGCGTTTCTATACTGCGCACGCCCAGGCGTTGGCGCGCTTTTTTGCAGAGCGCCCCCCCAGTCTTTGCGGCTGCCTTCCGCTCATCGCCGTGCGGCCGGCCAGGACCTGCTTCGGCGATCGCTGGGTTGCTGTGGGTGATGCCGCAGTGACGCGCCTGTACAAGGATGGCATCAACTCTGCGTTTCTGACCGCGGGCGCGGCGATGGCCGCGGCGGTCGAGATTGGCACGACGGCCGCCGCCTTCGCAGCCGCGTATGCACCGGCGTGCCGGCAGTTGGCCGCCGATAACCGGTATGGCGAGCTGATCTTTCGCACATGCCAACTTGCGCTGCAGAGCTCTCTGCTGGCGCGGGCGTGTATCGGCTGTGTGCGTGCGGAAGCCGGAGGGCAGACCGCCAGGCGCATCTTCTCCCGCCTGGTTTGGGGGATGCTCACCGGCGATGAGTCCTATCGCGACCTCTTCAGGCTGCTGTTATCGCCCGTTGCGTGGAGCCGATTGGCGGGCGAAGCGGCTCGCGTGCTGCGCGAGCGACGTTAGACTATGACACGAATGGGTGGAGCATGACAAGTCTTGGGCCGCTACCCGACGACGGCCGGGTGGCGATCATCGGCGGCGGGCCTGGGGGCGTCGGCTGCGCGCTGGCAGTGCGGGCGCTGGCCCAACAGATGGGACGCCGAATCCACATCACGATCATCGAGGGCAAGGACTTTGCGGGCGAGCGACACCACAACCTCTGCGTCGGCATCGTCTCGCCGCCCCTGCCAGAGCTGGTGGAACAGCGGCTGGGTGTGGCGTGCCCCGAACACCTGCGCCAGGGCGTCATCACGACCTACGTGTTGCACGCCAGCCGCGAAGAAGTCGCGCTGGAGAACACGGCCCATCCCTCGTTTGCCATTCGCCGGGTGCAGTTCGATCATTACATGTTGGAGACGGCGCGCCGGCTCGGCATCGCGGTGGTGGAAGCGCGCGCCTCTGGGCTAGAGTTCTCGGCCGAGCGCGTGGTGATCTACACCGACGCCGCGTCGGTGGAGGCTGATGTGGTCGTCGGCGCCTTCGGCCTGGACGAGGGCGCGGCCGAGGTGTTCCGTCAGGCGGTCGGCTATCGGCCGCCGCGGGCGCTAGTCTCCTTGCTGGTGCGCTACTATCCCGGCCAGCAGGCGATGCAACGCTTCGGCGGTCGCATCCACGCCTTCTTGCCTGGCTTCCTGGGCATGGAGTTCGGCGCGATCACGCCCAAAGGGGACCATCTGAACGCCAACATCGCCGGCCGGGCTCTGGATGTCGGCACGATGCAGGCCTTTCTGGCGCGGCCAGAGGTGAAGGCGCTCTTGCCGGATGATATCGAGGGGCGTCCGTTCGACCTGAACCGGGTCGGGCTGTTCAGAGGTCGTTTTCCGCGCTCACTGGCGGGAGCCTACTACGGCGATCGCTACGTGATGGTCGGCGACGCGGCTGGGCTGGTGCGGGCGTTCAAGGGCAAAGGCGTGACCTCGGCCGTCCAGACAGGCATCCGCGCGGCCGAGACGATCCTGCAAGCCGGGATTTCCAGGGCCGCGTTCGCCAGCCACTACGCGGCCGCCAACCGTGACATCATCGGCGATCTACGGTTTGGCCGCGCGGTTCGGCTGATGGTGCTGTTGTCGGCGCGCTATGGGCTGCTCGATCCGGTGGTGCGCGCGGCCCGGCGCGATGTGGGGGTGCGCCAGGCGCTCTATGGCGCGGTCTCGGCGCACCAACCCTATCGCCAGGTGCTCGGCAGCATGTTCAATCTGCGCTCGGTCGCGGCCGTGCTGCGTGCGTTGGTGTGACATCAGATGATCCTCAAACATTCAGCCAGGTATACCGGCCGTGCGGCCGGCCGGAGCCGCACGGCACAGGGCGCGGCGGTGTTGGTCACGCTGCTGATGCTGGTCGCGGCTGGTTGCGCGACTTCGACGCCGACCCCCACGCCAACCCGAGCGCCGCTTGCCCGCGCGAGCACGCCGGCCAACGCGGAGCTGGCCATCGTGACCACCCCGGCCGCCGCGCGGGTTATCGTGGATGGCCGGATGGCCGGCGTATCGCCGCTGACCTTGACGCTGCCGGCCGGCGAGCACACGATCGCGCTCAGCGCGGACGGCTATGCGCCGCTTACCGAGACATTGGTGCTGGCGCCGGGCCAGGAAGGCAGCTACTCGCCGGCCCTGGTCGCGCTGCCGCTCATCTTGGGCCCGGCCGCGGCGACTCCTGCCACGCCGGGCCTCACGCAGCCGGCGCCTACAGCCACGCTGACGGCCGCCTCCCCTTCGCCTGTGGCCAGCCCAAGCGCCTCGCCGAGTGCTTCGCCGCCCCTTGGGACCGCGACGCCCTCGCCGAGTGCGAGTGCGCCGCCTCTCACCTGGACGCCCACCCCGGCAGCGACCGGAACGCCTGCGACCCCGCCCGTCGCCTTCTGGGTGACGGAGATCAGCATCCCAACCTATCCCTATACGCCCTTCTTGCGATCGACGGTGGATGCTGGCCTGGGGGACTATCCGCTGTTGGTCTTGGATCGCGCCGCGTATGAGGCGTCGCATGGGCAGCCGGCGCCGGTCAACTACACATTGCTCGTCCTTGAGAATCGCTATCTGCGCCTGACCATCTTACCCGAACTGGGGGGCCGGATTTACGAGTGTATCTTCAAGCCCACCGGCCACAACGAATTCTATCGCAACCCCGTCATCAAGCCCACGAAGTGGGGGCCGCCCAGCCCACCCTATCCTGCGGGCGCTAATTGGTGGCTGGCGGCCGGCGGCCTGGAGTGGGGCTTTCCGGTCGAGGAACATGGCTATGCATGGGGCGTGGAGTGGGGCTACGATCATGCCGTACTCCCGGACGGCAGCGTGCAGGTGACCCTGTTCACGGGAGACTTCCGGCGGCCCTATGCCGTGGTCGAGATCATTCTGCCGCCGGATGCCGCGTACTTCGCGGTGCGGCCGACCATCGTCAACCCGCGCGGCGCGGCGTTTCGCTTCAAGTGGTGGGCCAATGCGATGTTGGCGCCTGGCGCGGCCAATGCGCCCAGTGCGGAGCTGCATTTCATCTTCCCGGTGAGCGCGGTCACCGTTCACAGCTCCGGCGATCCGACCTTACCCGGTCCAGGCCAGGCGATGTCGTGGCCGATTCACAACGGCCGCGATCTGAGCTGGTTGGGCGAGTGGACCCGGTGGCTGGGCTTTTTTGCTCGTCCCGCGGCGGCCGGCGACTTCATGGCCGTGTACGATCGCGCGGTCGCTGAGGGGATGGCGCGCATCTATCCGAGCAGCGTCGCGGCCGGCGCCAAAGGCTTTGCGGTGGGCTGGCGCGACCCGCTCGACTGGAACCAGTGGACCGACGATGGCTCTGGCTACGTCGAGCTGCACGGCGGTCTGGCCGCGACGTTCGATGACTGGATTACCTTGCCGGCCGGCGGGCAGGTCAGTTGGAGCGAGGCGTGGTATCCTGTGGCCGGCATCCGCGATGTGACTTACGCCGGGCCGGCCGGCGCGGTGAGCCTGGCCCGCGGCGACGTGCGCTCAGCGACCGGGTCGGGTCCTGGCCTGGAGGTGGGCGTCTTTCCGACGCACGCGGTGCGCGGGCAGCTCAAGCTCACGATCGCTGGCCTGGCGCCCATTGGCCGCTCAGTTGACATCAGCCCGGCCAAACCCTTCCGCGAGACGATTCCTTACACTGCCACTGTGCCGGGTCAAGGCGAAGTCACGCTGGCCCTGGTCAACGCCCAGGGCCACGTCGTGCTGGAGTATCGGGGACAGGTGGTCTTGCGCTAGAAACGAACAGGGTCGCACGTTTGACGTAGCGACCGTTCTCAGGTATACTGCGGATCGTTCGGGGCGTGGCGCAGTCCGGTTAGCGCGCTTGATTTGGGTTCAAGAGGTCGGTGGTTCAAATCCACTCGCCCCGACTGGCAACTCACCTCACAACCAGACCTTCGAGGTCTTTGGAGACCTCAAAGGTCTTGCTTCAAAACTCATAATCAGACCTTTGAGGTCTTTGGAGACCTCAAAGGTCTTGCTTCAGGTCCAGCGGCCGGCGTGATGAAACCAGATCCTTTGTCCCTGCTGAACCACTTCACCAGCCCGCGCAGCCGGCCCGGCGCGGGCGCCAAACGCCGGCACATCGGGCAACGATCGGGCCGCGGGCCGGCCGCCTGCTCGGCCACGGTCCAGGCGAAGCTGACATCGCATTCGCGGCATCGGACAAACACATCCTGAGACATCAGTCGCCGCCGCTCGGCTTGAACACGAGCACGTAGTGAAACAATCCTCCAGTTGCCTGGATCAGCTCAAATCCGGCATCCCTGCACCACCGGATCACCGTCCGTCGCAACGGATAGTCAGGGTCGAAGACCAGTTCGCCGATTGCCAGACGGCCGTCCGGCTTGAGCACACGACGGATTTCGGCCAGCGCACGACCCTTGTCGGGGACCTCGCTCAGCACGGTGACCATGAAGGCGCGATCCATGCTGGCTGCGGGCAGGGGCAGCTCATACGCTGAGGCGACCTGCGCGACGACATTGCCGACGCCGGTCTTGCGCAGATGCGCCTCGAGCCGCGAGATCATCGCCGGCTGGATGTCGAAGGCGTGCACCTGGCCCGCAGGTCCCACCCGCCGCGCTGCGTCCACGGTGAATGCGCCGCCCCCGGGCCCGATCTCCACGACCTGCATCCCAGGCTGCAAGTCCAGCGGGCCGATGACCTGCTCCGGCGGCTGAATTCTGCGTCGCAGGCGGCTGTTCAGGAACACGGCGATGCACGGCGGGGCGGGGAAGTGCACCCACCGCTTCACCAACCGAACCACGGCCTGAATGAAGATCAGACAGCCAACGAGCGCCAGGAACAGCCACCCGATGGCGCGACCCAGATCGGACAACAGTGACATGGCTCCGCCTTTCGATTCGTTCTATTGACGTGGCCGCGCTCCTGCCAGGCGCATGCGCACGAACGCCCACGGCGCGATCAGCGCGGCGAAGAGGCCGATGGTTGAGTAGCGCACGAACCGGAACACCGGCTCGGGATCGAGTCCGTCGAAGGCGGCCTTGAGGCCGAAGCGCAGCGCGAAGAGCACGGCCACACCCAGCGCCAGCCGCAACGCCTGTTTGGGCCACGAGCCGGCTGCCTCGAACCTCACCCAACGGCGCTCCAGCGCGATGCCGATGCCCATCCCCAACAGCATGGCTGCGCCAGTCACGGCCGATTCATCGGAAGTGGGAAAGATGAGCAACAGGAGGGCGGGGACGAGCACAGCCAGGCCGATCTGCCAGGCCAGGCGGCGTCGCGCCAGCCAGGCTTCAACCATCGGCTCCAACTTGAGATAGATCAGCAGCAGCCCCGCGCCCAAGATGTAGCCGCCGAGCAGGTCGGTGGGGAAGTGCAGGCCCAGATAGATGCGCGAGAGGGGGACGAGAATCATGAGCGCCGCGGCCACGATCCACAGCCACGGCCGGCGGAACTGCGCGGCCAGGTAGCCCCAGATGACGACCGTGTTCTGCGTGTGGCCGCTGGGCAGGCCGCCGCCGGTCACGTCGAAGAGCTGCAGCACGCGGCTGTCGTACTGGAATGGCCGCGGTTGCGCTGCCAGCACCTTTGCGACTGCGTTCGACCATGCCGAGAAGAGGAACACCACCGCCAGTCGTGCGCCCGTGCGCCGGTCCAGACACCAGTAGATCAGCGGCAGCAGGAGCATGAAGAATTCCTCTTCGCCCAACAGAGTGAACCCCTTGAACGGCAGATCGAGGACAGGGTGGAACTGCTGAAACCACAGGACGACGTTCGCGCCCCAGTCAAGGATGGTTTGCATATCATACCCTCAAGAAGAAGAATGCCAGGGCCAGGATCACGTACACGGCCAGCAGTTGCGCGCCTTCCAGCCAGTTGGTCTCGCCGTCTTGGGCAATGAAGGCCGCGATCAGCACGCCGGCAAACAGCGCGATGATCTCGAACTGGTTGAACACCAGCGTCAGAGGGTGTCCCATCAGCAGGCTGACGAAGACCAGCACCGGCGCAATGAACAGGGCAATCTGCAAGCTGGAGCCGAGCGATACGGCCATGCTCAGTTCCATCTTGTTTTTCCAGGCGGCCTGCACTGCCACGGCATGTTCGGCCACGTTGCCCACCAGCGGCACGACGATGATGCCGATGAAGAACTCGGAGATGCCCAGCGTGGCGACGGTGTGCTCGACTGCGCCGACCAGGATCTCGCTCAACCAGGCGATGAGGACAGTGGAAGCAATCAGCAGAACGATAGACTTACGCGTGGTCCACGCAGGATGGTGCGCAGATTCGACCTCTTGGCCCAACTTCGGCTCGACGCTGGTATAGCGAAAGGCGAAGACCAGGCCCAGGGCGTACAGGGTCAGCATCGTCGCCGCCGTGCCCAGGCTCAGGCTTTCCACCGGCCCGAAAGCCTCGGTGTGGGCAAAGAAGAAGAGGGAGGGCACCATCAGGGCCAGCACGGCCAGGATGAGTTGGGTTGCGTTCACGCCGGCCTGCATCTTGTCAAACCGCTGACCGCCGTTCTTGAGGCCGCCCAGGAACACGCTCAAACCCATGATCAGCAAGACATTGCCCAGGATCGAGCCGGTGATCGAAGCCTTCACCAGCTCGAGCAGCCCGGCGCGGATGGCAAACAGGGTGATGATCAACTCTGCGGCGTTGCCCAGGGTCGCATTCAGCAGGCCGCCGACGCGTGGGCCGGTGTGCGCGGCCAACTCTTCGGTGGCCTGGCCCAGGATGCCGGCGACCGGGACCACGGCCAGGGCTGATGCGATGAACAACAGGGTGGGCGACCAACCCAGGAGACGCCCAACGATGGCAACCGGCGCGAACACGAGCAAGATGTTCAAGTATTTCATGGCAGACCACTGATCTCCTTGAAGGCGCTCTGGGCATCGCGGGCCACACGCACAACCCATTGCCACGGCGTTTCAGGCTGTAACCATTCGGCATCCTGCACGAACAGGCTGGCAGGCGCGCACGGCGGCACCAGCAGACGCAGCGCGTTCGGCACGGTCTCGATGGCGATCGGCGTATAGCCAATCGGCTCGCCATCCACGTGAATCGGCAGCGGTTTTCCGGTCTTCACCTCGATTCGCCGCGCCCGAAAAACGTCTACCTCGGGATCCTGCAGGTGGCGACTGAAGAGCAGACGTAAGGCGTGTAGGATCGTACGCGCGGGGCCGCGCCCCTGGAAACAATAGACGTTCAGCCAGCCGTCATCCATCGCCGCGCTGGGCGCTATCTTGAAGAAGATGCCGTAGAGCTGGATGTTGCTGGCCTCCAGCATGATCAGCCGCCGGCTGACGCGGTGACCATCCACGCGCACGACTGCGGGCATGCCCAGATAATCCCGCAACGTCGAATAGGCGGCCACAAAGAAAGCGCCGAGGCCGAGTCGCTGCCGGCGCTCACGATCGCTTTCCACGATCAGGTTGAGTTGGGCGTCGAAGCCGACGCCACACCAGCATAGAAAGTGATGCACGTGACCCTGGCCTCCCAACGGCGTCACTCGCCCCACATCTACCTGGTGAATCCGACCGTCAGTCAGCAGTCGGGCCGATTCCAGCATGGGATGGGGATGGAGGCCGCCAGGAACGGGCAAGCCCAACTGCCGCGCAAAGACGTTCCCGCTGCCCCCAGGCAACACCGCGAGCGCGGTCTCCGCACCGACCAGCCCGTCCACGGTCTGCGCGATCGTGCCGTCGCCGCCGGCCACGAACACAGCGTCGCACTTGCGGGCAGCCGCGGCGCGCGCATAGGTGGTCGCATCGCCCTGGCCGAGCGTGCGCTCGACGCCGACGATCTCCCAGTTCCGTTCATTCAGGAGCGCGATCGCCTGCTGCAGCTCATCTTCGAGCGGATATTGGCCAGCCTCAGGGTTGTATATGACGATCGCCTTCATAACCTATGCAAGATACCTTCAGAAGCAGGCGACATCGAAATCGGTCATTTTCAGGACCGACCCGCCGTCTCATCGCGCCGGCAGCTTGCCTGCGCCAGAAGCCGCTCGACTGCGGCGTAGGGATCAATCTCCCGGCGCACAATGGCATCCACGGCCGCCGGCAGTTGGCCAGCCGGCAAGCGCGTCATGAGATCGGCCAGCAGTCGCTCACGCAATATGTGATCGAGCGCGGCAGCCGCGCGCGTCGCCTGGCGTTTCTGGAGTTGCCCCGTGGCGACCAGATGCCGTCGATGGCTCTCGATCCAATCTCGCAGCTCCACGACCCCTTCTCCGGCCGTCGCGATCGTCTTGAGGATGGGCGGCAGCCAGCCGCCATCCTCCTGTGGACCGGGCTC
>Ga0194119_10012260_pt1 | contig 10901 bp, 6 predicted proteins | sample TA2MahC100mmetaG_FD_148620 | JGI IMG/M metagenome (GOLD analysis project Ga0194119, IMG submission 148620) | Freshwater microbial communities from Lake Tanganyika, Tanzania - TA2015018 Mahale Deep Cast 100m | ecosystem: Environmental > Aquatic > Freshwater > Lake | place: Tanzania: Lake... | reverse complement strand
ATTCCTGCGATCTTGGCCAGCGCATAGGCCCGGTTGGTGGGTTCCAGGGGGCCGGTGAGCAGGGCGCTTTCACGGATCGGGTTGGGCGCATCACGCGGGTAGATGCAGGAGGACCCCAGAAACAGCACCCGACGGGCCTGAGCCTTGTGCGCTGCCTGGATCACGTGCGTCTGGATGAGCAGATTTTCGCGGATGAAGTCAGCCGGGTAGGTGTCGTTGGCGAGGATCCCGCCGACCCGGGCGGCTGCGAGAAACACAAGTTCCGGACGGGTGGTCTCGAAGAGCTGGGTCACTGCTGCAGCGTTGCAAAGGTCGGTCTGTGCCCGCGTGCGCAGGATCAGGTTGTGAAAGCCATGTTGTTGCAACGACCGGGTGATCGCGCTTCCCACCATGCCGCGATGACCCGCCACAAAGATCGGTGTGGAGCGGTTGAACATCCGGTTTGCCCCTTCAGTCTTCGCAGCTCAAAGTCACGCCGTATCCGCGCAGTCTTTGCAGCTCACAGTCACGCCGTGTCCGCGCAGTCTTCGCGGCTCAAAGTCACGCCGTATCCGCTCAGTCTTCGCGGCTCACAGCCACGCCGTAGCCAAACTGCTTGAGAAGGGCGTGCTTGCGCGCCGCCTCGAGATCCTCGGCCACCATTTCCTCGATCAGCCGATCGATGCTGATCTCGGGTTCCCAGCCGAGCCGCTCCCTCGCCCTGGACGGATCACCGAGCAGCGTGTCGACCTCGGTGGGTCGGAAGTAGCGCTCGTCGACCCGCACGATCACATCCCCCGGCTTGATCGCGGGCGAGCGTTTGCCGGTGCGTAGTACCCGTGCACTCTCCCGGACTCCATCGCCTTCGAAGGCGAGCTCGATATCGAGGTGGCTTGCTGCGCGCTGCACAAAGTTGCGTACCGAGAGTTGCTGGCCGCTCGCAATCACGAAATCCTCGGCCTTATCCTGCTGCAACATCAGCCACTGCATACGCACATAGTCCTTGGCATGACCCCAGTCGCGCAAGGCCGAAAGATTGCCAAGATAGAGGCAAGGCTCGAGCCCAAGCGCGATGTTTGCGAGGCCCCGGGTGATCTTGCGGGTGACGAAAGTCTCGCCCCGCCGGGGCGATTCGTGGTTGAAGAGGATTCCGTTGCATGCGTACATGCCGTAGGCCTCACGGTAGTTCACCGTGATCCAGTAGGCGTAGAGCTTGGCGACCGCGTAGGGGCTGCGCGGGTAGAACGGGGTGGTTTCGCGCTGCGGAACCTCCTGCACCAGACCGTAGAGTTCGGAACTCGACGCCTGGTAGAACCGTGTCGTGCCGGCGAGCCCGAGAATGCGGATCGCCTCGAGAAGGCGCAAGGTACCCAGCGCGTCCACATCGGCCGTGTACTCCGGCGCCTCGAAACTCACTGCAACATGCGACTGAGCTCCGAGGTTGTAGATCTCGTCGGGTTGTGTCTGCTGCACGATCCGGATCAGGTTGGTGCTGTCGCTCAGGTCGCCGTAGTGCAGCACGAAGCGCCGGTTGTCGATCTGCGGGTCCTGGTAGAGGTGGTCGATCCGCTCCGTGTTGAAGAGCGAAGCGCGGCGTTTGATGCCGTGGACCACGTACCCCTGCTCGAGCAGAAACTCTGCGAGATACGATCCGTCCTGCCCGGTAATTCCGGTGATCAATGCCACTTTTCCGTGCTTGTTCATCGTGCGCCCGCCGCTGTGTCTGCGCCGGATTCTACGCCGATGCACCAGTGAGATCAGCCGTTTGGGCCAGGGGGACTGGAATCGCCGAGGCCCGCGGGCAGGAGAGGACAGCCCAGCGCTGCCGGTGCCAGATCGTGCGTGGCGGTGGAAGGGGGCTGGCAGGCCAGCGCGGCAAGCCTTGTCCGCACCCAGGAAAAGCGTATCCGCTCCTGTTCGAGTCGCACTGCCTCGCCGAGCCGGTCATGACGCAAGTCGTGGAAGAGATCGCTCTCTTCAGCGGTCAGGCGATCGAGTCGTCCCGTGAAGGGGCTGTGTTCGCGGTCCCACCATGCGCGATGATTCAGAAGCGTAGCGCGGTCCATGAGAAGCGACCGTGCATGGCCAAAGACTGCGCGGAGCTGATCGAGAATGGCAAAGCCATGGGTGTCGATGTCGCCCCAGTAGAGCATCTGCCTGGCGTGGAGCCATGTGGCGTTTCCAAGAGCATCCCAGCCGTAGCCTGCGCCAAACACCGCCAGGCCTGCCTCCAATTCGGGAAGCGCAAGAAAATTGATCTCGTTTTCGCACAGGATCACGGTTGTGACCGGTGGATCCAGCTGTGCGAAGCTTGCGTGATCGAGCGTCACGTCCGGGCATTTCACAGACCCCAGTAGCCTGAGCTCCGGATCGAGCGGCCTGAACCGGACCCGGAGCGGCTTCGTACGAAAGCCGTAGCGCGGTGCGAAGGCCGCAACACCGGCATGCGAGCGATCGATCGCGTCCTCGGGAAGGGATGCGTCGAGAAGTTCCGTGAGTATTCCCCGGTGCGATTCGATGAACTTGCTGTGTATTCCCGGCAGATCCACCTGGCGCAGGTAGATACCGGGGCGCGGATGGGCGCGGATCCACGCCACAACGGCGAGCAGATGCTCCCAGTGGGCAGCGTGCGCAAGCGCTTCGAGCGGACGCCTTCCGAGCCAGTGCAGCAGGTGAGGAGCCTGCGCCCGGGTGATGGCGAGCAGGCCTGCAAAGCGCTGGAAGTCTCGTGCCCTGCCGATCCAGCCGAGCAGATCCTCGCAGGCTTCAATCCACACGCCCGAGGGAATCCGCTGCCAACCCTGAACCCGGTGGTGCACCTCCTTCCACTCGAGTCGCAAGGCCGCTGTGGTTTCGAGCGCCGCGATCCAGTCGCGGATTTCGTTGAAGCGGGTGGCGAGGTCGGCTCCCACCGGCACCGTACAGCGCAGCCGCATCGGAAAGAGCGTCTCGCCGTTGACTGCGCTGCGCAGAATCTCCCCGCGTTCCCAGCGCCGCATCGCCAGCGCCTGCAGTTGCGCAGGTGTGGTCCAGTCCGCTGGGAGGGTACCCGAACCGGCAGGCAACTCAACCCTCCTGCGTCGTCGTGACTGCCCCGAAGGTCGGGATCCGGGAGGTGCTGCGTCCGGCGCGGTACTCCTCGATGCTGAGGTTGCGCAACCTGGAGTTGCGCCCGTTCTCGTTGTGCACGAAGCCCACGCTCGCCACAAAGGGTTCGATGATGTGGATCTTCTGCAGCGGTGTCACGATCAGCAACTGGAGTCCGAGTTGCTCGAAGAGCCTCAGCGCGTAGCGCGCCGAGTCGTCGGAGCCTCGACCAAAGGCCTCGTCGATCACTACAAAACGGAACGATCGCGAGCGCACCGCGCCCCACTCGAGGCCGAACTGGTAGGCAAGGCTTGCCGCAAGCACGGTGTAGGCGAGTTTCTCCTTCTGTCCGCCCGATTTTCCCCCCGAGTCGGAGTAGTGCTCGTATTCGGTGTGGTCCTCGCGCCAACGCTCGCTTGCGCCGAAGACAAACCAGTTGCGCACATCGGTGACCTTGGCCGTCCAGCGGCGGTCCTGCTCCGACAGACCTTCGCGACCACGCAGCCGATCGATGATTGCCTTCACGCGCAGGAAGCGAATCTCCGAGTACTGCAGATCCTCGGCGCCGCCAAGCGCCCCCTCGGTGCAGGCACGCAGGTCCTGCTGGAAGTCACGAATCTCCGGATCGCCGCTCGCCTGGGCCTCGAGGACGATATAGCGGGACGGGTTGTAGTCGATCATGCCCATCGACGCGTTGATCTTCGCGATCCTCTCGCGGATCGTCTCGCGTTCTCGGGCCAGTTGGGCGTTGAAGTGCGCGATCTCGTTGATCGTGTTCACGTTGAGCAGTTCCTTGAAGCGCTCGACAAAGCGCGGAAGATCATCGCGCCGCAGTTGCTCGAGCAGCCGTGCGTACTCGAATCCCGCTTCGACAGACGCATCGATTTCGGAGGTCTCGAGCTTGAACCGTTCCTTGAACGCCACCATCGCGCGGACGATGCGCTCGCCCAGTCCCTTGAGGGCCACCTCCTGGCGGTCGATTCGCGCCACCAGCCAATCACGCATTGCCTGCTCGCGTGCGGTGCAATGCTCAAGGCTCAGGATCTGCGCGCCGAGCGCCTCCTCGCGCATCGCCTCGAGCGCCTTGTGCAGCGCCTCGTTGATCACGAGACTCGACTCGACAGCCACGGCTTGCCTGCGTGTCTCCTCGAGATCCGACAGACGCTGCTGCAGGCGCGCCCTGTTCTCGCGGGTTGTATTGAGTTGCGACTCGGCAAGCTGAAGTTTTCGCTGCGTCGCGTGGAGCAAGCGGTTAAGCCGCGCAAGGTGATCGGAGGCCGCCTCGAGCACCCTTCGCTCGTCCTCGAGTCCTGCGATCGCGGCAGCAGCGCCCGCCCAGTCGAGTTCCTCAAAACTCGACACTTCCTCCAGGCGGGTTGCCGCATCGAGCAGGCCACGCAGCTTGCGCCCGGCTTCCTGCAGCCCGGCAAGCGTTCCCGCCAATGCGGCGCTGCGGAGCGCTGCGCCGCGTTGCCGCGCCAGAAGCGCCTCGACCTTCGCCTGGTTGCTCCAACCCAGCACATAGCGACTGCGGTCATCGATGTGAAAGCGGTCGTCCTTGTCATGACGGCCGCCCGGGTCCTTGATCTGACCCGCTCTCGTGATGGCGCGCGCCTCACGACGGAACTGCTCGAGGTTGAGGCAACACGCAAGGTCGAAGCGCTGCGCAAGCTCGCGCTCGATCCAGGGCTTGTGCGGTGATTCGCTGCGCACCGCAAGCTTGTGCACCAGCGAGTCGGGATGCAAGGCCGGCATGGTGCCCGATTTGCGTGGCCGAAGGGGGAAGTACACGAGCCGGCCAGCGAGGTGCTGCGCATCCACCCATTCTGCAAGCGGCCTGTAGAACGCCTCAGGCACCAGCAGCGAAAGCCCGAATCCACGCAGAAGCCTTTCGGCGGCCCCTTCCCAGTCACGTTCCTCCTCACGCACCTGAATGAGCTCACCCGCGAAGGGAAGCTCATCCGGCGGGAATCCAAGGTGGCTGCAGAGCATTTCGCGGATCCGTATCTGTGGCTCCTCGATGTTGCTGCGGCGCCGGCGCAAGCCTTCGATCTCCCTGCCGAGAGCCTCCTCGTCGTTGCGCGCCTGTCGGAGGGTAACGCCTTGCTCGGTGATCGTGCCGTGGAGCTCGGCCTCCTGCTGCAGCATCGCCGCACGCAGGCTCGTGATCCGGGTGCGCTGTGTGGCGAAGCTGAGGGCATCTTCGGGCAGCACCGCATCGAGGAGGCCCGCAAGTTGGGCGTAGCGCTCTGCCTTCACCCTGCGTGCGTCGCGCTGCGCGGTCAGGCGCCGGATCTCGGCGGCGATACGCTCGAGCCGATCTCCGCCCTGATCAAGGATCGCGCGGCGGAGTTCCTCGATGCGTTCGGCATGCTCGCTGCGCCACTTTTCGTGCTGCGCCAGATGCGCCGCTGTTTCCTCGAGTTCCGCAGTGATCTGCTTTGCGCGGGCGTCGATCAAAACGACCCGCAGACCTGCGAAGTAGGCGGCTATTGCATCCCGGCACTGCCGCGCATGGGCAATTGCGGCATGAAGATCACCGTGCGCGGTGCAGTCCTCGACCATTGGCGTGAGCAGCTGCAGTTGCTGGCGCGCCTTCACCACCGACTGATGCGCGCGGTCGAGGTCGTCGAAGTGACTGATCAGCGCCTGGATTCGCGGCGCAACCTCGAAGGCCTCGAGCATGTGCAGCCGAACAAAGTCGGTGAGATTCCCAACCGACTTCATCGAGACGGTTTGATGGAACAGCTCGAGCGCCTGATCGTTTTCGATACCGAACCGACGCCGAAACCAGGCGCCGTAGGGCGGAAAGCTGTCGTGCACTTCCGCGCCAAGGCCACGCAAGCGCTTGCGAAGCGCTTGCACGTCGGGACCGAAGCCGGAAAGTTCGCCCGCAATCGAGATCGCTCGATCGACTCCCAGGTATAGCCTCGCGGGCTGCCCCTGGGCTTCCTTGAGCCAGAAGACCTGCGCCAGGCTCACCGTCTGGTCGTACGCTGCGTTGTGAAAGACCGCGAGGATCACCGAGTAGTTGCGCGCATCCCGCAGCGAAACGGGTTTGGCCGAACCTGCAGTTTCAAGCCGTTCGGACTTGTAGTGCCCGAGCACGTAGGAGCGCAGGCTTCGCTCGCGAAAATCGGCGCCGGCCGCCTTGTTGTAGGCCACCCGATGCGCGGGAACCAGCAAGGTGGTGATCGCATCGACGAGGGTGGATTTTCCGGAGCCGATATCGCCGGTGAGCAGCGCATTGCGCCCGTCAAGAACCAGGGTCCAGACCTGTGCATCGAAAGTCCCCCAGTTGAGGACCTCGAGCCGCGCGAGGCGGAATCCCGATCGGGTGTCGTCGCCGAGAAAATCGAGCTGGAGGGTGGCCTCAAGCATGGCGAGGGTCGCCGCCACCGGGCTCGTCGTGGGCAGCCGCTGGTGCGCCCGCGCCAGCGGGTGCTAAGTTGTGGGCCACCGGGGTGTCCGCGCCATCGCTGAGCACGGCTCGGTAGCGCGCAAGCTGCACGTCGAACTCGGCCAGCCACTGCGCATCCACAAAGGCCTTGAGGATACGGCGCACCTCGAAATGCGCAGCTGCAGAGGATGCGTCGCTCCCCGGCTTGAGCTTGCGCAGGAAACCAAGCTCCACCACCCGCTGAACATGCGATTCGATCTGATCGATCATGCGCGCCTCATTGGGGCCCTCCGGAAGGAAGATCCTCAGCAATTCAACGATGTCGTCGCGGCTCACGATCAGGCGGGTATCGCCGCCGATTGCGTCGAATTCGGCCAGCCGTTTGCGCAGCAGGGCAAGAAGGAGGCTCACCGGAAACGACAAGGGCCGCCGGGCGATCAGCCTCGGAATCTTGCGCTCGGGCTCCTCGGGGCCGTCCTCGCGCGAACGCAGGAATGCGTAGCCCTCCGCCTCATCGATCGCGAGTTCGAGGTGCAATTGGCCCATGAAGTCGCGCACCGCCGACTGCCTCCGGAGCAACTCCGACCAGGTCCGTTCGTCGTCGTCGCGATAGATCACTGTCTTGAGTAACCGGATCAACAGCCCCGGAAGTTCCGAAGCCCCGAAACCGGCGGCAGGCCCCCAGGGCGCTTCGGGCGATGACGAGCCCGAAGCCGAAGCCGCCGCCGTGGATTGCGCTCTTGCGCCCAAAAGGTGGGACGCTGCGCCACCGTGTTGCGCGAGGGCGGCGAAATCGTGCGGTGCGGCAAATTCCGCGTTTGCCTCGGGGTGTTGCGGGCTTGGGCGGAGTGCGGGCGCACGGCTGGTTCTTCGCATACGGGACCGAGGCGGTTGATGGCAAACCCGAGCCTAGCGGACGAAGATCACGCGTGGAAGCGTGGCGGTACGGTTGACCGGCTCGCCTGCGCTTGTGACCGATTCCCATGCGATCCGCTCGAGGCTCCGCTCGTCGGTGATGGTCTTGAAGGCGTCGGTACCGAGTTGAAGGTAGGTGAGCAGTTCGGCAAGTCCGTGCTGCAGCGGTCTCGACGCGACGAGTTCACACAGACTGACCTGGCTACTTCCCTGAAGACGATGCTCGATGTGTTGCCGCACGGCATCGCGGTCCACCGTCACCGCGTTGAAGAGCGCTGCAGGATCGAGGTCTTCCGCAGCAAGCATCACCGTGAGGGCTTCGAGTGTGGGCCGTGTCGAAGGCGTGTAGAGCGGTCGTTCGGTGGCAAGGGAAATTTCCGCATGCACTGGGGCAAGCCCGATGAAAGGCGTGGGCGGGGGGGCCTCGCGCACCGCAAGCGTATGCACCTCGATCGCATGGAGCAGCTCGATGATCCGGCGATTCTCGAGCCAGGCCCGATCGTCGAGGAAGCGCCGGAGTTGCTGCGAAAGCGCTGCAACAGTGCGCTGGGTGTGTTCACCCGCCTCCAGCCAGTCGTAGTGCACCCGGCGGGTGCGGGGGTCTGGGTTCGTTGAAGCCACTGCAGGCAGGGAAAGTACCCGGTCGAGCAGTTCACCGAGTTCCTCCTGCCGGCGGCTCGAGAGCAGGAAGTCCCAGAAGGCACGAAAGCTCCGACCCTGGTCCGAATCGGCAATTGCGTCGCGCTCGCCCATGATGTCCTCAAGCAGTGCGCCCTTGCTGCCGTCCCGCTGCGCGATGCGCTCGCGGATCCTCCGGTCGAGCTGACGGAAGTTGAATTCCACCTCGCGAAAGTCGGCGAGCAACTGCCGGGCACCCTGTGTGAATTGCTGGAAGCGATCCTTGAGTGCGCTGTCTTCGAGGAGCACGATCTCGCCCGCAGATACCCGTGCGATCTCTTCGTCGATCGCAGCGCGCTTTCGCTGCAACTCGGCGAGCCGCTTCCCGGGATCGGCCTCGCTGCCTTCGCTCATCTGTTTGAGAAGATCGAAGAGGATCAGCAGCCTCGACTCGGTCCCCACAAACTGCCGCTCGCTCAGCTGGGAAAGCCAGCCGATCGCCTTTTCGGTCGCGGGCGTGAGATCGAACTGAGCCTCGTCGGTGCCGGACTTGTAGAACTTGCGCAGCCATCCCCGGTCGGGCGCGGACCAGTCGTTGAGGTAATCGGCGGCACTGCGCGGAAAGGCATCCTCGCCCCAATGGAGTCGAAGCGTGTAGAGCTCGTCGTCGAGTGCTTCGGCAAGTTCAACCGCGGCAATGGTGCGCTGGTTGGGCGCGATGAAGCAACGGTGCAGGAAGCTGCTGATCAACGAAGCATGGTCCGACCTCAGAAGACGCCACGCAGGATGGTCGTGGCGAAGCGCTTCGAGCGTGGCGTAGCTGGGTAGCATCCGGAGATTATCCGCTCTTGCACCCGAATCCGTCGCCGGCACGCAACTCGCGACGGATACCCCCCTGTCAAGCTCCTATCAGCAGGAAGGTTGCTGGCCCGTGGTGCGTCACGGTCGCTTCGCATGCATGACTAGCCAGGGGGTGGCGCCACTTCGCCACTCCCAGGTGGCGAGCAGTTGATCCAGATGCGCGAGTTTGCAGAACCACTCGGGTGCGTTTTCCAGCCGCCGCTGCCCGTTGTCGTGCACCTGCGTGATGCGGTGGCTGGCGCCAAATCTTTCGATGAGCGTGGAAGTGATCCCGGGGACAAGACATTCGTGGCTTTCCACGATCAGGTCCATCGAGCACAGCGCCTGACTGATCGCAGGATCGAGCAACTCGCGCTCAGCCCCTTCGACGTCGCACAGGACCAGCAGCCTGCGGTCGGCGCTGGAAGTGAACTTCGCAAAGTCCTCCGGCCTGAAGAGCCCTCCAACTGTCACTCGTTCACGCACATGGTTGGTGCAAGCAAGCGCAATGCAACTCTGTTGCGCTTGCGGGCTCAGATCATAGGCGTGCATCTGCGTATGCGGCATGCGGCGCACCATTCCCACTGCGTAGTAACCCTCTGCGCAGCCGATGTTGAGGATCGTGGGGTAGCCGGCTTCGATCGCCTTCTCGATCCAGGGCTGCAGCGGTTGTTCGTAGCAACCAAGCAGTTTCGCGATGTGACACCCCTCGGCCGATTGATCGAGGAACATGAGTCCCTTGAGCGGACCTTGCATGACCACTGTCCCCTGCCGATGCAGCAGGGTGTTCTGGATCAGTACGCTGCGCCACTTCGCCAGAAGCCGCAGCGCGTTGTTGAGTTGCGCGACATTCCCGGCTGACTCGGTCGCGAGTTGCTCGAGGAGTTGGTGGCGAATCCGTGCGTTCAGGGACACCTTGGCTGCCCATTACGATCGTTATGGGTCGGCCCGCCGATCACTTGTCATGATCAGCGGTTCCGCATCGCATACATTCCGACCATCGGGGGGTCCGACTAGGGAACGGTGGGGCCGGCGTTTGGCGGCGGCGCTGGCAACACGCCCGACTGTACATGGCGCATCCAGATCTGCCTCGCCTGCTCGAGCTCGGCCGAGCCTCCCCCGAGGAATGCCACCGCGCAACGGTCGCACGGCGAGCGCTTGGGCAGTGAAGTGATCAGTTCACGCCGCCATGCTGCGCCGGCGGAGCCAGCCCATGCCTGGAAGATCGATCCGAACTCGTCGAGATTTCCATACCGCAGGCCTGCATGGGCTTCCGAATCGCTGCGCACATGGCAGCAGGGAACGACGTTACCGCTGAAACCCACGTGAAAGTGAGCAAAGACGAAATGGCAGGGGGCGGTCCGGGTTGGGGGCTTTCGCTCGAGCTGAACCAATCCGGCTCGATCAATGCCGTGACGTTGGAAGTTGATCGCGCGTACCTCGATCTCCATAATCGGATGGGGGATTTGTGCCAGGATGAACTCGTTGGCTACGAGACGCTTGTACCGGATGGGTCGGGAAACTCGCCGGATCAGTTTCGCGATCAGGTCGAGCGCGTCAACTTCGCTGTAACGCCCGTTGTAGCGGGTGTGTATCGAGATATGCAGGTAATGCAAGCCAGCTTCGCCAAGCTCATCAAGGTAGGCCCCGTCGAGGTAGTCACCATTGCTGTAGACCAACAGACGAGCCCTCGGCAAAGCCCGCCTTGCCTCGCGGATCCGGTCGAGGATGGCTCGATCGGCAAGCGGTTCGTTATAGGAGGTGAAGACCAGATTGCCAGCAAAGCTGATTTCGGCGAGATCACCAAGGATCATCTCCCAATGCTCCGCTCGCATCCGCTTGTTCTCGCCGAGACGATCGCCCGCAACATTCGGGCAGTAGTTGCACCGCCTGTTGCAGTAGGAGTGGGTCTCAACTTCGATCCGCGAAACAGATCGGGAGAAGACCACCTTGGCCGACGCGCGGTCGGGCCAGGCGGTGAAAACATCAGCACCGACGTACATCAGGGCACTGTCAGAAACCCTCCGCGCAGGAACGAGCCCGGGGCGGAACCCACGACCTC
>Ga0194119_10012258_pt1 | contig 10902 bp, 9 predicted proteins | sample TA2MahC100mmetaG_FD_148620 | JGI IMG/M metagenome (GOLD analysis project Ga0194119, IMG submission 148620) | Freshwater microbial communities from Lake Tanganyika, Tanzania - TA2015018 Mahale Deep Cast 100m | ecosystem: Environmental > Aquatic > Freshwater > Lake | place: Tanzania: Lake... | reverse complement strand
CGGCGAGGCGTACTTCAAGCAGCGCGACTACCGGCAGGCGCTGCTCGAATACCGCAAGGCCGTGGACGCGGCGCCCGACCCGACCGCCGCCGCCGACGCGTGGCTCAAGATCGGCCAGGCGTACGCGGCGCTGCGCGAGCGGCCGGCAGCGGGCGCGGCGTGGCAGCACGTGCTGCGCGAGTATCCGGGCTCGGACGCCGCCGACCGCGCCCGGACGCTGCTCCGCAAGTAACCGCGCACTGTATCCGTTCGGAGTCTTTTCAGCCGCTCCCGGCATCATTTGTAATCGGGGGTGTGAGAGGCTCATCCCCCGAACCCCCGCCGAGGTCCTGCGTGTGAATCCGAGGTCCTGCGTGTGAATTGGACGGTGCTCCGACCGAACGACCCCGGTTATCCAGCGTTGCTGGGCACGACGCCGGTGCCGCCGACACTCTACGCGCGCGGATCGCTGCGCGCGGACGACGCGCTCGCCATCGCGATCGTCGGCGCGCGACGAGCGACACCGTACGGCGTGAGCGTGGCGGAGTCGCTCGCCGCCGATCTCGCCGCGCGCGGCGTGACGATCGTGAGCGGGCTCGCGCGCGGCATCGACACGGCCGCGCATCGCGGCGCGCTCGCGGCCGGCGGGCGCACGATCGCCGTGCTCGGTCACGGAATCGACCGCTGCTATCCCCCGGAGAACGAGGCGCTGGCGGCGGAGATCGAGGTGAGCGGCGCGCTCGTGTCGCAATTTTTCCCGGGCACCGTCGCGCAGCCGTGGAACTTTCCCGTGCGCAACCGAACGATCGCGGGTCTGGCACTCGGGGTGGTGGTCGTCGAGGCGGCGGAGCGCAGCGGAGCGTTGATCACCGCCGGCGCGGCGGCCGATTTCGGCCGCGAAGTGTTCGCCGTTCCAGGCCGGATCACGTCGGAGACGGCGCGCGGCCCGCATGGGCTGCTGCGCGACGGTGCTACACTAGTGCGATCGTGGAGCGACATCGTGCAGGAACTACCATCGCCGTGGCGCGACGCCGTGCGTGACGCCGCGGCGATCTCGACCGTCACGACCGACGTCGCGGCGCCCGCCTCCGACGAGGCCGCCGTGCTGCGCGCGCTGGCCGTCGACGACGCGCAACACATCGAACACGTGATCGCGCGGTGCGGCCTCACGCCCGCGCGTGTGAGCGCCATGCTGGTCTCACTCGAGCTCGCCGGGTACGCGCGGCGGCTCGAAGGCCAGCGCTGGGTGGCGGTGGACGCCCGCTCGAGGAGAGTCTAGGTGGCGAAGGCAACCCGGGGGCTCGTGGTCGTCGAGTCGCCCACCAAAGTGAAGACGATCCAGAAGTACCTGGACGGCAAGTACACCGTGAAGGCGTCGATGGGGCACGTGCGCGACTTGCCCAAGTCGCAGCTCGGCGTCGACCCCAAGAAGAACTTCAAGCCGAAGTACGTCGTCACGCCGGCGAAGAAGAAGATCCTCGACGAGCTGAAGAAGGCCGCTGCGAGCGCGGACGCGCTCTACGTCGCGACCGACCCGGACCGCGAGGGCGAAGCGATCGGCTGGCACCTCGCGCAAGAGCTGCCGGTCGACAAGAAGAAGATCTACCGCATCACGTTCAACGAGATCACCGAGCGCGCCGTGAAGGCGGCGTTCGACCGGCCGGGCAAGATCGACCTGAAGAAGGTCGACGCGCAGCAGGCGCGCCGCATCCTCGACCGTCTCGTCGGCTACAGCCTCTCGCCGCTCTTGTGGGACAAGGTGCAGCGCGGGCTCTCCGCCGGCCGCGTGCAGTCGGTGGCCGTGCGGCTGATCGTGGACCGTGAGCGCGAGATCACCGCCTTCGTCCCGCAGGAGTACTGGTCGCTCCACGCGAAGCTCGCCGCGAAGCTGCCGCCGGAGTTCACCGCGACGCTGCGCGAGATCGACGGCGAGCGCGTCGAGGTCCCGCGCGACGGCCGCGCCGCGACGCTGCCGGACGAGGCGGCCACGCGCGCGGCGATGGAGGGCCTGGACAGCGCGCGGTGGATCGTGCGGAGCGTGACGAAGGGCGAGCGCCGCCGCAACCCGGCGCCGCCGTTCATCACGTCCACGCTGCAGCAGGAAGCCGGGCGCAAGCTCGGGTTCTGGGCGCGCAAGACGATGACGGTCGCGCAGCAGCTCTACGAGGGCATCGAGCTCGGCGACGAGGGCGCGGTCGGCCTGATCACGTACATGCGGACCGACTCGGTGCAGGTGGCGCGCGACGCGCAGGAGGCCACGCGCGAGCTCGTCACGCGGAAGTTCGGCGCGGACTACCTGCCGCCGTCGGCGCCGGTCTACAAGTCGCGGGGCCGCGCCGAGGAAGCGCACGAGGCGATCCGCCCGTCGGACGTCGCGCGCGATCCGCGCAGCGTGGCGCGCTTCCTCACGAAGGATCAGCTCGCGCTCTATCGCCTGATCTGGGAGCGCTTCGTCGCGAGCCAGATGCAGCCCGCCGTCTACGACACGCTGACCGCCGACATCGACGCCGGCCGCTGCGTGTTCCGCGCGCAGGGCCAGACGATGAAGTTCAAGGGCTTCACCGCGGTGTACGTCGAGTCGCTCGAGGACGATCCGGCCGCGGCCGACGACGAGGCCGAGCGCGCGATGCCGGCCATCGAGGAAGGCGAGACGCTGCGCCTGCTCGGCCTCGAGCCGAAGCAGCACTTCACCCAGCCGCCGCCGCGCTTCACGGAGGCGTCGCTGGTCAAGGCGCTGGAGGAGCTGGGGATCGGCCGGCCGTCCACCTACGCGTCGATCCTCGGCACGATCATCCACGACCGCGGCTACGTGCGCCGCGAGCGCCGCACGCTGTTCCCGACGGAGCTCGGCACCGAGGTCACCGACCTCCTGATGCCGTTCTTCCAGGACATCATGAACGTCGAGTTCACGGCGCTGATGGAGGACGAGCTCGACAAGGTCGAGGAGGGCGACCTCGACTGGGTGAAGGCCGTCCGCGACTTCTACGCCCCCTTCGAGAAGGATCTGAAGAAGGCGCAGAAGGAGATGGTGAACCAGAAGGCGGGCGCGGAGACCGGCGAGGCGTGCCCGGAGTGCGGCGAGGCGCTGCTCGAGCGCCGCGGCCGCTTCGGCAAGTTCCTCGCGTGCTCGGGGTATCCGGAGTGCAAGACGACGAAGCCGGTGACGCTCGGCATCGCGTGCCCGGAGCCGGGGTGCTCGGGCCAGCTCGTCGAGCGGCGCAGCAAGCGCGGCCGCACGTTCTACGGCTGCTCCGCGTATCCCGACTGCAAGTTCGTCGTGTGGCAGCGGCCGGTGGCCGAGCCGTGCCCGCGTTGCCAGGCCCCGTTCCTGACCGAGCGGATCGCGCGCGGCGGCCGGCCGGTGCGCACGTGCGTCCGCGAAGGGTGCGGCTTCCGGCAGGAGGTCGAGACCACCGTCGCATGACGGACACGCCGGCAGCGTTCCTGCGCTACCTGACGGCGGAGAAGGACGCGTCGCCGCACACCCTCAAGAGCTACGGGAACGACCTTCGTCAGTTCGAGGCGTTCCTCGCCGCCGAGCATCTGACGCCCCGCGAGCTCACGGCCCGGCACATCCGTGCGTTTCTCGTCTCGCTCCACGCGCGCGGTCTCGATCCCGCGTCGATCCAGCGCAAGCTCGCCGCCGTGCGGAGCTGGCTCAAGTTCCTCGTGCGCCGCGGCGTGCTCGAGCGCAATCCCGCGCGCGAGGTGCGCGGCCCGCGCCTGCCGAGGAAGCAGGCGGCGTTCCTCGATCCCGACGAGGCCGGCGCCCTGGTCGAGGCGACGTCGATCCGGGATCGCGCGATGCTCGAGCTCCTGTATGCGAGCGGGCTCCGCGTCTCCGAGCTGTGCGGCCTCGATCTCGAGCACGTCGACGACGGCGCGAAGACCGTGCGCGTGCTCGGGAAAGGGCGGAAGGTCCGGGAGGTCCCGTTCGGCGACAAGGCGGCGCGCGCGCTGGCCGCCTGGTGGAAGGAGCGCGGCGATGTGGACGGCCCGCTCTTCGTCGCGCGACGCGGCGGGCGCCTCGGGCCGCGCGAGGTGTACGGCGTGGTCCGCCGCGCGGCGCGCGCCGCCGGCATCACGCGCGCGATCGGTCCCCACACGCTGCGCCACAGCTTCGCCACGCACCTGCTGACCGGCGGCGCCGACCTTCGCTCCGTGCAGGAGTTCCTCGGCCACAGCCGGTTGTCGACCACGCAACGCTACACGCACGTCGGCGCGGCCCATCTGCTGCGCGTGTACGACGCCGCGCACCCGCGCGCGCGGACGGTGAAGGGCGCCACGTCGTGAGCGGCGCGGTTCGCGCGACGACCGTCGTGTGCGTGCGCCATCGCGGGCAGGTGGCCATCGCGGCCGACGGGCAAGTCTCGATCGGCCAGACGATCGTCAAGGCGAACGCGCGGAAGGTGCAGAAGCTCTATCACGACCGCGTCCTGTCGGGCTTCGCGGGCACGGCGGCCGACGCGTTCACGCTCAACGAACGGTTCGCCGGCAAGCTCGAGGAGTACCGCGGCAACCTGAGCCGCGCCGCCGTCGAGCTCGCCAAGGAGTGGCGAAGCGACCGCGTGCTGCGGCGCCTCGAGGCGCTGCTGGCCGTCGCGGATCGCGAGCGCTCGTTCATCGTCTCCGGCACCGGTGACGTGATCGAGCCCGACGATGGGCTCATCGGCATCGGCTCCGGCGGTCCCTTCGCGCTGGCGGCCGCGCGGGCGCTCGTCGGGCACTCCGACCTGGATGCGAAGGCGATCGTGACCGAGGCGATGCGCGTCGCCGCCGGCATCTGCGTCTACACGAACGACCACGTCACGGTCGAGACCCTGTAGTGCTCACGCCCGCCCAGATCGTCGCCGAGCTCGATCGCTACATCGTCGGCCAGGACCGCGCGAAGCGCGCGGTCGCGATCGCGCTCCGCAACCGCTGGCGCCGCCAGCGGCTCTCGGCCGAGCTGCGGGACGAGGTGGCGCCGAAGAACATCATCATGATCGGCCCCACCGGCGTCGGGAAGACCGAGGTCGCGCGCCGGCTCGCCAAGCTCGCGCAGGCGCCGTTCATCAAGGTCGAGGCGTCCAAGTACACCGAGGTGGGCTACGTCGGCCGCGACGTCGAGTCGATGATCCGCGATCTCACCGAGCTCTCGGTGACGATGGTGAAGGGCGAGGTCATGGCGAGCGTCAAGGAGCGCGCCGAGCAGATGGCCGAGGACCGCGTCCTCGACCTGCTGCTGCCGCGCCGCGCGGAGCCCTACTCGAGCGGCTCGCTCGAGGAGATCGGGCCCGACGCCTCGCGCGACGCCACGCGGGAGAAGCTGCGCGCGCAGCTGCGCGACGGCCGTCTCGACGACCGCATGGTGGAGCTCGAGACCCAGCAGCAGAACGTGCCGATGGTCGAGATCCTCTCGGGCCAGGGCATGGAGCAGATGGGCATCGACCTGAAGGAGATGCTCTCGAACCTCATGCCGTCGCGCACGAAGCGCCGGCGCGTGCGCATCGGCGAAGCGCGGCGCCTGCTCGTTCAGGAGGAGGCGCAGAAGCTCGTGGACATGGAGGAGGTCGTCGGGCAGGCCGTGCGCCGGGTCGAGGAGTCGGGCATCGTCTTCCTCGACGAGCTCGACAAGATCGCCGGGCGCGAGGGTGGCCACGGCCCGGACGTGTCCCGCCAGGGCGTCCAGCGCGACCTCCTGCCGATCGTCGAGGGCTCGTCGGTGACGACGAAGTACGGCGTCGTGCGCACCGACCACGTGCTCTTCATCGCCGCCGGCGCGTTCCACGTCGCGAAGCCGTCCGACCTCATCCCGGAGCTCCAGGGCCGGTTCCCGATCCGCGTGGAGCTGGACCCCTTGACGCGCGCGGACTTCGTCCGCATTCTGACCGAGCCCCGGAACGCGCTCATCCGCCAGTACGTCGAGCTGCTGGGCACCGAGGGGGTCTCCGTGAGCTTCACGGACGACGCGGTCGAGACGGTGGCGGAGCTCGCGGTCCGGGTGAACGAAGGCACCGAGAACATCGGCGCCCGGCGGCTCTACACGATCATGGAGAAGCTCTTGGAGCAGATCTCGTTCGACGCGCCCGATCTGCCCGGCAAGCAGATCGTGATCGACGCGACGTACGTCCACGACCGCCTGCGCGACATCGTCCGCGACCAGGACGTCTCGCGGTACATCCTTTGAAGGATATGAACGACGCGGTGAAGCGCGCGGAAGTCCTGCTGGAGGCGCTCCCGTACATCCGGGAGTTCCGGGGCAAGACCGTCGTCATCAAGTACGGCGGCGCCGCGATGGAGCGCGTGGACCTCAAGGAGCCGTTCGCGCTCGACGTCATCCTGCTGAAGTTCGTCGGCATCAATCCCGTGATCGTCCACGGCGGCGGGCCGCAGATCGGCGCGCTGATGAAGAAGCTCGGCAAGGAGCCGAAGTTCGTCGGCGGCATGCGCGTGACCGACGAGGAGACCGTCGAGATCGTCGAGATGGTGCTGGTCGGCAAGATCAACAAGGAGATCGTCGGCCTCATCAACCATCACGGCGGCCGCGCGGTGGGGCTCAGCGGCAAGGACGCGGACCTGATCCGCGCGCACCGGCGCCTGCACCGCATGCCCGATGGGACGGAGGTCGACATCGGGCTCGTGGGCGAGGTCGACGCGGTCAACCCCGAGCCGATCCGCCTGCTCGACGAGCACGGCTTCGTGCCGGTCATCGCGCCGGTCGGTGTCGGCCGCGAGGGCGAGACCTACAACATCAACGCCGACATCGTCGCCGGCGAGGTGGCCGCGGCGCTCGGCGCCGAGAAGCTGATCCACCTCACCGACGTGCAGGGGATCCTCGACGACGCGAAGCGCTTCCTCAGCACGCTGTCGCGCGCCGACGCGGAGCGGCTGATGGGCGCGGGCGTCATCGACGGCGGGATGCTGCCGAAGGTCGAGTCGGCGCTGCGCGCGTTGAAGGGCGGGACCGCGAAGGCGCACATCATCGACGGCCGGATCCCGCATGCGATCCTGCTCGAGCTGTTCACCCGCGAGGGCATCGGCACGGAGATCGTTCTGTGATGGACACCAAGACACTCCTCGAATGGTCCGCGACCTATCACACGCCGAACTACGGCGCCCGCGCGCCGATCTGCCTCGTGCGCGGCGACGGCGTCCGCGTGTGGGACTCCGACGGGCGCGAGTACCTCGACTTCGGGGCGGGGATCGCGGTCACGTCGCTCGGTCACTGCCACCCGCGCGTGACCGGCGCCATCCAGGAGGCGGCGGCGACGCTGCTGCACGTCTCGAACCTCTACCACTCCGCCCCGCAGATTCACCTCGCGAAGCTCCTGTGCGAGCACTCGTTCGCCGAGCGCGTGTTCTTCGGCAACTCCGGCGCCGAGGCCAACGAGGCGGCGATCAAGCTCGCCCGCAAGTACGCCAAGACGCGCTGGTCCGACGACCGGTACGAGATCGTCGCCACGCGCGACTCGTTCCACGGGCGCACGCTCGCCGCGCTGACGGCGACCGGGCAGGAGAAGTACCAGCACGGCTTCGAGCCGCTGGTGCCGGGCTTCAAGCACGTCCCGTACAACGACCTGAAGGCGATGGAGCGCGCGGTCGACGGGCGCACGGCCGCGATCCTCGTCGAGTGCATCCAGGGCGAGGGCGGCGTGAACATCCCGGACGACGGCTATCTGCCGGGGCTCCGCACGCTCTGCGACGCGACGGGCGCGCTGCTGATCCTGGACGAGGTGCAGACCGGCGTCGGCCGGACCGGGCGGCTCTGGGCCTACGAGCACACGGGGATCGCACCCGACATCATGACGCTCGCCAAGGCGCTCGCGAACGGCGTGCCGATCTCCGCGATGCTCGCGCGCAACGAGATCGCTTCCGTGCTGACGGCCGGGACGCACGGCTCGACGTTCGGCGGGACGCCGTTCGTCACGTCGGTGGCCCTCGCGACGCTCACCGCGGTGCTCGAGGAGAAGATTCCCGATCGCGCGGCGCGGATGGGCCGGCACCTGATGGACGGGCTGCGCGACGTCGGCCGCCGGCATCCGGCCGTGCGGGACGTGCGCGGCCGCGGCCTCCTGATCGGCGTGGAGCTGACACAGGCCGTCTCGCCGCTGGTCGACGCCTGCCGCGAGGCGGGCCTGCTGGTGCTGAGCGCGGGCGAGAAGGTGCTGCGGCTCACACCGCCGCTCGTCGTGGGCGAGGCCGAGTGCGACCGCGCGCTCGAGATCATCGACCGCGTCCTGCCGCCATGAAGCACTTCCTCTCGGCGGGCGAGCTCTCGCGCGACGCCGCGCTCAGCCTCTTCAGCCTCGCGGCGGATCTGAAGAACGGCTGGAAGTCCGGGCGGCGGCCGACGCCGCTCACCGGCCGCACCTTCGCGCTGATCTTCGAGAAGCCGTCGCTGCGCACGCGCGTGACCTTCGAAGTCGGGGTCAACCAGCTCGGCGGACGCGCCGTGTACCTCGCCGGCCAGGAGATCGGCCTGGGCACGCGCGAATCGGTGCCGGACGTCGCGCGCAATCTCTCGCGCTGGGTCGACGGCATCTGCGCGCGCGTGTTCTCGCACGCCACGATCGACGGGCTCGCCACCAACGCCACCGTGCCCGTCATCAACATGCTCTCGGACTTCGAGCACCCGTGCCAGGCGGTCGCCGACTACTTCACGCTGTGGGAGCGCGGCGTCGATTTCGCGAAGGTCCGGATCGCGTGGGTCGGGGACGGCAACAACGTCTGTCACTCGATCGTGCTGCTCGGCGCCGCGCTCGGTGCGGACCTGCGCGTGGCGTGCCCGCCGGGCTACGAGCCGGATCCGGCCGTCATGGCCGCGGCGCGCGCGAGGGGCGGCTCGGTCACCCTCACGACCGAGCCCGACGACGCGGTGCGCGGCGCCGACGTCGTCTACACGGACGTCTGGACGAGCATGGGCCAGGAGGCCGAAAAGGCGACGCGCCAGGAGGCGTTCGCGCGGTACCAGGTCAACGGCCCGCTGCTCAACTTCGCCAAGTCGTCGGCGCTCGTCATGCACTGCCTGCCCGCCCACCGCGGCGAGGAGATCACGGACGACGTGCTCGACGGGCCACGGTCGGTGGCGCTCGACCAGGCGGAGAACCGGCTGCACGCGCAGAAGGCGATCATCGCCGCGCTGACGGAGGGACTTTCGTGAGCGATCCGAAGAAGGTCGTGCTCGCGTATTCCGGCGGGCTCGACACGTCCGTCATCCTCCGCTGGCTCATCGAGCGGTACCGCTGTGACGTCGTCGCGTTCTGCGCGGACGTCGGGCAGGGCGAGGAGCTCATCCCGATCCGCGACAAGGCCCTGCGCACCGGCGCGAGCGGCGTGCACATCGTCGACCTCCGCGAGACCTTCGTGCACGACTTCCTCTATCCGATGCTCCGCGCCAACGCGGTCTACGAAGGCACCTACCTGCTCGGCACGTCGATCGCGCGCCCGCTCATCGCGAAGGCGCAGGTCGAGGTGGCCGCGAAGGAGCACGCGGACGCGGTCGCGCACGGCGCGACCGGGAAGGGGAACGACCAGGTCCGCTTCGAGCTGACGTACGCGGCGCTCGCGCCGCAGCTGCGCGTGATCGCGCCGTGGCGCGAGTGGGACCTGAACTCACGCACGGCCCTCGTCGAGTTCGCGCGGCGCCACGACATCCCGGTGCCGGTGACGACCGAGCGTCCGTACAGCACCGACCGGAACCTCTTCCACATCTCCTACGAGGGCGGGATCCTCGAAGACCCGTGGTCGGAGCCGCCGGACAAGATGTTCCTGCTCACGCAGTCGCCGGAGGCCGCCCCGGACATCCCGATCCAGGTCGAGATCGACTTCGAGGCCGGCAACCCGGTGGCCGTCGACGGCCGCAAGCTCGAGCCCGTCGCGCTGCTGACTCACCTGAACCGGCTCGGCGGCGAGCACGGCGTCGGGCGCGTGGACCTCGTCGAGAACCGGTTCGTGGGGATGAAGTCGCGCGGCGTGTACGAGACGCCGGGCGGCACGATCCTCCACGTCGCGCACCGCGCGCTGGAGTCGATCACGCTCGACCGCGAAGTGCTCCACCTCCGCGACTCCCTGGTGAGCCGCTACGCGGAGATGGTCTATTACGGGTTCTGGTTCGCGCCGGAGCGCGTGGTGCTGCAGACCTTGATGGACGAGTGCCAGCGCGACGTGACCGGCACCGTCCGGCTCCGGCTCTACAAGGGCAACATCACGGTGGCGGGCCGCAAGTCGGCCCGGTCACTCTATCGCCAGGACTTCGCCACGTTCGAGGCCGACAGCGTCTACCAGCAGCGTGACGCCGAGGGCTTCATCCGCCTCAACGCCCTCCGCCTGAAAATCCGGGCGCTCCGCGAATCGAGGTGAGTGCGACGGCACTCGCGGAGGGCCGGGATTCACTCCCGGCCCGGAGCGTCGGGGGGCTTGGGGGGCCGCTCGAGGCGGCCCCCCATCTCGACTCGTGAAGATCGACGTCGTCCAGACGGCCGACCGTGTCGTGCCGGAGCGGGTCGCCGGCGCCACCGCGCTCGTCATCGACGTCCTCCGCGCCTCCACGACGATCGTCACCGCGCTCGGGAACGGTGCGGCGTGCGTGGTGCCCGTGGCGAGCGTGGAGGACGCGCGGGCGCGCAAGCGCGCGCTCGGTCCCGCAACGCTCCTCGCCGGAGAGCGCCACGGCGATCCTCCCGAGGGCTTCGATTGCGGCAACTCGCCGCTGGAGTTCACGCCGGAGCGGGTCCGTGCGCGCACCATCGTCCTCACGACGAGCAACGGGACACGCGCGCTCGCCGCCTCACGCGGCGCCGGGGCGGTCGGCGTGGCGGCGCTCGTGAACGCCGGCGCCGCGGCCGCGTGGGCGCTGCGCCGCGGGACGGACGTGGTCCTCGTGTGCGCGGGGGCGCTCGGCGCCCGGGCCATCGAGGACGAGACGTGCGCCGGCATCCTCGT
>Ga0194119_10012254_pt1 | contig 10906 bp, 7 predicted proteins | sample TA2MahC100mmetaG_FD_148620 | JGI IMG/M metagenome (GOLD analysis project Ga0194119, IMG submission 148620) | Freshwater microbial communities from Lake Tanganyika, Tanzania - TA2015018 Mahale Deep Cast 100m | ecosystem: Environmental > Aquatic > Freshwater > Lake | place: Tanzania: Lake... | reverse complement strand
CTCCGCCCTTGAAAACGCATACTACAAAGCCGACCGCGCCATTGAGGACATCGTCAAGTTACTGGCCGCGTAACTTCGTTTGTTGAAGTACTCTGATTTAGAATCGTTGATTCAAGAATCTACAACGGCAAGGGCAAGACGTGGTTCTTCGCCGCGTTCGAGCCCAAGCAGTATTTCGATCAAATCGACATTTACGACCGCTTCCCCACCGTCGAAGAACGCAACGGCGATTTCCGCAATTCTTGGGTGCCGCCCGGCCAGATCCGGCCGCGTATCTTTCAAACCGTGCGCTGCGCGCAGCCGGACTGCAAACAGTTCGTGCCGATTCACCGCCCATCGACAACGGCGCAGTATCCGTTCTGGTCCGCCAACGATCCCGATCCAACCAAACGCGGTTACGTCATTCCGAAGCAGTACCACGATCCTCTCACCCTGCGCCTACTCGAAGAGCTTCCTTTGCCGAATCAGCCCTTCGACGCGCAGGGCCGCAACTACTTCGGCGTGCGCGGCGTTACCGGCGGATCGAAACGCATGTTGTTCAAGGTCGATCACAACATAACGCCGAAGAATCGCCTCTCGGTCAACTACCGGGAAATCCCCAATTTTTCCGACCGCTTCCGCATCCGTAAGGACGAGCTGTTCTTCACATTCCCCGGCGACAAGAGCGTCACCCGCCAGCCTCTGCTGTCGTTGTCGATGACGCTCTCACCGCGCGCGGTCAACGAATTGCGCGCGAGTTATACGTTCTCGGATTACTCCCGCACGCCGCCCGGCGAAGTCGGCACCACCAACTTCACGAAAGAAAAATTCGGCCTCCCGAACGTTACCAATTGGGGCTATCCGCTCTTCAACTTCAACTCGCAGTTCGGCAACGCGCTCAGCTCGATCGGCTTGAATGGCGCGCTCGGCGATTACATCGAACATCAGTACCAGGTTTCCGACGACCTCACTCTAATCAAGGGCCGGCACAACATCGCGATCGGCGGCGACTACCGCAAGATGATGCTGAACGCCAAGTCCAGCGGCTTGCGCGATCTCTGCTGCGGAACCTATACCTTCAACCCTTCACAAACCAACTCGGGAAACGCGAATACTCCCGGCGGCACCGGCGGCTGGTCGGCCGCAAGCTTCCTTCTCGGGACGCCAAACGGCATTGCCCTGCGCAGCATTCTGATCCCTTACTACTACCGCTGGACGGTGGCGGCCGCTTACTTTCAAGACGACTTTCGCGTCCGCCGCGATCTCACGTTGAACATGGGCGTTCGCTGGCAGTTCAACTCGCCGCGGATCGAAAAATTCAATCGTCAAGCGACGTTCGATTACGATAATCCAATTCCCGTCGAGGATGTAAACGGCAACACGCGCGGCTTCGCGTTTAATTATCTCTACTCCGGCTACAATGGCCGGTCGCGATTCCTGGAGCCCGCGCACTACAAAAACTTCGAACCGCGCTTCGGCTTCGCCTGGCAGCCGGCCTGGAGCCCTCTGCGCAGCCGCAGCTTCGTCATCCGCGGCGGGTATGGCATCTCACATCCGCCGACAACTTCGCGCGGCCGCGATCCGATTCCGGATTTCGGCGTCGGCTCTTCTGGCTCATGGGGATTCCTTCGCTGGCAATCGGCGACCGCCGTGCCGGCGCGCACACAAGGCGTCGATCCAGCCTACACGGTCACCATCGGCCGCAACCCACCGGTGCTGCGCAAGAATCCGAACGTGTTGAATATCCCGGAAGATGGACAGATCTGCGTCGGCTGCGGCACGGTGCAGGATGATCGCGTGCCCGGCGGCGCGCGCGTTGTCTTCACGCGCGACGCTAATTCGCCCTACGTGCAAACGTGGAATCTAACGACGGAATTTCTCATCCCCGCGCATTTCGTCGTTCGCACCAGTTACATGGGGCAGAAAGGAACGCATCTCTACTCGCCGCTGCTTGGCGTTAATTTTCCGGATCGGGAAGAGTTCGAACAGATGCTCGCCGAGGGCATCGATCCCAATGAGTTGATCGACGATACGTTTGGCCGAGTCGACCAGGCGGGCAATCCGCTTCAACGGCCACGCGTCGATTATCTGCGCGCCAATCCGCTTGTCGGCGACGTCAATGTTGCCGGCCTCACCAACGCCAATTCGATTTATCACGCCGGTTCGATTTCGCTGGATCGACGTAATCAGCGCGGTGTTCTCGTCCGCACGAATTACACGTGGGGCAAATCGATCGACACCAGTTCCGACGCCACGCTAAACGGGCCGAACCTTTTTCTTTGGGGCAGCACGCGCATTCAAGACGCGCACAACTTAAAGGCCAATCGTTCGGTGTCGAACTTCGACATCCGGCATCGCGTCAATGTTGTTGTTTCGTATGATTTACCCTTTGGCCGTAACCGCAAGTTCTTTAAGAAGGCGAACCGCAGAGCGTCGATGATCCTGGGAAATTGGACGGCGTCGAGCGTCGTTACCACACAGAGCGGCTTTCCTTTCTCGCCGTTCTTGAATGACTCCAATGGCATCCCGGGCGGCGCGACCGGCACCGAGCGAATCCGCCCCAACATCGTCCCCGGCGCTCCGATTCGCAATCCCCGGTGGTCGAGGAGCGTCGCCAACGACGTGCCCTACTTTAACCCCGAAGCATTCGCCCGCCCCGAGTTCGGCAACATCGGCGATGCCGCGCGCACGCTCGATTGGGCGCGCAATCCGTGGCGTTTCACCGCCAACGCGACGTTAATCAAGTCCATCTATCCGTGGGCCGAGCGCCGGCGCTACTTCGAACTGCGCGGCGAAGCCTACAATCTGACCAACACGCCCGTTTTCACGCTCGACTCGGGCATTAGCTACAGTATGTTCTCCAGCGCGCCGCCCGTTTGCCGTATTGGTTGTGTCTCGCTTGCCGGGCCCATGCCCTACCTGTGGAATCGCACAACCCCGCCGACGGCAGGAACGCGCGAAGCCATCATCGCCAACAATTACAACCAGAATTTCGGCAAGCTCTGGCGCGATCGCAACGGTCCGGGCCGCATCATTCAACTCGCGCTCAAATTCTACTTCTGATGCTCCGCACACTATTCATTCTCGGTGCTTACACGGCTTTCGCCGCCACGATGCCGCTGCGCTTCGAACCCAACCGCGGACAAGCACCGGACGAAGCGCTCTTCATCGGACGGAGCGCGAGCAATGTGTTCGCGGCCACACGGAACGGGCTTGTCGTCGGCGCGGCAAAACTCGAATTCCAATGCGGCGGCGGCTGGCGCGGCGACACTCCGGCGAGATCGAAAGCCAGCTACATCCGGGCAGCGAAGTCGGTGACAGTCGAACAGTTCGAACGCATTCGGTGCATTGACACGGCTCCCGGCATCGACGCGGTCTTCTACGAAAACACGAGCGGCGAGTTTGAGTACGATCTGCTTGTCGCGCCGTTTGCCGACGTGTCGCGCGTTGCATGGAGCCTGCACGGCGACTTGCGGCTGCGCCCGCCTGTTGCGGGGCAGAACGGCGGAGCCGTCGATGTACGCTTCACTCGTAGCGGCTCGAATTACGGATTTGCACTCGGCCCTTATGATCGATCAAAGCCTCTGGTTATCGATCCGGTGATGACACTCGGCACTTACATGGGCGGGGTGGGCGGCGGAACGGGCGAGGGCGTGACGCTCGATTCCGAAAACAACATCTACATCACCGGAGTGATGAACACGAACTTCTTTCCGGTCAAGAGTGCGTTGCAAGAGTTCTTCCTTGGATCGAACGACGTTTTCATCGCTAAGTTCAACGCCGGCGGCGAACTACTCTGGTCGACGTACCTCGGCAGTTTCGCGGACGACCGCGGGCTCGATATCGCCGTCGACGGCACGGGTTCCGTCTACATCACCGGCTTCACCGCATCGCCCGAATTTCCAGTCACGCCCGGCGCCTACCAGACCAACTACGGCGGCGGCTCGATGCTCAACGGCGGCGATGCCTTTGTTGCAAAGATTTCCGCCGATGGCGCGCGTTTGGTCTGGTCGACGTTCCTCGGCGGCCTGGCCGATGAATATGCGCGCAGCCTTGTCGTCGCGACCGACGGCAGCGTGATCGTAACCGGGTCGACGACGTCGCTCAACTTTCCGCTCGTCCGTCAAATGCAGGACGAACTCGCGGGCCCGCGCGATATCTTCGTTTCTCACCTCTCCGCGGATGGATCGCAGCTACTCTTCTCGACGTACCTCGGCGGCACCGGCACCGACGAAGGCAACGGTATCGCCATCGATCCCGCCAACAACGTTTACATCTCCGGTACTACGACAAACGGGACGTTTCCGCTGAAGGGCCAAGCACAGACCAACTACGGCGGCGGGACGCGCGACTTGATCATCACCAAGATCGATCCTTTCAACGCCGCACTGGTGTACTCGACACTCTGGGGCGGCACCGGCGACGACTTGGCGCGCGGCATCGTGGTCGACGAACTAGGCAGCGCCTATTTGACCGGCTATACGACCAGCACGACGTTTCCGACGCGCAACCGGCTTCGGGCCTCCGGCGGCGGCACCGAGTGCTTCGTACTCAAGATGCACCCTGAAGGGAATGATGCGCTTTGGGCGACATTCCTCGGCGGCAGTTCTACGGAACAGGGTTTCGGCATCGGCATCGATGCGGAGAAGAACGTGTATGTCGCCGGCTACACGCAGTCGTTGAATTACCCGCTGGTGCAGCCGCTGCAAACAGCGGTTGGGAGCCCTTGCCGGGCGACGCCTTGCACGGCCGATTGGTTCCTGGCCAGGTTCCGCGCCGACGGCCAGCAGTTGCAGTTCTCGACCTACCTGGGCGGCAACTCCGGCGATCAGCCGCGGGCGGTCGCGGTAAGCCCCGAGGGAGCTTTTCACATTGTCGGCAATAGCCAGTCGTCGACGTTCCCGACCGTGAATGCTTTTCAATCGGCCTACAACGGCGGCGGACCGAACATCGTGATGCTGACCCGAATCGAACCGTAGATGTTTGGACCGATCGACGACGCTTTTGTTTCGATCGCGAGGCCGGAAAGATTCACTATCGATGGAGAGGACGACGAGTACTTCCGCGCTCACTCAATCGAATCGCTTGGCGCGCTGGAATACGAATCGGAGGTCGTACCGATCGCCTTTCTGACAGACGAAGCATTCCTCTACTTCTTCCCCGCCATCGCCCGCATGATGCATCGCGGCGACAAAACCGGGCTTCTTATGATGACCGAATTCCGGCGCGATCTTTTCAATGCGGCCCAGCGCGCCGCCATTGCGGCGTTTCTGGCGACACTCGACCCGGGAGGCGAGTGGATGGCGGCGGAGACGATTGAACGCTTGGTCAACGAGTTCGCCTCTTAGCGCCCGTCGGGCGGCGCCTTCGTTTCGACGAGGCGTTCCCGAATCAGATCCCAGAACTCAAGCGTTCCAGCCTCCGTGCCAAACGCCGCTAGCCCTCTCCGCGAGCTAAACACAATGTTGCTGGATGCACGCGCGGCCGGCACAATCCGATGGAGGCCAGCCTGCGGATTCCACAAATGGACCGCGCCCGGCCGTGAAGCGTAGGCAACCCAGCCGCTTGCGCCGAGAACGCTGATCGTCATCACGTAATTCGTCAGCGGGTTGGACTTCGAGAGAAGCTGGCGGGAAGCAACGCTCCACCGATACACACGCCCATCCTGACTCCCCATGAAAAGGAACTCCCCGGCCGGGTCTGTCGCGATCGGCCCGAACGTCATGGTTTCTCTTTGAGCGGTCAGTCTTCCGATGAGCCTTCCGGCGGCCAAGTCCCAAATCGCGGGCCAGTGCCCCGCCCAAGCCGCTTGGCGCCCTTGATCGATGAACTCCACATCTCCCCATATGGAACTGCAGCAGTACACACGCGACGCATGACGAGTATCAAGATCGACGGTCAATACCGTGCCCTTGCCGTCGATCGTGAGTAACCTCCGACCGCCGGGCTCGAACCGCACCGAACCGTAATTTGCATCATCGTTTCGAACCAGCGCCGGTGGGGAGCCGTCCAGCTTCGAGAGCCGGATGTTTCGGTCCGCAATTGCCAAGCCGCCGTCGTCCGAAAAGCGCAGGTCGTTCAAGTTCCCGTCAGCCTCAAGAGTCCGGCAGTCCGTCAGGTCCAAGGATTTGCAGGCGGCAATTGCACCCCGCGCCGTGCCGGCTGCCAACTGTTGACCCGATGGGCCGATCGCAAGTACGCGTATGGCGTCGGGTTGCGCTGGCTGGGGCGATTTGCGGATGGCGATTACCATCCAAGCAACCATCGCCAAAACCATGGCTGCCGCCGCAGCGAAGAGGCTCGGACCGGAAATTCTTGAGGGCACTGTTATCAATTGACACCAAGATAGCCGCATTGGCTCCCGGAAAGTTGGGCCGTATCACAGCTCTGAGCGGCATCTCGGATCAGCCAATCGCTACAAGATGCTCGGTTGTCCGGATGTAGATCGTGTCGCGCAGAATCGCGGGCGTGGCAAAACAGGGTGCGCCCATCTTGTTTTGGGAGAGCAGTTCGAAAGTGGGCCCGGCTTTCACAACGTACACCGACCCATCGACTGAGGGAACGAATATCTTGCCGTCGGCGGCGACGATCGACGAGTAGACTTGCGCGTCGGGTGACAATCGCTTCTCGTAGATCTTCGCGCCGGTCTTGGCATCGAGGCAGCGCAACAAACCGTTGGTGTTGCCGAGATAGATGTAGCCGCCGTAGACCACGGGCGTGGAGATGTACGACCCGACGCCAGCGGCCGCGAATACGAGGCCGGGCTTTTTCGCGCCATCGGGCGCGGGCGTCAGATCGCCCTTCGCATCGGGCTGAACGGCATAAACAGGGGCTTTCCCGCCGTGGGCATTGGTGATGTAGATCCAGCCGTTGGCCGCGAATGGCGTCGGGATCGGATTGTCCCCGCCATCGCCGATCCGCCAGCGCTCCTTGCCGGTCTCCAAATCGTAGGACACCGTCCAGGGCCATCCGTTGGCCACGATTTGCACCGCCGTCGCCGAAGCATGAACGAATGGCGTTCCCCAACTCCGTTCGCAGACGCCCTTGCGCGACACACGCCACAACTCTTTGCCATCGGTCAGCCGGAGCACTGTCAAATAGGGATCGTCCGGGGCGTCGCACAGAAGCACAATCCGGTCCTGGTAGATCGCCGGCGAGCTCCCATAACCCCAGCCAACCCCATACTTGCTCACGTTCACCACGCCAAGATCGCGGCTCCACAGCAGCTTCCCGCTCAGGTCGTAACAGTACAGCCCTTCGGAACCGAAAAACGCCACCAACTGTTTGCCGTTCGACGCCAGCGTAGTGTTGGCGTGAGTGGCGATGGCGTGCCGCGTCGCTCGCGGTTTGGCGCTCTTCGCGGTGTTGCGCCACAGCTCTTTGCCGTTGGCCGGGTCGTAACACAGGACCATCCAGTTTTGTTCTTCGTTGTCTTCGGCGGCCGTTCTCGCGCCGCCAACCTTTAAATCCAGCGGCGCCTTCCCGGAGGCCTCTCTCACCGCCGAACACACGTAAATCCGGCCTTCCGCGGCGATCGGGCTCGAATGCCCCAAACCCGGCACCGGACTCTTCCACTTCACGCGCGCCAGCTTGCCCGCTTCGGGATCTGCGTTCCAAATGGCTGGAAGCGTGTCTCCGCCGGCAACGCCCGCGCGCCCGCCTCCTCGAAAGGCCGGCCAGTCCGCCGCAAGGACACTCGGAACCGCCCCGAAAATCGCACGCCGTGTAAAAACCATGAATTGGCTGTAGTATACAGGAATGCCGCACTCCAAGTGCCTGTTTGCCTTATTACTGGTGTGCGCCGCGGAGGCAGCCGAACAAAGAACGTTCAATCGGGTTCTGCCGCTCGAATCGAAAGGCGAAACCTCCGCCAGCGTCAGCCTCGGGGATATCGACGGTGACGGCGACCTCGACATCGTTCTCGCCAAAGGCCGGCACTGGCCGTTGCACGATCTTATTCTCCGCAACAACGGCAAAGGCGTCTTCCAAGCCGAAACACTCAGCGTCGAACCGGACCGCACCTACTCGCTCGCTCTCGCCGATCTCGACGGCGATGGCGACCTCGACATCGTCTCGAGCAACGACAAGCCGGACAAAAAACTCGTCTACAAAAACGACGGCAAGGGCAGCTACACAGTCTCCGGTGAATTTGGCGACCCGGCATGGCCGACGCGTTATGTGACACTTGCCGACGTCAATGGCGACAAGCGCCCCGATGTCCTGGTCGCCAATCGCAATGGCAATTCTCCGAATCCGCGCCACAGTCAGGTATGTCTCAACGACGGCAAAGGCGCGTTTCCGAAGTGCACGCCGCTTCTGATCCAATCCGCTACCATCATTGTCGCCGCCGATTTCGATGGCGATGGCGCGGTCGACCTTCTGATCCCGCACCGGGACGGCGGCCAAAGCCTGATTTTCTGGAGCGCCGATCAGCCCGCTCCCTTCGGCGCGAAGGCGGCGTCAATCCGCGCGGCGGCCGTCGGCGACATCGACAACGATGGAAAGATCGATATCGTTGTTGGCGACGAGGAGGCGGGGCTTTTTTACTACCGCAACCTCGGCGCCCGAAAGTTTGCCGATCCGATCGCGCTCGGCGCGAAGGGAATCGCGCCGTACTCGATCGCTATCGCCGACATGAATCGCGACGGCAGGCCCGACATTGTCGTGGGCAATCAGCGAGCACCCGGCGTGGTCTTTTACAACGAGCCGGCAACGTTCCAGCAAACGCAATGGGGCGACGGGAAGGGCAGCGTTTACGGCCTCGCCATCGGCGACCTCGACGGCGACGGTTGGCCCGACATTGCCGCCGCGCGCTCCGACGCGCCGAACTGCGTTTGGTTCAGCGGCCCGCCTCAGCCTTGACCAGCCACCGGGCAACACGGCTTCCAGCCGCTTCCGGTCGATGGGCTTGGCTAGATAGTCGTTCATCCCCGCCGCCAGACACCGCTCGCGATCGCCGTCAGCCGCGCTCGCTGTCACCGCGATAATCGGAGCGGTGATGCCGTGTTGGCGAATCGACTTCGTGGCGGCGAAACCATCGGCCTCAGGCATCTGCAGATCCATCATGATCAGGTCGAACTCGTTCGACCTTGCGGCCTCGACGGCCGCAACTCCGTTCAACGCCGTCTCGCACTCGCAGCCACACTTTCGCAGCAGACGCATCGCGACGGCGGTGTTTACTTTATTGTCCTCGGCGATCAGCACCCGTTTCCCCGCGAATACGCCAGGAGCGGGAGCAAGCTCCACGGGCAGGTGAACCGTAAATCTGCTGCTGCGGCCGAGCTCGCTTTTCAGCCCGATCCAGCCGCCCATCGCGGCGACGATTTCCTTCGTGATCGCGAGTCCGAGTCCCAGACCCCCCGTTTTTGCGCGTGCTCGTGTCGTCGCCTTGCACGAACCTGTCGAAAACGCGGTCCACTTTTTCCGGCGCGATCCCGGTTCCGGTGTCGACAACCTCAAGCCGAAGCCATTCGCCGTCCAGGTCCGCTCGAAGCTCAATCGTACCGTCAGCCGTAAATTTTACGGCGTTGCCGGCGAGGTTAAACAGCACCTGCCATAGGCGGACCGGATTACCCAGAAGATACTCGGGGAGGTCCGCTGAGGCGTTGCAGGATATCTTGACGCCTGGAGGGGCTTCTCCGGCGAACAAATTGACGGCTTCCTGCAGCAGAGCGCGGGCGAGTATGGCATCTCGACGAAATCCAGCCGCGAGGAATCAAGGCGTGTGAGGTCGAGAATATCGTTCAGGATATGCAACAGATGGCCGGCAGAAATTCGCCGGACTTGGCGTTCAGAAAACTTGCGATGTACACCAGAGTGTTCGCGGGTAGTTTTCCAACGCGGACAAGCAATTGCGGAAGGGAATATTCGCTGCTCTTCCACTCCTCCACCAGTGTCGAAGGCTTCTCCGCAGACGCTTGCCGCACTTCGCCCGCGAGAAAGTCCGACAACTGCGTCGTGTCGGTGATCAGTACGACCGACCGCGTTTCGGGAAGGCCCTCAATCCAAACGAACTGACGGTCAACACCGTCTTCGGATTGCCGGCGACCGCTACGGCCGCCGAACGGTAATCGGCCGGTTGGGACTGCACGCCGAACCGGCGCAAACCGAAATATCCGACGTAATCGATTGCAGCGCCTCCGGCACCATTGCATTAACCTGTTGCAAGCCGATAAATCCAGGCGCCCCGGCCGCATACAGGGGATCAACGGTGTAGTCGTGAATGCGGACCTTCGTGTTTCCCGATGGCAGTCCGGTAAGAAAGATCTGCACGACGCTTCCCGACAACGCCGGATTCACCGCGGAGTTCGGCGAAAAATCCTGATTCAACACCGCTCCCGGAAAAATCCCCGGCGAAGCCGCGGCGAGAGTGATCGCTCTGGCGAGCGAGGGGCGATCATCCACACGCACGACAAGATTAACAGTCCCCGATACGGGCAGCGACGGTGGAATTTCGAAGTTGATCTGCGTGTCGTTGGTGAAGAATACGCGTGCGCTGACGCCATTGACGGTCACGGTTCCGCCTCGCAACCGGGCGCCGAAGACTGTGGCGATCGTTCCCGGCGCCAAAGGCACTGCCTCGAACGTCGCGGCGTGCACAACGCTCGACACCTCCGGAATCGGAATCGGCGGCGGTGCAAACGGCCGCACGATCATCGACACATTCCCCGAAACCCGCCCCGCGACCGGTCCGGCGTCGATCGTCAACACAGCTTCGTAAGTCCCGGCGGCCAGCGTTCCCGCCGACGCGTCCATGCGGATTGTTGCGTTACCGAATCCCGAAGCGGGGTCGATCGTCAACCACGCGGCGCCCGAGCGATATTGGATGTTCGCCGCCCAGTTCAGCAACCCGCCGCCGGTGTTGTTCACGCGAATGAACCGAGTTTGGGGGGACGAGCCTTGAATGATGTTGTAGGTGAGCGCTTCC
>Ga0194119_10012251_pt1 | contig 10907 bp, 9 predicted proteins | sample TA2MahC100mmetaG_FD_148620 | JGI IMG/M metagenome (GOLD analysis project Ga0194119, IMG submission 148620) | Freshwater microbial communities from Lake Tanganyika, Tanzania - TA2015018 Mahale Deep Cast 100m | ecosystem: Environmental > Aquatic > Freshwater > Lake | place: Tanzania: Lake... | reverse complement strand
CGCGAGGCGGGAATGGACGATCACTTGTCGAAACCCGTTTCCAAGGACGCGCTTCACCAGGCCATTGCGAGATGGGCGCGGCAGGCCGCCGCGAGGCGCTTACCGCATCTGAGACAATAAAAGGTTCATGCTTCGTTTCGAAACCGCCGGCGAGTCCCACGGCGAGTGCCTTGTTGCGACTCTCACGGGTGTCCCATCTGGTGTTCCCATATCTCTCGACGCCGTAAACCGCGAATTATGGCGGCGGCAGCAGGGCTTCGGCCGCGGCGGCCGAATGAAAATCGAGACCGACACCGCGGAACTTGTCGCGGGTGTGCGGCATTCGCAGTCGATCGGTTCGCCGATCGCAATTATCATTCGCAACGCCGACTGGAAGAATTGGACCGAGCCGATGTCGGTCACCGACTTCGAGGGCAGCGACGAGAAGAAGAAAAAGGTGCTCCGCCCGCGGCCCGGCCATGCCGACCTGGCCGGCATGATCAAGTACAACTATCACGACGCCCGCTACATTCTCGAACGCGCCAGCGCGCGTGAGACGACGGCACGCGTGGCGGTGGGCGCGATCGCCAAGCAGTTCCTCGGACAATTTGGGATCGAGGTGCTGAGCCACGTGATCGCGGTCGGCACGGCAACACTCGATCGCCCGGCGCAATGGGAAGAGTTAGTCGCGCTTTCAAAGAAAGACGAAGTTCTCCTTGGCTGTGTCGACGCCGAAGCGGAGCAGCGAATGAAGGCTGTTGTTGATGAGGCGTATCGGACCGGCGACACGGTCGGCGGCGTGTTCGAGGTCGTGGCGCACGGATTGCCCGTTGGCCTAGGCTCACACATTGCGTGGGATACGAGACTAGATGGCCGTTTGGCGCAGGCGATTGTGTCGATGCAGGCGGTGAAAGGCGTCGAAGTGGGCCTCGCCGAAGAGGGCGCCCATTCGTTCGGATCGAAGGTGCAGGACACGATTCACTACGACAAGGACAAGCGGTCGTTCTATCGCGGCGCCAATCGCGCGGGCGGACTGGAAGGCGGCATCACCAACGGGCAGGATCTGTTCGTTCGCGGATTCCTGAAGCCGATCTCGACGTTGCGCCGGCCGCTCGAATCGGTCGACATCGTCACGCGCGATGCGGAAAAAGCGGCCTATGAGCGCTCCGATGTCGCGGTGGTTCCGGCCGCGGGAGTGATCGGCGAAGCGATGGTGGCGATCGTGTTGGCGCAAGCGTTCCTCGAAAAATTCGGCGGCGACTCACTGATGGAAACCCGCCGGAACTACGATGGGTATCTGGAACAGGTTCGGGAGTTCTGATGTTGTTGACCATTCGTAAGTACGGCGATCCGGTGCTTGAGACGCCGTGTGAACAGGTAGCCGATTTCGGAAGCGCAGAACTGCGGCAACTCGCCGCGAACATGTTCGAGACGATGTACGGCAACAAGGGCGTGGGCCTCGCGGCGCCCCAGATCGGCGTGTCGAAACAGCTTACGGTAATCGATGTTTCAGCGGGAGAGGACTCGTCGGCGAAACTCGTCTTGATCAATCCCGAGATCGTCTCGCGGGAAGGTCAGCAGTTGGGCGAAGAGGGCTGCTTGTCGATTCCCGGTTTCCGTGAGGACGTTCGTCGCGCGATGAAAGTTCGTGTGCGCGCATTGGATCTAGACGGCAAGGAGTTCGAAGTGGAAGGCGATGAGTTGCTGGCGCGCGCAATACAGCACGAGATCGACCATTTGCACGGCATTTTGTTCTTGAAGCACCTGTCACCGTTGAAACGGGATCTGATCCGGCGCAAGATTGCCAAGCTCGTCAAGGCGGGCGAGTGGTAGTCGTCTTCATGGGCACGCCGCGGTTTGCCGTGCCTACGTTGGAAGCGCTGGTTGCCGCGGGTCACGAAGTACGAGCCGTCTACACACAACCGGACCGGCCGAAAGGACGCGGGCAGGAGTTGGCGACGTCGCCGGTGAAGGAATGTGCGCTTGGTCTCAGATTGCCGTTATATCAGCCGGAGCGAGTTCGAAGACCGGAAGTAATTGCGCAGTTGGCTGAGTTCGGGGCCGAAGCTATGGTCGTCGTCGGCTATGGACAAATTCTGCCACAGGCCATAATTGACCTCGCTCCGCTCGGCATCATCAACGTGCATGCGTCGCTGCTGCCGAAGTACCGTGGCGCGGCCCCGATACAATGGGCGATCGCGAACGGGGAGCGAGTGACGGGCGTCACGACGATGCGCATCGACGCAGGGCTTGATACCGGCGATATGCTTTCGAAGACCGAGACCGCGATCGGCGACGACGAGACTGCGCCTGAGTTATCGGAGCGGTTGGCGGCGATGGGCGCAACACTGTTGATTGAAACGCTGGGCCGTCTTCGGACAATCGCGCCGGAAAAACAGAACAGCGAGGAAGCGACGTTGGCGCCGATCTTGAAGAAAGAAGACGGCGCGATTGACTGGTCGAAGCCGGCGGCGGCGATCTACGCCCGGTTGCGCGGATTTACTCCGTGGCCCGGCGCATTCACGTCATTTCGGGGCACGGGCTTAAAGGTATTGACGGCGGCGCTGGCTAGCGATACGGATTTGGCTCCAGGCGCAATGCGTCTGCGCAATCGCAGGCTACTCGTCGGTTGCGGCGCAGGCACATCGCTCGAACTCCGTGAAGTGCAGCCGGATGGCCGCAAGCGCGTAAGCGGCGAGAGCTTTTCGAACGGCGCCCGATTGTCGGACAATGAACTGCTAGGAAACTAAATCGTGAAGCTACCTCTTGGCTATCGTTACTCCTCTTTGTATGCCGGCATCCGCAAGGCTGCGAAGGATGATCTGTCGTTGATCGTGTCCGATGCCCCGGCTTCGGCGGCGGGAGTGTTCACGCAAAACAAAGCGATGGCGGCGCCGGTGATTCTGTCGAAGAAAAACCTCGCGGCGACAAAGGGCGTCGCCTCTGCGATTCTCACCAACGCTGGCAACGCAAACTGTGCGACTCGCACCGGAATGAAAGTCGCGCTGGAGACAACCCGCGCTGTCGCGAAAGTGCTGCGAGTGCCCGCGTCGAAGGTGCTTGTGTGTTCGACGGGTGTGATCGGCGTCGAGTTGGACGGATCGAAGATTACGTCGAAGGCGAAGGCGTTGGCCGACGGTCTTGCTACGGATCGCTTCGAGGACGTCGTCAGCGCGATCATGACGACGGATCTGGTGCCGAAAAAGGCACATGCGGCGATCAGCGTAAAGGGCGGCGCCGTCCATATCGCGGGCACGACGAAGGGCTCGGGCATGATCCAACCGTTGATGGCGACAACGCTCGGTTACGTGATGACCGACGCCGCACTGTCCCCATCGGAGTTGCGCGGAATGCTCAAACGGGCCAGCGCACGCAGCTACAACGCGATGAGCGTCGACGGCGATACGTCGACCAACGACACGCTGTTCTTGCTCGCCAACGGAGCCTCAGGCCTGAAGATGACCGCCAAGGACAAGGGCGTCTTCGAGCAGGCGCTGACGGTATTGCTCGAAGACCTCGCGCGGCAAATTGCCCGCGATGGCGAGGGCGCGAAGAAGTTGGTCACCATCGACGTGACCGGCACGAAGTCCGACGACGAAGCGATGCGAATCGCGAGACAGATCGGCAATTCGCCGCTCGTGAAAACGGCGATCGCGGGCAGCGATCCGAACTGGGGCCGCGTAATTATGGCGGCGGGTAACGCCGGAGTCGACTTCGAGTTGAGGAACGTTTCGATCACGATGCAGGGCATGCTCGTGTGTAAGAACGGGCTCGCGGTGGACTTTTCCGAGGAGGAGTTGACAGCGCGGTTGGACGAGCCCGACACACACGTGACCTTCGCCGTGAAGGGCGGCGGCAATGGCGGTGCGCGGTTCTACACGTGCGACTTCACCGAGGGCTACATCAAGATCAATGGGAGCTATCGGACGTAGTCCGCTGCCCTTCTCCGCACCATCACGGAGTACGCGAAGATCCCCAGCACCAACCAGAACCCGACAGCCTTGATCGGCGCGTCGAAACTTCCGGTGTTCTTGATTAACCAACCCGTCAGCCACGGCGCGACGATGCCGGCCAAATTCGCCGCCGTGTTCTGAATCGCCACGGGCACCGCTCCAGGCATCAGCGTTTGAGTCAGCGCCCAGTAGTTCGCCGTCGCCAGGCCAAGCCCGCACAGCGACGCGATCGTCAGGCCAATCATGAGTTCCTTCGAATCGGTGAACACGCTCAGCGTTTGCATCGCCGCCATCACGAAGCCCGACACAGTGAAGACACGGCGCACGAAGATCGGCTCCCCGCCCCTGGCGATCCAACGGTCGGCCACCCAACCCGCGATCGCGGCCACCGCGGCCATGCCGCCAAACGACACACCGCTGAACCAGTTCGACTTCTCGATCGACAGCCCGTGCGTCTTCTGAAAATACTGCGGCATCCAAGTCATGCAGTAGTAGACAAAATACATGTAGCAGTAAGTGCCGATGATGATCCCCCACATTACGCTGCTTCTTAGCGCCGTGCGAATCGATGTCTTCTCGGCGCCCGCACCGGTGCCCGCGGGCAGCGCGGCCGGGTCGTCCTTCTTAACCCAGCCCAGCCACGGCCCCAACCACAACAGGCTGCCCAGCCCCATGATCAGAAACATCGCCTGCCAACCAAGCTGAACGACCAGAAAACCCGCCAGCGGTAGTCCGATCGCCGGGCCGATCTTGGTCCCTGTCATGTAGACGCCGACCGCGAAGCCGCGTTCTTTTTCGGCGAAGTGCGCGCGGATGTAGCGCAGCGACGACGACGTCACCACGCTTTCGCCGAGACCAACAAATAGCCGCGTGGCCACCAGCGCCCACAGGCCAGTCGTCAAGACGGTGCACGCGGAAGCGATACTCCACAGCGTGATTCCCAACGTGTAGAGCAACCGAACGCCGTAGCGGTCGACAAGCACGCCGGCGGGAATCTGACCAATCGTATACGTCCAGAAGAACGCCGAGAGTGCCATGCCCCGCTGCTCGTCGTCAAGCGACATCATCTTGCCGATCGACGGCATCGCCGACGTCAGGTTCACGCGGTCAATGTAGGCGATCACCATGCCGAGGCTCAGCCAGCAAACTACCCACCATCGTTTGTTGTTCATTGATTTGACTCTTCCGCTAGATTCAATTTTCGTAGGATCGCTTTCCCGCGCGGATGCGCTCGCAGGGATGCAAAACGAGGGTCGCGTGGAAAAAGCACGGGTACCAACCCACGCGCCTCAACGGCTTTCTCCAGCCATGCCAGGGCTCCGTCCGTTTCGCCGAGCCCTTCGTGAATGATCGCCAACGCCGTAAGATCCACGGTTTCGGTCTTTTCCCGCGCGGTAAGCTCCGAAAGGATTTGCCGTGCCGCTTCCGAATTTCCGGCGACGGCGTGCGCATGTCCCAACGCTCCGACAACCCACGACGTCCGGCCATCGGATAGTTCGCACGCCCGCTCTAGGTGCGTGATCGCCACCTCGAATCGCCCCAACAGCAAGCACGCTGTCCCGGCCCACATGTGGCTGATGAAAAACCCCGGGTTGTTCGCGATCGACGACCGGGCTCGATCCAGCGCCTCCTCGGTTCGTCCCGCGTATAGCGAGCTCATCGCGGCGGCGTGGCCGATCAGCGGAGAAAGCGGCTCCATCTCGATACCGCGCCGAATGTGAGCCTCCCCGTCGTCAACCCTCCCGGTCATCGACAGGATGATAGACCACCAATAATGCGCGAGTAGATTGTTGGCATTCAATTCAAGCGACCGCGCGAACTCCTTATCGGCGGCGCGCCAGTTGAAATCCGAGAGTCCATGAATGTACGCGAGCGAATTGTGCGCCTCGGCCAACTCGTTATCGAAGGCGATCGCCGCAGCCGCGGCGGCTTTCGCCCGCGCGAACGCTGGCTTTGGCGGAAGGATCGAATAAGAGGCAAGAATGCTGTAGCAGTCGGCTAGCCCCGAATACGCGAGCGCGTACTCCGGGTCCTTGTCGATGGCCTGCTGAAACGCCGTGACCGCTTTCATCAACTCGTCGGGCGTGCGCCGCGTCCAATGATGGCGGCCCTTCAAATACAGTTGGTACGCTTCGGTGTCATCAGTATGCCGCTTCTTCTTCTCGACGCCGCTGAGCTTGGTTCGCAAGCGGCTGGAGATTTTCGCCGCAATCTCTTCCTCGATCGCAAAGATGTCGGAGAGTTTGCGGTTGAAGCGTTCGCCCCAGAGCTGTGATCCTTCCTGAACGTCGAGCAGCTCCGTGCCAATCACCAGCACTTCGCCGCGCAGACTCACCCGGCCGGTCAACACAACGCGGACGTTGAGTTCGCGGCCGAGTGTTTGCGGGTCTTTGTCGCTGCCTTTGTAACGGAAGACCGTGCTGCGCGGAATCACGCGCAGTTGCGGAATTCCGGCCAGGCTGTTGAGAATACTTTCAGTCAGGCCCTCGCTCAAGTACTCGGAATCGGGGTCGTTGCTCGCATTGACGAACGGCAGCACCGCGATCGAGTCACCCGGCGTTTGCGCCGGCGCCGTTCGCAACTGCGCCGCCAATTCGCGCGCCGACTGCACGCGGCGGAAAGTGTCCTTCTCCAAACACGCATCCACCAGCCGCTTCAACTCCGCTGGCACGTTGGAAAGCTCCGCCGGGCGGTCCCGCAATATCGACGACATCGCCTCGGCTGCCGTCGCGCCAGTGAATGCTCGCCGCCCGCAGAGCATCTCGTACAACACCACGCCGAGAGAAAAAATGTCGCTCGCCGGCGTCGAACTTTCACCGCGCACCTGTTCCGGCGACAGATAGCCAGGCGTGCCAACAATCAACCCCGAAGCGGTCAGAGTCTCGTCACCCGAAACGGCCGGCGCCACGTGCGCGATACCAAAGTCGAGCACCTTCACAAAGCCATTCGCGGTCAGGAACAAATTCTCCGGCTTGATGTCACGATGCGTGATGCCCTTCGAATGCGCCGCCTCCAGCCCATCGGCCACCGCCGCACCGATCTCCACCACCTTCTTCCACTCAACCGGCCCTTTCGAAATCAACTGCCGGATCGTCTGCCCTTCGAGCAGTTCGGTAACCGCGTAAGTGGTTCCGTTCTCAACGCCCGTATCGAAGATGGCGAGCAGGTTCGGATGCGACAGCGCCGCCAGCGCTTTCGTCTCTTTTACGAACCGCGCCAGCGCCTGCGGATTCTCCGAAAGATGCGGCGGCAGCACTTTGATCGCGACATCGCGGTCGAGCCGCCGATCGCGAGCCCGGTACACCTGGCCCATTCCGCCGGCGCCGAGCGCGACCACAATTTCATACGGGCCGAACCGGTCGCCCGCCGCAATTGACATTGGTCCAGTCTACCGAAACGGCTCCCATCTTGAAACGAGTCCCGAATCGGCGCACCGTTCACAACGCAATTTCAACGACTTAGATTGGCGCGCCGCATGCATTAACCAGCGGCATGAAGACCTTTCTCACCCTCTTGGTTGCGGCGCTTCCCGCGTTCTCGCACACCCTTACCTTTGACGGCGGGCTGCCCCGTCTCTACCAAGTCACGACTGTCAACGTCGACGGCAACAACCGCACGCTCAACGTCGGCCAGATCGGCATCTGGATCGACACCGTCTACGACATCATGGCCTACTGCGCCGCCCCTGGCATTTCGCTGTTGACCGGCCCAACCGACGTGACACCTGTGCCTGACACGCTCTTCGCCGAAGGCCAGCGCCTCGCATGGATCTACAACTTCTACAACCCGGCAGTAACGCAGGGTTGGGAAGCCGCCGCCGTGCAAGTCGCTATCTGGGAGGTGGTACTGGATTCGGATGACAACCTTACAACGGGGCGATTTCGCTATACCGCCGATTCGCAAATCCAGACACGTGCCATCGCAATCCTCGCTGCCAGCGCCGGTCAGTCGGATACGGGCGTCGTCTTCTGGGTGCCCGACGCCGGCCCGACGTATTCCCAGACTCTGTTGAGCGCCGATCCCACGCCCGAACCGCCCGCCTTAGTCCTCGGCGCCGCGGCCCTACTTCTTCTGTTTCCGAAATTTCCAGATCCGAAGCGCGTTCTCCCCGAGGATCAGCCGGCGGTCGGCGTTTGAGTAAAAGTCGCAGATCTTATCGACAAACTCCAGCTCCTTGTCCATCGGCAGCTCCCATCTGGGGCGCGGATAGCCCGTACCCCAGATAATCTGCTTGCCGCCGAACTCCTCGTAGATCGCCTTGTAGAACGGCAGCGTGTCTTCGTAGGGCCAGCGCTTTAACTCGGTCATCTCGTAAGGCTCGGAATTCGAAATCCAAACTTGCTTGAACTTTTTCAAGCGGAACATCTTGCGAAACTCCGGCCACGGATCACTCAACTTGAGGTCCGGTTTGCCGGCGTGATCGATCACCACTTTCACGCCCGGAAACCGCTCGCACATCTCTTCGAGCATCGGCATCTGGTGCGGCAGGATGTAGTAGTTAAAGACCGCGCCCAGTTTCTCGGCCTCTTTCCAAAGCGGATAGTGCTCCTTCGAATTCAGCCACGTCGACTTCGGATGATAGATCGGCGAAAAACGCACGCCTTGAAACTTGTGCTCCTTGACCCAGTAGCGCAGCCGCTCGTGCACCTTCGGATCCAGCGGATTAATCAATCCGTGCGCGACGAACAGATCCGGGTGCTTGTGCAGCGAATAGCTGGTGTACGAGTTGTCCCAGCCGAAGTAGCGCGGCGTAATCAACACCGCATGCTTCAGGCCGAAGTCCTTCATCTGTTGGACCTGATTCTCGATCGGCCCCTGCACCGCCACGCGTTTCAGCTCGGGCCGCTCCGGATGTGCGAACGGAAACTTCGGATCGTCCGTCCACACCTCCAAGTGCGTGTCTATGATCAATCGCTCTTTCCCCGCCGCCAGCGGAGCCGCAAGCAAACTTCGTCGAGTCAACATGCGCTCATAATATCTTGTGGCCGAATCCCGTGGAACCGTGCTGCGGTTCATCCTCCAGCTCGCGAAGAATCATAAGCGCCAAATCGCGGTCATCGTCTTCTTCGCATTGCTGGCCACCGCGGCCGATCTCTTGCAACCTCTGATCTACCGGCGCGCGATCAACGACATCGCCGGATTGCTCGGTGTCGCCGCGCCCGCTCGTACCGCGGAGCAGACTCTGCTCACGCTGATCCAATCGGTCGTATTGCTTTTCCTCATCAGCGTGATCGGCTATTTCTTCTCGCTCCGCGCCGACTACTACGGATCCAAAGTCGCCAGCGCCATGGAAGTCGACCTGATCTCCGGAACCTTCGGCCACGTGTTGAAGCTGCCAACATCGTTCTTCGCGCATCGCGCCAGCGCCTCCATCGCCAAACGCATCGACCAGTCCGATCAACTCGCACCCGTCGTCCACGCCTTCTCGCAACAGATCGCGCCCGAGGCCATTCGCCTGGTCGGCATCTGCGCCATCATGTTCACGCAGAACTGGGAGATGGCGCTCGTATCGCTGTCGATGGTTCCGCCGTATCTATGGATCGCCCGCCGGAGCGCCGTCCGCATGCGGACCGGTCTCGATTCCTACTACGAACTTTGGGAGAACATCTCCGGGCGCATCACGGGCGCGATCGCCGCGGTGAAGACGGTGAAGCTCTCCGGGGCTGAAGCGCGCGAGGAAGCGCGTTTGAAGGCCGACTCGACCTACGCCTACGGTGTCTACACCGACCGTATCCGCCGATGGCATCGCTACTACATCGGCCAGAGTGTAGTCAGTAATCTGGGCAAGTCGCTCGTGCTCGGCTACGGCGGCTACCTGGTATTGCGCCAAAGGCTGACTCCGGGCGATGTCATCATGTTCGCGGCCTACCTGGACCGCCTGTTCGCGCCAGTCGACTCGCTGAACTCCATGGCGGTGACTTTGCAGCAAAATCTCGTCTCGCTGCAACGTGCGATCGACCTGCACGCCGAAGGCCCAATTGAACCACCGGGCGAGGACCTGAAAGAAGGCCCCGGCGAAGTCGAATTCCGCGATGTGCGATTCAGCTACGTCGCCGATCGCCAGGTGCTTCGCGGTCTTTCGATCAAACTCGCGCCCGGCAAGATCACCGCGCTTGCCGGCCCATCCGGCGCCGGAAAGACGACCACCGCGGATCTCCTACTGAAACTCTTCGAACCCTCGAACGGACAAATTTTAATTGATGGCGCCCCCATCGACAAAGCCAGCCCCGCCGCCGTGCGCCGCGCCATCGGCGTCGTCGCCACCGACCTCGCCGTCTTCCGCGGCACGCTGGCCGATAACATTCGCTACAAGCGCCCAGGTGCTTCAGAAGAAGAAGTCCTCGCGGCCGCACAGGCCGCCGGGCTTTCGGGCCTGCTCAGCCGGCTGCCCGAAGGACTGCAAACCGAAATTGGTGAGAACGGCGTTGGCCTGTCGGTCGGTGAGCGCCAACGCCTGCAAATCGCCCGTATTTTGGCCGATAAACCGCGCCTGCTCGTCCTCGACGAGGCCACCGCCAACCTCGACTACGCGACCGAACTGGAGGTCAAGCAATCGCTGTTCCGGCTCGATCCTCGACCGACGACGCTCATCATCGCCCACCGCTTCACGATGATCAAGGAAGCCGACTACGTCTACATCGTCCTGGATGGCCAAGTCGTCGAAGAGGGAACACCGGCGCAACTGCTGCAAGCCAACGGATGGTTCGCACAACTCGCGAAACAATCGGCGTCGCCCGAACCCGTCGGCGAGTCTGCTATGCTCTCAGAGACCAGGGAGGTTTGATTCTAAATGCGTTTTAAAACCGCAATCCTAATCGCTTTGCTCGTGTTCACAGCTTTCGCTCAATCCGAGCGCGGCACAATTACAGGAACAGTTAAAGACGCAACCGGCGCGGTGATTCCGGCGGCGAAGGTAGTCCTGACGAACACGCAGACGGGCGTATCGTTCACAGCACCCTCCAACGACGCCGGCGA
>Ga0194119_10012247_pt1 | contig 10909 bp, 19 predicted proteins | sample TA2MahC100mmetaG_FD_148620 | JGI IMG/M metagenome (GOLD analysis project Ga0194119, IMG submission 148620) | Freshwater microbial communities from Lake Tanganyika, Tanzania - TA2015018 Mahale Deep Cast 100m | ecosystem: Environmental > Aquatic > Freshwater > Lake | place: Tanzania: Lake... | reverse complement strand
TCTTTAATAGCAACTCCTCTCGGTTGGGGAATCGTTGACGGCACACAACATAAGTGTGATCGGATGCAAGTATACAGCACAGAAACAGATACAAAGTGGGTGGTTTGTGCTAATAAAATCTATGAGTATAAGGTGATTGATGGTAAAAGACAACCACCCGTAGAGCGCACTATTAAAAGATAATGGACTTCTTACTATTCTTGACACCAATCAATCAAGCAATCGTTAATGATTTAATCAAAGCAAAGTTTCGGATGCAGGAGAATGCACCGATTTGTGCTGCAAATCCAAGATACTTTGGATTTTTACATAAGGATAAAAGGTTGATTGTCTGCACGAAAAATATTCTTGTTGGTGAAGATAATCCCAGAGATTGGATTAATCAAACCATTACACACGAATCAGTTCACGCAGTTCAGAATTGTAAGGGTGGACCTCTTGGGTATAAGAAAGAAAATATGCCCTTACCAATTTCTAAATTAAAGTATCTAGTTGCCTCTTCGTCAATCTCAGGTAAAGTAGAACAACAAAGATTTCAAAAAGAACACGAAGCATATTATCTTGAGGACAGTCCAAATAAGGTTCATTCATTAATTAAGAAGTTTTGTTTCTAAATAAAATTGACTAGGTATAAACTATGGAATTTATTGCTTTTTTGATTGTTGGATATGTGGAGACCAGTCCAGGTCAATGCCAACTTGAATACTTAAGATATAACGATATACACTCGCTAGTAATCCCGTGCCACGAGAATGGAACACTCCAGAGAGGGAGTGTTGGACAGATCCCATCCATAAACTACTTAAAGCAATAGATAATCACACTCGTCTTTACTTAGAGACGGGTGATCCTTGGCATGAGGAGCAAGCACAAATACTTAGAAAATACATTAAAGATTTAAAAGTTTGGATACATAGACAGGAAGGTAGATGAAAAATCTAAAACTATTAGACAAACTTATTGTCACTATTGTAATAGGCACACTCGGATACGTTGGTGTGACATTCGCCAACTGTAACTTTCTAATACCAGGCTCTATGGAGAGAGCAGATGCTCTAGGGGGGTTAAAGAATCCTCCACCACTAGAGTGCTCACAGTCAGTCACACAAGGTTACAACGCCCTCTTCACGCTATTTACAGCGTTGCTCGGATTAAAAGCAAAGATGGATGATTAAGAAACCCAGAGTTTACCCTCTGCTTTTCTTCTGCGAGCAAGTCCTGCTTCTACATTTGAACCAGGATTTCTGTAGAGGAATAGCGCATCGGGAACTAAATCCCATTCTTTATTCTTCAAGCGTTTAGTAATAGTATTAAAGTTATCGCCACCGTAAAAACCGGCACCAAGATTATAAGCAAAGCTGAGCAGAGCGCCTCTTTTTCCATCAGACATTTCACTCCAGTAAGGTATTCTTTGTAGAGAAGGTAAAAATCTATTTTTTAAATCAAACTCAAGTAGAGTATCTGCATACTTTTGAGTAATCACTCTACCAATTTTGAATGCTGTTCCATCAAAGTCTTTGGTGCTTCCCCAACCAATCGTAATCGGTGGTCCTTTTGTTAATGGGTCAGGATAAGCATTTAGATGACATCCTTCAAACTCTTTGATTAAATTAATGCCAACCAACGGCACTTCATTGGCATTATTAGCGTTAGTTGGCGTTTCTACTTTTTTGCGTCAAAAATACGCCCCCAACCAGTCTTATCTTTTCCTCTTTCTAACCAACGATAGGTAAGATCAGACTTCTTATACACAGCACCCTTACCGTTTGTTACTGGCCCTGTATAACCATCGTTCAGAGAACCATAAGGATCATTTACAACATAGTCTTCACCTTTCTTACCAATCACTACAACCATGTGCCCGCCAGTAGGAGCAGAAAGAGAGCCCCTGTGATAGATACCAATAACAACAGGTCTCCCAGCGGATAACTCACGATCAAGATCAGCAAACCCAAGATTGTAACTAAAGCGTGACTTAATTCCATAACCTTCCAGAACTTTTGTCTGGACGGTGTGATCAGTTGAATCCCCGATTGCAAAAACTTTTTGAACGTAGGCATCATCGCCCTTTGCTCCTTGAAGCGTACCTGGTTTGAAATACTCCAGGCACATTGCACATGAAGATGAATTACAGGTTCTATTTGCATCTCTGTAATTATCTGTCTGTGGATAATAAGGAACGGAAAGAACTCCAAGAACAACTGCTTCAATTTTAGTTCTGAATATCCTAACCCAATTAGAATCATCTTCAAGCAATTCTGGTTCCTTACCAGCAAGATCTACTTCAAGTTGTTCTACTGCAGCAACGTGCTTTGGATTTTTTGGATCGTAGTGTAGAAAAAAGTTGTGTAAATCTATTTTCATTGTTCCTACTCATTTTGATATTTTATTTATCAAAAAAGCGTCCTTTCGGACGCTTTGAGTATTCTTCAAAAAGTAACAGGTTTATAGACCTGGTATATTACCAAATTCCTGGAATTACTTGCCCAGTGGTGAGGTAAGAACCCATAGCGGCAATAATACCAATCATTGCTGCCCAACCATTAATACGTTCTGCTTTTTCAGTAAAAATTTTGTTCATTGTCTTTCTCCTAATTAGTTTACTTTAGAATAGATAGAGGTTTCACCATAATCACGGTGAATTTTATAACCAACAACTGCACCCTTAGTATTCATCAGTGCAGGCATAAAGACGATTGTGAAGAATACCGCTGGTGCTCCAATAAAGAGAGCAGCAACAATCACATAATAAGTCAGCAGTTCAATCAAGTCAGGCATTGTAAGGATGGCGTTGTTTAAGTTCAGAATTTGGTTGTGAAGGAACAACAGGGTTCCTTGATTTGTTTTTAATTACGATGAAGGCATCGTTTTGATAACTTACAGTTCCAAATGGTTTTGCCCATTTTGGATTTGCATTTGGACTGGTAGCAGTTCCTGTGACTGCTACCCCACCAATTTCAACAGAGATATCATCATTAGCATCCCATCCAAGTGTTTCAAGAGCAATTGCAAACTGCCCGAGCATACCTCCAGTACTCACAGGTTTTCTTCCTGTTCAGTGAGAATTACACAATCACTTGTGGGATAAGCAACGCAAGTGAGAACCCAACCTTCTGCTTGTTGGTCATCATCAAGGAACGATTGTTCTTCGTTATCAACAGTACCAGAGATGAGTTTGCCAGCACAGGCAGAGCAAGCGCCTGCCTTACACGATGAAGGGAGGTCAACACCTGCTTCTTCCGCTGCTTCAAGAATGTATTGGTCATCTTGGCATTGAATTGTAGTTTCGGTGCCATCAGGGGATTGGAGAGTAACATTAAAAGTGGTCATTAGTAAGTCTCGCAAATTTTTTCAACGGATGCCGCCAATAGAACGAAAAAGGCAACTGAAGTCATTGTAAAGATAATTGAAGTCATTGTCAAGTCTCAAACTACTCCGAAGAAGAGGTGCCCAGTGAGAGCGTAAGAAATAGCGCCAGCAACAATGCCGACCATAGCCCAACGTCCATTCATTTTCTCCGCTTTCTCAGCATAAGGTTCGATACCATAACGCTCAAGGTCTTCTTTGGTCATATACATCGCAGGTTCTTTGGCAAACATATTCATTTGCCCGAACTCGTTTTTGGTTACAGTCATTTTCGTTTTATTACGAATTGTTACACAATTATATAGCAAAAATAAAGAGGGGTCAAGCCCCCTTTGTCAGGAAGTCATAAAAAACCACCCCAGAAAGGAGTGGTCTAACTCAACTTATGAGTGGATTATCAACCAATAATACTCTGTCTCCATTCTTCACTCATATTCACCATAATTGCTTCTGCTGCCTCTGGTGTTTCAGCATATCCTTCATCAAGAAGGTGTGAGAGGATGATGTCGTAAATATCTTCTTTAACATTAAACTCTTGTCTTTCTGCTTCTTGGTCTCTCTCTTTTGCTCTCTGCGACATTCTCCTTGAAGTACTAGCAAGTGTCGCTGCTTGCCTATGTTTTTTTGGTTGTCCTTTTTCAACAGCAGTAGTATGAAGTTTTACTGATTGCTTCATTATCCTATCTGCTCTTTTTTGAGTATCAGGAACTTGTGCTTCATCAAGTTGCTGATTTTCAACAACTTCCATATATGCTTCTTGAAGACTACGAAAATCTTGTGCGTCCATTTTTATGAATACTTTTTAGTTATTTATTAAGGAGTTTTATCTTCTCGCAAATATGCGTAAGTATAAAACCTATTATGGTCTTTCATCTGCTCTTAAATTGGTTCGCAATACTATTTATAAAAGAAAAGAGGGCATTTCTGCCCTCCAATCTCTACCTTAAAGATGCGAACCAATTAAGGCATTTATATTTATACCTTAGAACTTAAAGGTTGTTTGCAAAATTCCTCCCCAATTGGAAGAGTTACCAGCAAGACGTTGGTTGTCACTTCCATAGAAGATAGCAGGAGTAACACTGATGTTATCAGACACTTGATACTTGTAGAAGATCTCAAGCATTGTAGACTTCTCAAGGTTCTCACCTGTAGGAGCCTGACCGATAGCAATACCAGCAGAATTACCACCAACAAATACATCTTCCCACTGAAGACCAGCGAACCAAGACTGACTATCAGTAGCATCACTAGTAGTGCCACTCACAGTGTTCCAACCATAACCAGCGGAGATAGAAGGAATAATACCCGATTTCTGAGGTTGCCAGTAAGCATTCAGTGCATAACCATTAGAGGTTTGACCAGGAACCAAAGTACCAGAAGCACCGTTCAGACCGTTGTAAGTACGAACACGGGTTCCTTCAGTACCGTAACGGTAACCGAATGCAGCACCCCAGTTATTACCACGATAACCGATTTGTGCAAGAGTATTCAGAGCACCAGTCTCATCAAATACACCAGTTTCACTATCATTACCACTTTGAGCAACATAGTTTACGCCAGCAATCAGACCTTTCTTACCATACTGAGCACCGAAACCAGCACCAGTTGCCTTATTATAAACTCCAGGAGTACCAGCCACAGCAAAGAAGTCAAGAATACCAGACTTATAAGCAGAAGGCATCCATGCCATTTCAGTATTACGAACCAGAGCACCAGCAGTCAGAGTTGCTTTGTTGTTGAAAGCAGGGAACTGATAGTACAGACGATCAATAACTACATTGTTACCAACTTCACTTGAAGTGTCGTCTGCTTTATCCAGTTTGAAGATTGACGAACTGGAACCGAAAGGATTGCTGCTGAAGTTAGCAGAACGCAGACGGGTGCGAAGCAAATCTTGACCAGTGAATGAAGTATCAAGGTTCAGACGCAAATCATAATTGAAAGCAGTATGGGTTACATCACCACCTTTAGTTTGGTAGTCATCAACACCACCGAGTACGAATGATGCTTCACCCCGCAGTTTGGTAGTAGTGGAGAATTGAGTTGCTTCCAGTTCACCAACCTGAGATTCCAGACTAGCAACCTTACCCTGGATAACGGTTAGTTCATTACGGAACTCATCTGCAAGGCGCTTAAGTTCGTCAGTATTTTCAGTTACACGATCGAGACAGGCATTCAGAAGTGCTGCTGCTTCATAACGGGTCATTGCACGACCACCACCAAAGGTGCCGTTTGCATAACCAGCAACGCAACCATAACGCTCTACAAGATTGCTCAGTGCCTGATATGCCCAATCAGTGGGTTGTACATCAGAAAGTTGTGAGACACTTGTGACCTGCTCAGAGGAATATTGGTTGACTGCTGCCATATTGAGGTCTGCGGCATTCGCAGCAACAGGAGCAACCATTCCCAGAGCAACAGGTGCAAGCATCAGTTGTTTGAGTTTCATAAAAGTGTTTTAGTACTAAACGACATTTAGATTGTAAAGAATTGCGACAGAATTCTTAAGTACTTATTTAGTATAGTGGGTGCTTTGATTTTTGTCAAGCGGATGTTGAAGACGGTTCGGTAATCCGATTATGATATGGATCATAACTCATAAGATCATCTATTTTTAGATGAGGACCATTCTGGGTCCAAAAGTTAAGAAGACCATCGTGACTGTTTCTATGAAAAATATCAATATGTTCTGGATGAATTGCTGATCCTAAATCTAAACGATATAGAAAAATAGGAAGAGAATAAGTCTTACCAGATTCAAATATCAAATCTTCAGAAACTGGCCTTGGTTTTACACCATTATCAAGTTTATACTTATCACCTCTAATGTGATTCTTAACTATTTTTTCTGCGTGATGACGAGTAACGAGATATGCAGCAGCAGAAAAATCGTTAATAAATCTTGGATGAATTCTCATATGTATATCACCAGTACAAATTGTTGTCAATTGCATTGAGTCCCAATCATAAGGAATTCTGCAGAAAAAATCTGGCCAAGTAAAGTCCCAATGTTTTGCGATATCTAGACTTACATCATCCTCAAAAATTAAAATATAAGGATGATCTGTTTCCTCATAGAAATGTTTAATCGCTTTCAAATGTGACAATACACACCCAACTTCATTCGGGCTCATATCATCAGGAATTCTACCTTTCAAAAGTAAGGATACGTCATCTACTCGCGCATCATATCCAGAAATACGAGTATGATTTTCAATTTTCCAATATTCAAATTGAGATGTCATATGCTCAAATCTATGAGTATCTGCATCCAAATTTAACCAAAGAACTGGAGGAAGATTTCTTAATTTGTATGCCGATTTATTATTGTCCATCTTTAATGCGTATCCAAGTTTCAGGAATTAAGTCTTTAGTATCGTGATCTTTGGTATAACCAGTTTTTCCAAACCACTGAGTAGGTGCAATAACTAACTTGTTTTTATTATTGGAAAGCCAAGCGCCCCACCAAGAGTAAGATGAATTTGCAATAACAAAATCATCACAAAGAGACATCAGACATAGATCAACACGATTATCTGTATTTTCAGAAATCATAAATCGATCATCCAAAAATAAATCTTGCTCCTTACACCAAGAAGGATCATCAGAAAAAACGATTACATTTCTATCATAATCAAAATGCTTTAATGCTGCTGCATAATATTCTAAAGGAAGATTGAAATGATTTTCAGAATTTTTTAAATAGTCGGTTCTCCTAATATGAAGAGCAACTGGTTTATCAACAGACTGAATCATTTGAAGACAAGGTTTTAAGATCTCATCTTTAAAAGTGAAATCTTCCCTGATCTCTTTTTCAATATGCTTGAAATATTTTTCAGTTTGAAAATAACCTTGAATACTTACGTGATCTGGACATAAACTAAAAAGCTCTTCATCAAAATGGAAAAATCTTTCGTTTACAACAGGGGCGTGGCCATTATTTAAAACACCAATAGTGACTTGCAAATCAAAAGCATCAAAAAGTTCTGTACGTAGCATATTACCTATGCCGTCATTAATTGCTTCTTTATAATATGGAATACAATAATCTGCCCCAACATTACGAGCAATTCCTTTAAGTGATGCGTATTGGAACATTTGATTGGCAAAACGTCCCATTCTACCTAGAGCATTAAATCCTATCATTCTAATTGATTTCTACGTTCTTTTAGATAATCCTGTTTTTCATAATACTGCACCAATTGTTCTTTGTCAAATGTTTTAATCATATTCCAAAGTTGCCAATTGTTATTAAAATTAGGGTTACTGAACCAAGAATTATGTGTTCTTGAATGTTCTAAATGATAAACATAATTGTTCACTCTTGATATTCTTTTCCCAAGAATACTCATCCGATAATAAAACTCATCATCTTCACAACCCCAAGAAATAAAGTTTTCATTCATCATATAAGAATCAATGTAAACTTGTCTTTTGATAAATTGAGTCCATCCAATTGTAGAATTGGAAAGTTTTTTTGATTGATCTAAAATAGATGCATCTAAAGTTGTAATAAATTTTTCATATATTTCTTGATTATATTCAGAACACCATTGGTATACTCCACATTGATATGGATATACTACATCTACCAGATCATCATTAATAATTGAATATGCGTGGTGATAAGAATTTATTGGCAGTATACAATCTGCATCATAGTTAGCAACAACTTTAGTATCTGATGCAACTATCAAATCATTTAGAACTTTACTTTTACAGAACAATGGTTCCTGAGATTCTTCATAAAGATATGTAAGATTAGATGTATCTACATATTTTTTAATTTCTGGTAGAGCTCTAAACTGAAAAGTTGGATGATTAGAAACTTCTTTTACAATAACCTTGGCGGGAATATGTTTAAGTAAATAAGAAACAGATGATATTACATTTCTCAGTCTGTCCTCAGTTTCTATTCTGATAGGAATTAGGAAAGTCAAGTCCATCATAATTTAACAATCTCTCTACTTACTTTAATTGAATTTGGGAAATAGTATCCAGAGGTATCTAAATGTTGAAGGGCAGGACCAAACCAAGGATCGGGGATAAAAACTTTATTATCTTTATTCTTTCCAAGATAAGCCATCCACCAGGAAAAAGTGCTATTAGAAATAATAAAATCTGAGCAAAGTGCTCCTACACACATATCAAAATGTGCTTTACTTATTTCATAGTCAACAACATCATTAAAAATAAAATTACTTCCAATAAAAACTTCTTTACACCATTCAATGTCATCAGAAATGATGAGATATTGTCTATCGCTTCCTAGATTCTGAATGCAGTCCATATAATATTGTTCAGTGCAAGGAGCGTGATGATCTTGAAATTTAACAAAGTCACCTCTTCTTACATTTACACAAACTGGATTTTCTGTATTTTTATCTTTGTGAAATTTTAAAGCAGACTCTAAAATATTTTCTCTAAAAGTATAATCACTTCTGACTTCATCATCAGCATTTTCAAAATACTTATAACTTTCAAAGTGACCAATCAAGTTTGAATTATCAGGGCATTGATTAAAAAGTTCTTCACAGAATTCATGTTGTTGGAGTTCAACATCATATCCTTCAATTAACCCATATCTCCCATTCAAATGATTAAGTTCAAATAAGTGTTGAAGTTGATGGTGAACAGTTATAATGTTTCCATTTATGTCTTTATCAAACCAAGAAGCTTTTGAATGGTCGGGAATACAATGCTCATATCCCATATTCTTCGCAATGCCTACCAATGCCGCATACTGAAACATCTGGTTGCCTAGGCGACCTTTTGTTCCAAGTCCATTCATCCCAATCATTTCAATCTCCTTGTATGACTCTATAACTATCCTCATCAAAATGTTGCGTAGAAAATTCAAATAGCTCAGTATCTTCTAGTGCAATCATTTGATGTCTCAATCCACGATATACGTGAAACTTATCACCCTTGTTTAAGACTATTTCATTTGCATATGCAATGTCATCTTCATCATAGTATTTCAATAAAATTTTTCCACTCTGAATGTAGAAAACTTCATCCTTCAATTTATGAAAATGCCAAGAACATTTTTTTCCTTTTACGAAATAAAGAAGTTTTCCACAATACTCTTCAGAGTTTACGATCCATTTTTCAAATCCCCATCCTTTGGGAACAAATTTAATTTCCGAAGAAGTCATTTGCATTAATTCCTTTGTCATCTATGTAGACATCACCTGCAGGTTTACCCATAAACAATTCGTGATATTTACAACCCCACTCTTTGAGTTGCAACTCTGTTATATATCGCATATCTGCTTCCGCAAGTTTTGCATTATTATTATGTCTACCCATACCTCTTGCAGTCAGATAAACGATATAATGCCCCTCATCATAAAGTTGATTAATTACATTTATCCTATCTCTTTTTGGTTTAGAAGATGCATAAGTAGTACCATCAACTTTATCACAAATAGTTCCATCAATATCAATGACGTATTTCATTAATATCATCCTCATTTAAAACATAGGTTCCGAAGTTTTGAACTGCTATTGCAGATGCTTTATTTGCATAAGGTATTGCTTTTTCTATTGTACCATACTCTAGGTAAAAGTAAACTAATGCAGATAAAAATGTATCTCCAGCACCACAAACATCAAATACACTCACTTTTTCTCCAGGATAAATTATACCATCATATTCTGCTCCACCAGATCCCTTTGTAATGATTAGATTATCATGTTTACTTTTTAATAGTTTTGATTCATTATCATTGATTTTAACAAAACAATTTGATTCAGGTAAGATTGTTTTTTTACTATCAACAAAAACAGGTATTCTAGAGTTGAAAACTATTTCAAACAATCTTTGATGAGTAATAAATCCCTTGTCATAATCAGAAATAACTAACGCATCATATTTTTCATTAGGTATTTCATACTCCATTGGTAATAGAGTGTCTTCAACATCAACCCTGAGAATTTGATGATTATACTTTTCATCAATATATCTTGTTTTATAAATTTTTTCTTTGTTGGTAAGCATATAAACTTCCATACCAAATGACTGGAGATTATCTCTTACATTCCATGTCATACCATTCCTAGTTTCTCTTCGATGAAATTTGAGAATTGGTACAGGTGCTTCTGGATTTAATCTTTCACAAGTTCCATAGACATATTCATCGATACAACTATCCCCGATCAATAATATCTTGTATGGTTTTTGTTGTGGCATAATCTCCAATCCTATCAAAGAATATTAGTTTGGCAGCATAATAAGAACCTATAACGGATTTGCCTTTCCAATCAGAACCTACAACCATTATATCTGGTTTAAAAGATTTTATCAATCCTTCCAGTTCTTCATCGCTGGAAAAAAATCTTACCTCATCTACTGCTTTTAAATTTTCTAAGAAAAATTTTCTTTCTTCTTGACTATGTATAGGTCTTGTTGGACCCTTCTTTTCCTTTACTCTTTCATCAGTGTCAATACCTACACACAAATAGTCACCAAGACTTTTTGCATAGTTCAAAAGTTCAAGGTGACCTCTATGTAGAATATCAAATGTTCCGTTTACAAAAA
>Ga0194119_10012244_pt1 | contig 10911 bp, 10 predicted proteins | sample TA2MahC100mmetaG_FD_148620 | JGI IMG/M metagenome (GOLD analysis project Ga0194119, IMG submission 148620) | Freshwater microbial communities from Lake Tanganyika, Tanzania - TA2015018 Mahale Deep Cast 100m | ecosystem: Environmental > Aquatic > Freshwater > Lake | place: Tanzania: Lake... | reverse complement strand
CCCGCCACGCTTGGTTTTTGCGGGGTCGGGGTTGGTTCTTGCGGCGGTCCTAGTGATAGTCCTCCCGAGGTTTCAAGATCGCCCCTTAAGGCTGGCCGCCGATGTGCCTGAAACCAAAGAACTCTTGGAACTATCCCCGGAGGCGTTCCTCGCATCCGTAGGATCACCGAACGTAGTGCGATCGGCCGGGCGGCATTTTTACAGCCCTTCGGGGATTAGTTCCCAAATTGACCCGATCGTGCTGCTGAGCCCTGATTGGAAAGAGCGGACCGTGAAAATCGAGATCCGGGTTCTGGAAAAACCAGATTTGGCGCCCCTGCAGGGTGATTATCAGGGGGTCCCGCAGCCGCTTTCAAAAATCATTGGGATAGATCCGGGACTGCAGCCCGGCGTGGTATATCAGATCCGCCTTATTGCGCAGGGTGAAACCATTTCCGAGGAAACTTTCCGGATATCCGACCGGGCGGATGGGCTTATTCCCCCTAATCCATCTGAGGTTCTGCGCACCGCCCTAGAGGCCGTGAACGATGTGCCCCCGCGCCCGGGTGACGCCTTGGGTCTCCTGGCTCAGTTGCCTGAAATCCATCAAAATGACCAGGCGGTCATCCGGGTCTGCTACAAGGCGCTCATTCAAATGGGGGCCGCATCGGAAGCGAATGAATATAAAAGCCGGATCCGGTGAAAAGCCTTTTGCTCAGCCCATCTAGAGCAGCATTTTATTTTATTTTGCCTGCGCTGCTAGTGCAGGTGGGCCCATTAGGTGCGAGCGAGAAAAAAAAACAGGGAAGACCGGGTACTGAGAAAAACCAAGGAGGGCTTGACCCGAAAAACGACGAACAGCTTTTAGAATCCTCTCGGAAGGCCTTAATCGAGATGCAGGAAAATGAGAATGAGAAAACGATTAATAATTTCATTGCGGCTGGAGTTAAGATTGCGGGACGGCTTGAGCAAGGAGGCCGGTTTGGCAGCGCCTACAAACTGCTAGCCACAACCCGCAATACTCTGGTTCGAAAGCGGGTCGAGGGTTACTGCTTTGATCAAAACGAGGACTCTTTCCTGTTAATGGCAAGGGCTGTTTCCTCCGCCATGGAAATCCCTGATCTCGGTAATGCCTACTACTCCGCCACGCTGTTCCGGCAGGAAATATTCGACCTCTTGCGGAAAGGGTCAGCCATTGACCCGGAGGCCCTCCGTCTTCTTGATCGCCATCTTTATGCCCTGGCCAATAAGTACGTTAAAAAACCGGATGAACTAATCGCCATCCGGAGAGAAATATTTGAAAAACTTCCCGGGGCGGGGGGCTTTCAGAGCCTAAGAAATCTCATAAGCACGGACAATATCCGGGAACTTGGAGACCTTTACGTTGAGGCCGACGATTATGCGAATGCGGACAAGATTTTCGAAGCGGGCGAGAAACAGGGGGACGATGTGGCAAAGGCAAAACGAATTATGTGTGACATTTATCTTAATCGCCCGGAGAGGATAGAACAAAAAATTCAGGATTCATTGAAGTCGCGCGACTTTAGGGCGCTCTGGGCCGCCTGTGCCTCCTGCCTTCTTATTGAGCAATCCAGTGGAAGGCTTGATAAAGCGCTGGAGACTGCCCAAACAATGCAGGAGTTTCTGAGCCAATTAAAAAGGGCTGATACGGAAGATTCGGGATCTGGGCTTGAGGATCCAAGATATCTCAACCGCCTGGTGGTGTATCAATGGCAGATATCCAGCGCCAAAGTCCGTCTTTTTGCCCATCAGAAAGACATGAAATCGCTGCGACCTGAGGCCGAGCTTATGCAAGATATCCTTCTTACATGGAATAGTGCGGCCATGTCCCCATCTTCGACTGAGCAACAGAGACTTCGCTTCAAGGAGCTGATGGGCTCGACGCCTTTTGATATTTGGTACATGGCAAGAGAGCCTGAAAAGTTGGCGTCCAATCTCGCCTTATATAAAGGCATGGTGGTGGATTCCCTGGTTCAGGATGTGTCCACGCTGGACGTTCCGGCAACTTTCTCCAAGGAGTACCCGCCCGACCTGACCGAGGATATCGCCAGAGTGATGTCGGGAATATTCAAGCAGTCGCTGACCAATTTAAAAAATGTAAGTCATGAACAAGTTTTGGAGGCGTTACCCAAAACAAGCGCCTTCATTGATTTTGCCAAAGTATCCGGTACCGGTGAGAGGGCCTTTTCGGAGGACAGGTATGTGGCGGTGATATATCCTCAGGGCAAAAAGAAGGAATTCGAAATTCTCGACTTAGGACTGGCCGAGGAAATTGAGGCCAAGATCTCCCTCTTTCTTGCCCTCGTTGAGTCCTCCCAAGAGGACCCCAAGCTCGAAAAGGTGGCTGCGGAGCTCGCTCAGGTTCTTGTGGCTCCGTGGTTCGAAAAAATAACTTCCGGCAAGGAAGAGGTCATCCTCTGTCCCGACGGCGCGCTTTCCTTTCTGAACTTTGGAGCCTTACCAGACCCCGGCGGCAAATTTCTTGCTGAAAAAATCAAGGTAAACTACGTGAGTGCCGCGAGGGATATTGTTTCTCCCGTGGTTCTTGAAAAGGTCCTTCCCGGTGAAAAAGTGCCCCGAGTAGGTATTTTCGTGGATCCAGACTTCGGGGCACCACTCTTCATTAGGGCGAAAGAACTTATTGCATCCCGAAGAAGCACCGAACTTTATCGGCTTCCCGAGGCGCGGTTGGAAAGTGCGGCGGTCATCGCAGCCTTTCAAGCGACTACCAGAGAGGTTGAGGTTTTCACTGATTTGGATGCATCCGAGAGCAGGCTGCGAAGCTCAGGTCCTTATTGGTTCCTTCATTTCGGAACCCACGGGTTTTTCAACAAGTATGCCAAACAAAACCCCCTGCAAGGTTCAGGGCTGGTGATGGCCGGTGCCTATCCCAATTTTAAGAGTGGCCTGAAGGCTGAATACCGTGACGACGCGAATGATGGAATTCTGACTGCCGAAGAGATTTCAAAACTCGATCTAAACTCTTGCTGGCTGGTGAGTGTGTCGGCATGTCAATCCGGCATGGGTCAATCTCTCGACGGGGAGGGCGTGCTTGGATTGAGACGAGGCTTTTACCGTGCGGGTGCGGCGAACCTGCTACTTTGCCTCTGGCCTATTGGCGACAAGGAGGCCGGGGCTTTTGTGGAAACCTTCTATGCTTTGGTGGGGCAAGACGTGCCCTTTAAAGATATTTACCCGAAAACAATGGCCAAGATGTTGCGTGAACATGCTGACAAAAAAGGGATTACCTACGCGATCCGGGCCGCAGGACCATTTGTCATGAGTTCGGTTTGGAAAAAGTACGCCAAGCCATAATTCAACCTCCCACTAGTGACTTCCAGGACGGCTCGCTATTGAACTGAAAACGCGTCCGGATGAAGTTGCGAAAGGTGTTATTTCTCGGTCTTCTTTTCTAGTAGTAGGACCGGAGTCCGGTGATAACGGGTGGAGCCCCAAATGGGCGTGCCTTCGAATTCAATCACTTTGCCCAACTGGGTTTTCAGCCTCGCCTCATCGGCCGGGATAATGTGGACCATCTGGAGGGTGGATTTTCTAGTGGCTCCCGGTTTATCCGGATCTGGCCCTTCAAAGGCCTGCAAACCCTGAAACACCAGGACGTAGGCCGAGGCTTTGCCTTCCGGCGCCCAGTTGATGTCGTTGAGCTCCTTCGAAATTGGGAACGTGACCGTATTCAAGACCCCACGAAGTTTGCTGGGCTGGTCGATGACGATGGGGTCAGAAGCGAGCAGGGGCGAAGCCCCGAGAAGGAGGCAGGAGATAGCAGCTAGGAGATAGGGGAGCATCGGTTTTTAGAGATTAAGATGAAGTTGGTTCAAGTTTGCTAAAAAAGGGGAACAGGCTCCAAGACGAAGACCAGGCCGGCCAAATGCGCAGATCATCTCTCAAGAAATAATTTTAGCAAACGGAGTGCCTCCAACGAGCCCTGTTTTGAAGAATCTCCATCCATAATGTCCTGAATCATCAGGATTTCGTCAAAGGTAATCATATGCTCGAAAAAAAGACGCTCAACTAGCCCGTAAACGATATTTTGGAGATCAAGTTCCTCCTCTTTGACTTTTCGTCCATATGGATACCACTGCTCGAAATAGCGCAGCTCTTCCGGACTCCTTAAAACGCGAAGATCCGATCTATTTGAAAAAAAGATTTCTTGATCGTTTTTCTTTGTAGCATGAATAAATTCACCTCGTTCTTTTATATACTCACGTAATTCATGTTGCAGTTCCTCTTTAGAGGTAGGCCTCCCAATTTCCTTGAGCCATTCTAAGGTCCTTCTTCGGATATTTTTATTAGAACTAAAATCCCCAAGCGAGCGGCTTTGTTCGTATGCGATAAAGTACCTTCTTAGCCAATCATGATTTTTTTCAACCCACTTATTCCTTGCGATCCGATAAAAATCCGAGTCCATAATTTCAAAAAACCTGCTCCTCTCCTCGTTTGTGGCGACAACATTTTTTAGTGTCGAAAAAAGATCTTTATCCCAGGGTGTGATAAATGCGGATCTCTCTGGTTGACGGTTTGCGAATCCGTAGGGCCTTTGTCTTCTTTTTGCTTCAATGAAAACAGCCCGGTACACAGCACCGGGAAATACCGTCGTTTTCCAGAAATCCTTTTCAACAGGAATTATGGTGGAAGGCACAGTATTGGACATTCTCTTAAACTGAACACGGATTGCTCTTTGTAGCCTTAATTCACACGCCCTCCAAAGGAGGTCCATGTCTATGGCTAATTCATGGGGTTGGCAAAATCTGTAATTGTTGAAAACCGACTCACCAAAATAGCGCATAGCCCTTTTAAGATCCTCCGCTTCTTGAGGGGCTTCCGGTAAATTATTAAGAGAAATTTTATATAGTTTTGTTTCGTAAAATAGAAATTCGGCATGCCGTTTTCCGTCTGGCCATTTTGGGTATGGGTATTGATTTTCCCAGTTAACCAAACGCGGCAAAGAGTGGCGTTGGATCTTTTCGCTTTGGTTTAGAAAAGTAATGAAATCAAGGACTTTGGAGGCTAAGGCGCCATCCCTTTTTACGGGAAAGCGATAGTATTTATCTCCTTCTGTTTCTTCAAAAACGACCGGAGCGACCGCCTTGGCCGGGCCAAAAATACGCTGAGCCCAGCCGATCGGTACTGATACTAAGTGGAATAAAAGTGTAAAAGGCAGAGTAATCGCAACTAAACAACCAAACAAAAATACAAAAACCGGAATTGACAGGTAAATAATACAAAATATGCCAGCACCCAGAAAACAGTCTTTCAGTCTCTTAAGGGCGGTAAAAAAGCTCGCTAATGAAGAAAGCATTTTCCTGTTTTAATTTGTTTCAAATATTACCGGCGTTCTTTCATGCTTTACATAACTTTCGGAGCTTGGTGGACTGCTCGATGACGATGGGCTCAGAAGCGAGCAGGGGAGAAGCCCCGAGATGGAGGCAGGAGATAGCAGGTAGCAGATAGGCGAGTATCGGTTTTTAGAGATGAAGATGAAGATGAAGATTAAGGAAAGGTACTTAGTTGGACGCACCGACGTGTTCAGGATCGGTACACGGCCAGAGCGACCATGAGGAAATACGGGAAGAGGTGGGCGAAGAAAAAAAAGCAATTAACTAGGAAGGCGTAAGGCTCGGGCTGTTCGTTAACCTGAACGTGAACGTGAACGGGAGCCAGGGGCTCCGGGCGTTGGAGGACGAGGGAGTCGAGGAGTTCGTGGTTGTTCATTTCTCTTTGTTGATGGCGATAAGGACAAGCAAAACCCAAAGGCCGGCCGAGAGCAGGATATGGATAATGTCGAAAGCGCAGTTGCGGCGAAGTTGGTTTTGGGGAGTTGATGTGAACCTTTGCACGTTAGAATCTTCGCAGAACGGGTCGGACAAATACTGTCTTAGATCGAAAGGGATAAGGGATCAGTTGGAGTAAACGTAGTATCCAGAGTCCCTCAGATATTCTGCTTCCAGGGCTTCGGCGAGGGTGGCATGGCCGGAGGTTGTATAAATATCGGGGGGCTCCAAATCGTCCCGGCGCCTGAGGAAGTATTTTTTGACGAGCTTCGATCCCCGAACCCTTGGGTTTTCCCCAGGCGCGGGACCCTTTAGGTGGATCCGGATGCGTTTTTCCACGTCAGCCGTGGAGCCCACATAGAGGCAGCCCAAGCTGGGATGAGGATCGCAGCCGGGATTCTGTTCCAGAAAACCTTTCTCTTTGAGAACTTCGGAGCGTAACTCGAGAACGTAAACCCGGCCTTGGTAGATGTATCTTGGCCTGCGGGGGGTGGTCGTTTGACGGGTGGGCATGACAGGTGAGTTTACTTTTCCTCGGATTCGGAGACGAGGTAGGGGTTGGTGGCGCTTTCGACGGAGTATTCGCTGCCGTAGAGGCTGTAGGGGTTGTTGATGCTGGTGGCGCTGAATTGGCTGCCGTACTGGCCGAGGGGGTTGGAGGTGGAGTCGGGATCGAAGACATTGGCGCTAACGACGCCGAGGTAGGTGCCGTCTCCTGCGACCAGGACGGGAGGGTTGGTCTGGCCCGGGGACGGGGTCAAGGCGGAGATAAAGATGGAGATTAAGATTAAGTAATTCATGGGGCTCCTTTGGTTTAAGTCTTGGGTTGGGTTGATGATGTTTTACGGCCGCGTTCCTTATCGATGCAGTGTTGGACGGACTGGTCATCTAGGAGTAGGGCTTGGCAGAAAAAGGTGTCGAAGCCGGTGTCGCCCTGACCGGATTTGCGGGCTTCAGGGCCGAAGGCGCGATTGGCGAGGGTGAACAAGGCGCGGAAGAGGCCGCGCCGGGTGCGGGGGTTAAGGTAGGCGACGGTGACAGCCTGAAAGGCCCATTTGAGAAAATCAGGGAAGTGGGGGTTTTTCAGGAGAGGATCGATGGCCTGGGCGGGGTTCCGAGCGGGCTCGTGGACCCGGAAGTGGTTGACGTAAGACCGGGATTCCCGGAAAAGGCGGGTAAGGGTGGCGGTGCGGGCGGGGTGGCGGGTGAGGTTGGTCATGGGAGTGGATCCTTTCGTGGGGGTGTTAGGAAGATGGGGTGTTGGGCTTCCAGCCGATGGGCGGGCGGGGAGGTTGGTCCTCATCGCCGGGGACGTAGCCAAGTTCGGTCTCCACGTCCCACTGAAGTTCAAAATGGTTTATGATCTCGCCGGTATGCAGCTGGATCCCGTGCAGGGGCAGATGGGGGAAGCCGGGTGCATGGACGCGGCGGGTATCGGGATTGTAAATGAAGTGGTAGCGCCGGCCTCCGTAGATGACGGTGGCTTCTTCCCAGCCTTCGGGCAGGGGGACGGGGGAATTCGATGAGGTGGGAGGATTAGGTTTAGGCGAGGCTCCAAGGTTCTGGGGATGGGCTGAGTCGATTTGGAGGCGGTTTAGGTGGTTGTACATATGCCTATAGGTTGAAGTCTGTTCCGGTTTTCGTGACATTCCGAAGGAATGAATTCCATTTCCGACCCTACCACAGCAGGTAGGACATCCGCGGGGGTACCCGGAAGAATAGCCGGAAGTAACACCATCAGATCACCGGTAAAACACCGGAAAAGACACCGGGAGCATTAAAAAAATCATTTTTAATGGGGACATAATAATTTCCCCGGATTGTGGGTCTCTCCGCTTAAAAGGCGTAACTTTGCGCGCCGAAGGAATCTGGAATCGAACTCCAAGTTCGATTATTTTTAAGGCGACTTTGTTGTAAGAAAACGTTGTAAGGCGAACCAATTTTGGCCCAACCGAAAACGCATCTCCCTGTGGGGGAGAGAATAAGAAATAAAGGTGGCTAGGGCCGGAATCGAACCGGCGACACGCGGATTTTCAGTCCGCTGCTCTACCGACTGAGCTACCTAGCCGTCAACGACTTGGCGATGAAAAGTGTCACAAGGCAGGTTACTTCAACCAGTTTGTGCTACTTTTGCAGGCCGAAGTAGAAGCATTCCCGAAAGAAGCGGTTGAAGCAATTTGATTCTGGAAAGGTGAAGGGCGGGGAAAATCTGCCACCATCACGAAAGGTCAATATGCGGGACAGGAAGCCGAAGCCGACCACACCATCCCAAGGGCGGTCTGCCCAGAGCTGGCAAACCAAGTGATGAACCTTGAGCTGATGCCCGCCTCGCAGAACCGAGCCAAGAGCGACAAGGTGACGGATCGGGCAAGGGTCTTCGCCAAGGAGCTTTACGATGCGAAACTGCTGTCGGAAGAGGGGTGGAAGCGGGTGGAAAACAGCCAATAGCCCCAAAGTGCTAACGCCTTAAACCCACAGAGCGGGGCTTGCAAAACGGAGCGGGGTGTGCTTATGTAGCTATGTGAGACGGGTACTTGTCGTGTTGGTGTTGGCGGTGTTCGCCTTCAAGCCCAACCTTCATGCCCAACTGCTAAATATCGAGATGGTGACGGTGGGGGACCCGCACAATGCCGCCGACACCACCGGGTATGGTCGCGTGAACTATGAGTACGCGATCGCAAAGACCCACATCACCATCGCGCAGTACTGCAATTTTCTCAACGCGGTCGCCAAAACCGACACATACGGGCTCTACGACGAGGGCGTGACCTGGGCACCCGTCTCCGGCATCAGCCGAACTGGGTCATCCGGCTCCTACACCTACACGCCGACGGCACCTGTCGGCCCTTCCGTAACGGGCATCACCGCCGGCAACCGGCCGATCACGAAGGTGACGTGGTTCTCCGCCGCCCGCTTCGCCAACTGGATGTCGAATGGTCAGCCGACCGGTTCCCAGGGTGCGAGCACCACCGAGCGGGGCGCCTATCAGCTCGACGGCAGGACGACCGGCGCCCAGGTCACTCGCAGCGCAGTCAATCCAAACACCGGCGCGGCGCCGACTTACGTCATCCCCACGGAAAACGAGTGGTACAAGGCTGCGTACTACAAGGGAGGAACCACGAACGCTGGGTATTGGAACTACGCCACACGGAACGACACGCCGCCGGGCAACAACCTCTCCACCACCGGCACGAACGTGGCGAATTTTTACTGGGATGGGGGAAACCCAGCTGGCCTCGCCAACGCACACTTGGGCTTCACGATCAATGCCAATGACTTTCCGGACTTCGCCATGAACCACCTCACGGCAGTCGGCATGTTCGCAGGCACCACCACCGCCTACGGCGTCTTCGACATGAACGGCAACGCCATGAGCTGGCTCGAGACTCCGGTGGACACGTTCGACATCGGAGGAACGACGTACATCCGGGGAGGGACTTGGGACAGTGCATACGCCGTTACGGGTTTCGGTCGGGAGCATCGCCATCGCATAGAAAACTTCGAATCCAGCCCCAGCATCGGCATCCGACTGGCCTTAAATGGCGTTCCCGAACCCTCCTCGCTCTCGCTCCTGCTCGCTGGCGGGGCGGTGCTGATGGCGGGGAGGCGGAGGAAACAGGATTAAGGGGCAGGATTAGGATTAGGTTTGGCGGGAAGTCCCGGCCCCGATTTTTGTGTAAGTTTTTTGTGTAAGGTGGAGGGTAAATTCAGAGCATTCCAGATCACTCCAGAACACTTGGGTTACACAAACAACAGAGTAAGTCGTTAATCTCACTGTATTTAGGGGGGGTGTGAAGCAGGCGCTCTACCGCTAAGCTAAGCGTCCGAGTCGGGGGAAAGTATTGCGGAAGAAGGAGTTTGAAACAAGGCCGGGGCGAGGCTCTTCGCCAAGGAGCTTTACGATGCGAAACTGCTGTCGGAGGAGGGGTGGAAAAAAAGTGGCCAGCGGTACTCAGATATAAAAAGTTGAGTAGAGAAGTTTCACTATTCAAACACACTGCCTAGGACAAAAAGGAAAATCCCCAGAAAAACGCCCCAAAGTAGAACCATGGGCAAGACGCTGAAATAGGGGGTTACTGGGACCTGCCAATTTAAAAGGGTAAGCCGCACCAAAACAGAACCAACGAGACCCGCCAGAAACATGGTGCCGCCGACCCGTTTGATCAATTTCGCCATTCAAAACCTTCGCAGGCAACAGGGTGTAGGGCAAGAAAGGGGCATGGGTCTTACCAGGGAACCTAGGATGCGGGACTGTCTTCAGAGAAGGGATGGAAGCGGGTGGAGGTGGAAAGTAGCCCCAAAGTGCTAACGCCTTTATTGTCGCAGAATTGCCACAGAGCGGGGGTTGAAAAACGGGGCGGGGAGTGCTTAATTAAAGTTATGCGAATTCTGGTGCTTTGTACATTGTGTATGGTCTGCAAAGCCAGTGCTCAAAGTCTTTTGCCGATTCCTCAAGTCCCCACTCTTCCCAACCTGCCGCTTTCTATAAACACCAATGGCTACTTTGTCTTTTCCTGGCCTTTTGACAACATGGGAAGACCTCAGGCGATTAGGCCTACCAATGTTCCCACCGAAGTGCGGAGCGGAGTTGTCAGGATGGGCAAATTCTCGATGGGCTCTTGGTACCTCAAGTCTACCGGGGAGGTGGTTGTGTATTATAGTAATTCAGGAGGTGCAGGCATGCCGCCAACAAAACTGAATCTTCCCGTCTTCTATAAATCAGGCATCGCCAAATTTTACCACGTGGGTACGCCCCAGCCCTTTTTCATAGGAATCTCTTCCGGCGGTCAAATCGGGACAATGTACGATACCAATACAAGCTCACTGCAAACACCCGCTGCCGGAACTAATGCTGTAGAAGTATTTGCCCCAATACTCGGTGCTAACCGAATTATGCTGAGCCTCCATGCAGATGGAAAATTGAAGGCTTGGCATGTTTCGTACGAGGGGCAACTAACACCCACCAACCACGTCGTCGATCAACTCAACGATGTCCGTTGGGTCGACGGTTCTGGGGAGGTAGGGCTAGCGATCCACGGTAACGGGCAGGTTTATGGTTGGACCTCACCCTCCACTTCACTTCCTTTGCCGGCATCCGTTTCGTCGGGAGTGGCTCAGGTTT
>Ga0194119_10012242_pt1 | contig 10912 bp, 7 predicted proteins | sample TA2MahC100mmetaG_FD_148620 | JGI IMG/M metagenome (GOLD analysis project Ga0194119, IMG submission 148620) | Freshwater microbial communities from Lake Tanganyika, Tanzania - TA2015018 Mahale Deep Cast 100m | ecosystem: Environmental > Aquatic > Freshwater > Lake | place: Tanzania: Lake... | reverse complement strand
AACCCCGCTGGCCGATTGCGACTTTTCTGGTTCAGCCAAGTGATCGGACTTCAGCGAGGGCTGGAGGGTGCCGTCCAAGCGATTGGCCTGGCCGGCGTGCCGGGGGAACTCCACCTGTTGGGCCACGATCCGATGACTTCGCTGAAGCAGTTGACTGCGCTCGCGGACCAGTGCGCGCCACGCCTAACGGTGGTGCATCACATGCCGGTTCGTCCGGATGCGATTATCGAACTGGGGCGGCAGTTTGATGTTGGGTTGTCGCTGGAGCAGGACCGGCCTTTGAACCGGAACCTGTGTCTCACGAACAAGTCCTTCACTTATATGTTGGCCGGCCTGGCCGTGGCTTTCACTGACACCCTCGGTCAGCGGCCGCTGGCCCATGACATCGGCCCGGAGGCGTTGCTCTTCAAACCCGGAGACACCGAAGCCTTCGCGGCGGGACTGCGCCGTTGGGCCCAGCAACCCGACGCCCTGCTCGCCGCCAAGCGGGCCGCGTGGGCGGCGGCGGCGCGGCGTTGGCATTGGGAACATCCCGAGGAGCGCGGCAAGGCACTCAAACTGGTGGAGCAGGTTTTGACCAAAAGTTCACGATCGGTCAGGCGATGACGCTTCATCGTCTTCCCCAGTTTTGCTGGTAGCAACGATTCCCTGACTCATGTGCGGCTTCATCGGCAGGCTTAACCTGACTCCTCCAGTGAGGTCACTGGCGTGCGGGCTTCCGTTTCTCGCCCGCCGCGGCCCGGATTCCAACCAGTTGCGCACCACGGCCGACGGGGTGGTGGAATTTCTCCACGCCCGTCTGGCGATCGTGGACCGCGGGGCGGGGGCGCATCAACCGATGCGGGACACGGCGGCGGGCGTCATGATCGCGTTCGTCGGGGAAATCTACAACTACACGGAGCTGCGTCGCGAACTGGCGGATTATCCCTTTCGCACCCAGTCCGACACGGAAGTGCTGCTCGCCGGCTACGTGCGGCATGGCCTGCGGTGGATGGAGCGCCTGCGGGGAATGTTCGCCGTGGCCATCGCGGACGAGCGGCAGCGGCGTTTGTGGTTGGTGCGCGATCCGGTCGGAAAAAAGCCGCTCTTCGTGGGCCGCTGGCGGGATGGCATTTACTTCGGCACCACGACGCTGGCGATGGCGAGCGCCACGGCGGAAGCTGTGAGTTTGGATGCACGTCACCTTACCGAGTGGTGGCGCGATGGACACTTCCCCGCCACCAGCGCGGGCTTGGCGAACACGGAAGCCGTGCTGCCGGGCGAAGCGTGGGAGTTCGACTGGGCCGGCCAGCGACTCGGGCGGCACCGCATTGATCCGCCTCTGGCCAGCGAAGCCCCGCCTACCACGGTGGCTGAAGCCAGCGAGCGATTGCGCGACCTGCTCGCCCAGGCGGTTCGGCGCCGGTTGGACAACAATCCCAAACCCATCGCCCTCATGTCCGGGGGAGTGGATTCCACGGTCATCGGTCAACTCCTCGTCGCGCAGACGCAACCCGAATTCCTCGCGCTGGGCAATGTGGTTCCCGGGACGTTCGATGAGCTTTACGCCCGCTACGCCGGACGCAGATTGCAGGTGCCGGTGAAGGTCCTCCGCCCGCCGCTGGGGTCGCTGCCGAAAGAGATCCAGCGCGTGCTGGACTTGCAGGATGAGCCGCTGGCGCTCTTCGCCTACGTCCCGTTGGCGTTGCTGTGCAAATTGGCGGCAGATCACGGACGCGTGCTGTTGACGGGCGATGGTGGCGATGAAGTGTTTTACGGCTACGGCCGCCCGACGGACTGGGCGAATCGTCCGGCCGACGCGACGGTGACGGCGTCATCCCTGCGCTGCGGGCCGCCCCTGCCCGAATGGCTGGGCGGCTGGGCGCGCCACACGGTCACCGAGGGGTTGGTGGCGCACATGCACGCGAAGATGGATCGCGCCTCGGCGGAGCAGGGACTGGAAGCGCGTTGTCCGTTCTTGGATTGGGACGTGATGGCCTTTGCGCGCTCGTTGCCACGGGAACTGCTCTTTCACCGGCCGGCGGCCAAGGCGCTCTTGAAGTCCCAACTGGCAGGCTGGCCGGGCTGGTTCGTGGATCGGCCCAAGCTGGGCTTCTCCTACAGTCTGCGCTGGGCGTGGGGTGTGCGGGGTTTTTCCGGCCTGCGGGAAATGGTGGAGCCGGAAGCCCAGGCGACCTTTGCGGAAAATTTGCCCGCGGTGCTCCGCGCTCCGGCGGCGCACTGGAGCAGCACGAATATCTTCCGCCACTTCCCCGCCGCGTGGCGGCTGGCGGTGTGGAGCCTCTTCCTGCGTCGCCACCGGATTGCGACGCGCCGCTGAATGGCCGCTCCCTCCGTCGTGGTGTCGTCGCCCTCGCTGCGCGCGCGCGGGTTGGAGGTGGCGCGCGGTCTGCGCGAGGCGGGATTACTCCGTGAGTTCGTGACGACGCTGGGCTGGAACCGCGATTCCCGGGGCTACCGCTTGGCGCGCGCTTTCGGCGGTGGCGTCGGACGTGAGTTGGAACGCCGTTGTCTGCCGTCGGCGCTGGATGGCTGCGTGCATGCCTACGGCTGGCGCGAAGCCGTGCGCGTGGCCACGCATCGACTCACGCGCAACGAAGTATGGACGGACCGCGTATGGTGGTGGGCCGAGCGAGGCTACGACCGCCACGTCGCGCGCCGCTGGGCGGGCCGGGTGCCGTGCATCTACGGTTTCGAGCTGTCCTCGCTGGAGACGTTCCGCGCCCAGAAGCGGGCTGGTGGCCGATGCGTGCTCGCGCAGCCGATCGCCCATTACCGGACGCTGGAGGAGATTCTCCGCGAGGAGCGGCGCAAGTTTCCCGAGGCCGCCACTGAATATGACCGGCACCTGGAAGCCAGCTTGGGCCGTGTCAACTCCATCAAAGAGGAGGAACTCGCGCTTGCGGACTTGGTCGTGGCGCAATCGGATTACGTCGCCGAGACGTTGCGCGCGGCGGGCGTGGCCGCGGAGAAAATCGTTTCGCTCCCGTCGGCCGCGCCACCGGTGCAGCCGCCGCGCCCGGAATTTCCGCGTGACCAAATCACCCTCCTCAGCGCCGGCTCGCAGTCGCTCCGCAAGGGCACGCATTACCTGTTACAGGCTTGGCGCTCGCTGAAGAATCACGGCGGGCTGAAGCTGTGGATGGTGGGCAACAACACGTTGCCGGCGGCCTTCACGCGGGACTTGCCCGGCGAAGTGTGGGTTTCTCCGGCGGTGCCGAAGCCACGGCTGCTCGAGCTATACCGCACCGCTTCCGTGCTGGTGCTGCCGACCCTGGCCGAGGGCTTCGCGTATGTTGTGCTGGAGGCGATGGCGGCCGGGCTGCCGATCATCACCACGCGCAACTCCGGCTGCGGCTCGTTCGTGCAGGATGGCGTCAACGGCTGGCTGGTTCCCGCCGGCGATGCCCCGGCGCTGGCCGAACGGCTAAGGTGGTGCGCGGCGAACACGGATCGGCTGCCCGCGATGGGCGAGGCATCCCGCCAGCGTGCGGCCCGCTGGACGTGGGATGATTTCGTAGCGGAGCATAACCGCCTGATGCGTGAGTTCGTGGAGTCAGGCCAAATCGCGGCCGTGGAACACCATGCTTAATCGACCCGCACTGATCGGGCATTTGATGGAAGCGACTGGGCCAGAAACGCGTGATGTCCAAGGCGGTTTCAGCGAGGACAGACCCCGCGTGCAGAAGCGGGAGCTTAAATCCACTTGAAGGCGATTACAGCATCGACTCCCTGGGTGGCGGAACCGCGTGATCGCTCCAGTAATAAGTCACAGGAACCGCGTCGCGTGCTGTTTGTCAGCCCGCATTTCCCACCGGTCAACGCGCCGGATCATCAGCGCGTGCGTGCGATGCTTCCGCACCTCGCGGAGCACGGCTGGTCCGCCGAGGTGCTTTGCGTGGGTGCCGAGCAGGTGGAGGGTGCGCAAGACGAACTGCTGGGGCAAGTGCTGCCCGCAGGCGTGCGCGTGCATCGCTGCGCTGCGGTCCCACTCAAGGTGGCGCGTGCGCTGCGTTGCGGCCAGATCGGCTACCGGGCCTTTTTCCAGATGCGCGCCATCGGCGATGCCCTGCTGCAGAAGGGCCGTTTTGACTTGGTGTTCTTTTCCACCGCCATCTTCAACACGTTGGCGTTTGGCCCACGATGGAGGGCGCGACCGGGCGTTCCCTATCTGGTGGACATGCATGATCCGTGGGTCACGGATTACTACGACCAACCCGGGGCCGCTGCGCCGCCTGGCGGGCGATGGAAGTTCGCGCTCGCACAGGCCATCGCCCGACGCTGCGAGCCCCGCGTGATGCGCGAGGCCGCGCACATCATTTGTGTTTCGCCTGACTATCCTAGGATGCTGCGCCAGCGCTATCCCGAGTTGCCGGAGGAGCGGTTCAGCGTCGTGCCGTTCGCGGCACCGCAGCATGACTTCGAGGCATTGGCCAAGCTGGCGGTTCCCACGCCGCTCTGGCCAGCGAATCCACTTCGACCGCGCTGGCTTTATCTGGGCCGCGTGGTGCCGGCGATGAAGCTGCCACTACAAGGTTTCTTCCGATGGCTGGCGGGTGGGGAGACGGCCCCGGAGGCCAGCCCGGAGCCGTGGTTTGTGGGAACCAAGTATCTCGGCACGGATCGGGCGCGCAGCTTGGTGGAGGAGTTGGCCCAGGCCGAGGGAATCGGCGGACGCGTGCATGAGCATGAGTCGCGAGTGCCGTATTTCGAGGGCTTGAAGATGTTGCAGCGCGCCGACGCGGTCTTGGTAATCGGCTCCGATGATCCGAGCTACAACCCTTCCAAAGTGTATTCGGTGCTGCTGGCTGGCCGCCCAGTGCTGGCGTTGGTTCACCGGCGAAGCGCGGCGGCGGAGCGGTTGAGCGAGTGCAGCAACACGGTGGTGATCCCGTTCGACAACGCCGACACGCCGGAGGTCATCGCGGGACGATTGACCCAAGCTTTGGGGGGCAGCGCGAAGCCTCGCATGCCGGACGGCCTGAGAGTCAGTCAGGAATTGATCACCCCCTTCACGGACCGAAGCATGACCGCGCGCATCGCGGCCCGGATGAGCCAGGCAGTTTAAGTTTGTCGGGAGTGATCCGTCCGTCGCCGGTTTGTTGGATTGGGAAGTTCTGCGTTGAATTGGCTTGATGGACAACCGCCTCGAACCCAAAGAACGGTTGTTGGGGATTGATGGACTGCGCGGCTTGGCGGTGCTGTGGGTGCTCCTGGAACATGCCGGACGAAGTTGGGGCTTGGTTCCCGGAACCTACGCCTACGAATGGGTGAATCGCGGCGGCTTGGGCGTCACGGTCTTTTTCGGCATCAGCGGTTTTGTCATCACGCGCCTGCTGGTGCGTCACCATCTCGAAGCGGGGGTGAACGGGCTGGCTGCTTTCTGGCGGGCACGCGCGGTTCGACTGATGCCCGCCTTTCTGGTGTATCTGGCTGGCCTGTGGATCATGGGCTGGCTGGGCGGGCCGCAAGTCGCGCCGACGGACATGGCTTGGAGCGGCTGCGGGGCGTGGAACTATCGCGGACTTTTCCGGGCGGCGGAGAACGGGGCGTCAACTTGGTTCCTGGGGCATACGTGGTCGCTTTCGTTGGAGCAGCAATTCTATCTGGGCTGGCCGCTGGTCCTATTGGCGTTGGGCAGCGGGCAGCGGCTGCGGGTGGTGATGGTCGCGCTGATCCTGCTGTCGCCCGCAATCAGGGTGGCATCGTATTTTTTCCAACCCGAGACGCGGGGCATGATCGGCATGATGATCCACACTCGGCTCGACGCGATGCTCTCGGGATGCTTGCTGGCTTTGTGTGAATCTACGTGGCGAAGCCACCCCGTGGCCGTGCGCTACGCCGGCTTGTGGGTGGCGTTGGCGGCTTTGTTCTGTGTGTTTCTAGCACCGGCTTTCGGTCAGCACTACCGGGGTGGCTATTGGCTTACAATCGGCTTCATGCTGGACTCTTTGCTGGCCATCTTACTCGTCGTGTGGGCGACGATTTGGTCCCCCAACTGGCTCGCGAGCGGGGTGTTGCTTTGGGTGGGACGAATCTCCTACAGCCTCTATCTCTGGCAGCAGTTCTTCCTCGGGGACACGCTTATTACGCGCGCCTTGAGCTGGCCGATGGCACTCGCAGTGGCCGTGGGTGTGGGGGCGGCAAGCTACTATTGCGTGGAGTTGCCCGCACAACGATGGCATGCCGCACATTGGGGTGGAAGCCGACTTAAGCCATCATGAGACTGGCGTTTGTCGTCTCCCACCCGATCCAATACTATGCGCCGTTGCACCGGTTGCTGGCGTCGCGATCGAAGCTGGCGATCAAGGTCTTCTTCACCTGGCATGGCGGCCACGAGGCGGTGCACGATCCGGGCTTTGGCAAAAGGCTGGCTTGGGATATTCTCCTCACTGACGGCTACGAACACGAAGTCGTGCCGAATGTTTCCAGCGACCCCGGCACGCATCACTTCTGGGGTCTGCGCAATCCCGGGCTGCCCGAACGGTTGCTGGCCTGGGCACCGGACGCCGTCCACGTCACGGGCTACGCCTACGCGTCCCATCTGCAATTGCTGAGGGCGCTAGCCCGCCGCAAAATTCCGGTGCTATTTCGAGGTGATTCGCATTTGCTGGATGGTCGGCACGGCTGGCGGTGGTGGTTCACACGCGCGGCATTGCGGCGGATTTATGCTTGGCCGACGGCCTTTCTCTGCGTGGGCAAAGCCAACCGTGCCTACTATCGAGCCTGCCGGGTGCCCGAGTCCCGTTTGTTTCCCTGTCCGCACTCGATTGAGGTAGACCGGTTTGCTCAACCCCACGAAACGCTTGAAACTCAAGCGCAAATCTGGCGCCGTGAGTTGGGCTTGGATCCGCAGACGCGGGTGCTGCTTTTCGTGGGGAAGTTTGAACCCAAGAAGCAGCCCTTGGAATTGATGGACGCGTGTGCAAGTTGGCCGGTCGGCGACTGGCGTCTGCTCCTGGTAGGCGATGGCGAACTGGGCGATCTGGTGCGTCGGCGCGCGTCAGCCAACCCAAACCGCTTTCAAGTGCTGCCGTTCCAAAACCAGAGTCGGATGCCGGTTGTTTACCGGCTTGGCAATATTTTCGTTTTGCCATCTGCTTACCAAGAAACATGGGGGCTGGCGGTGAACGAAGCGCTGGCGTGCGGAAGACCCGTGCTTGTGAGCGACCGCGTCGGATGCGCAGCAGATGTGGTGGAGCAGGGCGTCAACGGCGAGGTTTTCCGCGCGGGGAATTGGGCAGACTGCCGCGCGGCGTATGAGCGCTTGCGTGTAAAGCCAACGGCCTCTGCGGCAGGCTTGCAAGCGAGTGCCCGGCGGTTCGATATTCCCGTCACGGCGGATCATCTGATGGCCGCCCTTCGACAAGTCACAAAAGCATGCGTCAACAAAGGCTAACCCTCTGGGTCATCGGGATCGGTCTGCTATGGTCGCTGGCCAGCTCGCAGTTGCTGCGGGTGGACGGCGGCACCCTGGGGGCAAGTCTGGTCTTGTTCGTCCTGACAGTATTGCCCGGTTGGCTCTGGCTTGTGAGGGGGATGCCGCACCTGCCGCTCTGGGAGGCGTATGCAGCGGCGCACGTCGCCTACTACTGGCTGCCCTCTGGTCGCGAGCAGTCAGATATGTTAGGGCAACCGCCGGAGATTAGGATTATATGCCTGCTCGGCGTGAGCGTTTTCATGCTGGCTGGGTGGACGGTGCAGATCTTGGTGCTCCGCTGGGCGCATCTGCGGCAGCGGCCGGTTTGGTCCCTTGGGGGCATGGCGGTGAGCAGTGGGCGGAGCACCGACTGGGCGTGGTGGGCGCTTTGGGGGTGCGCCCTGTATTCCGGGATGTTGTATTTCGGATTGGTGCTGCGCATAGTCCCGCAAGCCATCGCGCCTTACATGGCAGCATTGGTGCGGATTACTGGCGCGTTGGGGGTGTTCACCTTAAGTGTCAGGATGGGCCGTGAAGGATTCCGACCCATGCATCAAGTAATGTTTATTGGAGGGCTGTTTGCTTATTCTGCCTTTGAATTACTCGGGGGACTGATGGCCAGCAGCGTGGTCATGTGTGGCAACGCACTGTTTGCCTACACTCTGGGTGCTCGCCGGCTGCCCATTGTGAGTCTGGCCGTGAGCTTGGCAGTGCTCACGTTCTTTAATTTGGGAAAGAGTGAATGGCGAATTCAGTATATGGACACGTATGACTCATTGAGCGTTACGGAGCGCCTGGGCGACTGGATAAAGTTTTCTTGGCAGGCAGCCGAAGCCCGACTTTCAGGTGTCCGCGATGAGCAAGTGCAAACAGCCCTGGAGCGCACGGACCTTTCTGGCATTCTCGCCCGAGTGGTTGCTACTACACCTCGCGACGTTCCCTTTTGGGAGGGACAGACATATTCGGATGGACTCCAACTCCTGGTTCCTCGGTTCATCAACCCCAACCGACCTGAGTTGCATGCCGTCATGCGCGATATCGGGATCACCTACGGCTTCCACTCCAATGTCCAGGCCTCTCAGGGCACGAACATCTCGGTCGGCCCGATCGCCGAGGCGTGGATGAATCGAGGGTGGCTCGCACTGGTGCTGGTGGGGGGTTGCTATGGGTGCTTCTTCGCAGTGGGAACCATTATCGCACTGGGTCGCCAAGCTGAACAAGCGGGCTTCCTCGTAGGCGTTTCTTTCTTCAGCTTCATTGTTGCCGGAATTGAGCACCTCAGCTTCACGATGTTCATGTCTTTTCTCCAGAGCTTTGGACTCACGCTGGGCGTGCTATTTGTTCTGAGCGTGTTCCAGAGTCGGTCGGCTTCCGCCCCGCGTGCTAACATGCCGTTGATGCCCGCCAGCTTGACCAAGCAGCGAACCGGTCGGGGAAACAGGCTCGATTAATGAGGGAGATCCACCTGTGGGTGCCGGAACTGGACGTGACCAAGGGAGGCATCCAAGCTTTCTCCTATTTTTTCCATGCCGGGCTGCGCCAAGTGCTGGCCCCGGTTCAGCTCCGAGTGCTGGCCCGGCAGGGCGTGGGGTCGGAGGGGCTGGGATTTCACTGGCCCGGCTGGTTGAGTCGGCTGGTGTTTTCCGCCGCCTTGCTCCACGGTGCCTGGCGTGCCCGCCCGATGCTGGTGCTTTCAACGCACGTCAATTTTCTGCCCGCCGCCCACTGGCTAAAACGACTTTGCCAGACCCGCTATGTTGGCGTTGCCCACGGAATTGACACTTGGGGAAATCTGCGTCCAGGGTTGCGGGCGGCACTCGGCCAGGCAGACATGGTGCTGGGAGTGAGCCGCTTCACGCGCGACCAACTGGCGCGTGACCACCACGTCGCTCACGAGCGGTTGGCCCTACTGCCCAACACTTTCGCCGAAGCGCTGTTTCATCCCGGGCCGAAATCCCCCGTGCTGCTCCAGCGCTATCGCCTGCCGACGCACGCCCCCGTCGTGTTCACGTTCGGCCGACTTGCCGCCGCCGAACGCTACAAGGGTTTTGACCGCATTATTGCCGCGCTGCCCCGCATCCAACGAGATGTGCCGAATGTCCATTACCTCATCGGCGGCACCGGAGATGACCGGCCCCGGCTTGAGGCGCTCGCCCGCGACGCTGGCATGGCCGACCGCGTGCGCTTCACTGGCTTCATCCCGGCGGACGAACTTTGCGCACACTATAATCTCTGTGATGTCTTCGCCATGCCCAGCACCGGGGAAGGTTTTGGGATCGTATTTTTGGAAGCGATGGCTTGCGGCAAGCCGGTGCTTGCCGGCAATCGTGACGGCTCCGTGGATCCGCTAGCCGATGGTCGCTTCGGCGCGCTCGTGGATCCGCTCGACTCCGAGCAACTCGCGGGCACGCTCACGCAGTTGCTCCAATGCCGTTACTCGCATCCGCTGATGTGGCAACCGGAGGAACTCCGCCGGCAAGTTGTGGCTGAGTTTGGTTTTGAAAAGTTCTCCGCCACCTTGAAGACCCACCTCCGCCGACTGTTGCCATCGGAGATGCTTGCCGCCGACTGAATTCATGTGTGGCATCGCTGGTATCCTGAACACTGAGCCAATGTCCGAGCTGGCCGACGACCCGCTCCCAGACATGCTCGTATCGCTGCGCCATCGTGGGCCAGATGACGCTGGTTCCTTCCACTCCGCTGACGGGCGGGTTGCCCTCGCTCACGCTCGGCTGGCCATTCTCGACCTCAGTCCGGCTGGTCATCAGCCGATGAGCACGCCCGACGGGCGGCTGACCATCGTGTTCAATGGCGAGATTTACAACCACCGCGGGTTACGCACGGGCTTGGAAGCGCGCGGCGTTGCCTTCCGTTCCAATTCCGACACGGAAGTTATCCTCCGCGCCTACGAGGCCTACGGAACGGAATGCGTGGCCAAGCTGCGCGGCATGTTTGCCTTCGCCCTGTGGGACGAGCGGGAGCGGTCGTGCTTGTTCGCTCGGGACGCTTTTGGCATCAAGCCGCTGTATCTGGCGGAACGGGACGGCCGGTTGATTTTCGCGTCCGAAGTCCGCGCCTTGATCGCCTCCGGGTTGGTGTCGCGCGAGCTCGATCCCGTGGGTGTGAACGGCTACTTCTGCACCGGCTCCGTGCCGGAGCCGCGCACGCTGCTCAAGGATGTCCGCTGCTTGCCGGCGGGGCATTGGGCGCTGTGGCGCGCTGGCCGCTTGGAAACTCGGCGTTACTGGACCCTGGATTTCACGCCTGGGGAGCAGGCGGTGCCGACCGCAGTGTCCGCCACGCGGGCGGCGCTGTTGGATTCCGTTTCGCACCACTTCATCAGCGACGTGCCGGTGGGGGTGTTTCTGAGCGGCGGGATTGACTCGACGGCGCTGGTCGCGCTGGCCCGCGCGGTGGGGCGCACGGAACTTCACACTTACTCGATCACCTTTCCTGATGCGCCCAACGACGAGGGCGCGCTGGCCCGCCGCA
>Ga0194119_10012241_pt1 | contig 10912 bp, 11 predicted proteins | sample TA2MahC100mmetaG_FD_148620 | JGI IMG/M metagenome (GOLD analysis project Ga0194119, IMG submission 148620) | Freshwater microbial communities from Lake Tanganyika, Tanzania - TA2015018 Mahale Deep Cast 100m | ecosystem: Environmental > Aquatic > Freshwater > Lake | place: Tanzania: Lake... | reverse complement strand
CGGCTTTCTTTTTCTTTTTTCGGAGACATGGTGGAAATGTCAGCGCGCGAAATCACTTCCTGAACATGTCGCCGAAAGCCTGGAAGACGCCGGCGATGAGGATCAGGACGGCGACGGCTCCCAAGGCCATGGGGATGAATTCGAGCTTCTCGGGCAGCAGCCACTTGAGGAACAGGGCGACGGCCATGAGAAGGACGAAGCAGTTGGCGTTTGAAGATCTTACGGGCGCCATGACGGACTTAGGTCTAGGTTCATGAGATTATTTTGCGTAGTTGCTTTCTACAAAGGCGATGTCTCTGGGCAATGACAATGAGCTGTCGCCCAGGGACCGACGGCTGAATTCCAAGAAAGGTGAGCCATGACCCGATAATCCCAGAAGAGAATGTTTGTGGGCGGGCCCGACGGCGGATAACGATCGGAAAGCGCGACCGCCCCGACGCCGATGAAATCCCTCCTGATCATCATGGCCGCCCTCGTCGCAGGCTGGCTGTCCCTGGCCCTGATTCCGGCGCCGTGGGGCTGGCTGCCGTTCGCGGCGGTGGGCGTCGGCATCATCCACTTCCTCACGAAGGACCTGGGCAGGACCCAGGGTGGAAGGGATGACTCCTTCCACCCCTACGTGATCGGGGACGACGGTGTGGTGAGACACAGGGACGACGAAGGCGGCCAGAGCCAAGGGTCCGGCGAGGGGCTGGCCGAAGGCTCGAGTTCGGACAACTACGAGGCGGGCATCGACAGCGGCGGTGACAGCGGTGACGCCGGCGGCGGTGACGGCGGCGGCGGAGACTGAAGTCCTCCCGGACTCCTTAGCCGCTTGTCAGCGGATGTCGGCGCTCACTTCGAAGCCTTCTTGGCAGGTGGAACGCCGTCACGAGGGACGGCTCCAATCCTAGAATCAACGTCTTGCTTGCGCTTGGCCTCATTCATCTCGGCATCGATCTGGGAAGCACGTTCGGCCGCCTTGGCCAATTGGGCAGGACTGAGACGCTTCTTCAAGGCTTCGCGCGCCTCCACGTGCACCTTGAGCACTCCGATGGCTTCACTTCCCTGACTCAACCACGCGAAGGCCTCGACCACGTCCTTGGTGACCCCTCGGCCCTGAGCATGCATCAGCCCCAAGTTATGTTGCGCCGAAAGACTGTTCGGAGCAGCCCTCTTGAACCACTTCAGCGCCTCTGAGTCGCGCCTCGCGACGCCCAAGCCGTCCATGTAATGAGAGCCCAGATAAGTCATGGCTATCGCATCCCCCCGATCGGATGCCTTAAGATACCATTTCACAGCTTCACTGGGCGACCTTGGAACTCCTTTTCCCTGGGAGTAGAGAAGGCCCAATTGTCTCTGCGCCGAAGAATCGCCCGCCTCAGCCGACTTGCGGAGCCACTTGACGGATTCTGCCAAATCTTTGTCCACGCCTTTACCGAACTGATACATCTCCGAGAGCTCCCTTTGTGCGACAGAATCGCCTTCCTCGGCTCGCTTTTTCGTCTCTGAGAAATCCCCAACTTGCGCCAGCAGATGAACGGCGAAGGCCGCAAGATATCCAGCGGGGAGCGACATGGAACAAAAGAGATATTGGGATTCGCCCTTTGAGAAGTCAACGCCATCGGAAATCATCTTAGTCGCTTGTCAGAAGGGCTTGGGCGAGTTGAAGATGAAGCGTGCTCTCCTGGCTTCGCAGGCTCTTCGCCACCGGCGCCCCGGACCTCTCTCAGGCGCCCGAGGAACCCGTGCCCACGGAGAGACAGGAATCCATGCGGCCGCCGGACCTCCAGCCATGGATCGGCGTCGACCTCGACGGGACGCTCGCCGAGGCCACGCCCTGGGAGGGGATGTCCCACATCGGCCCGCCGGTCCCGCTGATGATGCGCCGCGTCCGGCTCTGGCTGGAGAAGGGCGCCCGGGTGAAAATCGTCACGGCCCGGGCCGGCGACCCGGAAGGACTCAAGGCCACGCAGTCCTGGCTCAAGGCCAACGGACTCCCTGACCTCGAGGTCACGGATCGCAAGGACTTCGGGATGATCGAGCTCTGGGACGACCGCGCCATCCAGGTCGTCCAGAATTCCGGCATCTGCTTCCTCGGCACCTCGGTCTTCGCCCGCCCCAAGGCCCCCATCCTCCCCGACGAGGCCGCCGGCCGCACGTTCATCCATGTGGACGGCGGGCCGAAATCCCCCTGAACTCTCCGCCCCTGCTCCGCCGATGAAAGCCTCCCTGAAGCTCGAATACTCGCTCCGCGTGCTCGCCCAGCTGGCGCGACGCAACAAGGGCGCGGCCGTGACGCGCATCGAGGAGCTGGCCAAGGCGGAGGCCATCCCCTCCAACTACCTTGTGCAGCTGCTCAACGAGCTGCGCGAAGGCGGCCTGGTCGACTCCAAGCGCGGCAAGACGGGCGGCTACCGGCTTGCCCGCCCGGCCGACGAAATCACGCTGCGCCAGGTGCTCGCGGTGGTGGAGCCGGACCTGGTGCAGACGAAGATCACGCTCAAGGGCGACTCGGGCCCCGCGGTCGCCTCGCTCTGGCGCGAGGTCTCCAAGCGCTTCGAAAAGGCGCTCAACGGCTTCACGGTCGCCCAGCTCGCCACGGACGGCGAGGGCGCGGACTGGGAGATCTGATCCGCCGGGCGGAACTTTGCGGGTGCCACGGGGTTGCCACTGTGCTTACCTGCGTACGCCCGATGCGACTCCTGCTGCTCCTGCTGGCCGCCCTGCCCCTCTGCGCCCGCCAGCCCAACATCGTGCTCATCATGGCCGACGACCTCGGCTGGACCGATCTCGGCTGCTTCGGTTCAAAATATTATGAGACGCCGGCCATCGACCGGCTAGCCACCAGTGGGATGCGCCTCACGAACCACCACCACTGCCAGAACTGCACGCCGACGCGCGCGGCCCTGCTCAGCGGACAGTACGGGGCGCGCACGGGCGTGTACACGGTGGGCGGCGTCGACCGGTTCGACTGGTCGAAGCGCCTGCTGCGTCCGGTCGACAACGTCACCAGTCTGCCGCTCGACCGGGACACCTTCGCGGACCAGCTGAAGAAGGCGGGCTACGCGACGGGGATGTTCGGCAAGTGGCACATCGGCGATAACGGCGCGTTCCATCCCTCGAAGCGCGGCTTCGACGAGGCGCTGGTCTCGATGGGCGCCCACTTCGACTTCAAGGTCAGCCCGCCCACGGACGTGGCCGGCAGGCCCTACCTGGCCGACTGGCTGACGGACCGCGCGGTGGACTTCATCGGCCGACACAAGGACCGGCCGTTCCTGCTCTACCTGCCGCACTTCGGGGTGCACTCGCCCTTCCACGCGAAGAAGGACCTGGTCGCGCGCTTCAAGGACAAGCCGGTCGTGGGCGGACACAACAGCGCGACCTACGCGGCGATGATCGCGAGCGTCGACGAAAGCGTCGGCCGGGTGATGGCGAAACTGCAGGAGGTCGGCGTGGCCGATGACACGGTGGTGGTCTTCATGAGCGACAACGGCGGCGTGGGCGGCTACGGCCGGCCCGACGGCCTCATCCGCGAGCCGGGCCGCGAAGCCAAGGCCACGAAGAAGGGGGAGGCGCCGGGTGAAGACGGCAAGGGCGTCACCGACAACGCTCCGCTGCGCAGCGGCAAGGGCTCGCTCTACGAGGGCGGCACGCGCGTGCCCTTCATCGTGCGCTGGCCGGGACGCACGCTTCCGGGCTCCTCGGCCGACGTCCCCACGGCGCACGTGGACCTCTACCCGACGCTGCTCGAACTCGCCGGCGCGCCCAAACCTCGCCAGACGCTCGACGGCGTGAGCCTCGCCGGACTGTTCAAGAGCCCTGACGCAAGCCTCGGACGTGAGGCGATCTTCCAGCACTTCCCGGGTTACCTCGGCGCGGGCACGGGACTCTGGCGCACCACGCCGGTGAGCCTCATCCACGCGGGCGACTGGAAGCTGATGGAATATCTCGAGGACGGACGGCTGGAACTCTACAATCTGAAGGAGGACCTCGGTGAGACGAAGAACCTCGCGGGCTCGATGCCCGACAAGGCGAAGGAGCTGCGAGAGAAACTGGTCGCGTGGCGCAAGCAGGTGAACGCGCCGATGCCCAGGCCGAACGACGCTTCCGCCGCCCCGGCCGAGGCCGCCGGCGCCAAGAAGGGCAAAGGCAAGGGCAAGAAGAAGTCCGGGGCCTGAAGGCGCTTTGCGGCTTCCAACCTCCTGGCGACGGTTCATCTTGGGGCAGGGATGGGCCCCCTGCTGTTCCTCGCGCTCTGCCTCGCCGTCGCCACGCTTTTCGTGACGGCCGAGATGGCGCTGGCCTCGGCCAGCAGACCAAGGCTGACCCGGATGGCCCGACAGGGAAGCCGGGGCGCCGAGGCCGCGCTGAAGCTGCTCGAGGAACCGGCGGTCTTCCTATCGACGGTGCAGGTGGGCATCACCTTCACGGGAGTGCTTGCGGCGATCGTGTCCGGCGGCGAACTGAGCGCCGGCCTGGCGAAATCCCTCGAAGGTTCCAGCCTGCCTTGGGCCAGCGGACACGCGCTGGCGGTCGCCGAGGGCATCGTCTCCTTCGGTATCGGCTCAGTCACGATCGTCTTTGCGGAAATCGTCCCCAAGCGTCTCGCGATGGCCCATGCGGAGACCTATGCCTGCTGGCTGGCGAGGCCGATGGCCGGCGTCGCTTGGGCGGCCTATCCGCTGGTGCGCGCACTGGGCTGGGCCGCGGAAGGGGTGCTGCGACTGGCCGGCTGGCGGCGGCCCGAGGAGGCCGGCGTCTCGGAGGAAGACCTCCGGATGCTCGTCGAGACGGGCCACGCGACGGGGCGGCTCCATGACGCCGAACGGCGCATCATGCTCGGCGCGCTCTCGCTCGACGGGACGACGGCGGCCCAACTGATGACTCCAGCGCGCAAGGTCACCTGGCTCGACCTGCGGCTGCCGGACGAGGACAATTGGCGGCGGGTGATCCGTTCAGGCCACACCTGGTTCCCGGTCCATCGGGGCTCCCCCGACGATCTGGCGGGCGTGGTCTCCGTGAAACGTCTCTGGGCCAATCTCGCCATGACGGGGGGGGCGCCGGTCAAGGAGCTGCTCACCGGCGCGGCCACGGTGCCGCCGGACCTCTCCGGTTCGGCGCTGCTCGAGCTGTTCCAGACGCGTGGCGCGCACGTCGCGCTGGTCAACGACGAGTTCGGGCGGGTGCTGGGCATCGTGACGCTCAACGACATTCTCGAGCGGCTCGTGGGGCGTCTGCCCGGCGAACTGCCCCGGACGCCGGCCCGCGCCATCACGCCGCGGACGGAGGGCGGATGGCTGGTCGACGGTGACGCCGCCCCGGAGGAGCTGCGCAAGGCGACCGGGGTCGAAGCGGCCTTCAGTTGCGAGAGCGAACAGGGATGCGCCACCATGGCGGGGCTGGTCATGCGCACGCTGGGCCGCATCCCCAAGGAGGGCGACGTCGCCGACCTTGGAAAGCTGGAAGCAGAAGTGGTCGACCTCGACGGCACCCGGATCGACAAACTGCTGGTCAGAAGAAAGGTCTGACCGCCATTTCAGGCTTCGGGCGGAACCGCTTCCTCCGCATGATGGCCTCATGGACATGAGATCCCGCTTCCTCCTCGCCGCCCTGGTGCTCCCATTCGCCGTCCTGGCGGCCGATGAACCGCGCCGTGATCGCCGCGCAGGACCGCCCGCTCGCCCCCGGCAAGCCCGCGGAGAAGAAGTGAACGCATGACCCCCGCGCAGCTGCGAGAGTCGGCCAAGGCGCAGGACGCGCCGCCCGGCAAACTCACGCCGGCCGCCGAGGCGCTCTGGTGGATCGCCCGGGGCGACTGGGAGCGCGCCCACGCCATCGCCCAGGATGACGAGACCCCGCACGGCTCCTGGGTGCACGCCCTCCTGCACCTCATCGAGGGCGACCTCTCCAACGCGCGCTACTGGTTCTCCGAAGCCGGCAGGCGCCCCGTCACGCCCGACCGCATCGACGCCCTCTGGGACGAGATCGCCGCCGAAGCGCTCAGGGGGAGCTGATTTCGCAGCGGATCCGCTCCAGCACGTCCGCATCCTTGCCGGGCCGCTGGAGGTTGCGGGACGTGTCGAACTCGAGCCGACGATCGTTCGGAACGGGATTGAAGTAGTACTGGAAAGCGAAGCCCCCGGGACTCAAGAGGGGCGTGCCGTAGATCTTGGCGTAGTGCGCGGAGACGATGTTGCCGGCCTCGTCCTTGATGGTGCGTACGCGCAGGAAGAAGCCCCTGTCTTTCTGGGCATAGACCTTGTTGTCCAAAGCCAGCGTTCGGCCATAACCCGACACCGGGGCCTTCGAAGGCAACTTCATGGAAGCGTAGGCGGCGTAGGGCGACTCGAGGATGCCGTCGCCTTCGTGGGGAAAGAGAAGCTCGAGCGTCAGTTCCCACTTCCCATGGACGGCCATGAAGCCGGCCCTGGCCTTGGAGTCCTTCTCCTTCGCAAGGAACGCGTCAATCTCCTCGGGCGACTTCGTCAAATGCCAACCCAGCTGTTTTGCGGAGAGGCGGATCAGGATGTCTGGACTCGCCCCCTTGCAACCGGGCGCGACCAGGTCGCCTTTCTCGAAATCATAAGGAACGACGCCCGAGAAAACGTACCCGGGCAGTTCGGCGTTGGCCTTTCTGGCATGCAAGGGGACGGCCTCCCCTTTCCTCGGGAGGATGACTTCGCGGCCGGGCGTCCGGGGCACCTTCAATCCCTCCATGCGCGCCTCATGATGGCCGACCTTGTCGACGTGCACACGGGAGACGTGCAGATCGCCGGGCTTGAAATCCCAGCGGCCGTTTTCGTCCGTGACTCCGGTCAGGAGCGTCGAGCCGTCGGAGAAAGGATAGTTGCGGCGGTTGAGCAGGACGCGCACGGCCGCTTCCGGAACAGGACGCCCCTCAAAGTCGCGCACGACGATTTGGTCGGCCTCGGAGACGGAGAAGAACAGGAGCGCGAGCAAAGTTCTCATTGGGAAAGCTGCTTGAAAAAAGGATGGACGTAAGGGAGGGCGGCGTTGCGGAAATCGCTGTGCAGCCATCGGCCGGCCTTCTTGTCGCCCTCGTGGCCGTCCCGAGGCCAGCCCATCGCCGGAATGCGCCCTTCTGACTCCAGATTCAAATCAGCAACCAGCTTGACGGACATCGCATGACATCCGGCGGCGTAGCTTCTGGCGGGGACGCCCCGGGCGAGCACGTCGGTGAACATGGCGAGCTCCTGCTGCGACCCGTTGGAGCGGCGCGGGCGCGGGTCATGCAGCCATTTCCAGAGAAAACGGTCGAAGAACGGCTGGGTGCGGAGTTGTTCGTCGGTCAGGCGTGCGGCCTCGTCCGGCGTCATGCGCAGGTAGGTGCCGCCAGGCTCACGGGAGCCGTTGAGCACGTATCGTCCCTTCCAGTACTCATTGAAACCCCATCCGGCCTGGCTGCGACGCATGAACAGCGTCCCCAGCGACCGCGTCATGGGGACGCCCTTCAGCAGCTCCTGCGTCTTCCAGACACCGTAACTGTAGTCCCGCCCGTCGATCAAGGCGGAGAGCAAGGAGGCGGAGTCGATGTCCTCAGGACAATTGGTCACATCCTCGCCTTCAGAATAGGCATTGATGACCTGGACTGCCTTTGGAAGCTTGCCGAAAGCGCCGGACCAAGCGAACTTGCTCCGATAGTCATGCGGGGGAAACAGCGTGTGCCAGGAGGAGGCGTGAAGCCGACGCTCATAGCCCCGCCACTGCACTTCGGTCATGTGGAAGGCATGGGAGGGGTCCGTTTCCTCGGACGAGTAGGCCTCCGCCGGCACGGCCGCATTGACCATGTAATACCTGTCCGGCTTCCAACCGCCGCGCTCGACGGCCTCGCCGGCCACGACATTGCCCAGGCTGTGCGCGATGAGCACGACTTCGCCTCCGCGGATTGAAGCGGTGGCCTGCGCCCCGAGCGAACGCCCTGAGATCAGCGCCCGCTGCACGGCGGCATGGTAATCGAGGCCGGTGGCTCCGGGCCAGTTCACGCCTACGAACTTCCGCCGGGACCCCAGCGCGTGGAGGCGTTTGAACATCTCCGCATTCCACCCGCGGGCCGCGTGGGTGGGGACATTGTAACCATGCACGAAGACGGTCCATCCCCGCCCGAGGCCGGCGTCGGGCAGCCCGCGCGGCTCCGCGAGGCGGGATACGCCGGATCCGGCCATCAGCTCCCGGTACATGGACTCGACATGCGAGATGACCACCGTGCGACGCGAGAGGTGGACTTCGCCGGCGGCGGTGGTGACCCGCAGCTCCAAGACGAACCTTCCGACCTTGCGTCCCTCCATGATGAGCATGGCGGCGCCAGTGACCTGCTCAACCGAGAGCCGGTAAAGATGCTCAACGGAGAGATGCACCCATTGGCCCGAAGCGAGGCCCATGGGCTCGGCCTCCTCCAAAGGAAGGTCGAAATGTTCGCCAAACAGCTTCTGGTCCTTGAGACGGTGCAGGCCGCCGGCGTCTTCAGGACTCAGGCCGACCGCATAGGCCTCCAGCCCGCCGCCCTGACACCTGACCTCATAACGCGAACCAGGCAGACCATTCATCCGGTATAGTAATCCGCAGTCGAGGAAGACGGGGAAGAAGTCCACAAGGTCGCGGAGCCCGTCGATGCGCGGGGTGGACCAGTCCGGCGGGCCAAACCGAGGGGTGTCCTTGCCCGCCTGCCAGTCCCCTTCGTCGTCATCGTCGTTGATCCACCAATGAAAGGGTTGTTCCGTCCCGGATCCCTCGCCCATCGCAATGAATCCATCCCGGTCCAGATCCAGCAGGAGCCCGAAGCTCCCGTCGACCTGACCCGCGCCCAGAAGGCGGGGGTGAAGGCAACCCAGCAGCAGCGCCAGAAGAAGAGGTCGGCTCATGCGCGCAGACTCACAGGCGCAGCGGAACGCAATCAAGGCCCTTCACATGACGTCCGACGCATGGGCGGAGACACCCATGACGACCTGAGGCTCCGCCCCCTGACGCTTGCGCTTGACCGGGCGCATGTCTGAATGGGGCGCGATGGAGATCCTCTTCAGCGCCGTGGCGGCGGTCATGCTCTACTTGCACAGCCTGCGCGACTTCGCGCGGGAGGTGACGGACCTGGGCGGCGAACGGCTGCGCGGCTGGCTGCGCAAGCTCACGGGCAACCGCTTCACGGGCGCGCTCACGGGCGCGGGCTTCGCAGCGCTGGTGCAGTCGTCCTCGGTCGTGAACTTCGTGACGATGGGGCTGGCCGAACGCCGGGCGCTGCCGATGCGCGCGGCCTGGACGGTCATGATCGGGGCCAACGTGGGCACGACGGCCACGGCCTGGCTCATCGCGTTCAAGCTGACCGCGCTCGGCCCGGTCCTGATGACGGCCGGGGGCTTCTGGTCGCTGCTGGCGCCGCAGCGGCTCCGGCCCTACGGGAAGCCGGTCTTCCACTTCGGACTCATCTTCCTGGCGCTCGAGCTGATCCGTTCGACGCTGCTCCCGCTGGCCCAGACTCCGGACGTACTCGCCTGGCGCGACAGTCTCTCGACGCCGACGCTGGCGCTGGCCTTCGGGGCCTGCGTGACGATGCTGGTGCAGTCGTCCGCGGTCGTGGTCGGCATGACGGTGCTCTCAGTCGCAGGCGGGCTGCTCGAACCGGAACTCTCCATCTGGGTGGTGGTCGGGGCCAATCTGGGCACGGGCTGGGTCGCGCTCGCCACGGCGTGGTCACTGGGCCCGTTCGCCCGACGTCTGGCGCTCTTCAATTCGGGCTTGGACGTGTGCGGGCTGGCGCTCTTCGCGCTGGTGATGCAGCACGCGATCCGACCGCTGCTGGCCGCGATGGACGAGCCGGGCATGCAGGTGGCCTTCGTGCACTCGGCCTTCAACCTCACGGCCTCGGGGCTCGCGCTGCTGCTGCTCCCCTGGCTGTGGTCGAGGATCGAGCGGTTCGTGCCGAAGGTCTGACGAAGTTCAGTCCTTCTTGCCCAGTTCGGGCGCGGTCCACGCGTCGGTTCGGCGCGCGTTGGCCAGACGGACTTTGGCGACGAAGTCAGGCGTGACAGGCGAGGCCTCATGGTCCCACTCGCGACGGATGTAAGTCAGGACGCCGGCGACCTGCTCGTCGGTGAGGAACCCGGCCGCGGGCATGTCCAAGGAATACTGCACGCCCTTCACCTTCACGGGGCCGCGCAGGCCGTGCAGGACGACCTTGGCGATGGTCTCAGGGTCGCCGAGGACCCACTCCGATTCCGCCAGGGGCGGAGCAAGGCCCTCCTGGCCCTTGCCGGTGGGCTGGTGGCAGGCGGCGCACAGGCCAGTGAAGGTCTGCTTGCCGATGTCGAAGAGACGAGCCTCCTCGTTGGTCAGAGGCCTGGGGCCGGTCGCGACGCCGGGCTTGCCAGGCCAGGTCAGCAGGGCCTTCACGGTGTTGGCGGCCTTGAGGGTGGAGGCATCCTTGCTCGCGAGGAACTTCAGCAGGGCCTTGGGCGCCTCAGGCAGGGACACGGGGCGCTTGGCGCTGACGGTGGGATGCACGGCCAGGGATCCGAGCAGGGTCAGCTGGGTGGAGCGGAGGGGCTGGGCGCCGATGACGGCGAGGGCGCGGGCGACGCGCTCAGGGCGACGCTCGGCGAAGACGCAGCGGAGGAGCACGGCAGGCAGGGTCTTGGAATAGGAAGCGGAGTCCTTGAGGACGGCCTCCATGACCTCGAGCTCACGACCGGCGACGCCACTGATGAAGGCGTCCTGCGCGGCCATCAGTCCCGACGCGCGCTGCGCGAGGCGGGCGGCGGTGAGGTCGACGGGCAGGGCCCCGGCCTCGCCCATGCTCAGGATGAGCTGAATCTGGACTTCGGCGACGGACTCCGAAGCGGCCATCTGGTTCCAGCGTGCGAGGACGTCTCCGCGACGCTCGCCGGACACGAGGGATTCGGACACGCGCAGGGCCGCGGCG
>Ga0194119_10012230_pt1 | contig 10915 bp, 7 predicted proteins | sample TA2MahC100mmetaG_FD_148620 | JGI IMG/M metagenome (GOLD analysis project Ga0194119, IMG submission 148620) | Freshwater microbial communities from Lake Tanganyika, Tanzania - TA2015018 Mahale Deep Cast 100m | ecosystem: Environmental > Aquatic > Freshwater > Lake | place: Tanzania: Lake... | reverse complement strand
CAGGCTGCTGTACTTTTTGTTTCCAAGGAGCATAGACATCACCCAATTCCTTCTCTACCTGAGCCTCTACCGCTTCTTCTGCAAAGGCGATTTCCAAGGCCACATTGATTTGGGTTTTAACTTTTATATTTAGTCTTTCTTTGAGCGATGCATTCAATACGCCGATGGACATGAGGTATTCTTCGTAGCGATCCACTGGATCTAGCTGCCCCCACTCTTCCATCATGAATTTGGGGACGTACTTGGTGCCGGAAGCTTCTTCGTGTCCGCGCATGCGGAAAGTGATGGCTTCCACCAGTACAGGTCTTGGATTTTCACGAAGGTCTTCGGCTAGGCGTAGAATGGTGTCGTAGACCTCTAGCACATTGTTGCCTTGAATTCGTACCGCTTCCATGCCATATCCAGGCCCTTTTTCGGTGAAGTATTGGAAAGCAAACTGTTCCTGGCTGGGCGTAGAAAGGCCGTAGCCGTTGTGTTCTACTATAAAGATCACGGGAAGTTTCCACACCGCTGCTACATTCAAGCCCTCATGAAAATCTCCCTCCGAACTCGCTCCATCTCCCGAAAAGACTAGGGAGACTTTTTTCTCTTTTGAGAGTTTATGTGCCAACCCAATTCCATCTGCGATGGCCAATTGAGGACCAAGGTGGGAAATCATGCCCACCACATGGTGTTCGATACTCCCAAAGTGAAAGGATCGGTCGCGGCCTTGGGTAAATCCCAGGGCTGTTCCCTGAAATTGAGAAAACAAGCGTTCCAAGGGCATACCTCTTCCAGTGAAAATCCCCAAGTTGCGGTGCATGGGAAGGATAAATTCATCTGACGCCAGAGCATTCACTGCCCCTATAGAGATGGCTTCTTGCCCCCATCCACTAAACCATTTGGAGATCCGTCCTTGACGAAGAAGAATCAGCATTTTCTCCTCAATTCTTCTAGGCACAAGTAAGGATTCGTAGAGCTGTAGTAGGGTCTCGTCCGAATAATTTTTACGATCAAAAGTTAATTTTTGGGCGTTTGGGGCGGTAAACTCCATGAGGCATGAATTTCGAACCTAAGGTACGTTACGGGAAGTTAAGCCCAAAAGATTTTTGCCTACTAAAAATTAGAAAAATCGGGAATTGCCTGGGGTCTGTTTTGCAAGGTGCCCCGGCATGCGCCGGGGCTAAAAGTAAATTGCAAGGAAAAAAATTGCTGTATGCCACGAATATAGGCATACTTAAGTCCTTAGGATGAAGCTTTGCGTTAAGGTTGTTTTATGAAAGTGTTAAGTTCTTCTTCCCTTCAACGCCTTTTCTTCCTTCACTCCTTTTTACCTACCTTTGCCACACGTTGAATCGATTCCTGTGAAGGCTAGAACATTAAAGAAAGATAAGGTCAATATCATTACCATGGGCTGCTCCAAGAACTTGGTTGACTCGGAGGTGCTCCTTACCCAACTTCGGGGAAATGGCATTGAGGCGAGTCATGAGGCTTCAGGGGAGGACAATAACATCATCATTATCAATACCTGCGGGTTTATTGATAATGCCAAACAGGAATCCATCGATACCATCTTGCAGTATGTCGATGCTAAAGAGAGGGGATTAGTAGACAAAGTGTATGTGACCGGGTGTCTTTCCCAACGCTACAAGGATGATTTAGAAAAGGAAATCCCACAGGTGGATGCATTTTTTGGCACCCGAGATTTGCCTGCTATTCTGAAAAAATTCAAAGCCGATTACAAGCATGAATTGGTAGGGGAGCGCTTGCTAACCCATGCCAGCCACTATGCCTACATGAAAATATCTGAGGGCTGTGATCGCCCTTGTTCCTTCTGTGCCATCCCGCTGATGCGGGGAGGGCACGTATCCAGGCCAATGGATGAACTAGTGAAAGAAGCACAGCATAAGGCGGCTAATGGTACCAAAGAACTCTTACTGATTGCCCAAGACTCTACCTACTATGGTTTGGATTTGTACAAGAAGCGAAACCTAGCCGATCTTCTCCGCAACTTATCCGAGGTGGAGGGGATCGATTGGATTCGACTCCACTATGCTTATCCAACCGGCTTTCCGATGGATGTCATTGAGGTGATGAAGGAGCGCCCCAATATTTGCAATTACCTAGACATTCCCCTCCAACACGGATCTACGGAGGTACTCAAAGCCATGCGCCGAGGAACTACCCGTGAGAAACAGGAGGAATTGATTCACAGCATCCGTGACCTGATCCCTGAGATTGCGATCCGAACCACCCTCATTGCTGGTCATCCTGGAGAAGGGGAGAAAGAATTTCAAGAAATGGTAGACTTTGTAGAGCGGATGAAGTTTGAGCGCTTGGGGGTATTTACCTATTCTCACGAGGAAAACACCCATGCTTTTGGAATGGAGGATAAACTCTCCCAAGAAGAAAAGCAAACGAGGGCCAATCGCCTGATGGAGGTGCAGGAACAGATCAGTTACGACCTCAACCAAGAAAAAATTGGTAAATCGTTCAAAGTACTGATTGATAAAAAGGAGGGAGGACATTTTGTGGGCCGTACCGAGTTTGATTCCGTGGAGGTGGACAATGAAGTACTGATCGATGCGGCCACCCAGTATTGCCGCGTAGGTGATTTTGTAAATGTCAAGGTGGACGATGCCACCGAGTTTGATTTATATGCCACAGTAGTGGACTAGAATAAAAAAGGAGCAACTGCTCCTTTTTTTATGCTGCGTATAAAAGAAAAGAAAAACTTCAAGGGGCTTTGTTTGTTCTAAGCCTATTGATACTGATTTTGTGTTTTCCATTGCTCACTTATGAAAATCTTTCAAACGATAGTTCTTCTGATTTTTCTTGGCGCTCAGGCTGCGCTAGCGCAAGGTTTTTTTTACTTCGGTAGTTCCAATATGGTAGGAACCGGAAACATGCTGGGGGATAACAAGGAAGGTATTTGGATAATTTACTCCCGGAAAATTCAACTTGACAATCCTAGTCCTGCTGTAGCTGCAGTGGAAGAACAAGAAGTGAAGGAAAAATTTAATCTAGATGTGCCCCTGTACCAAATGGAGTTTAAAGAAAACCTATTGGATGGGATCTTTGAGGAGTTTTATCCCGAGGGTACTACCAAGAAACTAGTCAACTATCAAAAAGGGATGCTTCATGGAGATTTTTTTGAATTTACGAAGGAGGGCGAACTTCTTCTTTCGGGGACCTATTTTCAAGGAGAAAAATCAGGGGATTGGTTTGTATACCGATCTGACGGGAGCTTAAAATCAGAATACAGTTACCAAAACAACCTCTTGGATGGCACCTCCATCTCCTATCATGTTTCTGGAAAAGTTGCCGAGCGCATTCCTTTCCAAAAGGGCGAAATTAATGGCGTCTACGAATCCTTCTTCCCAGACGAAAGACCAAAACAGCGGGTAGCTTTTGTGTACGGACAGGAGCATGGAGAGTTTACCCAATTTCATGCGGATGGGAAGTTGGCAATAAAAGCTAATTTTTCTAATGGGATCTTGGATGGAGTCTGGGAAGAGTACGATGATCTAGGTCGCCTGCTTGCGCAAGGAAGCTACCGACAAGGAGATCGCTTTGGGGAATGGAAGGAGGGATATCCTGAAATACCCGGGTTTTTTCATAAAGGGAATTACGAAAAAGGTGTTAAAAGTGGAGCTTGGCAAGTACTAGGGCCTAGTGATTTTGTCCATCAAGAGGAAACATTCCAGAAAGGAATTTTAGTGACCATGAGTGCCTTTACTACTCGATTGGGGGAGGTGTTGGATGCAGGAAGTTTGACAAATGGGGACGGGAAGAGAGTGCTGTATGATGGGGATGGAAATCGACTGGAGAAGGGGAGGTATACCAATGGCATGCGTACCGGCACTTGGTATTCTTATTTTCTAGAAACTAGCCTAGTTGCTAGTTCGGGCACCTATGCTGGGGGACAGAAAAGGGGCACCTGGAAGCAATATGACTTCAAGGGGCAACTTGTCAGCGAACAAGTTTTCGAAGTAGGACCAAGCAGTGAATCAGAACGAACCTCAAATCTGCCAACAGCAACTTCTCCAAATAGATCAAGATTGTACCGACCAAATCAAACCCAAAACGGAATAGTCAAGCCACAGATTTTTGTACTCACTCCCGATGGTGGAATTGGTGTTTCTGGTCCGGGGATGTTTCAATTAGGGAATTAAACAAATTGAAATAAGTTGTACCAAATACGAAGTACGATCTACGAAATACGATCTAGGCAAATATCGAATGTCTTACGCCGCCGAACAAACAGGTTGACATGGAAATTCGTAAAACATGAGAAACTCGTGCCAGGTAAATCTTGTTTCTAAAAATACTTGGTACTTGGTACCTTGTACTTCGTACAGTTTATTTCCACCCCATTTCCACTGTATTTCTACTCTATTTCCCTATCCTTTTTCCCAAATGATTCTTTCCTAGTAACTTCGCATCAAATCCCGCTAAATGAAATTGATCGAAGTGGTTACCCCTGCGCAGCAAAAAGCTTTTCTTGAGCTTGCCGTGTGGTTGTATCGCAACGAGAAAAACTGGATTCGTCCCATCGATCAAGACATCGAAGGACTTTTTCATCCGGAGACCAACAAACTTTTCCGACAGGGTGCCAAGGCCAAGCGCTGGTTGCTTCAGGACCACTCGGGACAGATCATAGGTAGGATTGCTGCTTTTATCAATCCCAAAATGAAGGAAAAGCAACCTACCGGTGGAGTGGGTTTTTTTGAATGCATGGATAATCAAGAGGCCGCTTTTTTACTCTTTGACCAAGCAAAAGATTGGCTTCAAAGTGAAGGTATGGAGGCCATGGATGGCCCCATCAACTTTGGAGAGCGAGACAAGTGGTGGGGACTTTTGGTGGATGGCTTTTCCGAGCCCAACTACAATATGCCTTGGAACTTTGCGTACTACCAAAGGCTATTTGAGGACTATGGCTTTCAACTTTATTTTAAGCAATATACCTATGCCCGAAAGGTGCAGGAGGTAGGATTTGGTCAAAAAATGAAAGACCGGGCGCAAGTGATTTTGGAGGACAAGAAGTATACTTTTCGCTACATCAAAGGAAAGGAACTGCGTGTAAAAGCGCCTGAATACTTCATGACCGTATACAATAAGGCTTGGGCTAGACATATGGGAAAATCTATTGCCTTGAAAGAAGCGCAACTCATGTTTGCCAAGATGAAACCTATTCTGGATCCTAGACTCATCTATTTTGCTTTTTACCAAGGAGAACCGGTGGGATTTTTTATTCAGATCCCTGAGATCAACCAAATTTTCAAGCATGTCAATGGCAAGCTGGACCTGTTCGGCAAACTCAAATTTCTCTGGTACAAAACTTTTTCTCCTCCCAATAAAATGTTGGGTTTGGTCTTTGGAGTAGTGCCTGAGCATCAAGGCAAAGGGGTAGAAAGCGCCATTGTTATTAGCTACGATCGCATGAGCGGTAAGGCTTCTTTTCCTTATAAAACCATAGAAATGAATTGGATTGGAGATTTCAATCCCAAGATGATGCGGGTATGTGAGCAATTATTAGCTGAAATTTATAAAACTCACCATACCTATCGCTACCTATTTGATCGCGAAAAACCTTTTGAAAGACACCCTATTTTTACCTAACTCCCTCATATGAGAAAATACAATGTAACGGGCATAGGAAATGCCCTAGTGGATATTGAATTTAAAGTTACCGATTCATTTTTCAAGGAAAATGGCGTAGAAAAAGGCCTCATGACTTTGGTGGATGAGGAGCGTCAAAACCACCTCATGAAAGTCATTCATCATGCCGAAGCCAAAAAGCAAGCAGGTGGATCTGCAGCCAACTCCGTAGTGGCATTGAGCCAGTTTGGAGGCAAATCCTTCTACTGCTTTCGCGTAGCCAAGGACGAATTGGGACATTTTTACTTGCAAGATTTGATCGATTCGGGAGTGGATATAGCCTTGACTTCTACTCAGCTCCAGGCTGGGGTGACTGGCAAATGCTTGGTGATGGTGACCGAGGATTCGGAGCGCACGATGAATACCTTTTTGGGGATCACTCAAAATTTCTCTAGCCAAGATGTGCATGACGCTGCCATCAAGGATTCTTCCTACTTATTTATTGAAGGATACCTGGTGACCTCACCCAATGGCAAGGAAGCCATGTTGCATGCCAAAAAGGTGGCCGAAGAAGCAGGCACCAAGGTGGCCTTGACCTTTTCTGACCCGGCCATGGTCAAGTATTTTAAGGCCAACTTTGATGATGTGATCGGTCCGAGTGTGGATTTGCTATTCGCAAACGAGGAGGAGGCCATGTTGTATACGGGCAAGAGCACCCTAGGAGAAGCGCGGGAAGAAATGAAAAAGGCAGCCAAGCATTTTGTCATCACGATGGGGAAAAATGGAGCCATGATCTACGATGGGGATACCTTTATCGATATCGAACCTTATCCGACCCAGGCCATTGACAGCAATGGAGCAGGAGATATGTTTGCAGGTGCATTTCTTTATGGAATTACCAATGGACATTCCTATGCGGAGAGCGGGAAGTTGGCCTCCATGGCCAGTTCACGCATTGTAAGCCAGTTTGGTCCAAGATTGAAGTGGCATGAGGCCAAGGAAATTTTGGGAAGACTTCATGCCTAAATATGGCATAGGTAACAGCTATTTCTAAGGAAATGTGTTCGAAGTTGAACAATTTCCTGTTCGAAACTTCAATATTGGGTCAGATTTACCCTCTATTTTAGCTTCCAAAGGCAAATTTTCCTTTTGGCATACTCTTGGAGCTAGTAGTTTAAAGTGTCCAAGAGTGACAAGTGGATGACATCTTGCTGTCATCTGTAGTTTCTTTTTAATCAACCTTGTGTCTCTGAAAAATAATTACACTAAGTTTGAAAAAACCTAAGAGCATTTAACCCTTACTAATCAAATATAATCACCAAATACCCTCTTCCTTTTATGAAAAAAATCATTTTATTGGGCCTATTCTTGGGATGGTTTATCCTACCCCTGTCCGCCCAAAACAAAATTGAGTTCAAGGAATTTACCTTGGACAACGGACTTCATGTGATCATGCACCAGGACAATACCACGCCTATCGTGGTCACTTCCGTGCTGTACCACGTGGGATCCAAGAATGAAAATCCAGAGCGTACCGGCTTTGCGCATTTTTTCGAGCACCTGATGTTTGAAGGTTCTGAAAATATTGATCGCGGGCAGTACATGAACATTATCCAAAGTCGTGGGGGAACGCTCAATGCCTACACCTCCAACGACATCACGTATTACTACGAGTTGCTTCCTTCCAATGAGTTGGAATTGGCCTTGTACATGGAAAGTGAGCGCATGCTACACTCCAAGGTGGACTTGACCGGGGTAGAGACTCAGCGGGAAGTAGTGAAGGAAGAGCGCAGACAGCGCTACGAAAACCAGCCCTATGGAACTATCCTGCCTGAAACTCTGAAAAGAGCTTATACTACGCATCCTTACCAGTGGGCACCTATCGGGTCCATGGACCACTTGAATGCGGCGACCATCGAAGAGTTTCAGCAGTTTTACAAAGATTTTTATGTTCCCAACAATGCTACTTTGACTATTGCTGGGGACATTGACTACAACAAAACAGAGGCCCTGGTTAGAAGCTATTTTTCAGTGATTCCAAAAGGAACGAAAGAAATTTACAGACCAAAGGTGAAGGAACCTAAAAAGACCGCAGAGGTGCGTGACATCATCTACGACAACATCCAGATTCCAGCAGTCATTCAGGCCTACAACTTGCCTGCAAGAAATCACCCAGATAGCTACGCCTTGTCCATGCTTTCTACCTATTTGACTGGGGGCAAATCTTCCTTGATGACCAAAGAGTTGGTGGATAAGCAGCAAAAAGCCTTGGCGGTGGCGGCAATTCCTTTGGAGCTAGAAGATGGAGGCGTATTCTTGATGTATGGAATTACCAATATGGGTGTGGATCCCAAAGCTTTGGAAGCTGAGGTGGATAAATTGATCAAGCAAGTACAGGATCAAGGCATCAGTGAGGAAGAATTTACGAAGTTGAAGAACATCATGGAAAATAATGTGGTAAGTGGCAATTCCACCATTGCTGGTATCGCCGAAAATTTGGCGGAAGCCAAGGTGATTTTTGGAGACACCAACTACATCAACCAAGTGATGGAGGCCTATTCCAAAGTAACCAGGGAAGATATACAGCGGGTAGCCAAGCAATACATGGATCTTAGTGGCAGGGTGGTGCTATATTACTTGCCCAAATCCGCGCAACCAGCAACTGAATAATCGTTGACCTTACGAATCGAATAGACATGAAAAAATATATAGTAGGAATACTCGTAACCCTTCTAGCCACAGCAGTAGCTGTAGCTCAGGTAGATAGAAGCAAATTGCCTTCCTCTGGACCAGCACCAGAAATCAAAATCGGAGAAGCCGAATCGTTTACCCTTCCCAATGGGTTGAAAGTCTTTGTGGTTAAAAATACCAAGCTTCCTAGAGTTTCTTTTACGCTGGTGTTGGAACGCGACCCCATTTTGGAAGGAGAAAAGGCAGGTTTGTCCACCTTTATAGGAGAAATGATGCTGGGAGGAACCAAAACTAGAACAAAGGACCAATTGGATCAAGAAATAGATTTTATTGGAGCTAATATAAGTGCTTCCTCCACCTCTGTTTCGGCTACTTCCTTGAAAAAGCATCAAGGTAAAGTATTGGAGTTGATGGCAGACGTTCTATTTAATCCCATTTTCCCGCAGGCAGAATTGGATAAATTGAAAAAGCAATCGCTCACTGGTCTTGCCACCACCAAAGATGATCCCCAAGCCATTTCCTCTAGACTTTCTAGGGCTGTGGTTTTTGGAAAAAATCATCCTTACGGAGAAACTGAAACAGAAAAGACCATCAATAACATCACCTTAGAGGATGTAAAGGCCTATTATCAAACCTATTTTAAGCCTAATATTGCTTATTTGGCGATCGTAGGGGATATGGATAAGTCAGAAGCCCAAAAGGTGGTAAATCAGTACTTTGGCACATGGAAAAAGGGAGTGGTGCCTACGTTTACCTATCCCATGCCCGCACGTGCTGCTAAGCAGGCAGTTGCCCTTGTAGATCGTAGTTCTTCCGTGCAATCTGTGATCGACGTGACCCAGCCAGTCAAGATGAAAATTGGGGATGCCGATTACATCTCCAGTAGATTATTGAACCAGATTTTGGGTGGAGGTTCTGCCTCTCGCTTGTTTATGAACCTTCGCGAGGACAAAGGCTTTACCTATGGAGCCTATTCTTCCATTGATGCCGACAAATTGGTGGGAACCATTTCTGCTTCTGCATCCGTACGCACCGAGGTGACCGACTCTGCCGTCTATGAGTTTATCTATGAAATCAAAAATCTCGTAGAGAAGGGAGTGAGCCAAGAAGAATTAGACAAAGCGAAAGCAGAACTTGCAGGCAGCTTTGGTCGTTCCTTGGAGCAGCCTGGGACGGTGGCCAACTTTGCCTTGAACACGGCACGATATAACCTACCTAAGGATTACTATGCGACGTATTTGCAGAAGCTAAATTCCTACACCGTTGCCGATATCAATGCTACAGCCAAACGCTTAATTGAACCTGATAAGTTTGTGATTACAACTGTGGGGAATGGGGCTGAGATCAAAGAAAAACTAGCCCAGTTTGGTGAAGTAGTCGAATACGACATCATGGGAGAGCCAGCTAAAAAGTTGGTAGCAGAAGCAGACATGACTGCTCAAAAAGTCCTTGAAAATTACCTGAATGCTATCGGAGGTGCTACCCAGGTAGCAGCTATTCAAACTGCAAAAATCAGTATGGATGCCAACGTAATGGGAACTGCTTTGACCATTTCCTTCGTATATGATTCTCAAAATGGTCGCTATGGACAGAAACTTTCTATTGCAGGCAATGTCATGCAAAATACCACCCTTGCCAATGGAAAAGGTTCCATGTCCGTGCAAGGGAATTCTATGGAAATGACCCCTGCCCAGTTAGTTGAAGCACAGTTGAATTCCTACCTTTTCCCCGAAGCGGTATACAAGGCCAATGGCTATACTGCTACACTCGATGGGTTGAAGGATGTAGATGGAAAACCAGCCTACAAGGTGGTGATTGCGACTGCCTCAGGCGCCAAGTTGATCAATTACTACGCTCAGGATTCTGGTTTGAAAATCAAGTATGAAAATCCAGCTTCTGGAGACACCTTCTATTCCGATTATCAGACGCAAAATGGTGTATTGATTCCTATGGCATGGACGATTAAGTCTCCTCAAATCCCTATACCATTGGAGGCCAAGGTGACTTCTCTACAACTGAATGTCCCCGTGACCGATGAGGATATCAAATAAAAAAAGAGGGCTTCAAGCCCTCTTTTTTTCTAGATCCAAAAGAAGTCGGAATTTACTTTATCCACTCCTCTCTTAGCCTGGTGCTTGTTTGTGGGCAAAGAGAGAATGTGGGATAGAATGGTCCATCTTCACTTTCGAAGCAAAGCTGAAGAGTCCTTCCTTGTCGATCTATGTCAAGTTTCCAAAGGGAGCTTTCTTCTTCAAGGAGATAGTTTAGTATGCGGTCATTCCTCATTAAGAAATTAAAAGCTTTGCTAGAAGGATGGATGTGTTGGATCTCATTCAACTCGTCTACGATCACTCCCATGCGATGTAGCAATGGGTTTGGCCCCACATTTTCTACTAGCGAAATTCCTACATCGAGGAAGCATTTTTGGATCAGTGGAAAAAGATCTTCTTTGCCACCTATGTAGTCATCTATAAAGCTTCTGATTTTAGCAGATTCCCCTACCTGGCTTATCAATAGCTCTTCTATTTCTTCCAGGGCATATCCTTGAAACGGGGCTCCATACGTTTTCCAAAGTTGAGACATGAATAGGGCCAGATACCTATCTTCTTTTAATAGAAGCACGTCCAAGCAAAATGAAATGAGG
>Ga0194119_10012228_pt1 | contig 10916 bp, 8 predicted proteins | sample TA2MahC100mmetaG_FD_148620 | JGI IMG/M metagenome (GOLD analysis project Ga0194119, IMG submission 148620) | Freshwater microbial communities from Lake Tanganyika, Tanzania - TA2015018 Mahale Deep Cast 100m | ecosystem: Environmental > Aquatic > Freshwater > Lake | place: Tanzania: Lake... | reverse complement strand
TTTGTCAGTTGAGAATTCTTTCGAAGCCATCGTAGCTCCGTGAACTCCGTCCCGTCCGGTTTTGGCTCCGACATAAATAACTGCATTGCCGATTCCTTCAGCGAAGCCGCGAAAAATTTGATTCGCCTTAACAATTCCCAGAGTAAAGGCGTTAACTAGGGGATTTCTATTGTAACAGGAGTGGAATAGGGTCTGTCCTGCGAGGGTTGGCACTCCAACGCAATTTCCATAGTCTCCAATGCCTTTAACGACCCCTTTAACAATACTTTGCGTGCGATCAAAATCCATCGTTCCAAAGCAGAGCGAGTTCATTGAGGCTGCTGGTCTAGCTCCCATAGTGAAAACATCGCGTAAGATTCCACCCATTCCCGTGGCAGCCCCTTGGTAAGGCTCGATGAATGAGGGGTGATTGTGACTTTCCATTTTAAAAGCAATTGCCCAACCTGAACCGATATCAAGGACTCCTGCATTTTCTCCAGGACCTTGAAGCACCCGCTTGCCGGTAGTTGGGAATCGCTTGAGGAATTTTTTCGAGGATTTATAGCTACAGTGTTCACTAAACATCGCTGAAAAGATGCTCAGCTCCGCGTAATTGGGAACTCTCTCTAGGTTCTGACAAATATGTTGATATTCCGAAAGGGAAATCCCCAAGCGTTGAGCTAAATTCTGGTTTGAAGGTGATACATCTGTAATTTGTGTGCTCATGACTGCTGTCCCAAGAAAGACTTTAAAGACTGCCATATCTTTAAGCCATCTTTCGATCTGAGATCGCTCGCTCTCTCAGGGTGAGGCATTAGACCGAAAACATTTTTTTCTTTATTACACAGACCAGCAATTTGATGAGTGCTTCCATTGGGGTTGTCCTGATAGGTCAAAACTACCTGTCCGTTTTTGATAAGCTCTTGATAATCCTCTTCACTAATTATGTAGCGGCCCTCACCGTGGGCAATGGGTAGGTTTAAGGTGGACGAAGTTTCAATCGTTTGGGTCCAAGGTGTTTTTGAGGTCTCAACTGTGACTTTGATATCTTTGCAAATAAAATTGAGGGATAAATTTCTGGCTAGAGCCCCCGGCAGAAGACCCGACTCACATAAAATTTGAAAGCCATTACAAATACCAATGACCAAACCACCTCTTTTGGCAAATTTGATGACGTTTTCCATAATTGGAGATCTCGCGGCCATCGCCCCACACCGCAAGTAATCTCCATAGGAAAACCCTCCCGGAAGTACGATGAGTTTGTAATCGCTAAGTTCGGGAGTGTCTTTGTGCCACAATTTAGTTAATTCAAATCCGCCCGAACGCATGAGGGAATCATAAACATCATCATCACAGTTACTGCCTGGAAAAGTGACAATTCCAGTTTTCATGTTTCCATGATCTCGTGCTTAAAAGATTCAATCACAGGATTGGCTAAGAGCTTTTCGCACATTTTCGTTACTTCTCTTTTAGCCTCTTCTTTCGAAGGATAATCAATTTCTAGATCAATCACTCGACCGATTCTTAAATTCTTAATCCGTGAGAAGCCCATTTTTTTTAGGGATTCTTCAACTGTATTACCTTGAGGATCAAAAACGCCATCTTTATAAAAAACATGAATTCGAGCTTTCATAATCTTGCCTCAAAATAGTTTTGCAAACGCTTAGAAACTTCAAGGTAGGCTTCATCCACACCTCCTAGATCTTGGCGAAAACGGTCCTTATCCATAGGTTCTTGAGTTTGAAGGTCCCACAGGCGACACCCATCCGCTGTGAATTCATCAGCGAGAAAGACTTTCCCTTCGGCGTCCTGGCCAAATTCAAGTTTAAAGTCGATGAGCTCTAGGCCAATCTCTTTAAAAACCGGCCTTAAAACTTCATTGACTTTAAGGCTGGTTTCAACCATCAGTGACAATTCTTTCGCTGTTGCCCATCTGAAATGCAAAATATGACCTTCAGAAATAAGAGGATCACCTAAGGCATCGGATTTATAAAAATACTCAACTAAAGCCGGATCAAAACTCATCCCTTTCTCAATGGCTAAGCGCTTGCAAAGGCTTCCTGCAGCTCGATTTCGAACAACTACTTCGACCGGGATGATTTCAAGTTTTTTGACCAACATTTCTCGCTCGGAGAGCTGTTTAATAAAGTGAGTTTGAATTCCTTTTCTTTCTAAATATTGGAAGAGTGAGGAGGAGATGCGGTTGTTAATCAAACCCTTGTTTTTAATGGTGCCCTTTTTTAACGCATTAAAAGCGGTAGCATCATCTTTGAAATACTGAATAATCTGATTAGGGTCCTTAGTCGAAAAAAGAATTTTCGATTTCCCTTCTCGAATTTGATCTTGTCTTGTTTGTGTCATGTTTCAAGTACCTTTTGGTAGAGATAATCAATGTGATGAAAATAACAATTGGGATCAAAAAGCTTCTCAAGTTCGCTTTGGCCCTCTTTTCCCAAAATAGCTTTGACCTGTTCGTCTCTTTTAAGAAGATCTAAAAACGAAATCTTTTTATCCAGTGCCTCTAGAGCATTTTTTTGTATGATGGCATAAGCCTCATCTCGAGAAATTCCTTTTTCTATCAAAACAAGCAGCGCTCGTTGTGAGTAGATGACTCCGTGAAGTTGATCTAAGTTGGCTTTCATCTTTTCAGGAAAAATCTCGAGATTATTTAAAAGCCCGTCTAATCTTGCTAACATGTAGTCGGCTAGAATATTGGCATCCGGAGCAATGACCCGCTCTACTGAGGAGTGGCTTATATCGCGTTCATGCCAAAGAGCTATATTCTCCATGGCGGGAATCACCATTCCTCGCAAGAGTCTTGCAATTCCGGTCAGGTTTTCGGCGCTAATAGGATTGCGTTTGTGGGGCATGGCTGATGATCCTTTTTGCCCTTTTGAAAACCCCTCCCGGACTTCACCAACTTCAGTTCTTTGCAAATGCCTTAACTCAACCGCGATCGCTTCGACACAAGAACCAAGTAAACCTAAAGCTGAGAAATAGCTAGCATATCTATCTCGCGAAATGACTTGAGTGGAGATAGTGTCGGGGACTAATCCTAAACGCTCACAGACATACCGTTCAACTTCCGGAGGCACATGAGCGTAATTTCCTACGGCTCCACTTAATTTGCCGACGGCTATTTGAATCCGGGCCTCTTTCATTCTTTTTTGGGATCTCTTAAGCATGTCGTGCCAAAGAAGCCATTTAAGACCCATCGTCATCGGTTCGGCATGGATGCCATGAGTTCGGCCCATCATGGGAGTAGTTTTATCTCTCAAGGCCATTGATTTTGTAGTGCGAAGAACTTTTTCTAATTCCTCTAAAATAACATCACATGATTTGACTAGCCGATAAGAAAGAGCAGTGTCTAAAACATCACTGCTAGTAAGCCCTAAGTGTATGAATCTTCCCGCTTCTCCCACATGTTGCTGAACATCAGAGACAAATGCAGCAACATCGTGTTTGGTATCCTTTTCTATTTCTTGGATCCTTGCGATATTGAAAGTGGCTTTTGTTTGAATTTCTTTTAAAGCCTCTGCAGGAATTTTTCCTAATGTAGCCCAACCTTCACAAGCTAAAATTTCAATATCTAACCATGTCCGGTACTGCGCTTCTTCGGACCATATCATGGCCATTTTAGGCCTGCTGTACCTGGCGATCACAGGATCTCCTTAGTTTGATCTTCTCAATCTTGCGAAACGCTGTCCTCCATAAGAGTCAAAAGCGTATCAAGAAGAGTGTTTAAAGCAAAATCGATCCCAAAGGGTAAACTGATCCCAAAATCGGCGCCGGTGTAGTAACGCATATAACCACGATTATTCACATACCACATCCCCTGCGCCAAAGTGAGCTCTCGCTGCATAGTGGAGGATAGCTTGCCACTTGCCGACTGTATTCTTAAATCTGGGGTCGGAAAGTTGGCCGGTTTTTTTACCGTTTCAAATCGGATAATAAATTCCTTGAGATCACCTTGTTGTCTTTCAATGACATCATTTTTGAAAATGTACCAAAAGCCTACGGGAATTCCTAAGGCTACGGGTCCACGAACTCCGATAAAGGCATAGAAAGGATTTTTTTCGATTTTATCCACTGGAGAGAGAAGTTCCCCAGTTTGCATGTCGATCTCGTTAAATTCGAGAAGTGCCTTAAATCCACCGCGTTTACCTGGATATTTTGTAATGTTCTTTAATCGAGCGACAGCTCTGTCGAAATACCGGTCCAAAGTCGATTGGCTTTGGTCAGCTCCTAAATAACAAGAGCCATCGGTCAGATACCAATATTCTTTTTTATTCGTAGTTACGACCTTCCTGTCTAGGTCTTGGGTGGCACAGGGGCCGCATTCTTTAATTTTTTGGAGCAAAGCCAATCGGCTTTTATCGGCAGTCTCTTCTGCTTGATCAATGGCAGCTGCATTGCCGGATTGCTTGACCAAGTTTTCTAGATGAGTTCGATCGGCAAGGTACCCCTCTCTCTCCCTATTGAGTTCCTTTTGACATTGAGAATTTTCTAATCTTTTGGCAAAAAATTCGGCCACGGGACGTCCTTGAGTCAATTTAAGATCTTCACCTGGATTAGGTATGGTAGGCCGTGGAACAGCCAAAAGAGTACCTGCTTGAGAAACAAGGAAACTTAGAACTAGAAACGTTGCTTTAAAAAGCATTGAGGTTCCCATTTGGTTTGAAACGGTTTTGTTTCTGGTCACTTTGTTCGCTGCCAACATAGAGCTTTCCCTCCCAAAATTCAACTTTTCGTTAAAGTTTTTATTAACGAAATAAAGGCTTTGAGTTCGCCTGATTTTTCCCAGTTCCACAAAGCCAACGCTAGGCGTTGCATCCGATCACTTTGAAAATTACCTAAAATCTTAAAAGCACTCTCCAACTCCCCTTGGGCCTGCAGAGTTTCAATTTCGGATAGCACATCTTCCAATTTGGAGGAATTAAATAGCCGAGCAGTTGAGGGGTAGGCCTCTAAAAATAATTTGGAATCGGTGACTCGCTTCAACCAGGTTCTTTCCTCAGGTCTCAATAAAAATAAAGAAGGATTACTATGAACCCAATCATAAAGTTGAGATATGCCCGTTAAATTGTCAGAAATGGCGCCGGTCAAAAACTGGAATAGCTCGTCAAGTTCCTCTTGATTAGATCCAATCATAGAACTTAATCCCTGAAGAAGTTGAGTCTGCTGTCGGTTGGTGAGTGAGGCTAGTGAAGTTAGGACCGAACCCACCGTTTCTGATTCCGACAGAACTGCGCTTAGAGCAGGTGAGGATTCTCCTTCAAGAGTTATTTCGAACAACTTTGTTTTTTGAAAAAAACTTAATAGAGATGAGAGGGCTTTAAGATCTTGAGGCCTCGAATGGCTTACAATACGGTGATAAACCTCTAATAGGCTCATCTGATTGGGAAGGTGACGATCCAATTCATAAATCACGTGGAGGTTTTGTAAGATCGAATCCAAAAGTTGAGCACACTCCGGGTTTTGTGGATACAAGCTTTTTAGTCGTTCCCGGTCCTCGACAGATAATTTTCCAATCTGAAGATCTTCAAAGAGGAAGGTTACAATTTTTCTTACTTGTGAAAATGAAAGGCCTCGCAGGAAGTTTTGAAGGCTAAAGAGCATGTTTTTAGATTCAAAATCTTTCATGAAAAAGGGGAAACCACTTTCGGATCGGGTCAACCCATAAAATACGGAAGTTAAGAAAGGCACAGGGTCGGCAAAGGAGTGGTTTCGGTGAAGTAGAGTGATTGTTCCAGATAGTTTGTGGTTTAAGCTTTTGAGGCTTGAATCGTGAGAAATTTTAGTGATCGTAGGGCCAAAGGATTCTTGCTTGATTCGGTATTTCAAGTCTTGAGCGAACTCTTCAAGCCCTAGGGCTTTCAGATCTCTAAAGACTTTTGAAGAAAGAACCAGTCTATTTTCTGAGTCTCTAAGGGGCTTTCCTGAGGCGTCGACCTCGATGAGGTTGAGAGTGAAGTTGAAGGGTCTATGTGGTTTTTCCCAGAGTTGTTCATTAAAAGTTTCTTGAGACAGCGAAGTAACTAAGTCTTTATTCTCTAGAGCAAACTGCTCAAACCATAACGCCAAAATAAAGGCATTAAGTGTGATATTGGGATCTTTAATCGTTGAGCTGGTGCCGGACATCTTATCTAGCGCATATTGGATCCTTTGATTTAAGCCGGATAGGTTTTCTGTTGGAAGATCTTCCGTATTGTTTCTGGGTAATTCTAGCCAGAATTTGGCAGTTAGAGTTTGGTCATCTAGAGGTGCTATTAAAGTTTCTCGAATAAAGCCGGCCGCCCCTTTTAGAATTAAGGGTTCAAATCGTTCCGCCAATAATCGGATGATGGTCTGACCCTCATCTGTATTGAGAGTTTCTTGAGCTTTAGAAAAAAGACCCTGTGAAGGCTGGTTCAGAGTTTCGGTTAAGGTTAGCAAACGACTCATGAGCGAGATCGGGCTTGACGACGTGACCGCTACAGCTTGTTTGATACTATCGGACAACTCAAAGAAAACCTTGGAGCCCTTTTCCTCGTTTAATTCAGTTAAACTTAAGAAAAAGAGTTTTCCGAGTTCGCTTTTTTTGAAGGATTCAACAAGTTCTTTCAGAGAGTTTTGGAAAGTTATATCTTGAAAAGTTTGAGATATTTTTTTAAGGGCTTTCGGATTATTGAGTAATTTCGAGAGCGCATGATTGGGGCTTTTTATTTTTAATTGGTCCCATGTTTCGATCCACTCAGAACTGAAAATGTAGGAATTGCGTTGTAAGAGCGTAGGAAAGTTTGGGTGAGTAAGACTCGCTTTTAGTAAGGGACTTAAAGCCTGACAAGGTGAAGAGGAGCAGTATTGTTTGAATGATAATAAGATTCTAGAAAATGTTTTCTCAAAAGTTCGCTTATCAAGAAGAGAGGGTAGACCATCGTTGTTGAGGGCTTCTTGATAAAGATAAAGGTTAAGGGCGGTTCCAAAAGTTAAAAGGTCGTTATCGGATGAGTTTTCAATGAGCTGACTTAAATGTTTAAACTGGCCATTTTGGTTTACGGCTTTAACGAGGGTTCGAACGTCCTGATAGGAGAGGGAATCTCTTAAAATAATATCTGAGTTGGGTTGGGTTGGGTGTTCAAGTTTGGGAACTTCAGGGGGGACGGAGCAACCCGATAACAGTATAAACCCCGTTAAAATAAGTCTCCCAAACACCCTTGCCATGGCGGCACTATAGAGAAAATTACGCTGGGTGTCAAATTAAGATGAGAGAATTGTAAAATAACATAACTATTGAAAATAACTACACAATGTTAGTTTTTTTGTGATTCTTTGGGTCCTTGAGTCAAGTGGCTACAATTTAGAAGAGAAGCCTATAGGCTTAGTGAGTAAAAAAGCCCAGTTAACCACACCGAATATTTTCTTTTTTCATCCAATGATCGAGCACTAGTAGAGCCCACAACGTTTTAGAATGGTCCACTTTCTTTTCAAGAAATTGTTGATAACAAAGCCCAAAAGCATCCCGAGAAACGATTTTAGAATCCCAAAGTGGGCTTGTGTTGAATGCTTTGGCAACTTTGGGTTTGAGAGGGCCCGTTAACCATTTAGCAAGCGGAATCCCAAAACCCTTTTTTGGACGATTCAAAATTGAACTGGGTAATATATTTTTGAAAGTTGATTTCAGTAATAACTTTCCGTTTCGCCCTGTTCGCTTCCAATGATAAGGCAAAGAAAAGGCCCAAGAAACTAGGTCCGTATCAAGAAATGGAGGGCGGACTTCAAGCCCGTGAGCCATGGAAGCTCTGTCGACCTTTGTGAGAACAGAACCTGACAGATAGGTTGTAAAATCGAGTGCCAGTAACGAATTTCGAACATCACTGAACTCCGGGATTTCCTGTCGTAAAACGAGGGGTTCTTCGCTAACTTCAGGAAAACATTTCTCGAGTAATGGCAAATCGGTTGCGGACATCCATCTAAGATGTCTTCTAACGGGGTTGTTATCCCATCTTTGCACGAATCGTTTAGCTTTCCACTCGAAGCTTTGATACTTCAAGTTAAGGGGTAAACTGGAAACTATGGGTTTGATGAGGGATGTCCTAACTCCTTCAGGAATTGATTGATAGCCATTGGCCCACTCATGAGCTTGATAAGTCGGATAACCGGCCCAGAGCTCATCACCACCATCACCGCCTAGAACTACCTTTACATAGCGTGAAGCCAGACGACAAAGCGCATAGGTAGGCAAAATAGAGGGATCTGCCAGGGGTTCATCTAAGCTATCGAGGACTTCATCCAAAGAAGCTACGAGCAGATCTTGATTCATAGTTTCAACAATATGCTCAGTTCCTAGTAAGTTAGCCATTTGGCGTGCAAAACCACTTTCGTCGTAGTCAGATTCTTCAAATGCAATGGAGAAAGTTTTGATAGGGTCTTTGGGTCTCGATTTTTGTGCGAGCGTGGCAACAATCGAAGAGTCTATCCCACCGCTTAAGAATATTCCCACGGGAACATCGGCAATGAGTTGCCTTGAAATCGCTCGCTCTAAGTGCTCTCGTAATTTTTTCTGAAGGATTTCCTCTGGAGTGTCCATTTCAACCACGCCCTTGTTGAGATTCCAAAAGGGTTTGGGTTGCGAGGTCTTTCCCGCTTTCCAAACCAGATAATGGCCCGGTAGGAGCTTAAAAACTCCATCGAAAATGGTCTGCCCTGGGTGAATATAGTCCGCGAAAAAAAAGCTTTTCAAACCCGAAGCCGATACCGACGTAGGGACTTCAGGGTGTCTTTTTAATGATGATAACTCGGAAGCAAAAACAATGCCGTCGGCAGGAGTCAAGTAGTAATACAGAGGTTTAATACCTGCGTGATCTCTTGCCAAGATGAGTTCTTCTCGTTTGGGATCCCAGTAAGCAAATGCAAACATAGCATTCAACTCAGACAAACCGATTAAGGGGTCTTTTGAATTTGCATCTAAGTGATGAAGAAGGACCTCAGTGTCACTGGCAGTTTTAAAATGATATCCTTTGGATATAAGCTTTGGCTTGAGCTCGAGAAAATTGAAAATCTCACCATTGAAAGTGATTACTCTTCCATCGGGGGCCTTAAGAGGCTGACCTCCCGAGGAAAGATCAATAATTGAGAGCCGACGATGTCCAAAAAAAAGTTCCCAATCCTGATGCGTCTCCCTCCAGCTTCCCGAGCCATCGGGTCCCCGATGCACAAGAGAGCTTAACATCTCATCTAAAGTGCTTTGCTCTGCTTTGCTCCCCTTTTTTTGAACAAACCCTGCTATTCCACACATCAGGAGACCAACTTTTCGTGATAGTTCATGGGTGGCCACGATTGATTGTCGTTACCAAGTGTCCTGTTGTCCTCGGAAAATCCAAGACTCTTTAAAATTAGATATGGCTTTTGTGTGCTTGACTCAAAGTAGGTTCGAATCATCAACTCTGCAATGATCCCTAACGCAATAAATTGAATGCCGACAACTGCAAAAAACATCGCTATGAGAAAGAGAGGATTTCTATGTACCCACACTTGGAGAGAAAATTTTTCGTACATAACAAAACCACTGATCAAAGAACTCAAACCAATCAGAGCAAAACCAATCCCTCCAAAAATGTAACTTGGTTTCGTCCGATACCGTTGCATAAACCAAACAGTAACTAAATCTAATAAGACCTTCGTAACCCTTGAAAGATTATATTTGGATTTTCCTGCTAGCCTCGGTCGGTGGTTGACCACGACTTCCCCAATTTTGGCCCCCATACCCTCCATAAAGCTTCCAATAAATCGGTGCATTTCACCGTAGAGCCTAAGTTCATTCGATAATTCTCTGCGGTAGGCTTTCAGGGAACACCCCAGATCATGAATACTCGTTTTCGTCACTTTTCTAATGATCGCGTTAGCAATTCTGGAAGGGAAAGTTCTCAAAAAAAATCCATCTTTTCTGTTTAGTCTCCATCCGGCTACAAAGTCATAGCCATCATCTATCATTTTGACCATTTTTGGAATGTCGTTGGGATCATTTTGCCTATCCGAATCCATTGTAATAATAATCTGTCCTAAGGCACACGAGAACCCGGCATCGAAAGCAGCGGTTTGCCCATAGTTTTTTCTAAAGAGTATCGCTTTAAGGTATTTCTTTTTTTTCGCGAGAGTTTCCAGAATTTGGCGAGATTTATCGGTGCTTCCATCGTCTACTACGATAACTTCAAAGGGCTTATTCATGGCCAGTAAAACTACTTCCAACTCCTCAATTAATGGTCCAATATTATCTTGTTCATTATAAACTGGTAAAATAATGGAAAGTTTTGGATTCATGTTCCCCGATTTTTAATAATGTGTTTTGTCTGGTTTTTAGGATGATGTACGATTCAAATTATAGCACTAGAAATAAAAATTAAGCTTACGAAACCGGATAGGTGAGGACTTGTAATGTTCTATTGTGTAATGCAGCGCCTCTTATTTGTCGCGAAAATCGGCACAAAGAAAAAAGAGTTCTGACTGCTTTCAATTAAATCAATAAATCATTTAAGATATTAAAATTACATTGATTTAGGCAAATCGTCTTTTTAGAGTTCTTATAATTATCAGCACAAGAATTGCAAGCGACATCCCAATTAAATAATGCGTCTTAGACCAACAAATGCCGAAGGCCGATAAATGTTTCTCTGACAAATGGGTTGGTCCTAACCTTAAAAAAAGGATCCAGTTGAGGGAAAAAACTAAGCCAGACCATAACAGAAGGTTGGCTCCCAACTTCCTTAGCAATGGGCTAGCAACTTGACATACACCAACCACCGCAATTGGTAGCAAGTAGGTAAGATGACGCACCTCACCGTCTATACCGCCGATTAAGATAATTGAAACACAAAAACCAAGCGAAAAACCTAGCCCTTGCTGACTAACCCAATCGGCAAACTCACGCCAGAAAACAAGTACAAATCCCGAGACCAACC
>Ga0194119_10012226_pt1 | contig 10918 bp, 6 predicted proteins | sample TA2MahC100mmetaG_FD_148620 | JGI IMG/M metagenome (GOLD analysis project Ga0194119, IMG submission 148620) | Freshwater microbial communities from Lake Tanganyika, Tanzania - TA2015018 Mahale Deep Cast 100m | ecosystem: Environmental > Aquatic > Freshwater > Lake | place: Tanzania: Lake... | reverse complement strand
CCGACGTCGGAGCGGCTGACAAGCAGGTGCTTCTTCCTGCCGATGTCGAGGAATACTTCAGGGCCGCGGAGCCAGTCACCCACGACGACTGGCTTCCCACGACAAGGCGCCTCCGGGAAAGCTACGACTGGCGCGGCTCAGCCGGGCGATTGCGCAGTCTTCGCTCCGAACTCCGTCAGCTCGTCATTCAGAAACTGCTGATTGCGGATGAAGAGGCTCCGGATCGTGGACCGGAACTTCTCATGCGAATGCTCAACCTCGGCAAGGGCAGGGTCTCAGGTCCTGCGATCGAACGGGGTGAAAAGCTTCGCCTCGAGATTCACCTGGATCGGGACAGCTCCTGGTTCGATGAGAGTCGTGGCGCCTGGGCTCTGCAGGGCGAACTGATCCGCCACGGGCGCGGCAGTGCCGCTGCGGTGGCAGGACTGACTTTCCGCAGCATTGCTGATTCAGGAGTGGGCGAAGCCTGGCGGATCAGCTCCATGGAACTCCTGGGCTCCGACAGAGACCTTTCGGTTGATGACTCCGACTCACGGCGACTGGTTTTTTCAGTCGCAGGCAGCTTCACGTCTTTGCCATTCCGTTGTCTTGTCAGCCCACCGGCCGGGGTCGACCCGAGCCTCTCGGGATTCAGGCAAGGGGGTTGATCAATGGAATTTCTTCCCTGGAAAACAGTTGATCTCGATGGTGCCTTCCGCGTGACAGCACCGGAAAGCATTGCCGAAGAGATCATTCAGGAAGTCAGCAATGCCGTCACCTTCCGTTTCCGCGGTGAGCTCGATGAGGTCAGGCTTGAGATCCTGCTGACCCCGCCATGGGGCTGGGAGGACAGCTTCTCTGCCGATGAGCAGGACGCACCCCCTGCAGCCTTCTACTGCCGCTTGATCAGTCGCTCAACCGGACGTCGCCTGCTGGTTCCCCTGGAATCGGATGGTTTCGGTCTCTGGTTTGCCGAGATCAGCTACAACGCGCTCCTCGATGGTGAGGAGATCAGGGCAGAAGCGCTGCTTGTCCGTACCGCAGCTGCTGCAAACCCTCAGGAGGGACTGGCAGGACGGAAGGGGCAGATCGTCGGTCGCAGTCGAATCCATGTGGTTCGTTTCTCAAGTCGCACCACAACCGAAGAGGCCGTCTTCCAGCTGCGCTGGGAAAGCTTCTCCACAGGCGGCACGCAACAGCTATGGCGACTCCAGCCGGGTGAACCTCCGACCCTCGAACTGAATGCCGACGTCGCTGCACCGCTACGCCGTCTGCTCATGAGTCGATCCAAGCGTCGCACAGGCGGCGCTCTCCAGCGCGATGCATTGTTCATTGCCATCTGCTCCAGTGTCTGGCCGCTACTGGTCGCTGATGTGCTCCACCATCTCCAGCGGAACCTTGAGGAAGACGTTTCTCTGAGCACAGAAGAAGCGATCGATTCGCTCAGTGGTTGGCAAATACGCCTGCTCGGGCTCTTCGCAGCCGGGATGATCGAGACCGACGCCCCCGTGCATGCGGCTCTTCCGCTTCTTGCAGCCGAACTGAGGTCACCCGGTGGTTTCAGCCGGCTGTTGATGAAGTTGCCTGCACTCATCCAGGACGAGACGAAACTGGTGCAGCTCGCTGAAGCCATGGCTGATGCTCAACAGATACAGCCAGGAGACGAGGTTGATTCGCCGAACATGACAGGGGAGGTGACGGCTGCATGACTCAGCAACTCTTCCGACTCTGTTCTCCCCTGAGTGAATCAGGCCTGATCGAAGCCTTGCGCCATCCGGAAACGCTGCCTGTGGCGCCCGTTGATCACGACGTTGATCTGTCAGGCCTGGATGATCTGATCAACGATCTCAACAGCAGCGGGGCAGGTGATTCCTCCATCGATTCCGAACTTGTGGAGGTGTTGCATCGCAGCCTGAGGTCACTGCCGGAGGACGTGACCACTGATATGCGGGTCTGGCACTGGTTCTGTGTCGTCCGCTATCCGGAGCTGGTCTGGCGCCGCTGGCGCGGTCTACCCCCTGCTGATCCCGAGGAGGGGTTTCTGAAGGGGCAGGGTTACAGGCCTGTGCCTGCAGGACGTTTCCTGGGAACCCCGTCGATCAACGGCCAGGGCCGCAACACCTTTGCCCGGCTCTTCTTCGCGGCTGAACGACTGATTGGTGCCCATGGAGAGGACTATGACCTTGTCCGTCGTCTGTTCAGCAGCCAGGAATTGCATCTTGGCGTAAGTGACCGTGAGTACGGGCTTCTCCCGGCCGTGAACCGTGTGCTGACCCGTGAGCTCGCCGACCTCCCCGATCTGAAGGTCAGGGCCGGTGTCAGACGGCTGAATGCTCTGGGCGGGTCTCTTTGCCTTGACCTTCTCGAGGAAGACGAGATTGCCGATCTAGTTCGCGAAGGCTTCGAAGAGGTCGCCGGCTGATGGTCCGCAGCCTTCTGGCCAATGACCCGCATCGCCTGAAGGCCCTGAAGGGGCCCGATCAGCGACTTGATCCGCATGCACGGAGCTGTGACCTCGTTGATCTACCGGGCTATGCCAGATCCCTCGACACCTCAAAACCTCTGGCCGTTGATCTGTTCTCGGGTGCCGGCGGTCTGAGCCTCGGTCTTCACCGTGCCGGTTTCGAGGTGGTCCTGGCCTGCGATATCAGACCTGATTCGATCGCAACCCACAGGCATCACTTCGCAGGCTGCTCGCACCAGTGTGATCTGAGTAAGCCGGAAGTGCTCCAGGAGATCAGCCGCACACTCAATGCCTGCGGCGATATCGCTCTTGTTGCAGGTGGTCCTCCCTGTCAGCCGTTCTCCCGCAACATCCGCTGGCGGAAGCATGACGAGGGTGTCATTGACCAGCACCGTCAGTTGAATGAAGGTCGCCGTGAACTCTGGGAGTCCTTCCTGACGGTTGTCGAGGAGGTGATGCCACGGGCCTTTCTGATGGAGAACGTGCCTGACATCGCCCTGACCGGTGACCAGGAGGTGTTCCGCGGAATCGTCAGCCGCGCCGAAGCGGCTGGCTATCGCGTGCATGCACGCATTGTTCATGCCTGGGAGTACGGGGTCCCACAGCTGCGGCCACGCCTGTTCATCGCTGGCACCCGCATCGGGTACGCCGCCCCACTGGAATGGCCCACACCTGTCTGCTCATCCCTTGAGCAGGCTGTCTCCCTGGACGATGCCATCTCTGATCTGCCCACGCTGGTCGGTGACTGGTGGGAGCAATGGGGCGAGAGAGCCGAATACGCAGGACCGCTGACCCCCTATCAGCAGTTGATGCGCAACTGGCTGCCTGTCACTGCGGATGAACTTCCGGATCACATCACCCGGAAAGTGCGTGGTGATGATCTTGAAACCTTCCAGTTGATGCGCGAAACCGGACTCCGCTACCACGAGCTCGATGATGATCAGCGCCGTTATTCAGTCACCCGCAAATCAGTTCCTACGTTCACGGATTCACGAGAGCACAGTTTCAGCAATAAATACAACATCCTCAAGCCTGATGAGCCGTGCCTGACCGTTACGGCTCATATGTCCAAAGATGGCTACTGGTACATCCACCCGAAGCAGAACCGGACTCTTTCCATTCGTGAGGCCGCGCGTGTCCAGTCGTTCCCCGACGGCTTCCGCTTCCATGGCACACCGTCCAACCGCTTTCACCAGGTGGGGGAAGCAGTTGCGCCTCTCGTCGGAGCTGCACTGGGCGCTTCCCTGCTCGATGCCGTTCTTGACACCGATCCCCACGAGGAATGGACGGCTCCCGGTGCGGTGAGAGAAGAGCTGTTGCGCTGGTATCGCGAAGAGGGAGGCGATTCGCTGTTGCCGTGGGCGCGGCAGAGAGAGAATGGGTTGGATCTTGAGGATGCCCTCAAGGCCTGGAGAGCCTTCCTTGGAGAGTTTCTTGTCAGCCGGCTGCCCGTTCATCGCCAGCAGACGTTCTGGCCGCAGCTGATGAAGCGCTGGCCGGATCATGAGGCGTTTCTCAATGATCAGAATCGTCGCCGCACTCTGCGCAGTTTCAGCTTCGAAGGCCTCGAGAACCTGTTGGAGGGAGTGGCGATTCAGCTCAAGGATGAACTCCCCTGGAGTCAGTGGGTCCGCAATGACAGCCTCGTGGGCGTGGGGCGTGATCGGATCAGGCAGTGTCTGGCCATGGTGGGGATCACGGCTGATCGCAGCTGCAGCACGGCGCTCGGTCGCCTGGTCGCCAGGGTCAGGAATCTTCCGGAGCTCGAGGCGGAGAAATCACGCCAACTCAGAGAGCTGAGCCTAGGGCTGATGCTTGGAGGCGATCAGGATGGCCGGATCTACCGTTCAGCTGTGGCCGTGGCTGATCGCTGGTGCGGACCGCAACCGCTCTGCGAGGGAGCGCGTGAGACCGATGACTGTCCCTGCCCAATTCATCGCCAAGGTCTCTGCGCGCACGTGCTTCAGCTATGCGCAGGATCTTGATGTGCCTGCATGGTATAGGCACTAATCGCGTAAATTTTTCCATTAGTGAGGTCAGAATCTAGAGTGTGGACTGGCAAATGAAGCTTAAGGAACAGCTAATGTCTCTCAACCGTTATTGCTGATGGCGAACCCGTTCCACACTCTTATCAGGTATCGGGAACCAGTTTAGTGGCATTGTTTTAGGTCTTGTGGTCTCTGTTGCAGCCTTGATCTCGATGATAAAAGCAGCCATAGGTGAATGCGGCGGTCTTGTCTTTAGCAAACTTGATGCCGGTTAACCGGGCAGGTCCCCCGTGCTTAAATCTGAGCCGGCCCCCGGTAGCCGAGCAGATGCCGCAGGCTGAGGACCTTTGATTGCGGAGTCGTTTTGGTCGCCGGATGTCCTCAATATTGCCCCTCTATTCGGAGGTGATCAAAGCGGTTGAATTGCCCGTAATGCTATCCCTCGCTTTATATATGCTGTGCCAGCATGAGTATGCCTTGCTCCCCAGTCAATGCATTGCTAGGTGGATCAGTCGCGAATCATTAGCGATATTACTCGATCCTGTCTTGCTACGAACATTCGTCTTCCGAGCTGATCCGCCCACCCTCTCTGTCAGCTTGAGCAAGAATCTTCACTCCATGGTTCGATTGCTTGTCCGACGGTATCTTGGCCCAGCTACCAGCCGCATAGCTAGCGAGTGTTGTGGCGATGCCACATTGCCAAGGCTTTAGAGCCCCTGTGCGCGATCCCCAGCCGGAGATATGAACCCACTCCTCTGCCGATATCTGCATCACTCTCGCTATGTTCTCGCGGTCTTGTGCCGTGAGAGAGTCAGTGCTGTTGCTGCTGCCCGTCGGCAGCTCTGGAAGTGCTTGACCTTGTGAAAGTTCCGCTTCCAGTTCGGCCGATACTTCGAGATTAAGGGTCTGTAAATGCCGCCAGCACTCTTCTTTTTTGCACCATTCTGTCACATTCCTCCCTGCAGCCGACTCGACAAATGCGTCGTAGATCTTGGGCATCCAGCTATTGAGGGTATCGGCAAGAGCCTGCGAAATAACCTGATTACTCCAAATCCGGTCGAGATCAACCCGACCTGCAGTTCTATATGACACGAGGGCGACCGTGTAGGAAATGGCATTCGCTCGGTAGCCCGGGAATTTGTGCTGCCGTGCCAGTCGCTCAGCGTGCTTAAAGATGATGGACTTTGCGATCGAATGGCGGTAGTAAGCTGTATCAGGTTCCCATCGAGAACCATGAGCCTTGCTCAACTGTTGCATAAACGCTACGAAATTCTTCTGCCCACCTCTGCTCACGATGTGGGGGAGCTGCGCCCAAGTGTTGCTGTATTTGGCCAGACTTACCTTGTCGAACCGCTGGTTCGGTGGATTGGCTTTCTTGAACCGGTTTAGCTGCGCTGGCGTGGTTCCCTCTCGTTGCTGTGCGACCTCGTACTGACCGCGCGCGCGCTCATAAAACCAACGACTTTGTTCACCTGGTACCCAGACTGTAAGGGCAAGCTGTTGGAGTTTCACATGGAAGGGGTGATTTGCTGAGAAATCGGCCTCATTCACACGGTTCTGTGTGTTTGCGTAGCGACTGATTAGTGGAACCAGAGTCTCTATCTGCTCTGGCTTAACCACTGTGAGTTTGGCCTGTACGTAGACTTCTGACAAGTCGATCTTGTCTCGGTCCTTGGCTCGGTGGATGGAAGCAACTGTTTGGCCGCCGTTGACGATCTGCAGGCCTCGAATCTTCGTTAGCACCATGCCTGAGCTACCGCTGATAGTCTCAACCCATTCTGCTGTAGCGGATATGCCGTTGTTGTAGGCAATGAATGCAGAAGGCTCGTCTTTAAGAGTATCTCGGATGCCACGATTCACCTTGCCTCGAGCCTGGAGAAACGAACGAACGTTGAGCTCCAAAAGGCGAGCTCCGAACTCGTGATACAGCTGATGAAGCAGGTTTCCTGGAAGTATGGCTAGATAGACATTAAAACTTGCTTCAGACTCGGGTGAGGCGATGCACGTTAAAGGCTGTCCCATCCAATGAACGAGGTCGATCTCGATGGGTTCGTACGCGCGTCCTGATGAGTCTGCGCGGAACAACCGACGTAGGTCCCAGATGTCTGCTTGGACTTCGAAGGCTTCATTTTCCGTATCTACATGCCCGATGTCCCCTGTAATTCCATCCCCGATGACAACGATCCGGACGCGATCGACTTGATTGTGGACCTCGTGGAGTCGCTGCATCATGTCGAATGTGTCAGAGGCTGGCTCCATCTCGGAGAACCAGTCTCGACGTGCCTCGCTGAAGACGCGGACCGCGCGATCAATGGCTTGGTTGAGCTCGGTTCGGGTAATGCTGGCTGGAGTCCCAAGGCCCCGAAAGATGGTAGTTACAAGGGTGACTTGACCATTCACCTCGTCCAAACCCCAAGCATTAACCTTCCCGATCCCTCTGCCCAGTCGACGGTCGAAGTAGCAGATCTGCGTATCGGCAAGCTGGCCTAGGTCCTCAAGTGTGGCAATGACTACTTCTGTGAATGCTTCTTCCTTGAACGCGACAACGCCGACGTCATCGAGGCCCGTTGCTGCTTCAATTGCTTGATTGGCGACACGAGAAGTCAGTGTGATCAGATACTCCTCGAATCCAATATCTTTTGCACTCATTAAGTTTCTCCTCTCGGGCCAACGACGGTGTCAAGGGTTTCGGATGGCATCACTTCGAATTCGGTGCAGGCGGATATAGCGACTTTGTACCTTACCTCCTCTACCCCGGGTGGTAGCAGGCTCTCGCGTAAGCGAGGGAAGGTTTTGTCGACATGGTAGAAGTGCTCACGCCTTATGGTGTAGCGAGGGCTCGAATAATTATCCCTGTGCCTTTCTGTATAGCCAGAATCTATCAATGCCTCTTCGAAAGCATCGAGTGCGGAGCCTTCGAATTCAGCTCGTAAGGAGTCAACCATATCAGGTAGGGAGGTATCACCCGACTCGGACTCCTCAACTAGTATTAGGAAGATAAAAAGCCGGCCCTGCCCCGGCGAATCTAGTTGATTGATGTTTGATACGTGAAAGGCATGAGGTGTGTTTGAGCTTGTTGACTTGACCTCAATGCTGCCCAGCGAAAACTGAAAGTCGTGGTTGGCTCCCTTGCATCCCTTCCATGAGGCGATGGCAACGTCATGACTGCAGCGACCCAGCAGATGATTACGTAGAAAGAACAGCTCTCCAATCAAGCCTCTACGAGACTCCAAGGATAAACCTTCTGCACCGTGCTTGCGCATGAATGACTGCCATCGAGACAGTCGCGTGATGAAAACTCTAACAGCTTCATCTTCAGAGTTGACCTCGGCAAGTTTCGTGACAACATCCTCGGCAAGTGTATGGAAGATATCTCTATACCGCCCATCGGTCAATGTGACCATGAGTCGTGTGCGGCCATGGCGTCCTGGTGCCAACATGTCTGCATGCACTGAGAATCCATGAGCCTCGGGATAGTCGTTGTGTGCTGAGAGTGCTTGCGTTTTCACCTCCATCAGAATTGCTTCTAGTCCTTGTGCGACTGATTTTGCTGCGTAGGTAGCTGCGGCACGAACCTCCAGCAACCGCAACCGAACGAAGCCGTCACCGCTCTCCCCATTAATCGCGAGTCGATCCCAAGTGTCGAACAACATGTTTATTCGTCTACTCCGTCATCATATGAAGATCCGAACTCCTGTTCCCAATAGACATTATTGACGATGTACTTTACCTTCGATGCATTGTCTGGGTTGACATACGGGAAGCTGATTCCGAAGCCGAGAATCGGTACCTTCCGTGCATTAACCTCAACCTTATCGGTGTAGCGGTATGCTGACTCCTTGACATCTTCATCATTTGGATCGAGAGGATAGAGAAGGATCAGCCCACGTTTTGGGTCGCGAATCTGCCGAATGGCTCTACCGCTAGGACGGGTGGGGCGCTTGCCCTTCTTTATCTCTGGATCTGGGTTCTCGTGCCATTGTCGAATTGCCAGCTCGAGTGCCGCATCCCATTGCGCTTGGTTTAGGTCCGCGGCTTCGTCTGCGGGACTGAGAAGTCGGCGGATTCGATAGTGATTTGCTTTTTTGAGCGCTGGTTTGTCTTCCTCGCTTGTATGCCATGCACGTCCGACAAGCCTGAAAGTCGCTCCGCCGATAGCGCATTCGACTGCCGAGGCTCCCGAAGCAACAAACACCGTCCATTCTGTGAGTCGCCCTACCTCATTCTCCATTCGGATATAGTCCTCGAGCAGCTTTGTCTTCACCTTCTTCGACGCCTCGTGCTCACGGTAATCATTTAGAAATCCCAAGATCACCGCGGATGTCACGTTTTGCCATACCCAAGACCCAGCCGACTTAGTGCAGACCGTACCTCGAGATGCGACAGCTCCATTCCCTTCGGCAACTGTAATCAGACTGACCGCTGCGTCCCAGTTGCGTGACAACTGGGTCTCTTTTCGCCAGAAGTTGACTGTTTCGCTGATGTCTCCTTGGAACGATAGCTCGATGCTTGTTCCATTCCGCATCTTCACAGCTGATGTAACGAGCATCAGCGGGTGAGACTGTACTCGGTGTCCAAAATCTCTGGGCGTGCCTCCACTCGCCGCCATCCGATCAAAATCCTCGCGCAATTCCTCACTTGCTTCTGCAATATGTCCGAACCAGTCCACCATGTCCGCGGTGGTATAAAGGCGGCACAAGTCGAGGAACCTAGGACGGTATCCGAACCATCTGCCCATCTGCATGAGCGTGTCATACATCCGAGAGGCGCGAAGGAAATAGCTTACTGAAAGTCCTTCAAGAGTTAGTCCGCGTGAAAACTTGTCACCGCCCACCGCAATGACATTTAGGCCTGAGTCGTGCCTAAGATAATCCAAAACATCACCAGCGGTCCCGTTGATCTCACGCACCTCGATTGACAGAGCTGCACTCACCAATTGTTTCTCCAGCTGGTCCCAGGACACTGGAGCGCAGTCACCCGCTAGCCCCCTAGCTTTTAGCTTCGCCATCGTTGGTAGGAAATCCTCCTCCCAAAGACAGAGGAACTCATGAAGTAGTGGAATCGGAGAATTCTCATCGCCGAGGCGCAAGCGGCGTTGGATATCTGTCAATTCTGATTGCACCTGCTGCACGACGAGATTCTGTACGGCCGTGAACCTAGTTACGTGGATAAGCATAGTGTTGTGCGCCATTTCATCGCCGCGTAGTGCTCGAACTGCACAGACAATGACAAACGTCCTTATTGCATGTCTCATGCTTTCCGGTACCTCGGCCTTTCCATCGCAAAGGGGAATAAACCCCTTGTTATGTCTTGGTGGCATCCAGCCCTCCCTTTCGTCGCGATCAAGGCTGTCTGCATGATCACGGATCTCACGAAGGATCGGAAGCGCGTCTGCTCCCTCGCCATCGGAGTTCTGTAGGCCAAAGATCAATGATGGCCCGACGTAGTTCGATGCAGTTGGCAGAGAGACTATGAAGCTGCGCGGAAATAGACTCTCGCCCTCGTCACTGGTACGCTCCTGATCATGGATCAGGATGTTCGCGAAAGGTGTTGCTGTGTAACCGACGTAGGCGCTTTGATCGAAGGTGTGCAGTAGCTGTCGAATGCGCTTGTTGAGGACTGTTGGGTCATGGTCTGGATCCGGCTTGCCGACTTCATCTAGGGCGCCAGCACGTGTATCGATCGAACCCTGATCGGCTTCATCATCGATAACGAGTAGCGGTACATCCTTTATGTAGGGCCGCCCCTCATCGTCCTTATCCTGCGCAACCCAACAAACCCAATCCAGCAGGTTTTTCAGGACCGAACCGTTTTTTTTGACAACAAAGAGAAGTGGATTAGATCCAGGGTTAATTGCGAAATTCTTAGCCAGTGTCCCCTTGAAATCGCCGTCATCGGCGCGTGTCGTGATGGAGTCGGCATTTCTTCGGTTCGAGCCATAGAGCCTAGCGTTGCCTACACCGATAGATACCCTGCGTCCATCGGGGTCGTTCATCGACGCTCCACGGTCGTAGCCGAGGAAGCCCTCTTCTAGGCGTATCTGGGTCTGGCTTCGCAAGCTTTTGTGGAATCCTGCAAGTACAACGATGACCTTGTATCCTGCATCAGCAGCCTTACAGATCAGGCCAACGTAGTTGCTCGTCTTGCCTGATTGAACGTGACCCACCACCATCCCTCGCCGATCCCATGCACCTTTGACCTCAGGGTTCGAGATGTAGCCCAAGACTTTGTCCGTCGCTTGGTCGAGTCTCTCTACCGTCAGCTTGGCCCAGGATTTGTCGTTGCGAAGATATTCCTGGTATCTGTCCCAGAAAAACCAGTCCACCTCTGCCTTCCGCTTACTCAACCAGGGAGCCCAACCGTCTCCCTCGGAGACGAGCGCCCGCTCCACACCTATCAGGGTTTGATATGAACTCTCTAACTCCGCAATGAGTACCCCAACGTCTATATCTGAGACGCCCAACATTTCTGCGACTTCCCACACCAT
>Ga0194119_10012221_pt1 | contig 10922 bp, 10 predicted proteins | sample TA2MahC100mmetaG_FD_148620 | JGI IMG/M metagenome (GOLD analysis project Ga0194119, IMG submission 148620) | Freshwater microbial communities from Lake Tanganyika, Tanzania - TA2015018 Mahale Deep Cast 100m | ecosystem: Environmental > Aquatic > Freshwater > Lake | place: Tanzania: Lake... | reverse complement strand
GTACTCCTTCTTGTTGTACTCCTTCTTGTTGTACTCCTTCCTATTGTACTCCTTCTCATTGTTTTGGCGAAAATAGCAAAAAAGATGCGAATGCAGTTACGAAACGAACAACAAAAATTAGTGCTAACTTAGTTAACGCTTTTAACGCTTTGAGGATAAATTTTTGTGTCCGTTAAAGTTAAGAGCGTTAACAGCTGTTAAACTACCCTTCCGTTAATCGTTAAAAGCGTTAAAAAAAATAAAAACGTTAAATCGTTAAGTGCGTTAACAAAAAAGTTAACGCTTTTTAACGCTTTTAACGTTTTTAACGGACTTGTGCCCACCTATGTTATCATTCATATATTTTAGTTTCTTAAATTAGAGCTTAAAACCTGTTTTATGTTCCTGAAAGAAAGTGGTCTTCTTATTTTTTGTTGAGTGTTTTAAAGTTGATTTTCAAACCAGTAGGCCTGGGTCCTGTTTTTTACTCGTAATTACAATAGGCGGTCGGGATGTATTGTAAATCGTGTGAACCTTAAATCCTGTGAACTGTAAAACGGTCATATTGTAAAATCGTACATAACTTAAAATGGGGGGGGGTAATGGGGTTTCTATCTCGTCCCCCCACCCCCGAGATTTTTGGTCGTTTCTTAAATCGTACGAATTGTAAAACAGAGCTGGTATTTTCTGTCACAACACCCAAGCGGTTCGCCACCATGTTTTAGCCAAAATAGACCCTAGCAAGTTGATTTGTTTGAGGTAAGCCGCTCGCCAGCCTTCGGCTGACCCTGGTTTTCAGCCTTCGGCTGGTGAAAAATTAAATTTCATATATAAATTTTATTTAACTGTTAATAAATACGGGCTCCAAGGCGCCATCCACCCCCTCCCCCACCCCAGAACTATTTTACAATACGACCGGGTAGGGAAGAGGTGTGATTTAAAGATCATACGGTCTGCCATTTTGTTTTCTTCAACCTCAAATTTTTGTCATACAAAGCATAAGTTTTTACATTACGACCGATTTAAAGTTCACACGATTTAAAGTACGTTGTTTTCAAAAGAGACCCATCACCGTAATTACATAATGAAATAGAAGAGAAATTCAATAGCAAAGACAAAGAAAACTGGTTTTATGCATGGCATATACGGTCACGCATCCTATAGTTTACATTTTCCTCCTCTCTCATTGGTCGGCACAGTTCTTATTTTGTGTGAATCTCTTACATTTTGAAATGAAATTTCTGTTACATTATAAAATAAAGACTAAAAACAAGACCCTGTTTAAAATAAAACATCCCAAATTTTTTTTTTATTTACATTCAAAGACCTGTTGCAGAACGATGCAATCCAAACAACGGTAACAAGTAGACTGATTTTATAGATTTTCATAAAAAATAATACAGGGATTTTCTGGATCTAAAAATGCAAAGTCGGACCACGACATCACCCGGGGCCAGGTGATAGACCTGCAGGAAGGGCTGGCACCAATGGAGAGGCGGCAGGACGGCAGCATTTTGGCGGCAAAACGACCACCAGGGGGGTAGACCTGGTGTGGGGTTGAAGGCGGTCGATGGAGACAACCTCCTTGCCGCCGCCTACATCAATGACGTAGGCCTTGCTGGAGCGGGAGACGACCTTGAAAGGGCAGCTGTAGGGCGGAGGCAGCGGCGGTGAGACGCTGCCACGACTGATGAAGACATAGTCGGCGCTAAGGAGAGAGTGAGGTGTAGCAGTGGCGGCCTCAGGGTAGGAGTGGTTGAGAGGAGGGATGAGGCGGAGCTCAGGAGGCAAAACTGTGTTGAAAGTCAATGGCGGCGCCTCGGCGGCGATAGGGAGCTGGCCAGGGAGGGACAGGGGGGCACCATACAGTAGCTCGGCAGAAGACAAACCACTGTTGTCTTTGGGCGCAGTCCTGATCCCTAAAAGCACCCAAGGAAGGTGGTTGGGCCAGTCATCGCTGGCGGTGCATGCACCGAGGGCATCCTTGATCTGGTGATGAACTCTCTCCTCCATGCCGTTTGATTGGGAATGGAAGGCGGTGGTGAGATGATGTCTGATGCCAAGGCGGTGGGTGAAAGCTGACCAGAGCTGGGAGGTAAACTGAGCCCCTCTGTTGGTTGTCAGATGGTCAGGGACGCCAAAACGAGACACCCAGCCGGCGGTGATGGCGTTGGCGCAGGAGGCCGCCATTGTTGAACAGAGTGGGACTGCTTCCAGCCAGCGGGTAGAACGGTAGATGATGGTGAGGATGTGAGTAAACCCCTCTCTCTGGAAGCCGGGAGTGGGCCCACCAAATCGGCGTGAATGTGGGAAAAATGGCGGCTCGGGATTGGTATGGGAACAGGGGCAGCGGTGAACTGACTCGTCACTTTGCCGCGCTGGCACTCCAAGCAGTCTCTGCACCATGCGCTGATGTTCGCCACCATTCTGGGCCACACCCAACGGGATGTGATGAATTGACACCAGGATGCAACAGCGAATGGATGGTGGTGAAAATCTGTCGCCTGAAAGCAGCAGGGACCAAAGGGTGGTGGATTCCTGTGGAGCTGTCACAGGTGAGGATGCTACCACCAATGTCTAGCTGCTTTGTTGTGAGGGGGTGCAGAGAGGCAAATCAAAGAGTATCTGGGCAGCTTTTCTGGGCCACGGCGATGGCGGCAAGATCCGCCACTGAGCTGGGTTGAAGTCCTGCAACCGCAGGTGGTTGGCCTGCGGACTGAGCCACAGGTGGCTCCTGGCAGGACGACGACTGCTGCTGTTGAGGCTGAAGAGAAGGTGGAGAGGGTCCCGGCAGAGGTGACGGTGTATACCCTGCGCCTGCAACTGCAGGTGGTTTGGTTCTGCAGTTTGCCGCAGGTGGCCCTGCAAGCACTGCTGAAATGGAGGGGGGCGGGAGAGGGTGTTGGCGACGAAGTTGCTGGTGCCAGCAATGTGGCAAATGTGGCGATGTATTCAGCCAAGTAGACCAGCTGACATTCTGGCGGGGCTCCAAGCATCAGACACTCTCCCTAGAGCAAAGGTTAGCGGCTTGTGGTTGGTCCACAGCTGAAATGACCTCCCCTCTAACTGGAAACGGAAGTGGCAGACAGCGGCAAAGATGGTGAAGAGCTCTCTGTCAAGAGCACTGTACAAGAGCTGCGGCTTGTCCAGCTTTTTGGAGAAAAAGGTCAAGGGCTCCCAGTGAGCAGAACCTTGCCGCCGCTGCTGCAAAGCAGCGCCAACGTGGGTGGCACTAGAATCGGCAACGTCCGCTAATTCAGCTGAAGGTGAAGGGTGGCTGAGGTGGGTGGTGCTGGCCTGCGCTTCCTTAGCAGCGACGAAAGATGCCTCCATTGGCTGCGACCAGGAGAGGTGAGAGGAGCCAGGCGATGAGCCGCTCAGGGCGTCGGATAGCGGCGATAACAACATGGCTGCGCTGGGGAGGAATTTCTGGTAGAAATTGGTCATTCCTAGGAACTGTTGGAGCTCCTTGACAGTCAAAGGTCTTGGGTGGGCTTTGATGGCAATGACCTTGCTTGGAAGGGGCGAGCATTTGGTGGCGCTGATCTTGTGACCCAGGAACTCTACAGACGACTTGGCAAACTTGCACTTTTCCAAGTTGAGGACCAAACCCGAGTCTGACAGCAGGGTTGGGCATTTGTTCTTCCGTTCTTCCTTTCCCCGTTCATTTCCGTTCCAGAGGTTGGAACGGATCCCCCATTCCTCCGTTCCGACCTCCGGAACGGAGCCCCATTCTTCCGTTCATCTGTTCCGACCTCCGGAAGTGAGCCCTGTTCCTCCATTCCGACCTTCTGAACGGAGGAACGGGGCTCCGTTCCGACCTCTGGAATGGATGGAACGGAAATGAACGGATTTTGCCAAAAATTGTACTGTTTGGAAAAAAATTTTGTTTAGCCAAAATTTACTGAAAAGAACGGAAAAAGAACGGAAAAAGAACGGAAAAAGAACAGAAAAGAACAGAAAAGAAGGGGAAAAAAGGTAAAGGTCAACAAAATAAAAAATATTTAAAGAATGGAAAACCGTGAAAACCTAAATTATTACAATTTTTCCTGTTTCGGCCTTCAAGTAGGGAAAGGGAAGGGAACCCGGAAGGCTGGAATTCCCCAATTGTGTCTTGATTTTTTTCAACAATGATGTATAAAGTTGGCCAATATTTTATCTTATTTTCTAGATTTTTTATCACATTTATTTTAACCAGTTAATGGGAAGGGATGAATAAGAGGAGCTTTCAGCAGCTTTATAAGAAATGTTAATTTATCTAAAGAGGAATGATTCCGTTCCGCGCAGCGTTGAATGACTAAATGTGATTCATGACTTTTCTATGTCTAGGTCAAAAGTCATAAAATGCAATGATACCAAGTAAATTTACAAAATAATGAAAATATATATTAAATTAAACTTTAAAAAAAAAATTTTCCTACAAGAACAGATTAGAGCAGAAAAGAGCGCTCTGTGTAATGTTGCTTGTTTTCCTTTCCTTGCTTAAAGAGACAGTGTAACAAGAAAAATATTTTATTTTATGGCTTGAAGTGATAGATTAGGTCTAAACTAAGAACCGCTACTGGTTTAAAACATTTTTATATCGCCCTGTTGCTAACGAGAATTTTTTAAACACCTTTCTCACAGAAGTAAAACTCGGTTTGGCTGAATTATAAAGTCGCTCGCATACGCATAGAGATAGCTAATACGGGTGAGAGTGACTTTTTTATTCTCTATGCGTATGGAAGCTTCCGCATTAGCTGCTAAAAATTAGTAGAGCTACCGCATTAGCTTGCTAATGCGTCTATAAGCTACCGTTAGCATGCTATAGCACCTAATAGCTACCGCATTAGCCAGCTAATGCGGTAGCTCTACTACTTTTTAGCAGCTAATGCGGAAGCTTCCATACACATAGAGAATAAAAAAGTCGCTATGCATATGTGAGCGACTTTTTAATTCAGCCAAACAAAGTTTTACTTCTATGTAGAGGGTGTTTAAAAAATTGTAGTTAATGACAGGGTGATTAAAAAAGTTTTAAAACCAGTAGCGGTTCTTCGTTGAGACCTGATCTAACCCCCCACATCATAAAAAAAAATATTTTTCTTGTTACACTGTCCCTTTAATGCTTTACATCTATTTTAATTTTTTTGTCTCCCCCTGCCAGTGCCAAATACAACAAGAAAATTTCAATGTTTAAATAATTATATCCTATAAAGTCTTCACTGTACAATATAAAGATAAAGTTGATAAACCGGAGGGAAACCCTTCGATGAAAGAGAAATTTATTTTTCCAATCCAAACCCAAACCGACAAGTTTATTTTCATTTTTATTATCCCAATTAACAGAAATAAGTAAAATCTTTACAAAAAAATATATTGATGAAATTAACAAAATGTAATGTAACAATGTATCCACTTAATTCATTGAATTTCATTCATAAAGCTGTTACACAACAAGCTCAGGCTCCTTTTTTTCCTTTTTTATTTTGGTTTTTCATGTTGCTCATGCATGCATGCTGCCCTTCATAAACATAAGTTTCTTAAATGACTCATCCGACAGTCTGCTTCGGTTGTCTCGCATGATTAGCTTTCCAATTGAGAAAAGCCTCTCCACTCCGGCACTGGAGGGAATGCCTGTGTTGTATCTCACAAACAGATCTATGAGCGACTTTTCAACCATAAAGACACTATTGCTGAAGTTGTCCTCATCTGAGCTACATTCTATAAATGCTTCAACAATTGAAGTTGCTTTTTTTCTCAGTGCTTCGTTTGAAACATCTTTTGGCGGAAGGGAGGTTTTCAATTTGGCCAACTGATTCTTTGCCCTCTCTTCCCTTGTGGATGCTGCCGTTCCTGTTGAGGTCGCCTCTGTTGGCTCCTCCTGGGGCTGGGCCTGGCCCTGTTCTTGTCCTCGTCCTTCTTGCCTCTCCCTTTCTTGCAGTCAAATTGCTCCTCCTCGCTACTTAATTGCCCCAAAATGGCTTTGTGGTTTCCCGGAGATTTTAGAATGTACTGCACCAGAAAAGGTACCAGCTGAGGGTGTGCAGATCCCCGACCTCAGTTATGGTGCCCTTTACTTCGGAGACTCTATCTACAGCAAGGCCATGCTTGATATTTTTGAGCAGTTGACTCTGGCTGAATTTGGCTGTAAAGCCTTCCTAACAGACAGTGCCCACCAGGCAATAGCAGGACAAAAAGATGGAGAATGGGGGTCCGGCCTGAGCAGCGTTGCTTTGGACTCTATCGTCGACGAAATTGGAGGCTACTTTGTCCCCTTTTACAAGTACCTGGGAAAAACTGCATTTTTCATAATGATGCTCATCTTTGTTGCCGGAATTATCAAACTTGTATTGAGTATTTGCATTCGGGCCTACATCATTTCCAAAAGAAGAGGGTGTGGTGCCTGGATATTTCCCGGCTTTTGCGGCACATTATTCTATCTTGCCCTCGCCCCTGCAAGATTGGCCAATAGGATCGTCGACGGCCCTGTATCAGAAGCCTTTGGCCATGGACAGGGAGAAGACGACGAGTCCGCCAATGATGACGAGGAAAGGATGGAAATGGCAGAGAAAGAGAAGAAGAAGGATGGCCTGTACCCAAATCTTGTAGATAGGAATGTGTAAATATAACTTTTAAAATTTTCCTCATTTGTTCTGATTCAGAACTATTAAACTCAGTCTCCCTGTGTTACAGACTGGTAGATATATTTGTGTTTTGGATTGACTTGTACAAAAGAAATAAAGTGTTTTTTTTCAACAATCCATTTATTTTTATTTTGGGTTACATGTATATATAGTATATATTGTCAAAAAAACAAACAGACAATTTGTGAAATTTGAATTAAGTACATAAGTTCATTTTTTAATAACACACCCTTTCCTGTCAAGGCTGCCAAAGAAATGTGAGAACTGCCACTCCTTTTGTTAAAAAATCTACCTTAGTTAGATATTCAAAAATTATGACTTTTACAACATTTGATAGACCAATTTTAAGTGAAACAGCAAACACTAAAATTAGACTACCTTTCCAAACTACTTCAATTACATCCCATGCATATATTTTCAATCAAACTATAGAATTTGTTATTTTTTGGAGAAAATGATAAAAATATACCATCTCACAGTCATGTTTTCATTGAAGCAAACACCTGTTTTCATTGTTGAAAAAAATGTTAGCATTTTTTTCTCATTTGATGAGATAATTGACTAAGGAGGGAGAGGGAGGGGGAAGGGTGGGGGTACACCAGACCATAGGTGGGCACTTGGTCCATTAAGTCCGTTATGTCTGTTATTTTGTTGTTACTTTTTTTGTAATGGAATATCAGACAATTTTTTGTAACGCTTATAACAAGTAATGGACCGTTTGATAAACAGGTCAGGCCAAGTAACGGATTAACGAGCTTAATTTTTGGGATATTCAATTATTCCGTTATAAGTACAAAGAGGACAGCAACAAGGACCAGAAGGATGGCAGCAATGACCAAAAGGAGGTCAACAATGACCAGGAGGACGTCCACAATGACCAGGAGGACCCTGACATTGACCAGGAGGATGTCAAAAATGACCAGGAGGACGTTAACAATAACCAGGAGGACTTCAACCATGACCAGGAGAACGCCAACAATGACCAGGAGGATGTTGACAATTACAAGGAGGACGTCAAAAATGAACAGGAGGACATCAAAAATGACTTGGAGGACTTTAACAATCATCAGGAGGACGCCGACAGTGATCAGGAGGACGTCAAAAATGACCAGGAGGACTTTGATTATAACCATGAGGACGCCAACAATAACCAGAAGGATGTTGACAATGACCAGGAGGACATTGACAATGACCAGGAGGTTGTCAACAATGAAAATTAAAATAAAATCAGGTAATGGTATAAGGAAATAATTTTAATTCAGTTAAGTCCGTTATTTTAAAGGCCATTGTTTTTAGAGTAACGATTCCCACCTATGCACATGACCTTCAGAAAATAACAAGTCCCTGTAACTGTTCCTTAGCATTGGAGGAGGTTCTAGGCTCTATTAATCAGGAGGTGACTGATGGGGGTAAACCCCCCCTTTAAATTTGATGACTATAAGCCACGACATGCCGCCTATCACTTGGTTTCCGAATTCAATCTTTACCGAGAGCAACCCGGCCGAAGTGCTGCTGTTGCTTTTTTCCTTCCCAGGCTTTTTATATTACCTGCAGTCAAAAAGGGCTCCAATTAATTTATAAAATGCTACCTTTTCATCAGCTGCAGGCTGCTACAAACTTGCTGGAGTCTATTTTGGCTAAATATTGTCTAAAAAAGCCTAGGAAGGAAAAGGGCAACAGACGCAGTTTGGCCAGGTTGCACTCTGTAAAGTTTGAAGACGGCAACTAACCCCACCTATTCTTTTTGAGGGGGGAGATGGGTGCTTGTGGGGGTAAACTGACCTATAAGCCCGAATTCTGGTAGAACTGACCTTTTGATTCAAAAAAGTCATGTACAATTAAATTTTACTGAAAAATTTGAAAAAATTCTCCAAATATTGCTCACATTCCTTCAAAATCAGAATTTATATATTCTGTACCCCTAGACCCAGTATTTTCCAGATCACTCATAAGAGAGGCTTTTCAAGCTTCTAAAAATGTGAGATTGTACAAAACAAATTAGCAGACCATTTGATCTCTAAATCAACAACCCTCCTTCTCTTGGTTGTTTTGTAAAACACTTCTAGGGTAGGGGAAGGGGTGAATTGGCACTTGGAGACCGTATTTTTAAACTATTAAATAAAATGAATTTATGAAATTTAATTTTTTGCCAGCAGAAGGCTAGAAACCAGTGTCAGCTGACAGCTAGGGAGCGGCTTCCCCCAAACAAATTAACTTGTTGGGTTCTATTTTGGCTAAAACATTGTGGTGAACCGTTTGGGTGATGTGACAGAAAATACCGCCTCTGTTTTTCAATTCGCATGATTTAAGGAACAACCCAAAATCTGGGGGGTGGGTGTGGACGAGATTGAAACTTCACTACCGCCCTGATTCAAACTACGTACGATTTTAAAAAATGACCTGTTTAAAGTACACACTAATATAAATTGACCGAACGGCCCCCATTTTTTGCCAAAAGCAGCCGAAACTTTTTTTTGTTAAAAATCTTACAAGAATCATGACATTTCAGGCAAAATTTTGCAGAAAGGGGCAAAATAAAAATTTGGTCTTTTTGTGAGAATTATCCTCAAAAACATATAAAAACTACCTTTATATAATTTTGCAGAATTTTTCAAAATTTTGCAGAATTTTTTTCTCGGATTGGCCGGAAAACCTTGTTGGGACCTGGCAACAGTGAAGTTACTACTAAAGCAGCTGAGAGAAGACTGACTTTCATAAAAATAATCTCGCAGATTTTTTAACAAAATCTTTCGTAGATTTTCGGGCCGCTACACCGGTACTAGTACTAGTACGGTACCGGTATCGTATGCTTCACAATACCTGTAGTTGCAAGCTCTATTGTTTCAGATGTATACCTATCACCACTCTTTGTTACTAAAAATTACACCAGCCACACATGGCACTAGTGTAAAAGCATTATTAACATTTTTTCAAGGATTTAAAAATTTCGTTAAGGTGAAGTATCGTGGGAACCAGACGGAAAGTGAAGTTTTAGAAGTGATATTCACTACCAACGTAGCACTTCAGCGTGCTGCCAAAACACTTAAAAGTGTTAAGTTGCCTGAGGAAATAGCCGGGACATCTAAGGTGGAAGTGATCTACAAGTACAGTAGAGGGAGTTCGACCAAGAAGAAAAAGAGGTACAAGAATCGTCAAATAGTCCAACTTGAGCTAAAATTTTAAATTGTAGCTGGGAGCTAGGAGCTGAAGATAGAAGTTGGAGTAAACATCTGCAGCTGAAGCTCAAGCTCATAGCTCCAACTGATTTCTCATACTGGTAACTAAATCTCTGAATTTCAAATCATAGCTAAAATTCCTTGCTCCACCTCCTTGTTAGAGCTCCTAGCACCTAGCTTTACTGTACATGACAGCTTCAACTGTTTCCTTCAGCTCCTACCTCTAGCTCCAGCTCCTAGCCTCCAGCTCCTAGCCCCAGCTTCTTGCTCTAGCTCCGAAAATAAACTTTCTGACTAGTACCGGTATTTTATAAAGAAATTCTGTTTAATGAATTTACATTATAAAACATGATCACTAAAATCAATTTAATTAACGAAAAAAAATTCCCCTTTGGCTCCTCGTTCAAGCTCTAGCTCCTAGTTCAACTCCAGTTCCTAGCTCCAGTAGCTACGGTACCGGTAGCTTCTGCTCCTAGTTATAGCTCCTCTGTCTAGCTCCTAGCGCCAACTCCTTCTGTAGAGTCAGCTCTTAAATCCAGCTCCCAACTCCTTGCTCCAGTTTCTAGTTCCTGTTACTAGCTTCAGCTTCAAGCTTCAGTTTCAAACACTACCGTATCTTCTAGGTCCAACTTCGAGGTCTAGCTCTTCGCTGAAGATATTAGCTCCAGCGCCTAGCTCCAGCTCCTAACTCCATCTCCTAGCTCCAGCTTCTAGCTCCATCTCCTAGCTCCAGCTCCTTGCTCCAGCTCCTAGCTCAAGCTTCTAGCTCCAGCTCCTAGCTCCAGCTACTAGCTCCAGCGCCTAGCTCCAGCTCCTAACTCCATCTCCTAGCTCCAGCTTCTAGCTCCATCTCCTAGCTCCAGCTCCTTGCTCCAGCTCCTAGCTCCAGCTTCTAGCTCCAGCTCCTAGCTCCAGCTCCTATCTCCAGCGCCTAGCTCCAGCTCCTAACTCCATCTCCTAGCTCCAGCTTCTAGCTCCATCTCCTAGCTCCAGCTCCTTGCTCCAGCTCCTAGCTCCAGCTTCTAGCTCCAGCTCCTAGCTCCAGCTCTTAGCTCCAGCTCCTAGCTCCAGCTCCTAGCTCCAGCTCCTAGCTCCAGCTCCTAGCTCCAGCTCCTAGCTCCAGCTCCTAGCTCTAGCTCCAGCT
>Ga0194119_10012217_pt1 | contig 10926 bp, 9 predicted proteins | sample TA2MahC100mmetaG_FD_148620 | JGI IMG/M metagenome (GOLD analysis project Ga0194119, IMG submission 148620) | Freshwater microbial communities from Lake Tanganyika, Tanzania - TA2015018 Mahale Deep Cast 100m | ecosystem: Environmental > Aquatic > Freshwater > Lake | place: Tanzania: Lake... | reverse complement strand
TGGCGTCCACACTGCTGTCGGTGAAGTTGAGGAACTGCCATGCGCCCGCACTTGGTGTCCCTGCACTCGTTGTGAAAGTGATGGGTTGGCTAGCCGTCCCACGCGCTACTAGCGTGCCATCTACTTGGAGACCTTTGGCGTCGTTGAAACGGACCTCCACCCCCGGCTCAATAGCTAGTATTGCTCCGCTGGCAACAACGACGTTGCCGGAAACCGTGTAGGGACTGCACGCTTTGTACCAAGTGACATCGCCAACAATCTGCCCACCCGTCACCTCTGTCGGTCCGCAGGGTCCGGGAGTGGCGGTAGGCGCGCGCGTTGGCACCGTCTGCCGGGCGGGGTTTTGCCCGGGGCTTGCCCAAACTGCCGGGACGGTGCTTAACACGAACAAGAATAGACCAAACAAAAAAAGCCAGAACAGGTTGGTGTGTTTCATTTCTTCCCCTTTGAAGCCAAGAGCATTTGGTCGCATCATCCTTCTTTGATCGTTCTTACAACCTTCTTGTATCCTTCTTATCTTCTGTCCGGCAACAAAAATACCTGCCGCTGGTATCCGTTCATCAAGCGACAGGCGATTTTGGGCGAGCGGGTAGCTTCAAGCGCGAGAATCTCAAGTCGCTTTTCCAACCCAATTCCACAGGCGTGCTCGGCAATCATCACCGATTACACTGCGCATTTTAACACAAACGCGTTGGGATTTCAATAGTTTGAAGGTTGAATTTTGTTAACCTTTACACCATTGTCGGGCGAGTCGGTCAAGTGCGAGAATCACAAGTCGCTTTTCCAACCCAATTCCTCAGGCGTGCTCGGCAATCATCACCGATTACACGGCGCATTTTAACACAAACGCGTTGGGATTTCAATGGTTTGAAGGTTAAATTTTTTAACCTTTATGCCATCGCGATCAGCACCGTCAGCGTGAACATACTCGCGAGCGTCGAAATGAAAATGACGGTGGTGATCAGATCCGGCGCGGCGTCGAATTCTTGCGCGAGCGCGACGCCGAAGATGGCGGTCGGCATACTATTTTCCAGGATCAGCGTATTGCGCGTGATGCCTTGTAAACCCATCACGTTCGCGACGCCGATGGAGATGATTGCCGCGACGACGAGGCGAATGAAGGTGGCAACCGACGCGACGAGCCATTGCCCGCGCAGATTCACTTCGGCGAGTTGCATCCCCAGCACGACGAGCAGAAACGGCAGAATCGAATCGCCGACGAGTTTCAACGGATCGAACAGCGTCGCGGGGATTGGGAGCGCGAACGCGTTGACCGCGAGCCCCAGCGCCAGCGCGTACATCCCCGGCATTTGCGCGACGCGCCGCGCGGCATCGCGCCAATTCGCGTTGCCGCGCGCGGCAAGATACACGCCGAATGTTTGCAAGACGATTTGCATCAGGATCATATAAATCAAGCCGCGCTCGACGGCGCTCGCATCGTACGCCAGGAGCAGAATCGGAAAGCCGACGTTGACGCAATTGGTGAACAGAATCGCGATGTGAAACGAACTCGCCGCCGCGGAATCGAGCCGCAACGCGCGCGCGGCGATTTCCGAAATGCCGTACAGTAGCGCGGACGCGATCACATAAAAGATGACGATCTGGCTGAATTCGATCAGCGCGATCGTCGTGCGCGCCATCGCAGTGAAAACCATGCAGGGCACTAAAACGTACAGCGCAAAGCGCGACAAGGTTTTGAGATCGAGCCGTAAAAAGTGTTGCGCGATGAAACCGATAGCGACTGTGATGAAGACGGGCAGGATGACGCGCGTAAAAATTGCGAGCAGAGTGTCCACGATGAATCCTCGAAGAGAATTTGATAGCGCGATTGTATGTGCGGCGAGTCGGATAGTCAAATAGTCGAATCGTCACGCGATTTTGTGATCGGTGTTATAATAACATCAGGTTTTCGATTTTGGATTTTCGATTGCCGATGGTTCCATCAGAAGTCGGCAAGCGAAAATCGAAAATGGGGTTCTCAATGTCACGTTACGCGCACATCATCGGCTGGGGCAAGTACGCGCCGCCAAACGTCGTCACGAACGACGACCTTGCCAAGAAAATGGAAACGACGGATGCGTGGATTCGCGAGCGCACGGGGATCGCTCAGCGGCATATCGCGTCCGAAAAAGAATCTACCGCGACGATGGCGATTCACGCGGCGCGCGCGGCAATTGAAACCGCGAACATCAGCCCGATGGAAATCGATCTGGTGATCGTCGCAACCGTCACGCCGGAGTATCCGTTTCCCGCGACCGCGTGCCTGGTGCAATCGGCGCTTGGCGCGGAACGCGCCGGCGCATTCGATTTGGAGGCGGGGTGTTCCGGGTTCGTCTATGGGCTGGCGATGGCGGCGGGAATGATTCGCAGTGAGATGTACGATACGATTCTCGTGATCGGCGCCGAAACCTTGTCGCGAATTTTGGATTGGAACGATCGCGCGACGTGCGTGTTGTTTGGCGATGGCGCGGGCGCGGCGATTGTGCGCGCCAGCGACAAGCCCGGCGGGATGATGACGTCGGTGCTTGGCTCGGATGGCTCGGGCGGCGATTTGTTGATCTTGCCTGGCGGCGGCGCGCGTCATCCGGCGGGACCCGAAACGGTGTTATCGAAAATGCATTACGCGCGAATGAACGGGCGCGAGGTGTATCGCTTTGCGACGCGCGTGATGGCGGAAGCCGCGCAGATCGTCGTCCGGCGCGCGGGGTGGTCGCTCGATCAGATCGATCTGTTCATTCCGCATCAGGCGAACGCGCGCATCATCGAGAGCGCGGCGAAATCGTTGAAACTCGCGCCGGAAAAAATATTCGTGAATTTGCAAAACTATGGCAACACATCGGCGGCGTCTATTCCGATTGCGCTGTGCGAGGCGATTGACGCGGATCGCGTCCAGCCGGGTGATCGCCTGGTCTTGGTGGGATTTGGCGCGGGGCTGACGTGGGCGGCGTGCGCGATCGAGTGGACGGCGGCGAAACCCGGCGCGCCGGCGTTGCGCCATCGCGCGGCGACCGGACGCTTGCGCTATCTGTGGGCGGGGCTCAAAGCGTTGGGCTGGCGTTTGCAACGCCGGACCGACGCGACGGTGAGCAAGGTGACGGAAGCGGTGGAACGGAAAACGCCGGAGGAGTAAAACAAAAACCAGAGGTCAGATTGCTTTCTGACCTCTGGCTTTTGATCCCTGATCTTTGAACCCTGCCTTTCAATGCACTTGTTTTTTCGTCACGACGACGAAATTCGCGGTGTGATCCAACACATCGTTCACGTAAATATCCACGCGATACGTACCGAGTAGCCAATCCTTGCTCTGTTGCAACTTGAACGCGAGGTTTTTCGATCCACTCGCGATTTGCTCCGATTCGCCCAGTTTGACATTGCACTGCGCGCCAGCGCCGGCATCCACCGCGTAGAACACCGCGCGGAATTTTGTGTTGGCAGGCGCGTTCGTGATCGAAACGCTCGCGTAGATCACTTCGGAGGGCAGGAATTCGCCGGTGCGATTTACCGGTTCGTTGTTCGCGCCGACACCTTCCGCCATAATCACTTGCGCGAGCAAGCCGGTCGGTTTGTGCGGTTGCGTGGTCGCGGGCGGGCATTTGCTCGCGACGACCGTGTTGGTTTTTTGCGGCGTGCCAACGACGATGAAATTCAGCGTGCGATCCAGTTTATCGTTCCAGAAAATTTCCGCCTTGTACAACCCCGGCGCCCACTGCGCCGATTTTCGTTTGAGCGTGAAGTCGAGATTGCGCGAGCCATCGGTTGTGACTTCGGTTTGGTCAATTTTCGTGTTTGGCGATAGCGCGCTGCCGACATCTATCGCTGTCCACACGACTTTGACGGTGGAATTTTTCGGCGCGTTCGTCAGCGTGACGATGACGTGGAACTCGTTTTGATCCGGCGCGAAATTATCGGTGACGTTGATCGGTTCGAAGGTTGCGCCGTGCGCGCTTTGCGCGGTAACGGCTTTGGTGATGCCGCCCGGCGATTCGAAATATTCGCACGCGGACGCGCTTAGCGCGAGGCAGAAGAGCGCGCCAAGTATTAGCAGAGCAGATAGCCGCAAAGACATCGTGCGCCTCCATAATCTGATCGCGCGTTATTCGCATAGGCAATCAGATATAACAAACCCAATACGTGATTTTTGGAAAAAGAAATACACTACGCGAATTTCGCGCGTGTGTTATTTGATCACAACTGATCGCTCGATGGTTTGATCTTGGGTTTGATGATCAAGCCCAGCGCGGCAACGCCCAAGCCGATCAGCAGAATGATCGCTGATTGCAGCAGCATCGGGTTGAAAATTTCTGCAAGCAGAACGCCGAACGCGCGCGTGAATTCGGTTTGCACTTCGCGCGGCACTTCGCTCATCGGTCCGGCGATCAGCGCGGTGTTGACAATCGGCTGATAGACCAGCGTCGGCAACAACGATAGAATGCCGCCCACGAGCATCGGCACGCCGAGCCAGCGCGCAAAATCGAAACGACTGCGCCACGCGAGCAGGACGAGCAAAAGTAGAACGACGAACGGCACGATGATCGAAAATTGCGCGAGCGTGCGGAACAAGCGAATCTGTTGCTTGATATTTTCCGCGCCGACGCCGGATTGTTTTTCGACGCGCGACAATTCTTGCGTCAGCGCGAAGAAATTCGGCGCGGTGTCAATGATCTTGTCGCGCTCGTCCAAGTAATCTTGATTTTGATCCGCGCGCCACGGAGCGGGGAACATACGCGGCGCGGCTTTGAGCCGTTTGAGGAAATCGTCAATGTCTGCCTGTTGGCAGGGAGGCAGCGAACCATAAACGATCTGGATCGCTTGGTGTCCGTACGGACTGCGATTGTAATCTTTCCAGGGTTTCAGATCGAGGACGACATTGGGGAGCGGGTCTTTGGTATCAATCCACGCGTACACGCCGTCGAGCGTGACCGAGACCCAGGTTTCCAAAAAGCGATTCGGTAGCACGATGCTTTTGATCTGCCGCCAATTGTCCAGCGTCGGAAACTGCAACGCTTTGAGCGTGTCCGGCTCCGTGATCGCGGTTTTCGCTTCGCCGGTCAGCACGCGCTCTTGCGCGCGCCGCTGCGCGAACCACCGCAAGGTTGCCGGAATCAGATCCGATTCGGTCACTTCGCGCGTGACCACGCGCTTGACCAGCGGCGCGTCGAAGATCACTCTGCCGACGTTGAACATCAGTAGCGCGATCGGCAACGTGAAGACGAAGAACAGAACGAGCAAGAATGCGATGAACTTGCGCATACGATCCTCCTTCGATAAATGATCAGCCCGTTGCGCTTCTGATTTGCGCGACGGGCTGGCTTTACCTTCGATCAGAGCGGCATTACTCTGGCAATCATTTGGTTGCCGATATTTTAACACAGACCAGGAGCGGCGTCAACTGAAATTGGCTGGTGATTACCCACAAGTGTCATTGCGAGCACGTTCGCTTCGCTCAGTGTAAACTCCGCGAAGCAATCTCCTTGCAACTTGGGGATTGCTTCGTCGCAAAAAAACGCTCCTCGCAATGACACTTTGGAGTTATGGGTAATCACCAGAAATTGGGGGATTGCGCGGGATTGATTTATAGCAGCCGGGTCCGACGGTGTAAAATTGGGAGATTGGGTGATTGGCGGCTAGTCTCCGAATCACCCAATCTCCCAATCACCCAACCTCCAACTCACCCCGCGCCCATCAACGCGAGCAACACACCCCCGGCGATCACGCTCGCCACTTGCCCCGACGCGTTCGCGCCCATCGCGTGCATCAGCAAAAAGTTTTCAAAGTCTTCTTCCGCGCCGAATTTCTGGACGACGCGCGCCGCCATCGGAAACGCGCTGATGCCCGCCGCGCCGATCAACGGATTGAAATGTCCGCGGCTGAGAAAGTTCAAAAACTTGGCGAAGAGAATCCCCGCCGCCGTATCGAGTCCGAACGCCAAAATTCCCAGCACGAGAATCCCCAGCGTTTGCACTTTGAGAAACGCGTCCGCCGTCATCGTCGAACCGACTGCGAGACCTAGAAACAAAGTCACGACATTCGCGATTTCTTTCGACGACGCGCCGGTCAAGCGCTCGACGACGCCGGACTCTTTCAGCAGGTTGCCCAGCATCAGCGTGCCGATCAGCGGAAGCGCCATCGGCACGAGTGTTCCGACGACGACGGTGACCAGGATCGGAAAGAGAATGCGCGTGCGGCGGCTGATCGGACGCTGCGTGTATGGCATCCGAATCGTGCGTTCCTTTTTCGTCGTGAGCAGCCGCATAATCGGCGGCTGAATGATCGGCACGAGCGACATATAACTGTACGCGCACACGGTAATCGGGCCCAGGAGATGCGGCGCGAGCAGGTTGCTGACGTAGATCGCAGTCGGTCCGTCAATCGCGCCGATGATGCCGATGGAGGCGGCTTCGTTCAAATTGTAGCCGAGCAAGAGCGCGAGCAAGAGCGTACCGAAAATACCGAATTGTCCCGCCGCGCCGAGCAGCAGCATCTTTGGATTTTCGAGTAGCGGACCGAAATCGGTCATCGCGCCGATGCCGATGAAAATCAGCAGCGGAAACAACTCATTGTCCACGCCGGCTTTTTTCAGAATCGTGAGAAAACCTTCTTCGGCGATCATCGGCGAGAGCGGCAGGTTGGCTAGAATCGCGCCCGCGCCGATCGGGATGAGCAACATCGGTTCGTATTCTTTGACGATGGCGAGGTAGAGCAACACTCCGCCTACGGCGATCATCACGAGTGAGCCGGGCGTAAGGTGCAAGATGCCCTGCGCAAGTTGTTCGAATGAAAGATTCATCCCTGCGACTCCTCGAAACAGATCAGCACATCGCCGTAGCGCACGGTTTGACCGGGTTGCGCCAGCACTTGCGCGACGACCGCATCGTACGGCGCTTTGATCGCGTTTTTCATTTTCATCGCTTCGAGCGTCAGCAGTTTTTGTCCGCGCGTCACGGCGTCGCCGGGCTTGACTTCGACGGACAAGATCGTGCCGGGCATCGGCGCGATCAGATCGGCGCGCGCGCCGTTGAGCTGCGGCGCAGGCGGCAGGGCGGGCGAGGGGATGTTGCGCGTGCGCTCCATCGTTTCGATCGCGGGCGGCTGGTACGACGACGCCGGACGCTCGATCGCCACTTCATCGCGCGCCCCCCCCGGCACGATCGCCGGAGTGATCGCGGCTGCGGCGATATCTTCTGCCGATGAAAGATTCACGTCGAACGTTTGATCGCCGAGGATCACGCGAAAATTATTCGCGTCAATTTCGTCAACGTCAAGCGTGTATTGTTTGTTCTTGACTTGGATTTTATAGCGGCGCATAGTTTTATCCTCTCCGAAGCGAGCGCCAACTGGAAGTTTGGCGCGTGCGTCCAATGCCGACCCAACGGCTGGGTAATGTGCCGGGCTGATGCTTCCGCATCGCGGGCGCGGCTTGCTGGCGCAGCGTAATGCGATGCGCGCGCACGGCGATTGTGATCGCGGCGAGCGCGTCCGCGTCCAAGCCCGGCGGAAATGCGCGCGCGGGCGCGGCGGCTGGCGGCGTTTCAACGGGCGCGCGATCCCAGCGCGATAAAAACGCGATCAGCACCGCCATCACCGCGAGCAGAAAAAAGACAATGCCCATTCCGGCGACTGTTAATTGTAAGCCAATTTGTAACGAGTCCATATTTTTTCTCAAGAGGGGTCAGGGGTCAGGGTACAGGGATCAAGTTCTGTACCCTGACCCCTGTACCCCGTACCCTGCCCCCCGTACCCTTTCCTCTACACCGGCATCAACCCGTGTTTCTTCGGCGGGTTTTGTTTGACCTTGGTGCGCAATACTTCGAGCGCGCGGATCAAGCGCGGACGCGTTTCTTTCGGCTCGATGATCTCGTCAATCTGACCCAGGTCGGCTGCCATATACGGGTTGAAGAATTTCTCGCGATACTCGCGCTCGAACGTTTGCAATGCCTGCGCGCCTTGAGCCGCTAACTCTTTGCGATACAACACACGCACCGCGCCGTCCGCCCCCATCACGGCGATTTGCGCGGTGGGCCAGGCGAGCATCAGATCGCAGCGCATTTGCTTGGAACTCATCGCGAGGTACGCGCCGCCAATCGCTTTGCGCGTGACGATGGAAATTTTCGGCACGGTCGCTTCGCAGTACGCGTAAATCACTTTCGCGCCGTGCCGAATGATGCCGTAATGTTCTTGATCCACGCCGGGCAAATAACCGGGCGTGTCCACGAACGTGACGATCGGAATGTTGAACGCGTCGCAAATGCGAACAAAGCGCGCGATCTTGTCGCTCGAATCAATGTCGAGCACGCCCGCCAGATGCGACGGTTGATTCGCGACGACGCCGACCGAGTAGCCGTCGAGCCGCGCGAACCCGACAATCGCGTTGCGCGCATAGTACGGATGAATCTCGGTGAAACTGCGGCGGTCGAAAATCAGATCGAGCATCTCGCGCGCGTCGTACGGCTCGTTTTCGTCTTCCGGAATGATCGAGTTCAGTTGCTCGTCCATTCGCTCCGCCGGATCGTACGGTTCGATCTGCGGCGGGTCTTCGGTATTGTTTTGCGGCAGATAACTCAACAGCAATTTCACCAGTTCGAGCGCGGCGCGTTCGTCTTCGGCGACAAGGTGCGCGACGCCGCTCTTGGCGTTATGCACCATCGTGCCGCCCAGGTCTTGCATCGCCACATCTTCGCCGGTCACGGCTTTGATCACTTCGGGACCGGTGATGAACATATAACTTGCGCGGCGCGTCATCACGATGAAATCCATCAGCGCGGGCGAGTAGACCGCGCCGCCCGCGCACGGTCCCATAATCACCGAGATTTGCGGAATCACGCCGGAAGCAAGGACGTTGCGCGTGAACACTTCGCCGTACGCGGCGAGCGAGCGCACGCCTTCCTGGATGCGCGCGCCGCCGGAATCGTTCAGCCCGATCAGCGGGATGCCGCTTTCGAGCGCGAGGTCTTGGATGTGGCAAATCTTGGTGGACTGCACTTCGGAGAACGATCCGCCGAGCACGGTGAAATCTTGCGCGTACACCGCGACGCGGCGTCCGTTGATTTTGCCAAAGCCGGTCACGATCCCGTCGCCGGGAAAGCGTTGCTTGCCCATTCCAAAATCAGTCAGGTTGTGCGTGGCGAGCGCACCCAGTTCCTGAAACGATCCTTCGTCGAGCAAGAGCGCGAGCCGTTCGCGCGCGGTCAGTTTGCCGCGCGCGTGTTGCTGCGCGATCCGTTCGGCGCCGCCACCCTGGATCGCTTTTTCGCGCAGTTCCCGTAGTTTGATGAGATAATCATTCATCGCCAACTCCCCAATCCATTAACATTTGAAAGAGCGAGGCATTCGCCTAACTTGGGTTCAGCAAGAATTCGTCGAAAACAATTCTGCCGGTCAAGTTGTGCGAATGCCTCGCCTCCGAGTTCATTATACTCCAAAAAGGCATAGAATCCAAAATTGGTTCATTGGGAACTGCCGTGATGCCCACAAGATATAGTGGGCGCGAAATGTGGTATAGACCTTAAGATAATGATTTGGACTTTCCGTTCGCGAAACACACCGTTTTTGGGGCGTTTTCAATCCCCAAGTCCAAATCTTTTTCTTTAGAACCCTAGAATTGCGGGCATCTTCTTGGTCTTACCAGAAAGGGTAACGCCATGGCTACGCCCCACATTATCATTTCGCTCGACATTCCCGATGTCCGTGTCGTGCAGACGCAGATCACCGAGCAAGACGAGTTCATCATCACCGTGGAGAGTACGTTGACCAGTGCCCATTGTCACCGCTGTGGTCGCGAGATTCGCAAATTTCATGGGTATGATGCCTGGGTGACCGTGCGGCATCTGCCCATCCTCGGGCGGCCAGTCTATCTGCGCTATCGTCCGAAGCGATATCGGTGTCAGACTTGTGAGAGCAAGCCGACGACCACGCAGCGATTGAGTTGGCATGAGCCGAACAGTCCCCAAACGATCTTCTATGACACGCACTTGTTGGTGCAACTGGTCAACGCCACCGTGGAAGATGTCAGTTTCAAGGAAGACCTGCCGTATGATGTCGTGTTGGGTGTCATTGAACGGCGGATCGCCACCGAAGTCGACTGGACCCAATACACGGTCTTGGGCGTGCTGGGTCTCGACGAGATTGCGCTCAAAAAAGGGCATCGTGATTTCGTTGTGATTGTGACAGTGCGGCTGCCGAACAACCGCCTGGCGATTTTGGGCGTGCTGCCTGACCGTGAAAAGGTGACGGTCAAACGCTTCCTGCAAGGTATTCCCCCGGCCTTGGCGACGACGATTCAGACGGCGTGCATTGATATGTACGAGAGTTACTTCCAAGCCGTGCGCGAAGCCTTGCCCTGGGTTCGGATTGTCATTGATCGCTTTCACGTCGCCCAGAAGTATCGGGAGGCGGCGGACACGGTCCGCAAACAAGCGCTCAAGCGTCTCAAAGCCGAACTGCCCAAAACAGAACACCAGCAACTCAAAGGCAGCCTGTGGGAGTTCCGCAAGAACCCCGCTGATTTATCACCCGCAGAACAAGAATGCTTGGCGCGTTTCTTCGCCTACTCGCCCGAGATGGAGGCGGCACACCTCTTGCGGGACGAGTTGACGGCGATCTTTGAACAAGCGCCGAGCCTGACTCAAGCCCAAGAGCAAATCCGCGCATGGCAAGAGCGAGTGCGGCACAGCGGCTTAAGTTGCTTCGATGAGTTCCTCAAAACGTTGGATCACTGGTGGAACGAGATCACCAACTACTTTGTCCAGCGCAACTCCAACGGGTTTGTCGAAGGCTTGAACAACAAACTCAAGGTTCTCAAACAGTAGGTGCAAAACTCTCGTCCCCGGACCTTAACAACTGAAATTGGCTTGCAAGTTTCTCCAGCTGATGTACAATTCGGTATGTTTGAACCTCAGTCAGGAGAAATCCCGTGCGCAAAGCCAAAGA
>Ga0194119_10012213_pt1 | contig 10928 bp, 19 predicted proteins | sample TA2MahC100mmetaG_FD_148620 | JGI IMG/M metagenome (GOLD analysis project Ga0194119, IMG submission 148620) | Freshwater microbial communities from Lake Tanganyika, Tanzania - TA2015018 Mahale Deep Cast 100m | ecosystem: Environmental > Aquatic > Freshwater > Lake | place: Tanzania: Lake... | reverse complement strand
AAATAGAACACTCGTCCAGTATTATGCCCCGCGTGGTACGGTTCGACGGTGCCTAACTTTTTGCCCCCGTTTTGCGCCCCGAAAAAATACCGAGAGCCCCGAAAAACCGAGGCTCTTTTTTTACCGAGGCTCAAAAAAATGCCCGATCTTAGTGGACAAGACCTTGCAGAAATCGCCCGAATCTGCGGACAGAAAGCCAAAAATCCGCCCACATTTTTGTGTCCGGATGCTCTTGACTCCCTGCATTCTGTTCCAGGATAATTTCCCTGAGAGGAACAACCTGGAATGTAACCTTGTCTCCTGGAAACATGCGTTGAGTTCTTGCCAGGCATTCATCTGGTCGGAATTTGCGGTGACAGGACAGAATCTTCATCTTCTCCCTCACAGCACGATCGCAGAAATTTCTCGGACCATGCTCCTGGTCTGCAGACCATAGACAAGAAGATGGGCAGAAATGGTTTCTATGTTGATGTGTCCACGCATTAAGACGGGCGGTTTCAACAGGAGAGAGTATGTTTTGCTTCCTCCCCATGTGTAAGACAGTTCCCAGGTTTGTCTGTTGTTCCAGATGTCAATGTCCTTCGAAAGAAGCTGGGCAATTAACATTTCAGAGAACATTTTGGCGTGGGCTTTGAGAGACCTTCTGATACGGATGTCTCCAAGCTTGACCTGCGCAAAGCAAACTTCTTTCCCAGGGAGTCTGAGCAAACGGAACTTCTTCTTCGCTTTTCGCAAGGTAGTCTTTTCGTCGTGTTTGAGTTCAAAGCTTAGGATTTCCATCGGTTTCTCCTTCCAAGACAATACAAGGGATTAATTTGGCGCTGTCCCACCTATGCAGAGCATGAACAAGTTTCTTTTGTCTCAGCACCAAGAATGGTAGTTTCTTGTTTCCTCGGTCAAGCAACAGGGGTGGACGCAGGAGACGACTCCGTAGGGGATGGTAACCATTGTACTGACAATGCACCTTCCACGTCTCTGTGATGTTCCAGATGTCAAAGTGTTGTCGTGCGAGTGTTCGCAACAAAAGGGCAAGACAGCTGTTGTCATGTTATGCTCCTCATAAGAGTGACCCCCCATCATGCACAGATGATACCATGCAGGCTTATTTATGTAAAGGGGAAAAAATGCCCCGAAGGGCATTTTTTTGGTTATTGCTCCACAGTCGCATAAAACGCCGCTGCCGCCGAATTCGCCTTTTCGACGCTTTGGTGGAAAGAAACGTGCTGATGCTCCGCAACGACAATTCCGCCGATTTTGGCTGAAAACATCACTTGCCACCTTCCGGTGTTATAACGCACTTCGATCGTCATTTCAGCTTTTGTGGAAGTCAGCGATGCTTGGAATTTTTCGGCCATTTGATGATTCTCCTGTTTATAAGGGTTGCTTCAAACAATGAAAAAATGATACCATACTGCTTATCTTGTGTAAAGGGAGAAAATGCCCTCCTTGGCATTTTCTCCCTGTTATCATTTTGTCACACTGCGAAGCCTGAAGCCCTCGCTATACTCTTCGCCTTCAAGGTGCCCTTCAGCTTCAATCCGATGATATTGCCCTTTTCATCCTCAAAGCGCCGATCGTGGGTGTCGCCATCAATAACCGCGAAACCCAAGTAAGTCGTCGGCTTCACTTTTTTGTCGTCAAAGACAACAGCGACATTAACACCGGATTCGACGAGCTGGACAATAGTGCTGTCCTTGGTCACTTCGCTCCGGGAAAACGTCATATGTAAATTAGCGATATTTTTGGCTTTTTTGACCAGATCGAGGCGCTTGGTATATTCGTAAAACTGCACCTCTGGGTACTTATTGTAAACATCCGTCCAATCGAGGTCGCTCGTCCCATTCAGACGAAGAGCCAATTTCTTGCCCTGCTTGGTCGCTGTCTTAATCAAGGAATCAATCTCTTTTGACAGCTGCGCCATAAAGGCCACATTGTCATTCAGGAACATATCAGTCCGCTTTGCGCGGGCGTTGGTGGGAATGGGCATACGCATCATGCCACTATTGGTCAAACAAGATCCACGACATGCCGGTGTGGACCCTTTACAAAGAATCTGGACTGCCATGGCCGGTTCCAGATATAATATCGCATTCAACCAGGATTCATTTTGTGACTTATCAAAGCTTCACGGATGATCTGGTAAAAAGTTTGAATGCTGTCATTTTGGACCCCTTTCGATTAAAGTGTGTTTCCTGCTCTGATGGTATTGATTATAGCAGAGCGGGGCTGTCTTGTCAAGTGAAAAAATGCTCTCTGGCATTTTTTTTATAAAATGTCAAAGCCCCGATCCAGGGAAAATTTCGGCTTCTGTAGGGAGGCGCTTTTTCTTAACCATGTCATCATCAGGGTATGGCGCTCCTGTTGGGTCTTGGGAATGGTCGTTACTGGATAGTGATAAAAGGGTTCGCTTTTTTCCGCCTGTTGGAAAGTCGCCACTTCCCAGTCCATGCAGTTGCGAAGATGTTGGGGCCGGATCGTGTCCATGTCAATTGTGAAGCAGAATTCGAAAACGTTCCAGACAGGCTTTCTGAACTTGGTTTTCCGGTCTGTTAGAATTTGGTCGATTTTGGCTTTGGCGAATTCCCAGGGAATGAGCACCCTTCCCACAGCGGCGTCGATGGCCATAATGTCTTCAAACAGTTCGGGGCAGGCATTGGAGAATCCTGCAATTCTTCCGATTGACATGTAGAAAATTTTCATTGTTGAACCCTTATGGTTGATCCCCTCACTTATGGGAAAATGATACCACAGCGGGCGTCTGGTGTCAAGACAAAAAATGCCCCGAAGGGCATTTTTTTCACTTCATCGCTTTGGAGAGAAAGAACTCCGCAGACTTCTTTGCTGCTTCGAGGGCTTCTTCGGTTTCACCATAATGCCTGGAGATGGTTTGGTCCAGTGCCAGAACCACATCACCCATGAGGGCGGTAAAAATGACTTCCGTCACCGCGCCATTATAGATCCTTACCGTGATGCGGGTGTTTCCGTTGATGTACGTTTTTTGAAACCATGAGAACTTATTGGCCGTTGCTTCCATCCGCTCCCATTGGTCTTCATCGGCCAGTGTCCAGTCTTCGATCTCTGGTGCAAAATACAGTCGTTTGCGCATTGGTCACTTACTCCATGGCATGACCGGAACGGAAGAGATGGAGTTCTTCGGGGAGCCGTCAATCAGTTTGTCAGAGTAAACCAGATAGACCAGCACGTTCCGCTTCTTATCAAAGAACCGGACAACCTGCATGGTTTTGAACACAACGGATGATGTGCATAGGCTGGTGCCAGAATCTCTTCGACCGCATCCAGCACACCATGCTCAAATGCTGTGTTGGCTTTCTTTATATCAACCGGTTCATTATAACAAATTTGCCGGCAAATCTGAAGATCAGGATAGAGTTCTCCCAACGACTCCATAAAATCCTTCAGATCAACAAACTTTCCGAACTTAATGGTGCTTGTGTCACCACCACCAGTTTCACAAGAGTCTGCATACTTCACAAGGAAAATATCAGGAATCATTGGGAGCAATCCGTTACGCCGGTTGGGAAACCTTCTTACCCCTGGGTGCCGGTACCGAAGGGACAGTCACGGTCTGGAGAAAATCCTCGACCGGCTTCCAGCTAGCAACACTGTAGCAACCGGCGACATCGGAAAACTGTTCCTTGAGCTTGTTTTCCGCATCGAGCTGGGCCGCCCGCTTGTTATTCCATGCAGCATCCCGACGAAGCTTGACCACATCGAGGGCACTCTGTTGCCGGGCTGCAGCTTCCGCTCTGACAGCTTGGAGAGCTGCGATTTGTTCATCGATGGTGCGGAGTTCAGTCTGACGGGCTTCGAGGGCGATGTTCATATTCCGATCCGCCTCATCACACGCCGCTTGTAGGGAACCAGCTTCAATAAGCTTCTCCGCATCTTCACGGGCTTGGCGGTATTCACGTTGCCGGGCACTGTACGCACGTTGCCGGGCATTGGTGGCGAGGCGCCGGGCTTCTCTTTCTTCCATGGTCATTTGGTTCTTGGGCATCTGTTTGGTTCCTTTGTGGTTGGAGCATTGTCTCTTTGATGTCGATGATTATACCAAACTCTGCACCTAGTGTCAAATGTTTTTTTGCTGTGGGCGCATTTTTTATTTGGGGTCGGGTTCGGTCGTTTCAGAAGGGGCTTGGCCCTTCAAGGTTTTCCATTTTTCAGCCAGCTTCGCTTTCTCTTCTTTCGCCTTATCAGCGGCGGCTTTTACGCTTTCCTGTTGGGCCTTGATGAACAGCACAGCGGCGGCTACTTGGGCTTCCTTGTCAGTCTTCAGTTGCGCTGCCTGTTCGGATTTGGTATCCTTCCATTCCTGTACCTGCTCCCGCACCTCAGCCGCCCTCTCTTTCGCATTAACGACTCTCTCCTTGGTCGCTTCCTTTACGTTTGCTGCCTTCTCCGCCACTTTCTCCTTCGCTTGCACAGCGGCACCTACGGCGCCTGTGGTCATCTTTTGGTAGTACCCATAACCAACGTAGGCACCGTATCCAATTCCAACAGCCACAACAGCCGTTGTGACAGTCTTCACAATTACGGCGATTTTAAACATATCATCCAGGGTCATTTTTTGGTGCTCTCTCGGTTTGGGTTAAAGAGTCCCTGCCCCTTGGGATAGGCAGGGACTCCATTGGTCAGCTGGTTAATTATACCAAAAATTTGATGTGAAAGTCAAGAAAAAAAATTGCTTTTCGGGGCAAAAAAATGCTGATTTTCCCTGTAAAATATAGGAAAAAAGTGATTTTCGGTATAAATAATAATGTAGCAAAGAGAGTTATCTTTGATGTTCTCACCATCAAAGAAACCACACCGAAAGGAAAAAGGTGGGCTGTCCTCTCTCTGATAATTATACAATAATTGAAAGGAAACCTGAAATGTCAACATCATCAAAAATCACAAATTCGCACAAGTACCATTACTGCTATAAGATCACAAACCTGTTCCCGGTCGGCGCTGAGAGATTCTACGTTGGAGTTCGTAGTTGCTCCGTAAAGCCAGAAAAAGACAATTATTGGGGATCATCGATTTACTTAAATGAAGCCATCAAGCAACAGGGTCAGATTGACTTTGCCAAAGAGATCTTGTCAGTCTGGAAGACCAGGGAAGAAGCAATGACAGAAGAGATCAGACTCCACGCAGAGATCGGCGTCAAGGACAATCCAGAGTACTACAACAGATCCAACAGTACCAGCACAGGGTTTGATTACTTGGGCGTGGTACCAACGGAAGAAACAAGACAGAAACTATCTAGTGCTTCTTTGACAATGTGGCAAGATCCGGAATACAGAAAATATCAACTTGACCGGTTACAACAAATGCATAAAGATCCTGAAATATCAGATCGTATGAAAAACAGTCTAAAGAAAGCAGTGAACACATCAGCAGAAAAAAGCAGACGATCAGAAGCAGCAAAAAAGTATTGGCAGGATTCAGACTACAGAGAGCGTTTAACAAAAGAACGCAAAGAAAGAATGAGTGCTCCTGAAACAAGAATGAAAGTAACAGAAAGAAACAACAAACTCTGGGCTGATCCAGATTTCAGAAAAAAGACATTAGAGAAAATTAACGAATTTGGTTTAAAGAATAGAAAGATGTATTTGCTAACTGATCCAAATGGTGTTAATTATTCAATTGTTGGAATAGCCTGTGAAGGTGGTTTGAAAGATTTTTCTAAGCAGAACAATCTTAGTGCACAAATGTTGCAGATGATTTGTCGTGGATCTGTTATTCCACAAGAAGGAACAAAATATTTTGGTTGGACAGGATCGGTGGTTCGTCAATAATTGAAAAGGGCTCCACCAGGGAGCCCTTTTCAACAAATTTACGAATTTGTGAGAACGTACTTGACTGCATCGGCCCACAGAGTGTTATCCGGCCCATAGGAATTGACGATCTTGATCACCTTCAGCAGAGTGCGGATGTTGAACTCCTTCGCTTCCTCAGCATAGCTGATCAGAAATTCCAAAGCCAACTGGCGGACACGCAGCGGGATGTTGGGAAGAATGCTCGGGAGGATAAAACGCATCCGCTCGATCTTATCTTCGGTGCTCATCGAGAGGTCAATCAGAAGGGTACGGGAACGAACCGCCTGGTCCATTTTGTAGATTGACATGTTCGAGACAAAAATCACCTGACCGGTGAACTCAAAGGAAAGGGGCAAACCATCATCAATGAAGCCCTTGGTCAACCAGGAGATGCGACGCACTTCATAGGAGTCGAGGGCGCTCTTCAAAATGCTGGTAGCGGTGGGGTCCTTGAGGACGGAGTCGCAGTCGTCAAAGATGACGATCTTACCATTCCACTCGTACAGCGTCGCATAGAGAGCCTTCGGGGTTGCGTAGCCCTTAATCACTACGTAGTCTTCATCTTCCACCAGACCGCGCTTTTTCAGCTCTTCCAACACGGTGAAAGACTTCCCAAGACCACCGTCGCCGGTGATGATGGTAGAGACGAGCTCTTTGTCCAAAACCATCTGAACGAATTTTTCCATGAACTCGAAACGCTGGTTGATTGGAAACTCGGATTGAAGGGGTTGGGGTGCTTGGGCCGGAACGACGGTGGCGAGGACGGAAGAGGCTGGGGTTGCCTTTTTGGCTGGGGGACGACCACGGCGACCACCATTTTTTTCGTAACCTAAAAAGATGATGGCACCATCCTTCACCTGATAGATTGAATCCGTTTTGGTGAAAACGCCTTCGGAATTGGCAACTCGATTACACGTTTGGCCGTCCAGCTTAAAAGTGACTGTGTTGCCAACGTGAGAAATAAACTGTGGGAGTTCTTGGGTTGCTACTGCTGCCGCTGTCGTCATAACTTACTCCTTCGGATGGTTTTTCGTTTTGATTCTCTCTGAATCAATGGGATAATTATACCAAACTGCGGCGGGCTTGTCAAGGACAAATTTTGCCGATTTGCATTTTTTTGGTTACGAATTGTCTACCGGGTGGGTGTCAATAACTGCGTCGACCCAGCTCCGAGGCGTTGCTTGGTGGGCATCGCAACCTTCGTCCCCGTAGGCAGAACCAAGAGCATCAAGATCAGGGTCAATCGAATTTTCCATGTCGCCATTTGCAATCGCCTCCATTTCTTCGTCTGTCATCGGCTCCACATTGTCAAACTGAATCTCTGGCATCTGTGCCCTCGTTATTGGTGTTTGGTGTCAATCAATGGAGATGATTCTAGCAGACGCGGGTTACGGTGTCAAGTGGAAAAATGCCACTTCATGCATTTTTTTCACGGAAGCGGGCAAACACTTTGTGGGCGCATCCGCAGTCCTGGTCCACGTTGGGGTTTCCGCAATGGATGCAATTAACCAGTTCCCAGCTCTCCAGCTCCCAGTCTGACATCCTGGACAGTTTGGCCTGCATCACCGTCCACGTCTCAGCGGAAGCCAACCGGACATAGGCAACACTGGCGCCGGTGAAATCCGTTTGATCGTCCATTGTCGTGTTGACAAAGAAGCAGCTGGTCAGTTGGGCTTTGGAGAAATTGGCGTGGGACACATCGGCGTTGGTGAAGTCTGAACCGGACAGAACGGCATCATAAAAATGCGTTACCAGCAGCGAGGCGCCGGTGAAGTCTGTTCCGGGCATCTGCGCCTCTGCAAAATTCGCCCCATCCAACCGTGTCCCAACCATGTAGGCGCCGTTCAAACGAGCCCGCTGTAGAGAGGCTCCCTGCATTTGCGCCCCGTTGAAATTGATGTCATCCCCTTGTACGCCCTGCATCTGAGCGCCGCGGAGATCAAGTTTTGATAGGTCCGCTCCCCTGGGAAGTCTGACATTGCGGAGGTCGATAACCTGTCTGCCAAAAACGGTGGTGTACTTAATTTCCATAGTGCGGGGCCTTCCCAAAAAGGGGTTGGTGTCAATCAATGGAGATGATTCTAGCAGACGCGGGCTGTCTTGTCAAGTGGAAAAATGCCCAGAAGGGCATTTTTTCATGAAGTCGAAATATTGGCCATCACAAGCTCTGCCAGCTCATAGACAAAAGGGAATTTCTCTACTGTCTTGGATAGAGAGCCGTACCCGTTCCATGCTTTGAAATTGACTTTCCACAGAGCCATGCGGTATTTCTCGGACTCCATACCACACGGTGGGCGGGGCTGTCTCATTACGTGACAGAGGAACATTGCGCCCTCTTTGTCCTTATCAGTTGCCTGCAGAAACTTTGGGTCGATGGTTGGAGAATCCAACGTCTTCTGCAGGGCAACCATCAAATTGAACCGGTCTTCTATGGGATTCATCATTGCTGTTTTTCCTTAATCACTCATAAACAGAGCCAGTGGCGATCTGGCCGAAAGCCTCTTCGACCAATTCCAACACGGACTGGGCGGTGGTCAAAATGGCCACATAGTGACAGCCGGGAAACTTCTCTTCGATGCGCTGCATCTGGTAGGCGGACAACGCACCATCTTCATCGACCTCCCCGGAATCTTCCATCAACATCTGGCAGGCAAAGGCGACTTTGGGAACGTCGGCTTCGGTCAAGGAATGCTGGAAGGTCCAGGTGGAGCGAATCATTTGCACTATGTTCATAAGGAGGTTCTCCTGTTTGGTTTGGTGTCAATCAATGTGGATGATTTTAGCAAAACCATCCTGTCTTGTCAAGGGGAAAAATTGCCCCTCTCGTTATTTATTCTTCATCCGGTTGTACGCCCGCTCACGGTGAATCTGATTAGACAGATAGTGCATCGTGTTTTGATCATACCCCATGGCCCGCCACTCGGCAATCTTCTGTTGATGCAACGCAACCTGACGGGCCTTGGTCATTTCCAGATTGGTCATAGCGTCAGCAGCGTTGGCATTCTGTTTCACATAGGCCGTCAGGGCGGCCGCATCTTTATCAGCTTGGATGGATGCCGGGGAATGGCTATCAATGTAGGAAGAGACAGCGGACGCACCAATCATCAGGGCCACTGCAACCACCGAGAGATTCTGTTTGATGCGGGAGAAAATTTCCATTGTCTGTTCCTTCTGTTTCAGGGGTTGGTGTCTCATTCAATGGAAACAATTCTACCACAACGGCTGTCTAGAGTCAAGAAAAAAAATGCTCCGAAGAGCATTTTTTTGCATTTTTTTTGGAGTGTCACGCCACACACACTTCCCGGATCTGACCCATAATGCGGAGCTGCCGGGCGGTGAGGCCTTGGCGGTTGGTCAACAGGAAATCCAGGGTCTCAATGGTGTCAGCCAGATATTTTTGAGTCGGGTTGTCGAGGCAATTGGAGAGGCGGTCGAGGAGCTTGAGGATGAAGGCATAAGGGGTGAGGGACAACATTTTCTTTTTCAGGTAATCCTTCTTACCAATCAACCGGATCTGCTCTTCGTCAGAAGTCAGCTCTTGGACGATAGAGGCAACCATAAAACCAAAGTTCAGCTCCAGCTCTGCAAATGTGGTGTTGGTGTCTTCAAGGGTATCATGGAGGACTGCTGCTGCTTGGAGGGCTTCGATATTTTTGGAGTCACCCTTGTGCTGTTGGATCATGTCCATCACGGTCAAAGTGTGGGTGACGTAGGGGAGGCCGGAAGCTTTACGGGTTTGGCCTTGATGTTTGGCAATTGCGAAGGTAATGGCGGTGGTCAACATTGTCTGGCTCCTTTGGGTGGTGTGGTGTCTTCCTCTTTGATTGATTACAGAATACCACACCGCCCGCCGGGTGTCAAGACAAAAAATGCACGAGACCGTATTTTTTTAGACCGGCTCAGCGGGGGCCTGTTCGGGTACAGGGCGCAAATCCATTTCCCTTGATTCGAGCCCCTTTTGGTAGCCATGCATGAAGGCTTCGTAAAACTCCTTTCCCTTTTCTTCACCATACGGGTACGAGGGCTTCATGTCCCCTCGACCCCACCAAAATCCTGCCCTGACAATTTCATCATCCATATTGCCTCTGGTGGTGTGGTATCAAAAACGGAACCTGCTGGGTATCCGGTTCTGCTGGGTAAAGGCCACTTCCTCAAATGACGCAAGGGTTCTCTTTAACAGATCCGCAAGGACTTTCTCTAAAACATTCTGAGCGCCCTCGACCAAAGCATCAATGCGTTCAGCGGTGTCAGGGTACCGTGCGACTATGGCCGCAGTGTGCGTGTCTGTGCAGGTCATTTCATAGCTGGGGTTCTGTAAACCATTGGCCTGCAAAACCATGTGACACAAAGCAGCGAGGGCGGATGCATCGCCCTCCCGCAAATCATTGTTGAAGCAACATTCATCCATAACAGCCGTAAGCAGATTCATCGTTTGATCCTCTCAAAATTTACCGGCGAGACAGACAAAAAGCTTCGAGTGAATCACGGGCATTGACCACCGCCTGACGATGCACCTGCACCATGGCCAGCTTGGCGGCAACGTGGATGCGATCAACCCGCGGCTTGACAGCGGGAAACTCTTCACCCAGCTTAACCAGTTGGGGAGAAGTCAGGTGACTTTCATTGTACTTGAGGCCGGTATTCTCCAGGATCATAATCATCGCTCTGGCGATGGCTGTTTCATCCCCAGGGAGCACCATATTATTATAGGCCGCCATGGTGCTCCGAATCAGTTCTTGTGCATTCATTGTGTTGGTGTCTCTCTTAGCAGTGTGGTGTTAATTAATGGAGATGATTTTAACAGATTCGGGATGGAGAGTCAAAGGAAAAATTGCCCCACCCGCATTTTTTTCTACAGGCGGACCAGGTGGGCGTTTTTGCCTCGTTTTGTCTCTCGAAAAAAATTGCTTTTTGGGGCAAAAAAATGATGATTTTGCTTGTAAAATATAGTAAAAAAGTGATTTTCGGTATAAATAATAATGTAGGAAAGAGAGTTATCCTTGATGTTAGGAGCACCAAGGAAACCACAAAGGAAATCGAAAGTGGCTGTCCTCTCTAATATTTATTATACCAAAATTTATAAGGAAATCAACAAATGAATAATAC
>Ga0194119_10012208_pt1 | contig 10931 bp, 10 predicted proteins | sample TA2MahC100mmetaG_FD_148620 | JGI IMG/M metagenome (GOLD analysis project Ga0194119, IMG submission 148620) | Freshwater microbial communities from Lake Tanganyika, Tanzania - TA2015018 Mahale Deep Cast 100m | ecosystem: Environmental > Aquatic > Freshwater > Lake | place: Tanzania: Lake... | reverse complement strand
GTTAAATAATGCCTAATTTTAACTTTTATGAAACCTTTAAGTCAAATGTTTCCAGTAAAGTTAAAAGATCTCTTCTTTTAGAGATAAATTTTCTCGTGGGAACCAAACTCTAAAATGGGTAAAATAGCCCAATGACAATAAAGACTAAAGGGGTGGTTCTTAAAGTACTTCGATATAGTGATACTCAGGAAATTCACACACTGTTTACCGAAGAGCTCGGGATCCTCTCTTTAATCACAAAATCCAAAAAAAAAGAGAACCTGCCCCCCCTCTATGAAGGGGAGTTTGTTTTAAAAAAAGGCAAGAGTTTTTTTCAACTTATCGAGGCTAAACAAACAGCGTTTCACCATAAGATTCGAGAAAGTCTTGAAGCCATAGAAACAGCATTTAAACTGATACATATTCTTTTAAAAAGTCAAATGCCCCTAAAGTCAGCACCCGCCCTCTACGCCCTCTTTAGTGCTTTTTTGAAAAATATATCTCAGGTAAATAACCAGGGGGCGTTCAGAGCGGTCTTTATTGCCAAATTGCTTTTTCATGAGGGGCATCTAGATCCAGATCATCCACTTTTAGCCCATTTAGCTACCATTAAGTCTTTCAAAGAGATGGACTCTTTAAAACTTGAAGAGGGATCTATTCACGAAATAGACCGCTATTTTGATGAAGCTTACGAATTTCTATTAGAAAAAAAAACCTAATGTAAAAAAATAAAGGGGCACTGTCAACATGGAAAACAAAAAAGAGAGTCTTAAAGAGTGCGCAGAAGAGGACTCGAACCTCCACAGGATTTCTCCCACAACCACCTCAAAGTTGCGTGTCTACCATTCCACCATCTGCGCGATGAAAAGTAAAAGTGTTGCTACAAGGTTAATAGAAAGAATAATTTCGGGCAATACTTTTATTGCCCTGGGGCTCATAAGGTTCTATAAAAAATTTATCGATCCACACAAACCAAAATGGTGTAGATTTGTCCCCTCCTGCTCGGATTACATGAGCGAGGCGATTCAAAAAAAGGGTTTGATGAAGGGGTTATGGAAGGGTTGTATTCGCCTTTTAAAGTGCCACCCGTTTCATCCCGGAGGGATCGATTTCGTGGAGGATTGAGGGATCTCTAACTCTTTGCCTACCGATAAAACCTGACCCGTCCCGATCTGATTTAGAGTCGCTATCTCCTCGACACTGACCCCATAACGACGAGCTATCTGCCAAAGTGTCTCTTTGGGCTCAACTCGGTGAGTAATTCTTTTTTTCTCAGGCTGTTTTTTCTCTGTGTCCAAGGAGGGCTTTTCGAAAAACTGGCTGGCTCGCTGACGCACTTTATCACTTCTTGAGCTCGTCATGAGATTTTTTACCCCCTCCTCAACCCATGGCTGATCGATTTCACAAAGGTCTAAAAGCTCTAAAACCTGACTATCCTCTAGAGAAAAAAGATCAGGTTCAACCCAAAAATAAAGAGAGGCTACATTTTTTGATCTCCTTTCTAAAAGGGGCTTCAAAAATACTTTCAAAGAGCGAGTCGACTGCAGATCAACGTCATCAGACAAAAGTAATACTTGTAAAATGTTTTCTGGCTCCATGACAACACTAGAGGCTTCAAAAACTCTTTGCAATCTTTGAAATTCGGGTGTGCAAAAAAGGGCTTTCTTTAAAGTCTCGGGAGCCTTTTCACCATATCTTTTCAACTCGTTCATCAACCCTTCGGTCGACAAAGGCCACAACTCAGTGTCGAGAAATTTTTTCACCGCTGAAAATTGAGGGTCGGTCAAACCAGCAAAAAGGGTGATTTTTATTTTTTCACCCCCCTCATTTTCAAAATATATCTCTCTTTTTTGCAGATCGGAGGCGACTAAAACCTTTTCGATGGGAAAATAGTGAAACTGCGCTAAGATCCCGAGCGCTAGATCTCGCCTTAAAAACCCACTTTCCACATGCTGAGAGTTCATCAGCTCTTGTTGAAGTTGCTCGTTCGACATGAAAAAAAATTGCTTTAAAATCTCTCCCCCAACTCCCCGACTTTTTCGGGCATCAATGACCGGATCGACTAAACGAATAGTTGTCATCAACTCTTTTTTTTCCCAAGCCTTCAAAACTTGTGTTGCGATAAAGACAACATTAAACGTCAAAGAGAGGATTAAAGCTGTCAAGAGCTTAGTGGGAAACCGATTTTCTTCCATTCCCCCATCATTAGACCTCTTTTTTAAATTTAGGTCTAATCGATTTTCTAGCGAAAAAAATTTAAGAGCGAAACATGTTCATTTCACTTGAATTCTTTGAAAAAACCCCTTTTTGACCCTTTTTAAAATCGAGATTTTTTTTTAAGAGGATCTTTCGAATTGAGAGAAAATGGAAAAAGATTTACCCTTTTAGGGATATGAAAATACCTCTAGATTGGCTTAAAGAATTTGTAGATATTTCGGATATATCCTTACAAAATCTCTCGGATGAAATGACCTTGCGCGGCTTGGAAGTCGACAGTTTTGATGAATTCCACCTTGAGGTCAGTCAAACTCCTGATTTAGGTTATACCCGCTCTATCCTCGGGGTAGCCCGATTCTTAAGCCAATTTCTAGATATAGAGGTCTCTTCCCCAAGAATGGAGGCGGTTCAGCCAGTTTTAAGCGCTCCGAAAGTCTTATTTCAAGAAAACGCCAAAGAGCACGTCTATAACTACTCCGTTCGAGCTGTTCATAGCGTTCAAAACGGACCCTCTCCCGATTGGATGCAGCGCCGTTTAAAAGCAGCCGGCATGACACCAAAAAACTTAATCGTAGACGTCACAAATTATGTCCAGATGGCGTTAGGCCAGCCGATGCATGCTTTTGATGAGGATCTTCTTTTAGGCCCTCTTCATGTAGGTTTACAGGCACACAACGCCCCTTTTAAAACTCTTCTAGACTCTGATGTGGAGATCCCTGCCCACGCTATTGTGATCTCCTCAGGAAATAGAGTTGAAGCGATCGCAGGGGTTATCGGAGCGAAATCAAGTGCTGTTAGCGATTCTACAAAAAATGTGTTACTCGAATCTGCACAATTTTCCCCCACCTCAATTCGTCGCACCGCAAAAACAATGCGTCTTTCCACTCCCTCCTCTCAAAGATTTGAAAACCAAACCGATCCCGAAACGGTCGATTTAGCACTGGAATATGCTACCTATTTGCTCGTTACCTATGGAAAGGCTACAGCCTCCTTTTCCCAAAAAGTCCACTCGATCAGCCATAAGCCCTACAAAGCTTTGGTGCATCTACAAAAAGTAGAGTCTTTACTGGGAATCAAAACCTCTATAGAAGAATTAAAAAAAATCTTTTTGCAGCTAGATACAAAAATTCTGGAAGAGAATAGTCACGTTTTGACGGTTCAAATCCCCCTTTACCGTACAGACTTGAAAACCGAGATTGATCTCATAGAAGAGGTCATAAAAATAGTAGGTTTTGATCGATTGATTGAAAAAACCACCACTATTCCTCTTTCCGATACGCTTGTAGATGCATATGTTGAATTTAAACGCCTTTTGAGAAGAAAACTCCTTGAGCAAGGGCTCATGGAGATGATGACGCCCTCTTTGATCAACAAAGAACACCTTTTAAGCCCCGATTCTCCTATTGAGGTGAAAAATGCGCTATCTGATCGCTCTATTTTACGCACCACCCATCTCTATGGTGCTCTTGAATCGGTTCTCTATAATCAAAACCACAATTGTCATGAACTAGAGGGCTTTGAAATCGGAACTGTTTACTTTAAAGAAGGATCCCATTTTAAAGAACAGACCATGGTGAGCGTGACCTTGGAGTCCACCCATGCGGACTTTTTAGATTTAAAGGGGGTTTTCGAAACTTTATTCGACCAATTGCACTCTACAAAGAGCGTAGCGATCGGCTCTCACCTGCCACAATTTCATCCCCATCGACAGGCGTATCTCGAGGTAAGTGGAAACAAAATAGGGGTCTTAGGTGAAATCCACCCGCAACTTTTAAAACGCTTTGGAATTAAGCGCAGGGTCTATTTTGGGGAATTTTCTTTAGAGGCTTTAATGCATATTACCCCTAAAACATTCCACATGAAACCGATCACAACCTACCCCTCAATAGAGAGAGATACAACTTTTGTCCTTCCTAAATCGATCAGTTACGGTTTTATCGAAGCTTTAATTCAACAAAATCGCCCTCAGCTACTGCAGGATTACAGTCTTAAAGGAATCTACGATCCCGATCCAAATGGAATGACGCATAACCTTACAATGCATTGGATCTACCGCTCTTTTGAGCGCTCTTTAACACAAGAAGAGGTAGATAAATCGATGCAAGAGTTCCTCCACAAGCTACAACATGAAATCAACTCTTGAAGAAAATAAAGACTTTCAAGCATTCTTCAAACTAACTATTATGAAGAGGTTTTTCATGAACCGGCGTGTTACTTTGACTGCATTAGCTTTTATATTGTTGGCTTCTTGCGGATCAAATAAAGATGCAGAGGCGATCGCACAACGTTACATTCACAAGTACGGCTACGATGTGTCTTACGAAGATTGGAAAGGGCATGAGTATCCGGGACAAGTGGTCACAACCTTGAAAAACGGTGTTACAGTATCTGAAAGTTTCGAGGAAGGGCGCCTCCACGGTCCAAGAACTGTGACATACCCGCACAGCCAAACATTAAATCAATTGGAAGTTTATTCTAAGGGGGAACTTAAACGTCGAGTAACTTATTCAGTACGTGGCGTTCCCAGCATGGAAGAGCTTTTCACTTCTCCCACGGAGACTAAAGTCACCACCTGGTACCATTCTGGCAGCCCCCGCTCCCAGGAGGATTTTGTAGGATCTATTTTGATTTCTGCCGAATACTACAATCCACAAAACGAGGTGGAATCTAGAATCGAAGAGGGTTCCGGCCAAAAAACAGTACGCAACATCTATGGAGATCTTCTCTCAAAAGAGGTCGTCCGTAACACAGAGACTGTTTACTTAGAAGAATTCCACGCTAATGGCACCCCTAAACTTATCGCTTCATTTGAAAATGGCGATTTAGAGGGGAAACGTCAAGAGTTCGCCTACACAGGAGAGCCGCTTGTTGTAGAATATTACCATAACGGTCTACTTGAAGGGATTGTTACAAAGTTTCAAAATGGCTGCAAATACGAGGAGATTCCTTACAAACAAGGTGTCAAACACGGTATCGCTAAACGTTTTGTCGATGGGGAAACCGTTATTGAAGAGACAAACTGGGCTTACAACAAAAGACACGGCTCAAGCATCATTTACATTGATGGAGTGGCTAAAACAAGCTGGTTCTTCCAAGGAGCTAAAGTCTCTAAGCCCCGTTTTGATGATCTCAACGGCCGCCTTGAAATGCTGGCTAGCAACGATTGATCTAAATTAAGGCTTAAAACCTAAAAACAAAAAGGTCTCCATTTTGGGGGCCTTTTTGTTTTAAACCCCTATTCTCCAGTCTTTTAACCTTTTTCTCGGCAAATTTACTAAAAAATGATATAGAAAAGGAAAGGGGATGCTTTAAACTGCCCCTAGTGTGAGAAAACTTTGAGAGGGGCTCCCCCAGCCCCCCTTTTTTGAGGCGAAACCCTAAGGGGGATAAAATGGACGAAGAAACAGAAAAAAAAATTGCGATTCTGGAATCTATGAACGATCAGCTTGTGGCCGAATTTAACCACCTTAACTCGTTGCTTAAAGAGCTTGGATTTGATGATGGCATAGAGTCTTTGAAAATTGCAGCTGTAGAGTTGATTCGCAAAAGAAAAAATTTAGAGTGAGAAATTTTTTCTTAATTCTAACAAAATATCCTTCTAAAGGAGTTCTTGGAAGAGCTTTTCCAACATTTCCAAAGATATTTCTGACTCTTCAATAATCTGTGAAGCGAGTTGAGATTTATCTCTTTTGATTGTCTCCATATACTCTTCAATAGTATTCAAAACCACATAACGTCTTGCAATCAACGGTTTTTGGCGACCAACGCGATGGGCACGGTCTATTGCTTGCATTTCCGCTTGGGGATTCCACCATGGCTCAAAAAGCATAACCGTATCGGCCTCTACAAGATTTAAACCCACGCCCCCTGCCTTCAAAGTCATCAAAAAAACGCAGCCACCCGAAAAATTTTTGAATTCATCGACAACTTTATCTCTTTTTTGTGTCTTGCCATCAAGGTAAAAGAGGGGGATTTTAGCCTCCGACAGCTCTTTTTTAAGAATTTCTAAAAGGGAAGAGAAGTGAGAAAATAAAAGGACCTTTTGATCACTTACAACGTGTTCTATCAAATCATCCAGTACCCTATCCAATTTAGCAGAAGGGGTGTTTATATCGATAAGCTTTGGAGCTAAAACATGTTGTCTTAATTTTGTGATTAAAGAGAAAACGTGCTGGCGATTTTCCTCGAATTTTTTTTTGTAATCTTGCCGCAACAAATCATAGGACTCTTTTTGATCCTCATAAAGATCCACATAAATGAGCTGCTCCATTTTCTCCGGCATCTCTTTAACGACATCTTTTTTTAACCGTCGCAAAATAAAAGGCTTTGTCAGACTTTTGATGCGATCTAAATCCTTTTGATCCATTTCGCAGGCCAAATCGGGCAAGAGTATCGAAAAAAGATTAATTAGATCCTGGATATGATTTTCTATCGGCGTTCCCGACAAAGCAATTTTAAATCGGGCATTCATGCGCTTTACCGCTTCAAAGCCCTTTGTTTTTTTATTTCTAAGGCTTTGTGCCTCGTCCAAGACCAAAACTTCAAAAGGGGTAGACTCTAGCTCCTCTATACAAGAACGTAGCGTCTGATACGAGATCAGTGTTATCCCTGCCTCTAGGTTTTTTTTATTTTTTTCAAAAATTTTGACTTGGATAGCCGGATTAAATTTTTGGATCTCTTGTTTCCATTGGGTGAGTAGAGTTAAAGGAGCAACAATAAGTGCTTTTTTGTCTATGAGGACCTTGCTTAAAAAAGCGATCGTTTGCACCGTTTTTCCAAGACCCATCTCATCAGCCAATAAAGCAGCAAAGTAGTTATTGTATTGAAAAAAAAGCCAGTTGAGACCCTCTTTTTGGAAACCAAAAAGCTCCCCCTTAAAATCACTGGAAATCGACTCCTCATTTAGCGGAATGAGCCCTTCAACACCGATCTGATCCAGTCTAGAAAGTAATTCAGGAGCATAAAAGCGGGAAATTACAAGGCTCTGTTTTTCCCATTTTTTTGGAAGATTTTGATACACCTCCAGCTGTGGATCGTCTAAAAAAAGATAGGCAGATTCATCTTTTAAAAGGACTTTCCCTTTTTTTTGAGCATCTAGAGCATCTTTGAAAGAGAATTGATTTTTTTGTGATCGGACCTCTCCTTGCACAATCAACGCATGTTCTTTAAGGACTTTTTTCGTCTCAAATTCCTGCGAAAAAAGGACTTGAGTGTTTTGTGGCCCTAGCACCTCGTAACCCATAGCGTGCAAAAGCGTGAGCGCCTCTTTCACTAAATGTGTTGGACAGTAATACGATGAGGAGCCCATCGGTTTAAAAACATACCCTGCATCTTTAAGATCTTGATAGAATCTTTCGGTTGCCTCTTTTGATCCGTTTTTTACTTGAGGCTCTATAAAAGCACCCGTTTCATCTGTCAGACAAATAGAAAAAGTAGCCTCTTTGAAATCCAACAACTCCACTTCTTTTATAAGCCCCTGAACAATCTCAACTTTTGGCCCTCCTTCTGAAAAAGGGAGATAGGTTTCCGTAAAATCCTCAAGTTCTTTATCTGAAAGCTCCACAATCGATGAAAAAAAACGCTCCATTTTCCGAAAGCTCCCCTCAAAATGGCGAATCAAACCCTCATATACAAAAAGGTCTAAAGTTCCGTGCAAAATCAAGGGGCAAAGGTGAAAAGGAATTTTCTGATTTTTATACAAAAAAAAGGGGTGAACAGCCCGCTCATGAAGCTCTAAGAGAACTTGAAAAGTCACAAACGGGTCAAAAAGTAATTTTTTACCTCCAAGGGATAGCTCACCTTTAGAGGTAAGAGAGCGAAGGGTCTCTAACCCCCGCTTGGCCTCAACCTGCGTGACTTTATCACCTTGCTGGATTGCAAATGCCGTTTTTTTGGGATCTAAGCCCTTCAAAAGCGTGTATTTCATGCGCCAATTGGCTCTTTACTAGACAGGCGTTGTTTTTCTTCAAAAGAGAGTTTTCTGAAAGGAGTTTTCACAGTTTCTAAAGAAAAGGGTCTAACCCTGCCAGTTTCGAGACAATTTTGACAACAACAACCTTTTTTTAACTCAATACACTCCGGGCACGAAAGAATAAGGGAATTGCAATCCATATTTGCACAGTTATAGTAGGAATCAGCACTTTTTTTACAAAATTGACACTCGGCAATCGGCTCGGCCTCGTCCTTGCTTATGGGGATTACCATCCGGTCATCGAAGACAAATAATTTTCCCTTCCATGCCCTATTTCCATTCTCTAGACCGTAGCGAATGATCCCGCCTTTGAGCTGATAGACCTTTTTAAAACCTAATTTTAACATCAAAGAGGAATAAAGCTCACAGCGGATTCCCCCCGTACAATACATCATCACCTGGGTTTTGTCCGTGTCGTAGCGCTCTTTAAGTTTTTCGGCATACTCAGGAAATTCACGAAACTGATCCAACTCCGGTAAGAGCGCCCCCTCAAAATGGCCCACCTTCCACTCATAATCATTACGAGTATCTATGATGATTGTGTTGTCATCTTTTTGTTTGATCATTTTCTCCCAATCGGCAGCATCGAGGTGTACCCCCTGCAGTAAAGGGTCTACCTCTTTATCCATCGCTACAAGTTGGCGACGATACTTCACGATGAGTTTGGCAAAAGGATGCACCGGATGGTCGTGGATCTTAATGTCGGCTTGTGGAAAATTTTTTAGAACGAAAGAACGGTAATTTTCCAAATTTTCTTTTGACACTGAGCACTGAGCGTTGATCCCCTCTTCCGAAATGTAGATACGCCCCTTCCCTTGGCATTCTTCAAGAAAACTTTTGTGTTCCTTAATAACTTTCTGAGGATCATCGACTTTGGTGATAGCGTAGTATGCGAGTACTTTAATATCATCGGCTGTGTGCATAAAAAAAGTCCTGAAAATCGACAATGAATGTACCACATCCCGATTTTTACTTGTTTAAAAACTTGGCAATCCGTAATATTGGAGCTTCGATACGTCAGACAGTTAGGAGAACTATGGCTCGTTATCGCGGCCCAAAAAATCGAATTGCTCGCAAGTTCGGCGCAAACATCTTCGGAAGACGCAAAAATCCACTCGCAACAAAGAGCAACCCACCCGGTATGCATGGGGCGAAGAGAAAGAAACGCTCCGACTTCGGCAATCAGTTACATGAAAAACAAAAGCTTGCTAGCTTTTACGGTGTTATTCCATTAAGAACTCTAAGTCGCTACTATAAAGAAGCTCTTAGAAAAGAGGGTAACACATCTGATCTCTTCATTCAACAGCTCGAGTCCCGTTTGGATGTCGTGGTATACAGAATGAAATTTGCACCTACTATCTTCTCAAGCCAACAACTCGTTTCACACGGGCATGTTTTGGTGAACGGAAGAAAGGTGAACATCCGCTCTTACCAAGTAAAACCCAATGATGTGGTCACTCTTAAAGAAAAAACTTTAGAGCTTTCCGTTATTAAGGATTCTTTGGCGAGCTCAAGAGAGTTGCCTGCTTACGTCAGCTTCGACTCAGCAACAAATAAGGGTTCTATCTTGATCCTCCCAGCTTTGGACCAGGTTTCATTCCCCTTACACATAAACGTTCCTGTTGTTTGCGAGTACTTAGCTTACACCTCTTAGTGGATGAAAGGGCATGATCAAGGGCCACTCGTTGGCTGTCACAACTCCGCCCAAGGCGGAGTACACAATGCTCTGATAGAGGCCAAAAGCTTAGGTGCTACGGCCTCTCAATTATTTACTAGTAATCAAAAACAATGGCGCGGCAAAAAAATCTCCAGAGAGGAGGTTGCCAAATGGGAAGAGGCAAAGGCCGATTCTGGTGTCCAAGTCGTGATCAGCCATGACGGATATCTAATCAACTTAGGCTCCCATGTCGACGAACTTCTTGAAAAAAGTCGTAAGGCTTTTATAGAGGAGATTGAACGATGCCAAGCGCTAGATCTCGATTTTTTGAATTTTCATCCGGGGACCGCTACCGATAAAAATCCCGAAAGATGCCTTGATACCATCGTAGATTCCCTTCTGAGCTTTGCCCCTCTCTTCGATAAAAACCAAAAGCTCAAGCTTGTTTTAGAGACAACCGCAGGCCAAGGGAACACTGTTGGCCACACTTTTGAACATCTAGCCTACATTTTGCAAAATTGCCACCACAAGGTGCCAATCGGGATCTGCATAGATACCTGTCATATTTTTGCCGCTGGCTATGACATCCGTACCCCTCACGCCTGGGACAAAACATTGAAAGAATTTGACGAAATCGTAGGATTAAAACACCTCGATTGCATGCACCTTAATGACTCCCTAAAAGGGCTGGCATCCAGAGTAGATCGTCACAGTTGTTTAGGTTATGGGGAAATTGGGATTGAAGCTTTTAAATTTGTCATGCAAGATAAAAGACTGAAACATTTACCCAAGTGCCTTGAGACCCCCGAGAAAGAGGCCCGCTGGGAGGATGAAATTCAGATGCTCAAAGATTTTTACTACCATAAACACTAATCATTAGGATATTCCATGATGGTTGATACTAAGCTCAAGCGGACAAAAGTTTCCGAGATTGATTCTGGCCTTATTGGCAAACATCTTTTCTTACAAGGATGGGTGCGTACCTGTCGTTCGCAAAAAGGGGTTACTTTCATTGAACTCAATGACGGCTCCTCCATCAAAAATATCCAGTTGATCTCTAATCAAGAGCATGCCCTCCTCACGGGGGCCTCTATAGCGGTAACGGGA
>Ga0194119_10012206_pt1 | contig 10932 bp, 8 predicted proteins | sample TA2MahC100mmetaG_FD_148620 | JGI IMG/M metagenome (GOLD analysis project Ga0194119, IMG submission 148620) | Freshwater microbial communities from Lake Tanganyika, Tanzania - TA2015018 Mahale Deep Cast 100m | ecosystem: Environmental > Aquatic > Freshwater > Lake | place: Tanzania: Lake... | reverse complement strand
AGTACACCCAGCAGTGGCTGGTTGGAAAATTGGGGTACCGCTCCCCAGCCCAAGCCCGCCGCGAGTACTTTCAAGCGATTGCAGCATGAACAAAGGTGTGTCCAAACAATCGGGTGCGGTACAGCGAGTGCCGAGGACGGCAAAGCCACGGAGAATGTCGAGGATCTGGACTCTGTCCGATGGTGCAGTGGCCGCGGGGAGCATCTTGTTGGGGGCTACTCGTAGCGTAGCGCCACCACGGGGTCAAGCCGCGCCGCCTTGCTGGCCGGCCAGATGCCGAAGAACAAACCCACGCCCACCGAGACAACCACGCCCAGCCCCGCCGCCCACAACGGTACCGAGGTAGGCAGACTGGGAAAGACGGCGCGCCAGGGCCGAGATGCCCCAGCCGAAGGCCATCCCGAGCAGGCCGCCAAGGAATGTTAGCGTCACCGCTTCGCTTAAAAACTGAATCACGATGTCCTGCCGTTTGGCCCCGATCGCCTTGCGGATGCCGATTTCCTTGGCGCGTTCGGTAACGCTGACGAGCATGATGTTCATCACGCCGATGCCGCCGACGAGCAACCCGATCGAACCCAGCACCACCATGACGATGGCCGTTGTCGCCGTGACCTTGCGGAAGTCTTCGATCATCTGCTCGGCCGAGGAGATGGAGAACGAGTCCGGCTTGTCATGGGGCACGCGGCGCTCGGTGCGCAGTACGCCGCGCACTTCGTCGGCGGCCTTGGAGAGTTGACCTTCCTTGGCCACGACAATCAACATGTGTTCCTGCGCGCCGGGAAACATCTTGCGCATCGTGTAGTAGGGAAACAGCACGCGGTTGTCGTTCTCGCCAGGAAACGACGCCGACGGCCGCCTCATCACGCCGATCACTTCAAATTGATGCCCGTCCACTTCCATCCACTTGCCTATCGGATTCATGCCGGAGAACAGCGCCTTCTCAACATCCTCGCCGATGACCACCACCAGCATGCGGCGCTGATTCTCGGCTTCAGTGAAAAACCGGCCGCTTTTCATTTCGGCGCTCCCGCCCTCCTGATAGCCCTCTTCCGTGCCGCCCATGTCGAGGTCGTACAGGTCTGCGCCTTTATGGCGGGCTTTGTGAATCATGTTCCAGGAAGGAAACAGGTACGGGCTGACGTGCTCCACTGACGGGCAGCGCTCGGCGATGGCGCGCGCGTGGTCGAGCGTGAGCGGCTTGCGGAGCCGCTCTTCCGGCGTCAGGTTTCCGGCGCGGAAGCCGACACGAAACTTGAACACAACCAGCGAATTGGTGCCGAAGCTTTTGAGGATGTTGGTGATGGCACCGTCAAAGCCGGCGATGATCGAGCCCACGCCGATAATGGTGCCGGTGCCGATGATCACGCCCAGCACCGTCAGCAGGCTCCGCAACTTGTGCGATCGCAGCGTCGCCATCGCCAGCGACACACCGGACATCAGGCTGCTGCGCAGGTTCATCTTTACTTCTCCACCCGCAACGCTTCGATCGGGTCCAGTTTCGCGGCGCGCGAGGCGGGCATCGCCATCGGCACCGGTGGGAAGACCGATACCAGGAACCCGATGATACCCGCAATCGCCACGCCCACCAAGCCGCCGGTGGCCGACAACGACGCTGACTCAACGAGGAACTGATACAGAATGTCGCGGCTGCGCGCGCCCACGCTCTTGCGGATGCCGATTTTGGGGGTGCGTTCGGTGACCACGGCCAACATGATGTTCATGATCACCACGCCGCCCACCACCATAAATAGGCTCACCACCGCGATGGCCGTCGCCGCAATCGCGCCGGTCATCTTGCCCCAGGCCGACATGAGCGAGTCTGAACTGACGATGGCGAAGTTATCGTCGGCGCCCGGGGGCACATGCCGCCAGGGGCGCATCAGCATCCGGATCTCGTCCTGCGCCTGAAAGATCAAATTCTGGTGGCGCGCCACTGCCATGTAACCAACGTCGTTGCGTGACCCATGGATCTTGAACGATGTCTCAATCGGGATCATCACGAAGCTATCGAGTGACTGGCCGAACACGCTGCCCTGTTTCTTGGCCACGCCCACCACTTCGAACGGACGGCCATCCACGCGAATCGTCTTCCCCACCGGATCGGCTTGCGGGAAGAAGGCCTCTTTGAGGTCGAAGCCGATTAGCGCCGCCGTGAGGTGGTGCTCGTTTTCGGTTTCGGTCAGGTACCGGCCCTGTTCAATCTGTGTGTTGGTGATCGCGCCCATGTTTGCCGTGCAGCCGCGAATCTGGATGCCTTCCAGTTTGTCCCCGCCGAACATGGCGTTGCCGCGGCGAAAGTTCTGCATGCCGATGTCGCGCACCAGCGTGGTGCGTTCCTTGAGAAACTGATGCTCCTCTTTCTTCAGAAACGGATTCTTGCGCTGCAGTTCCAGAAACTTCTTCGGATCCCAATCGCCGATGAACGCCATGCGCACGATGCGGAACCCGTCGGCGCCCATGTCCGAGACGTTCTGCGCGATGTACAGATCCATGCTGTGGATCACGCTCATCACGGCGATCAGGGTAGTGGTGGCGAGAATGATGCCGAGAAGGGTGAGGAAGCTACGGAGCTTGGAGGAGCGGAGCGAGTCAAACGCAATGCGGACGGCTTCGAAGAACGAAGCGGTGGCGCGGGGCGCGGTGGCTGGCGTGGACTCCACGCTCATACTACGTATCAGCGGCCTGAATTGTTCCCAACCTCATTAAACCAGTCGCGAATCACCGTGTCCACCCAAATGCGCGGCTGATTGAAGGCGACAAAACCGAGGTGGCCGCCGCGCTTGGGCGCCAACAGCCGCACGTTCCGATTGTCCCGCACGGCGGGCTGCGCAAAGAGTTCAAAGGGTATCATCGGATCATCTTGCGCCTGCACGATCAGGCAAGGCACCTTGATGCCGCCGATGAAGCCCTGGGCCGATTGCGTCTGGTAGTAGTGCTCGGCGTCACGGAACCCGAAGGCAGGGCCCGTCACGCGGTCGTCAATCTCATACACGCTCCGCAGCGGCGCCGCGCCGTCCCATGGAATCGCATCGCCCAGCACTTTCTTGCGTAGCCGAAGCCGCTTCACCATCGCCGACGTGTACCAGTATTGATACACACGATTGCCCCACCTGTTCAGACTGAGGCAGCAGGCGCGCAGATCAATGGGTACGGACACCGCGCACACGCCCGCCAGCACGCGCCGGGCGGTGTCGCCCATTTCGCCGGCGAGTTTCAATACCTGGTTGCCGCCGAGCGAAAAGCCGACGAGGTAGACGGGGCCACGCTGCTGGCGGTCAAGGTCCATCAGATAGGCGAACAGATCCGTGGTCAGCCCGGCATGATAGAGCGTGTTGCACATGAACTCGGTGCCGCCGCAGGAACGGATGTTGGTGCGATGCACAACCCAGCCGTCCTCCAGCAGCGCCTGCGTGAGGCTGAGCATGTACTTCGATTCGCTCGAGCCTTCGAGCCCGTGCACGAGCACCACCTCGCCACGCGGTTTTTCGACGCGCGGACGCTGGATATGCGCCAGGATGCGCACGTCGCGCTCAGTATTGAAAAGCTTCGCCTCCACCGGATACCGCCATTCTTCAAAGCGGCGCGGCCAGAAGTTCGCGGCAATCGTGGCCAGATGTGGATTGGGAAGCAGAGGAACGAAACGCTTCACCCACTTTCATTCTGTCACAGAAAGGGAACAGAAGTCGGCTAAACTGGACGATTTATGAGGCGTGTTGTGTGGTTGGCGATGTGGCCCGTCCTGGTGGTGGCACAGGAGAAAGTTGTCACCAGCATCACGGTGACCGCCACGCGCGGGCTGCCGGAGCCCGCGGCTGACACTACGCAACCCGTCATCGTCCGCGAGCGCGACGTCATGGTGGAGCGGCCGATGCCGACCCTGGGCCACGCGCTCAACGAAGGCGCGCCGGACATCCTGAATCAGCAGAGCACCGCGGGCCAGGTCTCGCCGTTTTTGCGCGGACTCACCGGCTATCAAGTGGTGAACCTGATTGATGGCGTACGCTTCAACAACTCCACTTTCCGTTCGGGGCCGAATCAGTATCTGGTGTTTGTGGAGCCCAGTCAGGCCTCGCGGATTGAAGCACTGCTGGGCCCGAGCGGCACACAGTACGGGAGCGACGCGCTGGGCGGCGCGATCAACGTGATCACGCCCGCGTCGCGCGAGGGTCTGCACGGCGAGGTGATGGCGTTTGGCGGCACGGCGGACTGGTCTGGCGGCGGCAATGCGCAGGTATCGGCGGGCAACGCGCGGTACTGGCTGATGGGCGGCGTGGCAGCGCGCAAACACAACGATCTGCGCGCGGGGGGCGGTTGGGATTCGCGCAATGTGTATCGCCGGCTGTTTGGCTTGAACGGCACGCAGATCCAATCGCTGGTGGGAGATCGCCAACAAGACTCCGGCTTTTCGCAAACAGGCTTCAACGGCAAGATCGCCGTGCGGCCGACGGCCTCGCAAACGCTGTCGCTGTGGTACCAGCGCGGCGAACTCTACAATGTGCGCGGCTATAAGGATCTGCTCGGCGGGCTCGGACGCATGCGGTCCACGTTCGATCCGCAGACGCTCGACTTTTTGTACGGCCGTTGGGAGAAGGTCCGTGTGGGTCAGCTCGACACCTTGTCTGCCACCGCTTCGTTCAACCAGCAAGTGGACGGCGGCGCGCGGCAGGGCTTGCGCAGCACCGACGCGGTGACGGTGGATTGGAACCGCGTGCGCGCGGCGGGCTATGCCGCGCAGGGGACGGCGCACTGGTCCACACGCGCCACGATGTTGTTCGGCGGCGAACTCTACGACGAAGACGTGGCCTCCACGCGTTCAGGCAACGCGCGGCCGCTGTATCCGAACGGCTCGCAATATCGTACGGGCGGCGTGTTCGGGCAGTCGAACATTGAGCTGCTGCCGTCGCGTCTGCGGCTGGGGCTCGGTGGACGCTGGACGCGCGTGGGATATCGTTTGGCGGTCGCCAATCAATCGTTCGGCGACCTCACCTACAACGCCTCGCTCACCTATCAGCTCACCTCGTCCGTAGCGCTGCAGGCGCTCAGCGGACGCGGCTTTCGCGCGCCGAATCTGAATGACCTCGGCTCGCTCGGTTTGAATGACCTGGGCTTTGAAATCCCCGCACGCGATGCGCCCACGGCGCTGCTGGCGAACTCGGCTGGCGAAAACGCCACGTCGCTCGGCCGGCCGCTCGCGCCGCTGCGCGCCGAGTCGCTGCTGAGTTACGAAGGCGGCGTGCGCATGCATACCAATCGTGTATATGCACGTGTCCACGCCTTCAACGCCGGGCTCCGCGATCCGATTGTGCGCCGCACGTTGTTGTTCGCCGCCGCACAAGCGCCCGCGGAACTCGCCGGGCTGGCCGTGCGCCCGATTCCGCCCACCGCCACGCAGGCCGCACAAGGCGTAGTGACCGTGGCGACGGCGCTCGATCCGCGCGCGGTGAAGGCGTTTGTGAATGACGGCGAGTCGCACTACTACGGCGTCGAGTCGATGCTGCGCGTGCGGCTGAACGATCGTTGGTCCGCGCAGTCTGCCCACACGTTCCTGGTGGGCCGCGACCTGTATCCGAACCGTCCCATCCGCCGCCTGCCGCCGCAACTCGGCTCGGCGTCGCTCCGCTACATGACGCAGCGCCGCATGTGGGTGGAAGGCGCGCTGACGGCGGCCGGCGCGCAACGCCGTCTGAGCGGCGGCGATCTCGACGACGAGCGCATCGGGGCATCCCGGCGCCGGCAGGACATCGCTGACTTTTTCAACGGAGCACGCGTAGCCCCGCACCTTGACGCGGCCGGCCGCTTCACGCCCACCGGCGAAACGCTGCGCCAGATTCAAGACCGGGTGCTGCCTGGCTTTGCCGACGCGGTGCGTGTGCCGCTTTACCGGTCCACGGCGGGTTGGGTGTCGGTGGCGATCCGCGCGGGCGCGCCGGTGACCGAGCGCGTGACGCTACACCTGGCGCTCGAAAATCTGGCAGACCGGCAGTATCGCCTGCACGGATCGGGCGTCGATGCGCCCGGGCGGAATGCCTATCTCGCCGTGCGGTATCTCTGGTAGGCACGTATGGTCTTCGCCAAGCAACTCCGCGAAGGCGTGCGCCGCGGCTTCATCACCTGCAGCGTGCGCATCTGGAGAACCGCGCGCGTAAAGGTGGGCCACCGCTACCCGATAGACGAAGGCGCGATTGAGATCGAGTCGATCGAAGAGATCTCGATGCAGGACATCACGCAAGAGTTGGCCGTGGAGTCTAGCTTTGCGAGCAAAGCGGATCTACTCAAAGTGGCCAAGCACGGGTCCGGCGAGAACGTGTACTTGGAGCGGTTTCACTTCGTTCCCGGACTTTAACCCAGCGCGTCCTTGCAGTACGCCACGCACTTCTTCACTTCCGCGAGAACGTCCGAACCGGCCGGCGTATCGTACTCATACTCAATGCTCGCCGGGAACTTGTACTTGTGCTTCTTCATCGTCTGCAGAATCTCGCGCAGCGGCGTTTCGCCCTGGCCCCATGGCATGTTCGGACCACCGCGGCCCTTCTTATCCGTCGCCGCGCCGGGTCCCTGGCGATCCTTCAAATGCAGACTCGCGATCCGCGCATGATACTTCTCAATCACCGGCACCGGCGATTCGCCGTTCACGCCATAGTAGTGGCCCACATCCAGATTCAGCGCCGTATGCGTGGAGGCCGCCAGCGCCTTATCGAACCCGGACTGCCCACCCTGCCCGTGCGTGTGAAACGCAATCCACAACTTACGCTTCGCCGCATACTCGGCCACGCGCTGCAACAGCGCATCGTCCGTTGGCAACTCCATCGTGATGTGGTTGGCCCCGAGCGTTTCGGCCACGTTCCAGATATAGTCGTACTCGGCATCGGACATTGCCATCGCCGGCGGCAGCTTGAAGGCATAAATTTTCACGCCCGCATCCTCATACATCCGCCGCAGCGCCTTGAACCTGTCCATCTTCACGGCCAGACGCCAGGCACGCGTCTCCTCCGCCGCCTCGTTCATAGCCGCCTGCCGTTCGGGTGTCATTGCCCCGCGCGGACCGCCAAAGCGAAGGCCAGCCGACGCTCCCGCAAAGCTCTCGGCCACGTTGCTCATCAGCTCGATGCCGCTCAGCCCGCAGTCGAGGATGTGGCGTAACGTGTCCTCCGCGCTACTGCTGGGCATCGCGCGAAAGCTATAGGTGATCACGCCCACCTGGACCCCATGCCACCGGGAATTGGGCTTGGTTGCGGCAAACGCGCCAGCCGCCAGCGCCAGAGAAGTAAACTCGCGTCGTGAAAAAATCATCCGTGGACTCCCGGATACTGTAGCACCTTCAAGCCCGGCTGGGGCCACCGGCTGCGCGCGGCGCTTCTTGCCTTCCGGATGATTCTTGCCGTTGCCCTCGTAGCCCACGCGCGGTTGCGGCTTGTCAGTTGTACGGCGAATGTGCCAGTCGTAGAGCCTCATGCGGCTTTCCCGGTATGAGTCAACGGCCAGCAGCACCCGAGTCATCAACTGCATACCGAAGTCGACCCCGGCCGCGGGTTGGCGGCGAGCGCGCACGGCGTCGAGGAAATCGGTGAAATGCTCGTTGAAGGTTTCTGCCTCGGCGGTCTCAAACACGTGCACTCCGCGCTTGCTTCCCGGCAGTTTCGGTTCCCAGATCCGCTCCGCTTTGACCTGCACGGAGTTCGGCGTAAAGGTGATGGTACCCAAGTTGCCGTAAATAGCGTCGCCCGAGAACTGCTGTAGCCCTTCGCTTGCCGTGGAGGCAGAGACGGTCAGTTGAAAATCCGTGTACTCCACCGCCATGGAGAACATGTCGGGAACTTCGCGATCTTTCTGCACGAAGATGCCGCCGGTGGCGCTCACCCGGACAGGTGGCGGCGTCTTGAGAATGTTCAGCATGGGCGCGAGTTTGTAAAGAACAGCCTCGGTAGCCAGGCCGCCCGAATAATCCCAGTACTTACGCCAGCGAAACAGCCGCTCGGCGCTGAACGGGCGCTTCACCGCAGGCCCTTGCCACTTTTCCCAGTTGACGGTATGAAGAGAGGCTTCTTCCTCCACATACTCATTCCATTTGCCGGCGATGGAATTCGTCGCAGCAGATAAATGCACGGCCAGCACCTGACCGATCGCGCCTTCGTTGAGTAACTCCTGCGCCTGCCGGTAGCGCTGCTCATGAATTTGATGACAGCCCAGTTGCAGCACCCGCTTCAGCGAGTTGGCCGCTGACTGCACCTGCTGGGACTCTTCGATAGAGAGCGCCAGGGGCGGCTCCAGCCACACGTCCTTACCCGCATTCATCGCGTCGATGGCCATGCGGTAGTGCCAGTGAGGCGGCGTGGGATGACCACGACATCCACGTCCTTGCGCGCCAGCACTTCTTCCTAGTTCTTGAACCCCTGCGGGGCATCCAGATGGGCCAGCGCCACGGCCCGCTCAAGCCGGGGCTGGTAGACATCGCAAACGCACACAATCTCCACGTCGCGCTCAGTCCGCTCGCGCGCGACGAGACGCTGAATCGTGTCTTGCCCGGACGCACCGGTGCCAATCACAGCCACGCGGTAGCGCTTTTCGCCGGCGGCTCGCGCCTTGGCGCGCATTTCTTTCCGAACCGTGGTTTTGAAGCCGCTGCCGGAGGCTTCAACGGACGAGGGTGACGGTTTGCGGGTGGCATTGGAGGTCGTAGCGGCAACCACCCCGCCGAACAGGAAACGCCGGGAGACAGACATGCAGCTTCACGATACCGGATAGTCCCACAGTTCAATAGGATCGATGGGTTCAATTTAATAATGGCTGGTATTGGAACCATCCAATATGGTATGCTTGGATGGAAATGTGGGCACACATCCAGTTAAACGCCGGATCTGCCACACCGATATATCGCCAACTATATGAAAAAATTCGGGATAGCGTCCTTTCTGGCGACCTCGCCGACGGCGTGCGCATCCCGGCCACGCGCGAATTGGCTGGCCTACTGCGGCTGAATCGTACTACGGTTTCGGCGGCCTATGAGCTGCTGGAAAAAGACGGACTGGTGCGAGGTCACGTGGGCCGCGGGAGTTTCGTAGCCAGACCATCTGCCGTACCACAGCTCCAGCGCTCTCGTCCTCAGGTGGAATTTGCAGAACTAACTCCCCGTGCCGCCGACGCCGCGCCCTCCCGTGAACTGATCAGCTTTGCCTCGTCAAGGCCGGCCGGAGACCTGTTTCCGGTGGACGAGTTCCGCCAAACCGTGGCTGAAGTGAGCGCCTCGCCAGAGTTGGCTTCGATTTTACAGCTCGGTTCGCCGCTCGGCTACGAGCCGCTTCGGCACTGGTTGCGCGCACAACTGCGGGCCTCGCAAACGGCGGGTCCGGAAGATGACGTGCTGATTTCGAGCGGCTGCCAGCAGGCCATGGATCTGCTCGTGCGCACGCTGATCCAGCCCGGAGACTTGACGCTGCTCGAAGACCCCGTTTACCCTGGCCTTCGTGAGGTGCTGCACCGGGAGGGCGCGCGTTTGGCGGGCATCCCCGTGACGCCGTCGGGGCTGGATCTCAACGAAGCGGCACGCCTGCTGAGACGGGAGCGCGTGCGGGCCGTTTTTGTCACACCGTCGTTTCAAAACCCCACCGGATCCACGCTCAGCCGCACCGCGAGGCTCGAACTGTTGCGGCTGGCCGCAGAGGCTGGGGCCTTGGTGGTGGAAAACGATGTTTATTCGCCGCTCCGCTACGAAGGCGAACCCGTTCCGTCGATCAAACAGTTATCGCAGGCGGGCGGCGGAGTGGAAGTGGTACAAGTGGGAAGCTTTTCGAAAATCGCCTTCCCCGGCTTGCGCGTGGGCTGGGTTCTCGGTTCGTCGCGGCTAATCGATGCCTGTGCGGGCGGCAAGCAGTGGATGGATCTGCATAGTGACCAGTTGTCGCAAGCCGTGCTGTTGCGGTTCGCCGAAAGCGGGCGGCTGGAAGCACATCGGCATCGCGTGCTGGCGGCCGGTGCGGCGCGGCTGGCGGCGGCTCTGGCGGCATGCCTCGCCAACCTGCCCGAAGGATCTGAGTTTACGCGTCCCCAGGGCGGGATGAACTTGTGGGTGCGGCTGCCGAAGCCGGTGGACACCTCGGCGTTGTTGCGCACGGCGGAAGAGCACGGCGTAATGTATCTGCCGGGCCGCTACTTTGCAGTGGGGCGGCCGGATCCGGCGGGGCTGAGATTGAGTTTTGCCGGACTCGACGAAGAGCGGATTGCCCGGGGCGTGGCGATTTTGGGTAGCTTGGTTGCGGCCGAGTTGCGGCGTGCGGCCGGCTACGGCTTGGGCAACGGACTTTCGCGTCCAGCCACGGCCATGGTTTGAGTGGACAAAGAGGAAGAGAAGGAGCTGGAACTGATGTTGTTGCTCGATGAAGCGTTTCGCGTAAAGGCCGGGCTGGCCGAGATGCTGAAGTGTGGCGTGATCATGGACGTCACCAACGCTGAACAGGCGCTGATTGCCGAAAAAGCCGGGGCGTGCGCAGTGATGGCGCTGGAACGTGTGCCGTCGGACATCCGCAAGGAAGGCGGCGTGGCGCGCATGGCGCCCATTTCGAAGATCCGCGAGATCATGAAGACGGTGTCGATTCCGGTGATGGCCAAGGCCCGCATCGGCCACTTCACCGAAGCGCGCGTGCTTGAAGCTCTCGAAGTGGACTATATCGACGAAAGCGAAGTGCTCACGCCCGCCGACGAAGAACACCACATCGACAAGCGTGGCTTCCGGGTGCCGTTTGTGTGCGGCGCGCGGAATCTGGGCGAAGCGCTACGGCGAATTGCAGAAGGCGCGGCGATGATTCGTACGAAGGGTGAAGCGGGGTCGGGCAATATTGTGGAAGCGGTGCGGCACATCCGCACCATCGTGAAAGAGATGCGCCAGTTGACGGTGCTTGGCCAGGAAGAACTGGTTCACGAAGCCAAGAAGCACATGGC